>Ga0160428_1000963_pt1 | contig 25554 bp, 21 predicted proteins | sample SolpanmetagenomM_FD_108198 | JGI IMG/M metagenome (GOLD analysis project Ga0160428, IMG submission 108198) | Solar panel surface microbial communities from Lawrence Berkeley National Laboratory, California, USA - M | ecosystem: Engineered > Built environment > Solar panel > Unclassified ... | reverse complement strand
TTTCGGTCGAGTGGAAGTTGTTCGTCCTACCATAGAAAGTACTCATCGCCCGCAACGAGGCCCGTGACGGGATCGATCCGTCGCACCGTCAGCCGGAAACAATTTTGCGGTTGGTCTACGACGCGTTTCAATCGCCGGACGCTTGGTGGCACTTGCACCCATCAGATCAGTTCGAGCTTATTAAGGCATTGAGCGGTGCCCGTTGCGGTGTAAATTATGTCGGATACCATATTATCGCTGAAGTACCGGTGGAATGGCGGCTTTTGGGATGTTGTCGAGTTCGACTAAGCGGCAGCAATGGGCGCACTGCTGCCGAAAGGGCGGCCGCAGAAACCTCTGCTATTCGGAAACTCGCGACTGGAATGATATGGCGAGGTTGGGTCGAGAGGCGTCCGTCTGGTCTTCCAGCAATCCCGCTCGAAAGCGGACCGACCGCTTACGGCCAGTTGCAGTCCGGCGGCTGGGCGCCTCTGAACGTCTGGGGTGGGTGGAATTTTGCCGTTCCGCTTTTGGACGCAGAGATGGAGAATGCGGACGCTCGGCAGTTAGCTGAATTAAATCGTCAGCATCGCGACTGCTGTTGGGCCGATTATCGACAAAGGGACCCATAAAGCAGATTATTGAATTGTTGTACTGATCCCACGCAAATTTAGAATTTCAACTTTTTGAGAAGGTATGGCCGATCTGAGGCAAGATTGCTGAAACGTGCGCTTCGAAAAACCGTAATCGTCGAAGCGTGACAGCACTTAGGCTTATCCCCTGCAAGTGGATAGGGTCAGGGATGGATCATGCTTCGCATCCCGACATCGTCAAGCGTCTGAGGCGCTCCCGCAGCCAACCTGCCGGCACGATCGGCATGATCGGCATGATCGAGGGGGGACGTTCGTGCCTCGACCTCGCCAAGCGCCTCCACGCCGTGGAGAGACGTCACCAACGTTAAGCGCGCCCTTCTCCACGACCATATGGAGCACTGACTCGGCGACGGCGACGGCGACAAGACTGCGCGCAAGGCGCTCGCCAAGTTCAAAGCTATCGCGAAATACCTTTGAGACGGCCATGCTGAGCGTCCTAGCGAACCGCACCTACCGACAACTGTTAGCGGCCCAGGTCATCGCCCTCGTCGGCACCGGCCTGCTGACCGTCGCCTTCGGGCTGCTGGCTTACCGGCTGGCCGGGGCCGAGGCGGGTGCGGTCCTGGGGACGGCGCTCGCGATCAAGATGGTCGACTACGTGCTTGTCGCGCCCGTGGCGCAGGCCTTTGTCGCCCGCCTGCCCCGGCGCGCCTTCCTCGTGACCACCGACTTGGTCCGCGCCTGCGTCGCCTTAGCGCTGCCGCTGATCGACCAGGTCTACGTGCTGATCTTCGTCCTGCAATCGGCCTCGGCGGCCTTCACATCGACCTTCCAGGCCACCATCCCGGACATCCTGCCGGACGAGCGCGACTACACCCGGGCGCTGTCGCTCTCGCGCCTCGCTTATGACCTGGAGAACCTGCTCAGCCCAGCGCTCGCCGCAGTTCTCCTGACGGCAATCGACTTCCACGGCCTGTTCGCCGGGACCGTCGTCGGCTTCCTCGGCTCGGCGGCGCTGGTCCTGATCACGACGCTCCCGACACCGCAGCTGCCGCACCGTCAAGCGGGCGTCTACGACCGGACGACCAGGAGCCTGCGTATCTACCTCGCCACGCCACGCCTACGCGGGTTGCTAGCCCTGAACCTCGCGGTGGCCGCGGCCGGCGCGATAGTCATCGTTAACAAGGTGGTGCTCGTCCAGGCGACCCTGGCGCGCCCGCAGGACGACGTCGCCGTGGCGCTCGGCCTGTTCGGCGGCGGCTCGATGGTCGCCGCCCTGCTGCTGCCGCGGATCCTCGACCGCCTGTCGGACCGCGCCGTGATGATCCTCTCTGCCGCCATCCTCGGCTTGGTGCTGCTCGGGTTCGCCGAGGTGTCGTGGAGCCGCGGCCTCGGTTGGGCCATGATCCTGGAGACGTGGCTGGTGCTCGGCATTGGGTATTCCGCGGCGCAGACCCCGACCGGTCGCCTGCTCCGGCGATCCGCACCCCCGACGACCGGCCGGCCCTTTTCGCGGGCCAGTTCGCCCTTTCGCACGCCGCCTGGCTCGTGACCTACCCGCTGGCCGGCTGGCTCGGGGCAACGGTCGGAATGCCCGCTGCGGCCCTGCGGCTTTGGCCGTCCCACGACCTCGACCCGTCCCACCCGCACCTAGCGTTGGCTCACGGCCAAAGTCATGCCCACGCCTACGTCATCGACGACCTTCACCACTACTGGCCTTCGAGGCGTCCCGCCTGAACGCCCGGCTGCATTCGACCGCCAGGCGGGCGGGCTTCCCGACTAACGACCCGAGAGCCATCCCTAACCGAGCCTCGGGTTCAACAGCCGCAATGCGTTCGCGGTCACGAGTACGGTCGCGCCGGTGTCGGCGAGGATGGCCAGCCACAGGCCGGTAATCCCCAGGACCGTCGTTACCAAAAACACCACCTTCAGACCGAGCGCCAGGGCGATGTTCATCCTGATGTTGATGAGCGTCCGGCGCGAAAGGGCGACCATTCGGGCCACGTCCGCGACTCGCCCGTGCAGGACCGCCGCGTCGGCCGTCTCCAACGCCACGTCGGTGCCTCCGCCCATCGCGATGCCGACGTCCGCGGCCGCGAGCGCGGGGGCATCGTTGATGCCGTCGCCGACCTTCGCCACGACCGCCCCTCCGTCCTGGAGTTCGCGCACGATCCGCTGCTTGTCCTCCGGCAGGAGATCCGCCCGCGCCTCGATGCCGAGCGTCCCGGCAACGGCCCGGGCCGTGCGTGCGTTGTCGCCGGTCAACATGACCGCACCGATGCCTTCCGACGCTAGGCGGTCGATGCCGGTCCGCGCATCCTCCCGGGGCTCGTCACGCATCGCGAGCAAGCCGCGAAGGGCGCCGTCCACGATGAGCACGGCCACCGTCTTACCCTCGCCCTGGAATGCGGAGATCCGGGCCTCCTGCTCGGCCGGGAGCGCCGTGCGCGCCGCGGCCTCCCGGGGAGACCCCAGGAACAGGTCGAGCCCCCCGACCTTGCCGGTGACGCCCTTGCCGCCCAGGGCTTGCACCCCGAAGGCCGGCGGCACCGGCGCGCCGGCCTCGGCGGCCTTGCCCAGGACTGCCTTGGCGAGCGGATGGGAGGAGCCACCCTCCAGCGCGCCGGCGAGGGATAGGACGTCCCGCTCGGATCGGCCGAACGCCACCACGTCCGTCACGACCGGCTTGCCCCCAGTCAGGGTGCCGGTCTTGTCGAAGGCGACGGTCGTCACGACCGCCAGCCGCTCCAGCACGGCGCCCCCCTTGATGAGCAGGCCGCGGCGCGCGCCGGCCGAGAGCGCGGCCGCGATGGCGGCGGGCGTGGAGATGACAAGAGCGCACGGGCAGCCGATCAGCAGGATCGCCAGCCCCTTGTAGACCCACTCGTGCCACGATCCGCCCATGAGCAGCGGCGGGACCACGGCCACGAGGGCGGCCACCGCGACCACCGCCGGGGTGTAGATCCTGGAGAACCGGTCGATCAGGCGCTCGGTCGGCGCCTTCGCCACCTGCGCCTCCTCGACGAGCCTCACGACGCGGGCGATGGTGTTTTCCCGTGCGGCTGCGGTCACCCGCACCCGCAAAGCCCCGTCGCCATTCACGGTCCCGGCGAAGACCACGTCGCCCGCCGCCTTGCGCCTCGGCACGCTCTCCCCGGTGACCGGCGCCTCGTCGACCGCGCTGTCGCCCTCGATGACGGTCCCGTCCGCCGGAACACGGTCGCCGGGGCGAACGAGCACGGTCGCGCCGACGGGGAGGCGCGCGGCAGGAACCTGTTCCGTCACCCCGTCCCGCTCCAGAAGGCCGGTGTCCGGCACCAGCCCGGTGAGTCCGCGGATGCTCGCCCTTGCCCGGCCGGCGGCGACGCCCTCAAGCACCTCGCCCACCAGGAACAGGAACACGACCGTAGCGGCCTCCTCGGTCGCCCCGATCAGAGTCGCGCCCACCGCGGCGACCGACATCAAGGTCTCGATGGAAAACGGCGTGCCGTTCATCGCCGCCGAAAGCGCGCGGCGGGCGACCGGCACGAGGCCGACCAGCATCGCGGCGAGGAAGGCCCAGCGCTCCGTCGCGGGGAAGACGTGCCCGAGCGCGTATGCAGATGCCAGCGCCGCGCCGCAGGCCAGGGCGAGCAAGGCCTTGGGAGCCCGCCACCAGGGTTTGTCCGGGGCGTCCGCACCCGCCGCGTCGGCATCCGGGTCCTCGGCGCCGTAGCCGAGCCCGCGCACCGTCGCGGCGATGGCCCCGACGCTGGTCGCCGGACCGTGCCGGACCATGAGCGTCTCGGTCGCGACCGAGACCTCGACGCGCTCGACGCCCGGCAGGCGACGGACGGCTGTCTCGACCTTGGCGGCGCACGAGGCGCAATCCATGCCGGAGACCCGCAGTCGTGTGGGGGGTATCTCGGTCCGGTCCAGGGTCGTCGCGTCGGTCATGGCGGGTGCCTTCCGCATCACTGGGTCGGACCCTACATCCTCTAGCGACTGGAGGAGCAAGTGGCATGAAAACGCTGAGCATCGGCGAGGTGTCGCGGCGGACAGCCGTGAAGGTCCCCACGATCCGGTTCTACGAGGAGCGCGGCCTGCTCCCAACGCCCGTGCGCACCGAGGGCAACCGTCGCACCTACGGCGACGCCGACGTCAATCGCCTGAAGTTCGTCAGGCACGCCCGGGAGCTGGGCTTCGAGGTCGACGACATCCGGGCCCTGCTCGACCTCGCCTCCCATCCCGAGCAACCGTGCGCCCAGGCCGACGCCATCGCACGAAGGCACCTCGCCGACATCGACGACCGGCTCGCCCGGCTCAACGGCCTCAGGAAGGAGGTCCAGGCCATGCTCGACCAGTGCTCGGGCGGCCCCGTCCGGCAATGCCGCATCATCGAGGTCCTCGCCGACCACGGGGAATGCCTGCACGACAAACACTGACCCACCCGTCGAAACCTTCCGGTCCCTCCCGGATTGCCCCTTGCTCCTCCAGTCGCTGGAGGAGTTAGGCATCGCCGACAGGCGCGCCGAAGCAAGGGCGGAGATGACGGACCACCACGACCATTCCCACACCGGCCACGCCCACGGGCCGGGGCACGTCCACGCGCCGGCGAGCTTCGGCAAGGCGTTCGCCATCGGCGTCGCCCTGAACACGCTGTACGTGGTCCTGGAAGCGACCTTCGGCATCCTTTCCGGTTCGCTCGCCCTCCTGGCCGACGCCGGCCACAACCTCTCGGACGTGCTCGGCCTGCTGATCGCCTGGGGTGCGTCATGGCTCTCGAACAAGGCGCCGACCGACGAGCGCACCTACGGCTTCAAGCGCGCGCCCATCCTCGCCTCGCTCGCCAATGCCGTCATCCTGCTCGTCGCCGTCGGCGCCATCCTCTGGGAGGCGGTGCGGCGCCTGATCGACCCCGAGCCGGTCGCGAGCGGAACCATCATCTGGGTGGCCGTCATCGGCGTGGCCGTGAACGCGGGCACGGCGTGGCTGTTCATGAGTGGTCGCAAGGGCGACCTCAACATCCGGGGCGCCTTCCTGCACATGGCTGCCGACGCGGGCGTCACGGTCGGCGTCATCGTCGCCGCCCTGATCATCCGGTATACCGGCTGGCAATGGCTCGACCCGGCGATCAGCATCGCAATCGCCTTCGTGATCCTCGCGAGCACCTGGGGGCTGCTGCGGGATTCGGTGCGCCTCTCCCTCGACGGGGTGCCGCCGGGCATCGAGATGCCCGAGGTGCGGGCCTGCCTGGAAGGGTTGCCGGGCGTGGCGCGGCTGCACGACCTGCACGTCTGGCCGATGAGCACGACCGAGACCGCCCTGACCGCCCACTTGGTGGTGCCGGGCGGCCAGCCGGGCGACGACTTCCTGATGGGGGCGGCCCGGACGCTGAACGAACGCTTCGGGATCGGCCACGTCACCCTGCAGATCGAGACGCGCGAGGACACCGACTGCGCCCTCGCCTCGGACCAGGTCGTCTGAGATGGGCGGGGGCTTGCCCGCCTGGGCCTACACCCTGATCCCAGTGGCGGCGGCGGTCGTCGGCGCCGCGGTCGCGGTCAACCTGCGGCCGGGGCGCGTCCTCGTCAGCGCGATCCAGCACTTCGCCGCCGGCGTCGTCTTCGCCGCGGCCGCGGGCGAGATCCTGCCCGACCTCAAGCATGCCGGCTCTCCCTGGGCCACCCTCCTCGGCGGCGCGGTCGGCGTCGCCGCCATGCTCGGCGTGCGAACCCTGGAACGGCGGATGAAGGGGCCGGTCGGGCTGATGTCGGTCACCGGGATCGACATCCTGGTGGATGGCCTCGTCCTTGGCATCGCGTTCGCCGCAGGGGCCAAGGCGGGCATCCTCCTAACCGTCGCGTTGACCATCGAGGTGCTGTTCCTCGGGCTCACGGTCGCGAACGAGCTCGGCGAGGGCGGCGTCTCCAAGTGGAAGGTGGTCGGAACCACTGCCGCCCTCGTCCTGCTTCTGCCGCTCGGGGCGCTGCTCGGCGACCCCGTCGGTTCGATGCCCGCGGCCGTGCAAGGCGGCTTCCTCGCGTTCGGCCTGATCGCGCTGCTCTATCTCGTCACGGAGGAACTGCTCGTCGAAGCTCACGAGATCGAGGATCGCCCTTGGGTGACAGCTATGTTCTTCGTCGGTTTCCTACTGCTTCTGCTCCTCGACGAGCTTGTCGGATGACGTCGGGCGGGCGAGGCTCGCTCCCGCGCGGCCCGCGCCCGGGGCGACGGCGGACGGCCCGTCCCCGTCGTGCCTCCGGGCAGCCCGCTTCAGGGGGGCGAGGCGACGAAGGCTCAGGAACGTCACGACGCTCAGGATGGCGCCGATGTCGTAGAGGCCATAGCCGACCGCCGCGCCGACCGCGCCGGTCGCCCACAAGCTCGCGGCCGTCGCCGTGCCCGACGCGTGCCCGGCGCGCTTCAGGATCACGCCGCCGCCGATGAAGCCGACGCCGGTGGCCAAGCCTTCGATGATGCGGGCCTGGCCGGCCGAGTCGGCCGAGGACCCGAATGGCGACCAGCACGAAGCCGCAAGCGGCGATCGAGACGAGCGGAAAGGTTCGGATCCCCGCGGAGCGTGCGTCCCGCTCGCGGTCCCATCCAATCGGGATTGCGAGCGCGAAGGCCACCGAGAGGTTCACGAGGTGGGAGGCGACCTCCCATGCGTTCGCCTCGAACGCTGTCATGGCTGGATCCGGCAACGGGTGTCGGGACGGGCAAGGGCGCGATCCCGATGGGCGGCCCGGCAGGGCCGGCGGGAGCTACCCGGACTCTTCCGGGAAGCCGGCTAGATAGCCGTTTTCCGAGAGGGCGAGCGGCCTTGACACATTCTGTCACGAGCGGGACAGATCGCGCCTGGTGGTCGCGGAGGCCTATCTCACTGGGTGGGCCGGGGCGAAGCGAGGTTGACCTGCCAAGCGACCGGATGGCCTGCCCGTCCGCAGAGCGGCCCCGGCTGACACGGTACGGTGGAAGGTTCATTTCCATGGCGCTACAGGCGGACGAGACCTGGTCCGCCGAAACCGATCGATCACGCCGAGCTTGGTGCGCGCGCCCACTGGCGGACCGGTCATACGGGGAGGTCACGTCGAGGCGGGCCCGGTCCGGTCGCGCCTCTTCGACCGGCTGGACGCCCGGCTGATGGAACGAGGAGAGACTTCCCCGATGGAGCACATCCTGCTCGTCGAGGACGACGACGGCATGCGCATGCTCGTCGCGCGCATCCTTCGGGAGAGCGGGTACCGCGTGACAGGGTGCCGGAGCGGCGCCGAGATGTGGACGCTCCTGCCCGAAATCGCCGTCGACCTCATCCTGCTTGACGTCATGCTGCCTGGCGCCTCGGGATTCGACCTGCTGAAGGCCCTCAGGGTGAAGGGCACTGTCCCCGTCATCATGCTGAGCGCCCGCAACGAGGAGGCCGACCGGGTCCTCGGCCTGGAACTCGGTGCCGACGACTACGTCTCCAAGCCGTTCGGGCGGCCCGAGCTGTTGGCCCGCATACGCGCGGTACTGCGACGAGTGGCAATCGCGCCCGTTCCCAACGCAGCGGCGCGGCCCGATACCCTGTCCTTTGCTGGCTGGCGCCTCGACCTGCGCAGCAGGGCATTGACCGATCCCGAGGGGGCAGCCGTCGACCTATCGGGCGCGGAGCACGACCTTCTCCTGGTCTTTCTGGAGCATCCCGGGCGGGTTCTCGGCCGCGAGCAGATCCTTGAGATGGGCCGCGGCCGCCTCGCCTCGCCGTCCGACCGCAGCGTTGACACCCTCGTCAGCCGGCTCCGGCGCAAGCTCGAACCGCCCGACGGTGCTGCGCCGGTGATAAAGACGGTGCGCGGCTCCGGCTACATGCTGGCCGCGAAGGTCGGGCGCTCTTGACGGGGCTGGCCGGTCTCGCCCGTAGCCTGGAAGGGCGCACGGTCGCCGTCCTGTTGCTGGCGGTCCTGGCAGTGCACGGCGGGGCGCTCCTGCTTTACCGCCAATCTGCGACCGCCGCGGCGGACGACGCCTTCGCGACCGAGATCGCCCACCAACTCGTCCTGGCGCGCGAGGCGGTCTTGCGCCGGCCACCGGAGGACCGCGGCACCGAGGCGAAGGCACTCTCGTCTGCGCATTTCGAAATTGGCTGGGACGGGCGGCCGCCCGCTGGGGCCGTCGAGACCGACGCGGCGCTGCGGGACCTGCGCGACCGCGTGCTGGAGATCGAACCGGTGCTCGGCCCAAAACTGGCGCTGACCCTCGCCGCGCCGGACGAGCCGCTGCGTCAGCGGGACTTGCGCGGCGCCTTCCCGCTGCCGGATGGCGGCTACCTGACCTTCCGTTCGGCTCACGCGCCGGGCCTCGCCCGCCTAGGGCCCTGGGCCTACCTGGCGACGGCGATGGCCATCCTGGTCGGCATCGCCGCCGTGGTCGTGGTGCACCGCATCGCCGGGCCACTGCGCGAACTGACCCGCGCCACCGGGCGGATCGGGCGAGGGGCGGTCGTGCCGGTACCGGAAGTCGGGCCGGACGAGACGCGCGGGATCGGGCGCGCCCTGAACGCGATGCAGGCCCGCATCCACGGCCTCGTCGCCGAGCGGACCCAGGCGCTGGCGGCGGTCTCGCACGACCTGCGAACGCCCCTCGCGCGGCTCCGCCTGCGCCTGGACCGGGTCGAGGACGCCGACGAACGGCGCGCCATGGCGGCGGACCTCGACGAGATGCAGGCCATGGTCGAGGCTACCCTGGCGTACGTGCGCGGCGGCGACGACCCGGAGGCACGCCAGGTCACTAACCTCGCGAGCCTCCTGATGGGGGTGGCAGACGCCTCGGCGGACGCGGGCCGGGATGTCGCGTATGCCGGACCCGGACGGGCGCTGGCGGAGGTGAGGCCGGTCGCGCTTCGGCGAGCACTGGAAAACCTGGTCGACAACGGCGTGCGCTACGGCGGCCGTGTGCGCATCGACCTGGGCTTCGACGACGACGCCCTCGTGGTGCACGTCGACGACGACGGGCCCGGTATCCCGCCGGAGGACGTTGCCCGGGCCTTCGAGCCGTTCGTGCGGTTGGAGGCATCGCGGAACCGTAACACAGGTGGGACCGGCCTGGGTCTGACCATCGCGAGGCGGGCGGTCGAGGCCGAGGGCGGCCGACTTGACTTGTCGAACCGACCCGAGGGAGGCCTCCGGGCCGAAATTCGCTTGTCCGGGGCGCGGGGACGCGGCGGCGCCCCCTCGACCGACCTTCAGCGCGCGGTCGCTGGCGCGTCGGGGTGCGCATCCGGCTGCGCCGACCGCTCGTTGGATACGTAGGCACTTCCCGGGAGCGCCAGCGTCAGGAGAAAGGTGGCCGCCGCCAGCGCCACGGAGAGCGCGGCGGGCACGAGGAAGGCGTCGGGCCCGAGCAGCCATCTGCAGGAAGCCGCCCGCGACCGCACCCGAGGTCAGGCCCGCCCAGAGCGGCGCCTGGAGCCAGAACGAGGGCGCGGGCTCGTGCAGGATCATGTTCGCCAGCCCCGTCCCGAAACGCACGACCGTTCCCGTGACGTAGGTCAGTGCCAAGCTTCGGCCGCCCTCGTCCTGCAGGGTCGCGTTGAGGATCCCCAACGCCAGGACGACCGGGTACGCGTGAAGCGGGAATGCTTCCGGCCCCTCTGGCAGGAGGTTTCCGACGGACAGCAGCACGGCTTGGACGCCGAGCAGGACCGAGAGGCGCCACCGGCCGGCCCAGGCCGCCAGCAGCGTCCCGGCGAAGGCGCCGAAGCAGAACAGCGAGATAGTGCTGCCGAAGCGCATGGCTCCCGACCAGTCGAAGCCGCTGGCCGCGACCCCGAAGCGCGTCGTGTTCCCGCTCATGAACGACATGAAGAGCTGTGAGTGTTCGAGGAACCCGATCGAGTCCGCGGAGCCCGCCAGCGCGGCCAGCGCTATGGCGAGCGGCACGCGCGTCGTGGGACTTGACGGGAAGGATCTGTCCATTCGTCACCTATCACCTGAGGGTGTCTTCCGGCCGCGCTCGGTCGGGCCGGCCACCCCCAGGGTTAAGCTTGTCCCATGGTCACGGCTTTTCGGGACGGTGACGAAGTGTGTCGACCCGATCATCCAGGCGGCGGATCGGCTCGGATGCCGGTTGTGAGGGGCGGACACACTTCGTCACGAACGCGGCGACCCACAGACATACGGGCCGTCTATCTCGGGTCCCGAAGCGGTCGATCAGGCCGCAGTTCGAACAGGAGATGGACCCATGAAGCGGACACTCGCCATTGCTCTCGCTGCCGCAACGCTCGCGGCGGCCACGATGCCTGCGCTCGCGATCGACGGGCACGGAAACGCGGCGAACCCCGAGCGTGCGGTCCCGAACACCGGCGGCGTCTCCGGTGGACCGGCCCACCGCGATGATCCGCGGGTCCGTGAGTCGCAGGAGAGGCGGCCCGACGGCACGCCGGCGCACGGCGCCAACGACGGCCACGCCCACGGGCACAGCCAGGACCCCATCGGAAAGAGGTGACACCCGCGCGGACAGAAGGCGAAGGGTGGAGATGCCGCTATGCGACTGCTGCCACTCCTCGTCGTGTTCGCGGTTCTCGCAGCGGGTATCGGCTACGCTCTCGCTTGAGCTGTCTCGCGCGACAAAGGGTTCACGGTTCGCAGTCTGCCCCTCAAGCGTACCGTGGAACGCCCGCCCCGACGCAAGTCGGGGCGGGTACGTCGGCGGCGCCCGGACAACCTTTGCGCCGTCCGGCGCCCTGCAGGGCGACGGCTTGCGATGAAATCTGCTAATCGGTCATAAGGGCGGAGATGCCAGCGGCGCGCAGCCATAGCTCCTTCGGGATGATCACGGGGTGGTGGGCCACCGCCGCGCGTGCGCTCGCCTTGGTCCTGGCGCTCGCCGTCGCGACGCCGACCGTCGGACTGGCCGCCGATCTAGCGTACCATCAGGGTCATCAGGGGCACGGTTACGCGGAGTTCGTCGAGGTGTCGGAGGAGGCGGCCAACGAGAAGGCCGTCGACCCGGGGGTGCATTGCCATCTCCATTGCGGCTGCCACGTCGCCGTCAATCCGCACCAGCCGATTGCGGCCACGCCGCACTTGGCCTCGCGGGTGAGCTTCACGACGCTGGCCGCGTCCGTGCGCTCGGTTTTTCCGGACCGCCTGCCTAAACCCCCCCGCGCCTGACTCGACGCAGCCTCGGGCTCGTCCCCGCGGAGCCGAGCGCTTCCGGGGCGTAGCCGCACGTCACCCAGGATAAACGACCGCGCCGTCCGTGACGGCGCACGGTCTCGGCCGAGCGAACATCATGCGCATCCTCCTGACCGCGGTCCTCGTGGCCGCCGGTGTCCTCGCGGGCGCCGCACTTCCCGCCGTCTCCGGTTTTGTCCGTGGCCTCCTGACCTCGGTCGGCGTGTCGCCGTCCATGATCACGTACGCCGCAGGTCCGGGTGCGGTTGCCCCCGCCAGGGAGCCAGCCAAAGGGCCTGCCGAGGCCGCGGAAGACGGCCACGACAAGCCCTCGGCGGAGAAGGCCGACGGCAAGGTGCGCGGCGAGCATGAGCACTCCGAGTCGGAAGGCGAGGAGGGCCACATCAAGATGAGCGCCGAGCAGGTCGAGAACCAGGACATCAAGGTCGCCAAGGCCGAAGGCGGGACGATATCCCGGCACATCCTCGCGCCGGGCACCATCACGCCGGACACCGACCGGATCGCCCGGGTCCCGGTACGGGTAGTCGGCACGGTCTCCGAGATGCGCAAGCGCCTGGGCGACGACGTGCGGAAGGGCGACGTCGTCGCCGTGCTCGACAGCCGCGAGGTCGCCGACGCCAAGAGCGAGTACCTCACCGCCATGGTGCAATCTGACCTGCAGAAGATCAACTTCGAGCGCCAGCAGAAGCTACTGGCGTCCGCGGCGGCGTCACAGGCCGCGTACGACAACGCCAAGGCCGTGTTCCAGGAGAACCAGCTGCGCGTCGACCTCGCCCGGCAGAAGCTCTCGGCGCTCGGCCTGAACGCCGCGGAGGTCGCCGCCGCCCAGAAGCGCGACGAGGCGACGCCCAATGCCTCGACGCTGCGCCAATACGAGCTGCGTTCGCCGCTGTCGGGGCGGATCGTCGAGCGCAAGGTCGACGTCGGCACCGCGGTCGGCAAGGAGGGCGACCCCGCCGACGTCTACACCGTAGCGGACCTCTCGACGGTCTGGATCGAGCTCTCCGTGCCGACCTCGGAACTCACCAAGGTCAGGGAGGGCGCGGAGGTCACGGTCACCCCGGACCAGGGGGAAGGCGAGCGTAAGGCCCGGGGCAAGGTCATCTTCGTCAGCCCGCTGCTCAACGCCGACACCCGCTCCGCGCGGGTTGTCGTCGCCCTGCCGAACAAGGACATGGCCTGGCGCCCGGGGACCTACGTCACCGCCGAAGTGGACGTGTCGCGCGACGACGTCGCCGTCCGGGTCCCCAAGGCAGCGGTCCAGACGGTCGAGGGCAAAAGCGTGGTCTTCGTGCGTACGCCGGAAGGGTTCGAGAAGCGAGAGGTGGAACTCGGTCGGTCCGACGACGATGCCGTCGAGGTCGCGTCTGGCCTGAAGCCCGGCGACGAAATCGCGGTCGGCAACACCTTCCTGCTGAAGGCCGAGCTCGGCAAGTCCGAAGCCGACCACGACCACTGAGGGGACGGACCATGATTGCCCGCATCCTCGACTTTTCCGTCCACCAGCGCTGGCTGATCCTCTTGCTGTCCCTGCTCGCCGCCGGATTCGGCGGCTACGCGGTGACCAAGCTGCCCATCGACGCGGTGCCCGACATCACCAACAACCAGGTCCAGATCAACACGACCGCGCCCTCGCTCTCGCCGGTCGACATCGAGAAGCAGGTCACCTACCCGGTGGAGACGGCGCTCGCCGGCATCAAGGGACTCGAATACACGCGCTCGCTCTCGCGCAACGGCTTCTCGCAAGTCACCGCGGTCTTCGCCGAGAACCTCGACATCTACTTTGCCCGCCAGCAGGTCGCCGAGCGCCTCGCCCAGGTCAAGAAGGACCTGCCGCCGGGCGCCGAGCCTGCGATGGGCCCGATCTCGACGGGCCTGGGCGAGATCTACATGTGGTCGATCCACTACGCGAAGCCCGGCGATCGCAAGGTTTCGGAGGGCGGCAAGGCTGGCTGGCAGCCCGACGGCAGCTACCTGACCCCCGAGGGCCAACGACTCAGGACCTCGCTGGAGCAGACCGCCTTCCTGCGCACGGTCCAGGACTGGATCATCCGGCCGCTGATCAAGACCGTGCCCGGCGTCGCCGGGGTCGACGGCATCGGCGGCTTCGAGAAGCAGTACCACGTCCAACCCAATCCCACGAAGCTCGCGTCCCTGGACCTGTCCTTCGCCGACGTCGGGCGCGCCCTCGACACGAACAACGCCAACCAGGGTGCCCGCTACCTGGAGGACAACGGAGAGGGCTACGTGGTCCGCGCTGCCGGCCGCCTGGAGAACATGGACGACATCGGCAACGTCGTGGTCGCGACCCGCGGGGGCATCCCGGTGCGGATCAAGGACATCGCCGAGGTCCGCATCGGGCGCGACCTGCGCACCGGCTCGGGCAGCGAGGACGGGCGGGAGGTCGTGATCGGCACGGCGCTGATGCTGATCGGGGAGAACAGCCGCACGGTGGCGGCCGCGGTCGACGCCAAGATGGACCAGATCCGTAAGAGCCTGCCGCCCGGCGTCGAGGTCCAGACCGTCCTCGACCGGACCCGTCTGGTCGAGGCGACCGTGAAGACGGTTGCCAAGAACCTGTCCGAGGGCGCGGCCCTCGTCATCGTCATCCTGTTCCTGCTGCTCGGCAACATCCGCGCCGCAATCATCACGGCGCTGGTCATCCCGGTCGCCATGCTGATGACCATGACCGGTATGGTCGAGGCGAAGATCTCGGCCAATTTGATGAGCCTCGGGGCACTCGATTTCGGGCTCATCGTCGACGGGGCGGTGATCATTACCGAAAACGCCCTGCGCCATCTCGCCGAGAGGCAGCATGAACTCGGGCGTACCCTCGACACCGAGGAGCGTCTCCGGACCGTCCGAGCCTCGGCCGAGGAGATGATCAAGCCGTCCCTCTACGGGCAGGCGATCATCATCCTGGTCTACGTACCCCTGCTGACCTTCACCGGTGTCGAGGGGAAGATGTTCCAGCCGATGGCGCTCACTGTGATCATCGCGCTCGTTTCGGCTTTCGTCCTGTCGCTTACTTTCGTGCCGGCGCTCATCGCCATCGTCATCACGGGGAAGGTGACCGAGAAGGACAACCTCATCATCCGGGTGCTCAAGGCCGCCTACCGGCCCGTGCTCGGCGCCGCGGTCCGAGCCCCCTTCGCGTTCGTCGGCGGGGCCCTGCTGCTGCTCGTCGTCGCCGGCGTCCTGTTCACCCGGCTCGGTACAGAGTTCATCCCGACGCTGGACGAGAAGAGCATCGCGCTCAACGCCACCCGCATCCCGTCTACGTCGCTGAGCCAGTCGCAGGCGATGCAGCTCAAGGTCGAGCAGGCGGTCTCGAAGTTCCCGCAGGTGGCCTACGTATTCTCGAAGACCGGCACCGCCGAGGTCGCCTCGGACCCGATGCCGCCCAACTCGTCCGACACCTTCGTGATCCTCAAGCCGCAGGAGGAATGGCCGGACCCGGAGCTTCCCAAGGCGGAGCTGCAGGAGCAGATCGAGAAGGCGGTCGGGCAACTCGCCGGCAACGTCTACGAGTTCTCCCAGCCGATCCAGCTACGCTTCAACGAGCTGCTCGCCGGCAGCCGCGGCGACCTCGCCGTCAAGGTGTTCGGCGAGGAGTTCGAGCCGATGCTTAAGGTCGCCAACCAGGTAGCGGCGATCCTCAGGGGCATCGGGGGCGCCGAGGACGTGAAGGTCGAGCAGACGGCGGGACTGCCGTTCCTGGAGATCAAGATCAACAAGGCCGAGGCGGCGCGCTACGGCCTCAGCACCGGTGCCATCCAAGACGTCATCGGCGCGGCCATCGGCGGCCGCGATGCCGGCGTCGTATTCGAGGGCGACCGACGCTTCCCCATCGTGGTGCGCCTCACCGACAAGGTGCGCGAGGACCGGGAGGCACTGGAGAACATCCCGGTGCCGCTGCCGCCCGGCTTGAACGGGCGGGCGACCTCCGTCTTGCTCAAGCAGGTCGCGAGCTTCTCCGTTGCGGAGGGGCCGAACCAGATCTCGCGCGAGAACGGCAAGCGTCGGGTCGTCGTCACCGCCAACGTCCGCGGGCGCGATATCGGCTCGCTCGTGGCGGAGGCACAAGCGAAGGTCGGGAGCGAGGTGCAACTGCCGCCGGGCTACTACGTGACCTGGGGCGGGCAGTTCGAGAACCTCGCCTCGGCCAAGAAGCGGCTCGCCGTGGTCGTACCGGTCTGCTTCTTCCTGATCTTCCTGCTGCTCTACTCCGCGCTCGGCAGCCCGCGCGACGCGCTCCTCGTGTTCAGCGCAGTCCCGCTGGCGCTCACCGGCGGCATCGTCGCTCTGTGGCTTCGCGGCATGCCGGTGTCCGTGCCGGCGGCGGTCGGGTTCATCGCGCTCTCGGGCGTGGCGGTGCTGAACGGCCTCGTGATGCTGACATTCATCAAGCAGCTCGTGGCGGAAGGCCGCCCCAAGCGGGAGGCAATCCTGGAAGGCGCCATGACTCGGCTCCGGCCGGTGGCCATGACGGCATTGGTCGCCTCCCTCGGCTTCGTGCCGATGGCCATCGCCACCGAGACCGGGGCCGAGATCCAGCGGCCGCTCGCCACCGTGGTCATCGGCGGCCTGATCAGCGCGACCCTGCTTACGCTGGTCGTGTTGCCGGCCCTCTACGCGCGCTTCGGCAAAGTCGCGCCCTCGCAGGCCGGGCAGCGGGCTCTGGAGTCCCAACCGCGCCGACTCAAGGCGGCGGAGTAGTCCGATGCGTGCCGCATCGTTCCGAGTCGCCGTCCTGGCCATTGTTGCACTGACGCGGGCTAGTGCAGCGGCGGAGCCCCAGCCCGTGAAAGCGCCCTTTGGCCTGGCCTGGGGGCCTATCGTCGAGGTGCCGCGCCCCGTGAGCGTCGACCGCGAGGCAAACCTGACCGCGCTCCATTACCTTCAGGGGGAGTGGCCCGCGACAGGTTCCGGAACCGCCGAGGTCGTCCTCGTGGTCTGCCGCGACGAGGGGCTGCAGCAGGTCGTCTGGGTGGGGCTGCCACTGTCCGGCAGAGAACTCGGGCGCGCACGCCAGGCAATCCATGAGGAAGGGGTCCGACGCTACGGCGAGCCGAGCCGCGGCCCGCTGGCGAATTCCGAGGTGTGGCCCGGCGGACGGGCCCTGCTCGCGAGCCGCGAACTCGCGGACGGGCGACACGAGCTGGTCATGACCGCCTTCGGCCCCGGCTTCGCGGCTTGTTCGCAGTCCCATCTCGTGTCGACCGGTCACCCGGCGGGCGCCCACGTCGCCGATCTCGTCGGTGTCGCGGATCATTGAGACCGCTCGCAGACGGTCGCCGGGCACCCGACGGCCGCAAGCGAGCGTGATGGGATTGAGGTCAATCATATCATCACGGCGAGAGCCGAAGGCGGGACCATGAATGATAACCAGATCTATCATCTGTCCGTCACGACGACCGCAATGATCGCGGTCCTCAGAACATCCACGCTCGCAATGATGACATTTGTAATGAACAAGCTCCCGCACGAGGAAAGAGAGGCCGTCATCCAAGAAATTGCTCGCACGATAGGCGAAATTCCTCCTGATTATTCACAAGACAGTCCGATTGGGACGAAGTTTTATGAGGACGTCGCTACGCAGGCGCCGGGGCTGGCACGAAATTTCGCGCGCGATCTGCGACGCGCGCTAAGATGATCTTTGCGCGTCTGATTCGCTGATTCATGATTTTCGCGCGAACAAGTCGATAAATTGCCGCGAACAGCCCGAAAATTTTGAGCGAAGATCTACTGTCCGGAAGGATGCGTCGCGTGATCGTCTCGTTCACGATGACGGGGGCCGCGAAAATATCCCTGTCCTTCTTGGGTCTGGTCCGAGCGAACGCACGCAGGTTCCCCTAACCTCAAGCAAACCTGTTCGGCGACGCCGGCAGGGCCTCCATCGAACGCTAAGGATTGGACGCCACATGGGACATGGACATTCGCACGGGGGTGGCATCCCATCCGGCTCGGCTGCCGGCCGGAACAAGGGTCGTCTCGCATGGGCGCTCGCGCTGACGCTGACCTACATGGCCGCAGAGGTCGTAGGCGGCCTGCTCACCGGCAGCCTCGCGCTGCTCGCCGATGCCGCGCACATGGTTACCGATGCCGGCGGACTGGCCCTGTCCCTGCTTGCCATCCACTACGCCGCCAAGGCGCCGACGCCGGGCAAGAGCTTCGGATACATGCGCTTCGAGATCCTGGCGGCGCTTGCCAACGCTGTCGTGCTCCTCGGGGTGACGGCCTACATTCTCTACGAGGCATACCGCCGGTTCGTGGAGCCGACCGAGATCCTCGGCTGGCCAATGATGCTGGTGGCGCTGGTCGGACTTGGCGTGAACCTCGCCAGCATGCGGCTGCTGGCCGGCGGCTCGTCGGAAAGCCTCAACATCAAGGGTGCCTACTTCGAGGTGTTCTCGGACATGCTGGGCTCCGTCGGGGTCATCGTCGCCGCGCTCGTCGTGATGGCGACCGGTTGGCGTTGGGTAGATCCACTGGTCGGCGCCGGCATCGGCCTGTTCATCGTGCCGCGCACGTGGCGCCTGCTGAACGAGGCGCTGCACATCCTGCTGGAGGGTACGCCACCGGGCGTCGACCTCGATGCATTGAAGGCCGGGATCGAGGCGATGCCGAATGTCCGGCGAGCCTACGACCTGCATGCCTGGACGCTGACTTCCGGCTTCGACGCCATGAGCGGGCACGTGATCGTGGACGATGTTGCCCATGGCCCTGACGTGATCCGGGGCGTCCGTTCCATGCTGAAGGAACGCCATGGCATCGAGCACGTCACCATCCAGGTCGAGGACGAGGCCCTCGCGGCCGAGGCCGTTCACTTGCCTGTGTGACGGCGGCGGCCATGGCAGGTAAGAAGCTCGGCCGCCAGCAACTCTACTGGGGTCCTAAGAATCGGAAGAAGCGCCGGGCGGCCGCGCACCTGAAGCGCGCGGCGGGCCGTGACCTCTCCAAGGCGATGGCGCTGGTCCTGCTGATGTTCGGGCTTCTGGTGCTTCTGGAGCGCTGCACCTGAGGGGAGGCGCTGGGCCGGGACGCAGACCTCTCCGGGCTGCGTCCCGGCCCAGCGGCCGGTCCTGCCTACTGCTTCTCGAAACGAGCCTGGATGTTGTGTCCGTGCATCTTGGCGGACAGCACCACCTTGGCGCCTGCCGTAAGAGGCACCTTCAGTTCGGCCACGAGCTTGTTCGGCGCGCCCGGCTTCAGGACGAGGGTCTCCGTCTTGCCGCTTGCCTGAACGAAGGCCTTGGCCGAGAGGCCGGCCGTGTCGACCGGCTTGCCGTCCTCGCCGGTCACGAAGAAGGTGACGGCTGCATCCGTCGCGACGAATTCGATGGGATGGCCGTCGGCGACGGCCGTCTGGCCGCCGTTCGGACCCGCGGCGGCGAGGCAGGGTGACGCCAAGCCGAGCGTGGCTGCAAGGATGGCTTGGCGGAGGTAGGTGCGCATGTCGTCGTCCTTTCTCGGGGGATGGGAGGGAGGGGGTTCAGAACGCCCCGGCGCGCGCGCGTTGCGGCGCCTCGGAAGAATCCTCGGGATCGTGGCTGGCATCGTCGCGCAGCCGCTCCAGGGGTTTGCGCCCAAAGGTCAGGAACAGGACCGGGGTCACCACGGTGTCGAGGAGCGTGGCGCTGATCAGGCCTCCGAAGATCGTCACCGCTACGGGGTGGAGGATCTCCTTGCCGGGAGCGTCGGCGCCGATGAGCAGCGGCACCAGGGCGACGCCGGCCGAGAGCGCGGTCATCAGCACCGGCGCCAGCCGCTCCAGGCTGCCGCGTATGACGAGGTCGCGCCCGAACGGCATGCCCTCGTGGATCGCCAGGTTCAGGTAGTGGCTGATCTTGAGGATGCCGTTGCGGGTGGCGATGCCGGTCAGCGTGATGAAGCCGATCATCGAGGCCACCGAGAGCGGCTGGCCGGCGAGCCATAGGGCGGCGACCGAGCCGATGAGCGCCAGCGGGATGCTGCCCAGGATGATCAGCGTGAACACCACGGAGCGGTAGCGGCTGTAGAGGAGCGCGAAGACGAGGGCGAGCGAGAGCAGCGAGAGCAGGCCGATGGTGCGGCTCGCCTCGGCCTGTGCCTGGAAAGAACCCTCAAGGCTCGTGGTGTAGCCGTTGGGCAGCCTCGCCGCCGCGACCTGCTCCTGGATGGCCCGGACGATCTTGCCCATGTCAGCGCCGGCCTGGGTGTTGGCCTGCACCACGATGCGGCGGCGGGCATTCTCCCGCAGGATCTGGTTCGGCCCGTCGGTCTCGCGGATGTCGGCGATCTGGCGTGCCGGAACCCAGCCTGACGGCGTCTCGACCAGCATGTCGCCCAGCCTCTGGGTTGTGCGCATGGCGTCCGACAGGCGCATCACCACGTCGAAGCGGCGGTAGCCATCCACCACCCGCGAGACCATTTGCCCGTTCGAGAGGCGACTGAGCTGCTCGACGAGGGCGGCCGGCTGGACCCCGTAAAGGGCTGCACGGGCATAGTCGACGCGGATCTCCAGCTGCGGGATCAACACCTGCTTCTCGACCTGCAGGTCGGCGAGGCCCGGGATCTCGGCCATGCGACCGCGCAGGTCCTCGGCGAGCGCCCGCAGGGTGTCGAGATCCTCCCCGAAGATCTTGAGCGCAATCTCTGCGCGTACGCCCGACAGCATATGGTCGAGCCGATGCGAGATGGGTTGGCCGACGTTGACGTTGACCGGCAGGACCGCGAGGCGCCCACGGATGTCGGCGACGAGCTCGGGCTTGGGCCGCGCGCCTTGCCTCAGGTCGATCTCCAGGTCGGACGAGTGCACGCCCTCGGCATGCTCGTCGAGTTCGGCACGGCCGGTGCGGCGCCCGATGGACTTCACGTCCGGCATCTCAAGTAGAAGGCGTTCCGCCACGAGCCCGATGCGATTGCTCTCGGCGAGGGAGATCCCGGGGTTGAAGGTCATGTTGACGGTGAACGAGCCCTCGTTGAAGGGCGGCAGGAACGTGCGCGGCAGGAAGGTCGCCGCAAGGGCCGCCGCCGACACCGCCAGTCCGGCGACCACCATGACCGGCCGGGCATGCCCGAGCAGGCCACGGAGCAGGACGGCGTTGCCCCGCTTCAGCAACGCCAGGAAGCGGCTGTCGTGCTCCTCCAGGCGCTTCAGGCTCGGCAGCAGGTAAAAGGCGAGCACCGGCGTCAGTGTGATGGAGACGAGGAGGCTCGCGAGGATCGAGACGATGTAGGCCTGGCCCAGCGGGGCGAAGAGCCGGCCCTCGATGCCCGAGAGCGCGAACAGCGGCACGAAGACCAGCACGATCACCATCGTCGCGTAGACGATGCCTGAGCGCACCTCGTTCGAGGCCGAGACCACCACCGCGAAGACCGAGCGTGGGTTCCCGGCCTTCCGGTTCTCGCCGAGCCGGCGGAAAATGTTCTCCACGTCGACGACCGCGTCGTCGACGAGTTCGCCGATGGCGATGGCGAGGCCGCCGAGCGTCATCGTGTTGATGGACAGGCCGGCGAGGTGGAACACGACCGCGGTCGCCAGGATCGAGACCGGGATCGCCGTGAGCGATATCGCCGTGGTGCGAACGTTCAGGAGGAAGGCGAACAGGACGACGGCGACCACGACGACCGCCTCCATGAGCACGGTCTCGACGTTGCGGATCGAGGTCTCGATGAAGTTCGCCTGCCGGAAGATCAGCTGGTCGGCCCGCACGCCCTTGAAGGCGCAGGCCTCCCCGGCGGGCTCGGCCATGGACGGGCCCGCCCCTCCCTTGCCCGCGCCGCAGCCGTTCAGGCTCGCGGTGATGTCCCTGAGCGCCGCCTCGACCTCGCGGGTCAGGCGTACGGTGTCGACCCCGGGTTGCTTCTCAACCGAAACGACGACGGCCGGCGCGCCCATGTAGCCGCTGTCGCCGCGCTTCACGCGGGGCGCGAACGAGACCTCGGCCACTTGGCGCAGGTAGACTGGTCGGTTGGCGACGGTGGCGACGACCATGTTGCGCAGGTCGTCGAGGCTCATGGTCCGGCCGAGGTTCCGGATCAGGTACTCGCGGGCATATTGGTCCGTGAAGCCGCCACCCGTGTTGGTGCCGAACTGCGCGAGGGCCGTCTCCATCTGGGTGTGGGTGATGCCGAGCGCGCGCAGGGCCGTCGGCTGGGGCGCGACGCGGAACTGGCGCACCTCGCCGCCCATCGGGATCACCTGCGCCACCCCGGGGATCGCGAGCAGACGCGGGCGGATGGTGAAATCGGCAAGCTCGCGCAGCTGCATCGGCGAGACCGAGCCGCCGCTCACCGCCACCATGACGACTTGGCCCATGATCGAGGAGACCGGGCCCATCATCGGGTTAACCGTGGGCGGGAGTTGCGGACGCACCATCGCGAGCCGCTCCGACACCTGCTGCCGGTTTCGGTAGATGTCGGTGCCCCAGTCGAACTCGACGTAGATCACCGACAGGCCGACGCCCGAGACCGAACGGACGCGGGTGACGCCGGGCAAGCCGTTCATTTGGGTTTCGACCGGGAAGGTGACGAGCTGCTCCACCTCCTGGGGGGCTAAGCCCTCCGCTTCCGTCATGATCGTGACGGTCGGCCGGTTCAGGTCGGGGAAGACGTCGACGGGCAGCTTGATCGCCGTGAAGGCGCCGTAGACGACCAGCACGGCGGCCAGCGCCAGCACCAGCAGGCGGTTGCGCAGGGATTGCGTGACGAGGAGCGTGAACACGGGCGGCCTCCTCAGCGGACCTGGTTGAGGAGTTCGGCGCCCTGGGTCACGATCCGCTTGCCCGGAACGACCCCCGACACCACCAGGACCTGCCCGGCGTCGAGCGGCTCCACCCGGACCTCGCGCGGCTCGAAGCGCTCGGGCGCGGTGTGCTCGTAGACGATGCTCTGGCCGTTGCCGCCGCGGACCACGCTCATGCGCGGAAGGGCCAATCCCTTCTGCTGCGCGTCGGTCGCGGCCAGCACGGTCACGAACTGACCGGTGCGGAGTTCCGGCGGCGCGCCCTCGACCGCGAAGTGCATCGGGACCGCTTGGCTGCGATCGGCGAGCCCCGCGCCCATGTAGGCGAGCCGCAACATCCGGCCATCGGCCAGGCGGGCCGTGGCGTCCTGCCCCCCGGCTAGCGCGTCGAAGCTCAAGGCCTCGATCCAGAGCCGGCTCGGGTCGACGATCTGGAAGACCTGAACGCCCGGGCTCGCCATCTGGCCGGCCACCGCGTTCGCCTCGGCGATGACCCCGTCGACGGGGGCCTTCAGCGCCTCGGGTTGCTGGCGGATATTGTCGAGGGCGGCGCGGCGGTCGAGCAGGCCTTTGAGTTCGGCCTGGGCATCCTCAAGCTGGACCTGCGAGACGGAGCCGCCCGGGGCGAGCTTGCGGTAGCGGTCGACCCGTCGCTCCAGGATCGCGATCTGCTGGTCGAGCTCCCCCTGGCGCTGGCGCATGTCGGAGACGTCCACCGCCTGTACCGGGGGCGTGACGTAGGCGAGCACCTCGCCCTTGCGCACCCGCGTGCCGAGACGCGGGAAGATCCCCGATTCCGGCGGCGAAAGCCGGCCGCCGACCGAGGATTGTACCACCCCACTGGCGCTTGGATCGGGGACGATGCGGCCCGGCAGTTCGACGGTGCGGCGCAGGGTGTCGGAGGCGGTCACCGTGGTCCGGACCGCGAGCACCCGCTGGGTGGGCTTCGGTACGAAGATCGACCCGTCGGGCTGCCGGCGCGCCAAGTCTTGGCCACCGGGGGGCGGTGCGGCCATCGGGAAAGCGTTCGGCGCGCCGCCATGGTCGTGACCGTCGGCCGCGAACGCGCGGGGTGCAAAGGCGAAGGCGGCGACGACGAGCGCGAACAGGGCGGTCGCCGGGAGGTAGCGGCGCCCACGCATTAGGAGCGTGACCGCTACGCCGAGTAGGAATCCGATGCCGCCGATGGCCAACGGCAGCGGGTCGGCTTCCCGTAGGTGGAGCCTGAAATCGTGGGCCGCGGCGAGACCGGTCGTCCAGGCCGACGCTCCGGGCGCGGGCGCGGCCGCCGGCGGCTCCGGCACGACCAAGGTGACGGGGAACACGTCGGTCGAGCCGGACGCGGTCACGGTGAACAGCACCTCGTGCTCGCCGGGATGCAGGCTCCAGTGTGCGTCGAGGGCGTAGCTGCCGTCCGGCATCGGGGCGACCGTCGCGGTTCCGTCCGGGGTCTCGGCCTGCACTGCTGCGTCCGTCAGCGGCTCATTGGTGCCGACGCGGTCGAGGAACACGGCCAGCCGGCCGTTGCGAGCGATGGCGACGAGTTCGAGCGTGTCTGTGCTCGACGTGCCGCGCGGGGCGGTTGCCGCTGGCGCGGCCTGCGGCTCGTTGCCGTGGTCGTGGCCTTCGTGGGCGGCGGGCATCGGCGGCGCCACGGCCCACAAGCCAAGCGCAAGGAGAGCCGCCCGTAGGGCGGGGACAGGGAGAACACGCATGGGGGATCGGAGCCTTCGCGAAAGGTAGGCTGGCGGCAGCCCTTATCGGCAGCCGCTCAGGGTGCGCGTCGGAGCGCGGACCTCAGGCGAAGGTTCTAGGCGGCTCGGGAGGCGTCTCAGGCGATAGGCTGTCGAACGCAACCTCGCGAATGCCTGCGAGCAGCCGCCCAGGCTTCCAGCCGACCGCGGGTGCCAAGGGTTCCCAACGCGCGAGAGATGCTTGGCAGCAGCAATTCAGGCCGCAGGGGCTTGCCGGCGCATCGTCGTCGGCCCGTTCCGCGCGATCCGACACATCGAACGCACGATCCGGTCCCGGCGCCTCCGGGTGCCCGGCCGAGACACGATGCGCATGGGTCGCGTGCCGCGACCCGGCATACGCGTGTCCGGCGCCAAGCACCGAAAAGACGGCAAGCGTCGCGGTCAGGAAGACCGTCAAAAGCAAGCGCCAATGGGTGCGGGTGAGCGACATGTCGCGGCACCCATACCACGGCTCGGCCGTTCCGGCCACGCGCTTTCCAGTGCCGCTCGATACCTGCGGGTATCCTCGCCTGCGACGGGACGAGCGTCAGCTTCCGCGTCAAGGGCTAGGGCCCGCGAAGTTGGCCGAGCGCGCAAAGGTGCCGCTGAGCGTGGTGACGCGAGCTGAGAGCAGCCCTGGCGAGCCGGCGATCACAATCGCGCAGCTGAATGCCCTGATGCAGGCGCTACGCTCTGCCGGCGCCAGCTTCACGCCAGCCGATCCCGCGCCGGATCGGGGTGAGGACCGGCCGTGAGCCTGATCCACAACGAGCGCGCGAAGCTGACGGCGACGTACCTGAACACGGCTGCCGGCGGTCTGTTCGGAGCTGGTTTCGTCGCCCCGATCGCGGCAGCTGTTTTCGGAGTCGCCGGACCCGCCGGCGCGGTGCCGACATTGACTCTCGGGCTGGGCGCTCTGATCTTCCTGGGTGCAAGCCTCGCGCTGCAAGTTGCAGCTCGCTACGTCCTGAAGGGGCTCAAACCATGACGGAAGCCCAGGTCCTCGCCTTCATCATCGTGCCAGTCGTGGCCGTCGCATGACCTATGCGGGAGATTGGGTGACGACGGTGTGTTGAAGGCGGCGTATCGAGGCGGGTGTCGAGCCTGCCAGAACCTCTCAGTGAAAGCGATACGCCATGGAGACACCTACCAACGTCATCCGACTTCGTCATCCCGAAGACCTCGACGATCCCCTGACCGAGGTGCTGCGTAGCGGCGCTCGCCACCTGCTCGCCCAAGCTGTCGAGATGGAGGCGGACGCGTTCTTGAGCGCGATGCAGGACCTGCGGCTGCAGGATGGACGGGCCCGGCTGGTGCGGCACGGTCACGGGCCGGAGCGGGCGATCCAGACCGGCATCGGC
>Ga0160428_1000962_pt1 | contig 25590 bp, 24 predicted proteins | sample SolpanmetagenomM_FD_108198 | JGI IMG/M metagenome (GOLD analysis project Ga0160428, IMG submission 108198) | Solar panel surface microbial communities from Lawrence Berkeley National Laboratory, California, USA - M | ecosystem: Engineered > Built environment > Solar panel > Unclassified ... | reverse complement strand
CCATCATCGACCAAAAGACACTCCGCTGGATCTTCGTCGGCGGCAAAGGCGGTGTCGGCAAAACAACAACCTCCTGCTCCCTCGCCATCCAAATGGCAAAAGCTCGCAAATCCGTCCTCCTCATCTCCACCGACCCAGCACACAACCTCAGCGACGCCTTCAACCAGAAATTCAGCAAAGACGCAAGACTCGTCAATGGCTTTACCAATCTGAGTGCAATGGAAATCGATCCGAACGGGAGTATACAGGATTTGATCTCGGCTGGCGGAGACGATGCAGCCGAGGGGATGAAGGAGATGGGTGGGATGGGCAATATGATGCAGGATTTGGCTTTTAGTGTATGTTGTGGTTCCGCACACACTGGGGAAGCTAGCTCTGTCTGACGTCTGCTAACACACGTGAAGATACCTGGAGTAGACGAAGCGATGGCCTTCGCCGAAGTCCTCAAACACGTCAAAACCCTCGACTTCGAAGTCGTCATCTTCGACACCGCGCCCACAGGCCACACCCTCCGCTTCCTGCAATTCCCCACCGTCATGGAAAAAGCGCTCGAAAAGCTCAGCGGCCTTTCCCGCCAATTCGGGCCCATGCTCAGCGGCCTGATCGGCGCCCGCGGCGGTCTCCCTAACGGCCAATCCCTCGACGACCTCACGCAGAAAATGGAACAGCTCCGCGAAACAATCGGAGAAGTGAACAAGCAGTTCAAGAATGCGGATCTAACGACGTTTGTGTGCGTGTGCATTGCCGAGTTTTTGAGCTTGTATGAGACGGAGCGCATGATTCAGGAACTGAATGGGTATGAGATTGATAGCCATGCGATTGTGATTAATCAGTTGCTTTTTCCGAAGAGCACGAATTTGTGTGAGCAGTGTGGTGCGAGGAGGAAGATGCAGAAGAAGTATTTGGATCAGTATGAGGAGTTGTATGGTGAGGACTTTAATCTGGTTAAGATGCCGTTGTTGGTCGAGGAGGTCAGAGGGAAGGATAAGTTGGAAAAGTAAGTCGACAGCAGTGATGCTGATATGGATGGGATGACTTCTGGGGCCAAACTAACTGTCGTGTTATCTAGGTTCAGTGATATGTTGATACACCCTTTTGAGCCGCCACAATGATGAGATGGAGGCGAGCGTGTAGAGAGGCTGAACGAATGAATGAATGCTGTCGAGGCGATTATGTAAATACCCTCTTTCGGAAGAATAAGAGAATCTAATTCAATAATCAACGATTCCTCGAATGTATAACTAGTAGTATCGGCGTACAGATAGCCAAGGTAAGAACCAACTTATAGCGCAGACCCTGCTGCAGTCGACCCACCATTCCTGGAAGAGGACAACCACCACATACTAGAGGCGCAAAGTTGTGAACAACAGTATTGCCTGCTGTTGAAACAACGTTTACGAATCTCAATATGAGCCTCGCCAGCCAAGCGAGCAAGGCAAGATAGCGCAAACCATGTCTAACATTTGTTGACGTGAACGATCCAAGTAATAAAGATATTCCCAAGGCCGGTCTAAGACTTCCGCGAGTAGACTTTTGGTCGGGTCAGAAACAATGCCAACTTATAAATTGAGAAAAGATAGCCTTGCACGACTGTAGTCCCAGACCAGGCTACATATCAAACGCTCGAGGGATCTTGCTTTTCGTAGTCTGCAAAGTAGTTTCAGATTCACGTTCATATTCTATGACGACAACCCAGCTATCGTGTCAGTGCACAATCCATAAGCGGCACATAATAGCATGCTATTCGGTCACAACTCAGATTCAGCTCAAACACTCAAACCTCAAACACGTCCTTAACATCCCACACGCCCTTCCCCTCCACAACCTTCCTCCTCTCACTCCAATACCCATCCTTTCTCAACCTCCACACCTCATCGCCCTCACTTCCTCCCAACCCATCCACTTTCTCAAACCATTTCGGCATCCACTCCACTCCAGCACTCTCCATCTCCTTTCTCCTCCGCCTCTGTCCCTCTTCCAGCCCCGCCTTCAGCGTTTCTGCACCATCCACGTCGCCCTCCTCATACTTTCTCTGATCGGGCCTCAGCCTCGAGTCCGTAGGCGGCAACACACCCTTTTCCAACGCCGTGACCTCATTCAATTCGGCTGCAAACGCCGTCATACCGTAATGCAATGGTGCGTTTTTGACTAGTTCCGCAGCCTGCCACACCGTCTTGCCCGTGCTCAAGACAAGCTTCTCAGTCCATTTACCATGCATATTGAGCTGTGCAGGGGCGCCAGAGGCGTCATAAACTGCCACATTGACTTCCTCACTACGACCAGAGAACATACCACCAGCTTTGAAAGTGACGACGGCTTTGCTGCCAGTGGTCTCGCATGTAATTGTCATTGTGGCCGTGGGCTCGACGTATTTCTCGCCAGCGAGGATGTTACGGAGGAAGCATGTCGCCGGTGTCCAGCTATACACTTCTTCTTCTTTTCGCTTTTCCTCCTCTCCTGCATCACCACCAGGCGCACTATACATTACGACCCTAGCACGACCTTCCGTGATCAACTCGGCGCTTTTGCCCCAGAACTTCTGCGTCGGAAGCGGGGCATGCAGGAACGTCCAATGTTTCGACTCCGCCTGACAAGCGACGCGAACAGGTCTGTGGCTAATTTTCTCAGCTAAGAAGCGGAATCCGCGGTCTTCACGGACGAGCTCGTACGTTTCGCCAAGCATGGGGTTGAATGGTTTACGGATTGCGCGTTCTTTGATGCGGGAGGCGGAGAGTGGGGATAGAGCGAATGCGGCGATGTGGAGAAGGCGTTCTGTGGATGACATTGATGTCGTGGCTGCGAGGTCGAGGAGTTGACTGTACTCCAGGGACTCGGCTTGGCGTTCGAGTAACGAGAGAGGTTCGTTTGCTGTAACGGGCATGGCGATTGTGGAGAGGTCTTTGCCGACATTCTTGCGGAGGAAGGAGACGAGACTGGGAGGAGCGCCATTGGATGGTTGGATGTTTTTGCGGCGATTGATTTTGTCGTGAGGAAGGGGATCAAGAGACACGGGTGGTGGAGGATATGGTGAGGCGTGGCCTTGTCGAGGATTTCGTGCAAAGGCCTCCTCTTCTCGTTCGCTGGTAGAGTCGGTATCGCTTGTTTCTGTTTCCTCACGTCCAGGTGTTTCAACATCGCTAACTTGATCGATTTCGACGATTTGTTGTGGCATGTTTTCTTCGGCGTCGAAGAACTCCATTGATCGAACTGAATCTAGACTCTCTCTACGTGGCTCAACATATACTTCCACAGAGCGACGTTGGCGACTTTCTGATAATAAGGTAGAGAATTGAGCAACGACCGCGTCCAAATCACGTAAAACTGACATACATCGATCGTGTACGTGGTCCTTGCTTGAACCCTGTAACGAGGCGATGTTGACCGTCTGACTTCTTGGCCTACTGTCGTTTGTAGTGGGGGGTATGTTCAAGGTTGGGGTGGAAGCTTTTCTAGGCTGTACTATCGAAAGTGGCCTCTTGAAACCAGTTCTGTTCGGACTTTGTCCACTGTTGCTATTTGTACGTTTCCAGAAGGCTCTTCGTGTGGAAGCTGAATCTTCCAATGGCGCGACTCCATCCTCAACAGGACTGCTCAGAGTATCGTGCTCAGTTTTGTACTTTGGATCCGTGTCTTGTGCTAATCGTCGAACCGAGTCTGTGATGCCTGACACTTTACCTACAAGTGTTTCCACGACCTCCCACTCACGATTATCAATGGGTTTGCGAACCGACATAGACCTAGAATGACCATTACTAGCAGCAGGAGTACCTGATCCACTACCAGCGTTTTGTGCCGCCTTCTGCAATACTTCATGCCAGGAAATAAAGTCACGTTCGCTGATTGCTTTCAGATGCCAGATCTCCGCACCAGAGTCAATAGAGATCTGTCTTGATTCTCTGTTTGAGCCAATCACTGCAAGTGCTAATGGAATCGCTCCTCTTAATGCGGATGACTTGCTGTCTTTGTAATAGCTGAGAGTAGATGTTGCAAAATCCAGAGAGAAGAACCTCCTTGCCCATCCTTGTGCCTTCTTCCTCCTCTTTTTTTGCAGTACTCCCGTATAGAAAGATGCGTCCAGTTTCGTGTTTGATAGTGCCGGCTTTGATTTTGGAGGTGCTGCCAGGTTGATAGGAGCAGCTGGTAATCGAGGAAGACTCTCTACAGAATCGTCGACAGGTGGAAGAGCAGGACTAGTTATCGAGTTGACGCTGACCGAACCAGACGTCTTGCGGCTTAGAGATGTAGGAAATCGGGGATGATGACCAGACTTGGGCGGCGCATTCGTAGGATATGTCATAAGAACGAACGTAACTGTTTTCGAAAACGATTTGCTGTGGGTATTGTCAAACACCAGACCATACATTCCACCTTCTCCTACTGGCACGTCATATCGTCCCATTGTTGCTTGATCTGATTCGCATTTCCCGGCCCAATACACCTGCTTCATGCCCAGTCTTTCGAGCTTCTCTTTTGCTGAGGATACCTCGTTTGCTGCCGTGGCAGACGACCTGCGTCTGATGAGCCGGGAGCTAGATCCGTCCCTGGCAGAAGACCCTTCGGCAGTGTTATTGACATTCGTAGACTGTTGTTCAGGAACTGGGAGCGAGGTGGGTAGGGATGGTGGAGCTCCATTGGCTACAGGATGCTTGAATATTCCAAAGTTTATTGACTTCTTTTGAGGCTGGAGAGACCATGATATTGTATGTCCTTCGGAGACTCTGACCCAGCGGACTAGGTAGGACTTTCTGGTGTCAGCTACGCAGTGGAGCTATGTTGACAATGTCCTGGTCAAGTAAAGACGTGCGCGCACCGCACTACATACCTGACTATGAACCACGAGCTGCTCCATGCCGGCCATTATGAGCGGTTCCGAGGTATGTTATGGTGGAAGGAGTGTTGATGTCTAGATATGTCAAGCTCTATGCGGCCATCGGCCTTGAAGATACTGTCATGCGTCCCCTTCGCCTAGTGAGTAAGGATGCTCCAAGTATGCTATAGTAAGCTGATATGTGTAAGAGCGAATGAAGATGTTTCAAGTTTATTTCTGCGAGGTAAGGTAATAGGTAATAGGTATTACTTCAAAAGGCGTTAGGCATTTGCGCCGTCTCCGTGACCGAACCAAAACACAGGTAAGCGACAACTCAACCAATCAGAGACTGATTACACTGTAGTCCCAAACTGTATAATGGTATTATAAAGTTATGCTTTTGGCATTATTAATTATACTAAACTACCTCACTATTCGTCCTCGTCGAGATAGGTCCTTCGCACCCAGACCCCCCAGATGCCCAAGTCCTCAGACATCTCCAAAGCCGTCTTCAGCCCCTCCAACTGCTTCTGTCTGATCAACTCGTCGCCGCCATCAGCTACGATGTTCTGCGAGACAATTTCGATATCCGCATTGAGCTTGATATTAAAGGTCATCTTCTTCAGGCCTTGCTTACTTGCAAGTGATAGGGTCATTTGCGGTACTGGTGTAGTCACCAACGAGAGGTCAAGTGCTCGAACAGACGTAGTTTTTGGTGCTAGCAGCGCCGCCAACTCTGCCTCCATGTCTTGTTGTGAGAACTTGTCTTTATATCGCTGCATGCGCATCTTTCTGATATCGTGCTTGGTAGGAGGTTTGCTTGTGGCTACCTTGGCAACAACTCGTGGGAAAGTGTTCTGCAATAAGCGGGCGATAAAGGCGTATTGCCGTAGTACAGGCAGTGCCTCAACAAGCCGTCGAGGATGATCAAACGGAAGCGTTCCGACAAGTACTCCAAGCTCTGAGTTTGACCAGTATAGGCCTAGTTGAAACTCTTTGGCGGTATTGTCAGCGCCAATCTTCCTCATCTGATGCAGCTGTGGTGTATCTCCAGCCAAAGGTATACTTTGTATCGATGGTAGCATGAGATCAGTCATTGACTCAGAAGCAGGAAACACGACCTGCGTGATATTAGTCTGAATAGAAGCATAGAGTTGCGTGGCAATGTGGTATGGTATGGCAATGGGCGGTTCCAGCCTCGCCACGAATCGGGCTACAGGTTGAACGGTCAATGCTAAACTCGAGATCTCGTCCCCATCATTCGCAACTTGATCGATCGGCGGATCTAGCCAATCTAAAGTTGTGCTGTTTGATGTGAAGCCGGACATGAGCTCGAAATCAGGTATATCGTCCTCGGGTTTCTCGACACGTTCGGAGATCCACCCATTCGAAATCTGAATTGGTGGATATATGCCTGGCGGCAACTGCTCGCATTCGATGGTCAACGAACATATATCGCGCTCATCTGAAAGGCGAACGTGAGTCTTGGCCCCTTCGGCGACGACTGTGTCATGGTCAACTCTCGACCGCTTACTTGGCCCGCCATCGCTCCTGACAGAACCTCTTTTCATCCAGTAATCCATAGACAAGCCAATTCGTCGACGTTCGTGCATGCTAGGTCTCCCACTTTTCTTACGTAGCACATGCATGTCGATGTCATCGTATATAGTGTCTATTGCTCGCCGCTCGTGTTCGTACAATCTTCGAAGACTGCTATAGATGCCTGAAATTGCAGCAAAGCAGGTTGGACTTTCATCTTCACCAAGCTTGTCGATTGTGGCAAGTCGTGAAAGGTTGTCTGCGAAGTTCTCAAGGGGTACACCGAATGTGCTGTTATTTTGGTGGAGAGTAAGATCGTACTGAAGGACCTCCGCACCCTTTACAGCATCTCCAAACGGTGTCATCAGTTCTAGGACGACTTTGCTGACGGTATCTGGCTGTGCTGGCTCAAACCAAACCTATGTGCACAGTCAGTATTAATCACCACATCCAGACAAAACATCTGCTTACATCCACCACAAACCCGGCTTTCCCAGCCAACGACAGCTTCATTGATTCAGCCTCTTCCGGAACTAAGTCATATCGACGCCCTAACCTCTTGATAGCATCCCTGCTCAATCTGCCCTTCTTCTTACCTATGGTCTCGAGGACTGCGAGCAATCTTCGTCGTCGCTCTGCATCGTCGACCTTCCCACCTGTAGAACCTCCAGTGGACATGCTTGTCCCCATGTTGATCCCGAGGTTACTCAAAGTCAGTCCCATCGCCGTTCCTCCTTCGAATGCGCCAAGTGCAAGTCCTGATGCTGCTGGTGTACTGCTCATGTCTATACCATCCATGTTCAACATATTTGGGCTCGCGAAGTTGTTGGGAGGCGACCCGAAACTGAAGTTGAAGCATGGATTAGGCGTCAAGCCAGTTACGGCACCTCCGAAAGTCTTCTGTCCAACCATGCCTTTTCTTGGCGTGCCACGAGCGGCTGGAGATATGAAGGCTGCCGGGGTTGCATAAGACTGCGGCGTAGATACGGTGGGCATCAGATTGAAGCTTGCGGAAGGCGTTGTGGGAGCCAGCCCACTCGAGGTAGGTAAGCGTTTCAAAGCAGCGGCTTGCGCGCCATTTGGAGGTTGAGAGGTGGACATTCTGGGCAAGACCGATTAGGAGGAAGACACCAGCGAGCGATGCAATCGACTCGACTTGGTCAGATCATACTAAGGTCATACTAGGACCACTTCGAGTCATACTGCATTGTCGTTTTCATGAGCAAGAGAGAGGTCTTACAATTGTTTCAGAGTTGATCGGTCCGAGAATGATCGACGCCTACCTCTCACGCGTTTCAGAAGTACAACTTCTCGCAATATTACGTGTTTCATACTCATTAATTGGCCCAAGAAAGATTGTGGACGTGTTTTCTAGGGAATCGATGCCCTCTCGACTTTTTGCCGCTTCCCAAGAAGCTCCACTGTATAGACCTGCTAAGGCACTACCTATAGAACTCCAGGAACAATGTGCTATATACCTTGAAGAAGGTTTATGTATGTGCTGATGCGTATCACCATTTCCCGTTGTAAAGCTAACGAAATGCAGATTCACAGTCATTGACCTTGTTGACCAGCTTGCTTATTAGTGGCACTTCCTGCTCATCTGCAAACCATCTCATTCCTGCATATGTGCCTCCATCGAGCTTCGTTGCTTTTCTGGCCACACTGATTGTCCATCCTGCTACCACAACGCGAGCGAGATCAGATGAGGGACTAGCAGCTGCGAATCAAGCATTACATTATTTGCAAGATCTTTGTCAAGTCGTTGGTCCGATCAACGCACGCCTTACAAAAGCATTCACTTTCCACTCTACTTCAGGGTTTCGAGGTCGGACGAGCCTAGGAAAGCGACGGCGCGAAGAAGAATCTCGCGAAGTAGTTGAGCACAACGACCAAGTTCTCAATACTAAGCTTGCACAGGAACAATCGATTTGGGCGCGGGGCGAGAGCTTTTGGCATGTCGTGGGTTGGGCTTTCAATTGTGCTACCTTGAGCCACGCAAGATGGCAGAGATGGAGGCTTTGGCTAGAGCTCATGATTGATGTGCTAGAGTCCGATCTTGTCGAGCGGGTGAGCAAGTCGAAACTTTTGAAAATTGCAGAGGAAAAAGAAGAAATGATCAGGAAAAGCTTGGTTGTGCAATTTGTGACCGGAGCCCAGGGCTCTATTAGCCAGCAAGAGCGAAGGAGAGCAATGCGAGCTATCTTCGCGCACGGGTCTGCTAAGAATGTGGCAGAGTTCAAGGAGATATGGAAGGACGAAACAAAGGAGAAGATCATCAAGGATGAGAAAACTCGTCCTAAGACGGCTGAGCAGCGTCACGGCCTTGCTTCACTCGAGTCAGATGATGAAGACGATGTTGATGGTATGAATCTCGATATTACGGAAGTCAGGGTAGCAAACCATGGAAGTGCACGACAGACTCGACGAACGACCCGCAATCTCAAGCCTGCCGAGGACAGTGACAGCATGGAAGAGACACATGAAGAAAGCGTGGTTGGAGCTGTCGAGGCATATGGTGGCGTGAAAGCAGTATATCTGCGCCGCCGTATACACCGTCTGGTATGTCCAATGAGCAACTTGGTCGCAGTGTGAGTGCTGACAACTCGATCTAGCTTTGCACACTTTGCGAAGTCTCTACCGCATTCGCTACCACTGATGTACTTCTTGACCTCTTTTCCGAGTTCTGCAGACCTCTGCCGCTGCCTCTTTTCTCAATTATCATCATGCCTACCGGCCCCAACGCACTTCCTAAGAGTTTCAATAGCTCTCTTTGCAAGGAGCTCTTCCGACCATTGCTGTCAGTCACAGCGCCACGCTTCGACACGAATTATGTCAACCAAGAGGACCTGGAGAGTCGATATCTTACAGCTACAGCAAACTCTAGCACAGTCTGGGACAATACAAAAGTTAGTTTGCTGATGGAAGCATTATTATGGCTGCTGAGGGATAGTGATGCACTGCAATATAACGACCGCCTGCAAGATGCTGTTCTCAATGGTATACAAGCTCGACAGGACAAAGTCAAGCAGTCAAAAGGTGGCAAAGGTACAAAGAAACAGGTCGATGCAGAGTCTGAGCAGGGATTGGATGCGCTCAATGCAAGCTCGAAGCGGCTTGAGATGTTCATGACTTTGCTGCGAACATGAGTAGATAGTGTCCACAGAATCGACACATCGGACGAAGGGTCTTAGTGTACAGAAGACAAGGTAAATATGGACCAGCAATATCATACCATTTGCATACCATTGGCCTCTTTGAGGAGGGTTTCATGAGGGTACTACTGCTACGACACCTAAATAGAACAGAAGTAGTCGAGTAGTCAGCAATTGAGTTTTCTATATCGGGACGTAATAGTGGGGCTCTGCCCTAAACAGTTCCAGCCACTGTGAAAGCGTTCACAGAGTACGATTCAAGCCCAGCGCCAGCCAGCATATACGAGTAGGCTCAGGCAGTGGGGAATCTCTGGCTTACAGCAACAAGCTTCAATACATATTGTCTGCCACCTGGAGACATTTCTCAGGCTGACTTTTATTTGTGCCAGATTGTAGTTGTTAGAAGATTTCCTTCAGTCAGTCAGCCCATCCCAACACCATTGTACCTCTGCCAAAGCGAAGGCATTGCATCTACAGCATTACGACATTCCAAAATACCCCTCCATTCATTGCTGTGACTCTACAACGACAATACAGCTTCCTGTTTGCTTGTGACCACCAAGCCTACCGAAACGTCCCTCCCACACCACACAAATCTTTCCACCACCAATAATCAACATGTCACACATTCCTGGCCGCAAAGCCTTTAAGGTGTTCAACCAGGAGTTTATCGTCGATGAGAGATACCAGGTCACGAAAGAGCTGGGCCAAGGTGCTTACGGTATCGTCTGCGCAGCCACTTCAGTCAGCCCGCCAAACGAAAATTCAGTTGCAATCAAGAAAATCACAAATGTATTCAGCAAGAAGATCCTGGCAAAGCGGGCTTTGCGCGAGGTCAAGCTGCTACAGCACTTCAGAGGACACAGAAATATTACTTGCTTGTATGACATGGACATCCCAAGACCAGAAAGCTTCAATGAAGTCTACCTCTACGAAGAGCTCATGGAGTGCGATCTTGCAGCTATCATCCGCTCTGGTCAACCACTCACAGACGCCCACTTTCAATCCTTCATCTACCAGATTCTCTGCGGTCTCAAGTACATACATTCTGCAGATGTCCTGCATCGTGACTTGAAACCTGGTAATCTCTTGGTCAACGCGGATTGTGAGCTCAAGATTGCCGACTTTGGTCTTGCAAGAGGTTTCTCCCTGGACCCCGAGCAGAACGCTGGTTACATGACCGAATATGTTGCAACAAGATGGTATCGTGCGCCCGAGATTATGCTTAGCTTCCAGAGCTACACCAAAGCCAGTACGTATTGATATAGCGCTTCATTGTCGATTTACGCTAACCTATTCCTTAGTTGATGTTTGGTCTGTCGGATGTATCCTTGCTGAGCTATTAGGTGGCAAGCCTTTCTTCAAGGGTCGCGACTACGTCGACCAGCTCAACCAGATTCTCCACTATCTTGGAACTCCTGACGAAAAGACTCTGTCGCGCATTGGTTCTCCTCGTGCACAAGAATATGTGCGCAATCTCCCCTACATGCCCAAGATTGCTTTCAGTTCTCTGTTCCGCAACGCGAACCCCGACGCACTCGATATGTTGGACCTCATGCTCGCCTTCGACCCCACGGAACGTGTCACCGTTGATGAAGCACTTGGTCACAGGTATCTCCAGATCTGGCACGATGCAAGCGACGAGCCAAATTGTCCCACGAAGTTCGACTTTGAGTTTGAAGTCATGGAGGAAATTCCTGAGATGCGCCACATGATCTTGGAAGAAGTTCGTCGGTTCAGACATGAAGTACGCGTGCCTCAGCAACAACGGCAGCAACAGCCGCAGGTACAGATGCCGCAAGAGCAACAACATCAGCAGCATCAGCAGCAGCAGCAACAGTATGGTCAGCAACAGCAATATACAACTGCGCCACCACAACATCAACAGCAGATGCACTATCAGCAGGGAATGCAGACTGGAGTACCAATTCCGCAAAACTACGACCCCAGAGCCTATAGCAACGATCCAAGGCCTGATCAGACTGTGTCACACCAGAACATGATGACTCTGGAGCAGGAGTTGCAGGGTGGTCTGGACGCTTCACGATGAAGGAGACGTCGACTTGAACATACGAGTCAAGAAGCTTCCATTTTACTACGCAGGTCGTGGTTTCAGACGTCTAAACGAATGGGAGTAGGATACATGGTTTGAGATGGGATGAGTTTTATCACGATGTATACTGGTGGATTGACATTGAAGCTGCAGTTCCTTCAGGATCATACTGAGCACGATAAGTTTAATAGCTGTAGAATACCCTAATTGAAAAGCACACTTCTTCGTCTCTTTTATCTCATCGAAGTATGACTTTGAAATACTTGAATCGAGGATCATGTTGCTCATGTTCCATACAGAAGCTCACCAAGTCGATGGTAAGATGCTCGAGCTAGTCGCTTAGATATGAAGGAGCGTCCCCAGCGCAAGCACGGCATGGCTTAAGTGGCTGGCGCGAGTGTTCTTCGTGAAGACGGCGTGGTGTTGGTCTAGTCTCTCACGCTAGTGATCAACAGAGGAGGGGTTGCGAAGGGGTCTCTCTCAAGTGGTGGTTGGATACGAAAAGTGGAGCGAGGTGTGGGGTAACAACGTATAGAGGAAGGAGCTCCTCGTAAGAAAACAGGAAACAAGCATACTTCTCTTCTGTCTTTCTTCCAAACATCCTTCTTCTGATTCTTCTGCTCACTTCAAGCTCCATCACAGTGCTGCCCCCTCAAATAACTTGTTTCCTGTCATATCGTGGACTTACAGCTACGTAGCCAAGCAAACTCATCCCTTAGGTCGTCTTATCTCGCAAGCTTCGAACTAGACATTGAGGCGCAGGGGGCTGCTTCGTCGTTAGTTTCAGACCTCTTCCTCCACCGAGCCTACAACACATTCTACAATGTCAGACTTTCAGAACGAGGTCAACGCCCTGACTCGGGAGTTTGAGAAACAGCAACCATCAGACGTTATTCAGTTCTGTGCTAACCACTTCTTCCGTCGTCTGGAGTCACAGCGCGCAGAATCTCATCTAGCGCAACAACATTCCTCGCAGACTGGCGCCATGAACGACTCTGCCTTTCCAGGCACGAACCCTTTTGGTGCCTCCTCCACTGGTGCTAACAACAACTCTCGTGGCATGAACCGTCTTGAAGAGGTCGACGAGCGTGAGCACGAGCGTTCAGAATCTCCAAGTTCTCATTCCTTCAACACCAACCCATTTGGCACAAACAATTCCAACACAAACAGCATGGCTGCACCACAATCAGCACCCTCCAGTGGATTTGGTAACTTCCAAACTTCGCCATTTGGAGCATCCAGCTTTGGTGCTTCTGGCTCCTTCACTGGTCAGAAGATGGCGCCAATTGCTGGTAGCAACAACCTTCCATCGAATTACAACTACAATCGTCGTACTTCAGTATCTGCAGAGTCAATGAATCCCCAAGAATCGTCATCCGAGAACTGGCAGGCACCAGTCCACCCTAAGACGCCCGAACAGCAAACTCGTTTGAGAAGAGCAATTGCACACAACTTCATCTTTACGCATTTGGACGAGGATCAAACACACCAGGTCCTTGGTGCACTCATGGAAAAGACTATTCCTGCAAAGGGCATAAAGGTTATTACACAAGGCGATGTCGGTGACTACTTTTACGTCGTAGAGAAGGGCGAGTTTGATGTATACGTGAGTTCTACAGGCAAAGTCGAGGCTGGACCAGATGGTCAAGGCAAGAAGGTCAACACAATGGGAGCTGGCTCTTCTTTCGGTGAATTGGCTCTGATGTACAATGCTCCCCGTGCTGCGACAGTCGTCTCAACCGAACCCAGTACACTTTGGGCACTGGACCGGGTTACCTTCCGCCGCATTCTCATGGACAGCGCCTTTCAGCGTCGCCAGATGTATGAAAAGTTCTTGGCGGAAGTACCTCTCATGGACTCCCTGACGGAGTACGAGCGCTCGAAGATTGCTGATGCCCTCAATACCAAGAAGTTCCCTGCTGGTCATAAGATCATCATCGAAGGTGATCTAGGTGAGGACTTCTTTATTCTTGAATCTGGAGAAGCCGAGGTCTTCAAGAATGGCGTTGATCACTCCGTACACAAATATAGCAAGGGAGATTACTTTGGAGAGCTGGCTCTGCTCAACGACGCACCTCGTGCGGCTACAGTTATTGCACGGACTGAAGTCAAATTGGCCACGTTGGGCAAAGATGGTTTCCAGCGTCTGCTTGGACCCGTGGAAACGCTTATGAGGAGGAATGATCCCAGCAGGATGAACCCGTACGGCGATGACGTTGATCCTTTGGCTGGTTGAAGGAGCACATATGGACAGATGTCAGGAGAAGGATGATGAAGGCTGTTAAGCAGGGATAGCAAGAAGAAGAGAAGCAGCAGCCGGCTTGTCTGCAAAATTGGTGCCAGATGAGGCTATTGAAATGTGTTGATTGGAGTGGCTGTGGATGAATGGATGTCTCTGGCTACAGCTAATGCTACTATCAGTATGGGTCATCCAGGGTGTGTATCGGCATAGATTAACTCGAACGATAGTGTTATTAACGAAGATTGTATGCCCACGTGTAACCGTACTTTGATGTGCGGCAACCGAACAGATTCTAGCTCTGAATTGACTCTTCGCAGCGTCAACAACAGCGTGAAGTCTCCGAAAAGAGCTGGCCAGCACATGCATCACACTCAAGCTACCTGGTCATGGCAGTATATGATAGAAGGTGAAGATGACTTGAAACGGTGCTGGGAGCGCCCGTCACCTATTTTTATTTTATTACCTGAGCTCAACACCAAGCTTCTTTTTGCTAGCGCCGACCAGCTTCCAACCACTTCCACTAGCCCCTGCATCAGCCTCCAGTTAGTTCTTCTCAACCCGCTTCTGCTGCAAGCTTTTTGTAAATCATCAATCTTTCCATCCTGTCGCAGATTTTTGCGCAGAATACATCACTTCTGTAACTGCTCCACTTTCGAAGCCAACAACTTTATCAACGCAAAACAAACCCCTGCACTAGCTTGACTTCAAGGATACTTTAGCACAAGCTCTCTCTCAGACCCCAGCTAAATCCCCACCACACTTTGCGTCGCATCCAGATTCTTTGTTGAGTCGAGTCGACATTGACGCGAAAAAGCTCCTATCCACCTACACACGGCAAGCATACAGGGTCTTTGCGCAGCGCAGCCTTGTATCCTGCGACTACCCTTTTTTCGCGCAACCTCCACGTCAATCTTCTTGTCTCACTTGTTGGATCTTAAACAACAAAGGCGATAGTTGCCTCTTTGCTCTGAACTTGTTGCTGCCGACCTACATCGAAGCTTCGCAATAGATCGCACGATGGGTTCCTACACTTTCAAATGGTAAGATATGCCTATTTCTGCACCGTTGATGCCAGGACATCTTTCGCACTTCTCGCGCGCTTTCTTGTGCTCCTACATTCTAGCAAGCTTCACTACATCAGATCAGACTTACTTACTTACATGCTGTCCTCAACAGGGAACACCCCGCGCAAGAAGTCTTCGTTACCGGTAACTTCGACGACTGGACAAAAAGCGTCCACCTCCAACACAACGGCCACCAATTCGAGAAGACTGTTGAACTCCCCTCGCATGTCTCAACGTATGAAAAGATATTGTACAAATTTGTGGTAGATGGTCATTGGACTGCAGACTATAACAAGTATCACGAGGACGATGGATCGGGTAACATTAACAATGTTTTGTTTCAACATGACTTGACCCACAAACCAGCAGCGCAGGAGAGCAGCCAACAGGCAAGCCAGCAGCAAGAAGAACATCATATGCCTGGCGAGTTTCCCGAGACACCCGCACCCAACTGTAAGTCTTTCGACACTTGTTGCGCAATGTCTAGTGAGACTAACATCTTCCTCCTACAGCTGATCAGTTCTTCGGCGTATCACCTTTGCCTGCCTTTGACAGTGCTAGCAATCCTACTAATATCGCACCTGGACGGGCGCTTCCCCATCACTCCGAGTTCACCTCGAACACCATTACAAGCAACGTCACTCACGACAGGGAGTCGTATGAGCGCAGTGATGCTTACCCTACTTCTACCACCGCCATTCCAGAGACAGGCATCTTTGGCGTGCCACCTTTGTCTGTCAACAACAACATCCAGTCCGCTGGTGCTAGCACATCCACTGCTGAACTTGCTGGTCAAGTGCCTCGTGAGCCACGTGGTGTGCCTGAGATCGTCCACGACAGCCAGCAAAGAGCTCATCAATCACCTGAAGCCTCTGCCAACGCCGAGGCCGTTATGGAGAAGAAGGAGTTGGAACGAGAGCTTCTGAGCAAGGTCTCCACAGAACAAGGCCAATCTGAGAGTGCGCGCGACTTTACTTCGGGAGCACATGTGCCTCACACCGTACAGCACAGTGCGCAGATTGCTCACGCAAGCCCTGAAGCTGCTGCCTACCCAGAAGCTGTCAGCCACAAAAATGACTTGGAGAGTGAGCTTTTGCAACGCGTACCCAAGGAAGATACCACTTCAGGACCTGGCGCTGTGCCCTCAGTCGTCAAGGACAGTCAGTACGAAGCCAATGAATCTCCTGAAGCTTCTGCCAACCCTGAGGCCGTGTCTGAGAAAGAGCAAGTCGAGCAAGAACTGAAAAGCAAAATCAGCCCGACAAATACGCAGGCTGATACAGGAAGCAAAGTTGGTGAGTACGCGGCTGCTGGCGCTTCAGCTGTGCAGGACGCAACCTCAAGGGCAGTTCCTGCTGTCCAGTCAGCCGGTGCGTCGATCTCAAACACAGTCCAGGATGCGACCTCAAGGGCAGCTCCCGCTGTCCAATCAACTGCCGAGTCGATTTCGAACACCATGCAGGACGCGACCTCAAGGGCAGCTCCCGCTGTGCAGTCAACTGCCGAATCGATCTCAAACACTTTCCAGAACACTCTCCACCAAGCTACTCACGCTTTTCAAAATGTCACTGGTTCCGGTGCACATGCTGAGTCTTCGTCTACATCTACTCCTGAGGACGCTTCTTCTACCCTCCAATCAACCGGTGCCTCCATTTCGAACACTTTCCAGAGCACTCTTGACAAGGCCACCAACGCTTTCAGTAATGTTACTGGTATCAACGCACCTGCTGAGAACGTTCCTACCCCTGTTCAGCACTCCATCAGTCAGCAGGTCACTCGTGGTCCCGAAGCTGCATCCAACCCTCAAGCTGTCACAGAGAAGTCTGTAATGGAGCGTGAGCTTCTGTCTAGCATGGGTACATCTGGTGAATCTCACGGCGCAGCAGCAGCTGTTCCCGAGGTCGTAAGAGAGTCAATGTCGGAAAGCTCCCGTGGGCCTGAGGCTGCTGCTTATCCGGAAGCAGTTTCTGAGAAATCAGCCGTCGAGCGTGAACTTTTGGAGACCGTCCACCCTGCAGGAGCATCTCACGGTTCTAGCCACGTACCAGAAGCTGTGCAAGACTCATTCTCCCACTCTTCGCGTGGTCCTGAGGCTGCTGCTAACCCGGAAGCTGTCGACGAGAAGTCCTCTGTAGAACAGGAGCTTCTTTCGGTTGTCAGACCTACCAACGAGTCTGGCGAGCCTGCACCTTCTCACAGCGCTGCTTTGTCTGCTACTGCACCAGGTGACAAGCCCGTTGTTCCCGGTATGCAGTCCACTGGCCGCCATGCACCCGAAGACTATGCACGTGAGCCCCAATCTTCTCGCTCGGAGTCTTTGGCAAGTCCTCAGCTCTACGACAATGACACTGCTCCGGCGATTGCGGCCATGCAGCGTGACCTCAACCTCTCCGAGCGCCCTGCTGGCAGCTCTTCCAATACCTACAGCTCGGCTCCACAGACCACCTCTTCGTCGCAGTATTCAGCACCACCTGCACAAAGCTACTCCACACACCAGCAAAGTGTCATTGATCGTGTCTTTGGTGCTCCTGTCAGTGGCAGCCAAACTACCAGCTCGACAAGAAGTGTGGAACCTGTTGCTGCAGCTCCCATTGTTGCTGCCCCCATTGTCGCTGCAACCCCAGCACCAATTCAAGAAGTGAGGCGCGAAGTCGAGCAACCCAAGGCTCCTCCCTCCAAGCCTTTGTCCAGCTACGCCAGCATCCAGAACCAGACGCATGGCGGTAGCACACTTGCATTCCAGCACGACCCAATCAGCGCATCTTCTGGATCTGCTATGAGCCATGCTTCTGCCGCGATTGCCTCGGATCCTCGCAAGATTGCCTCTGCTTTCGCTCAAGACCCTGTTTCAGCAGCTCCGATTAGGTCGTCCAGCCTTGCTGGCGCACCAGGTTTGAGATCTACAAGCACTTCTGTTCCTGTAACTTCTGCGACACCTGTGCAATCTTCGAGGCAAGCAAGCACTTCTGTTCCTGTGCAATCTTCAAGGCAAGCGAGCACTTCTATACCTATTGCATCTGCAGAATCTTCGAGGAAAGCAAGCAACCCTGCTGCGCTCGCGGCGAGCGCAGCAAGCAGATCCACTGGTGCTGGTCTGAACGCTCCAGCCTCGCACCTTGCTCAAACACCAGCAACCGAGGCTGCTTCGAAGCCAATCTCCATGCCCAAGACTCTTCGTGCACCCCACGAGGACTCTCGCGACGTGTCGCCAATGGGCCACGGCTCCTCGCAACCTACTGTCACAACTGGAGTCTCAACTCATGCCACACCTGCCAAGACTACAAGCACACCTCCTACATCTCAACCTAGTAGCAGTACTAGCACTCCCTCTCGTCCTTCTCCTGGACTCGGCGACAAGAACAGCAAGCGTAAGAGCTTCTTCGGCAAGCTCAAGGAGAAGATGTCTGGACATAAGTAGGTGTGCCTCCCACACAATATTTCACACTTACACCACACTACACTAAGAAAAAAAACATAATGTGAAAAACAAGCATATTCTCTCCTTGGGTATATTTTAGTTTGGGTTGTGTCACATATTTGGTGGAAATTGTTTGTTCAAATGTAACCTAAATCGTTGTCGTTGTCGTTTCACATTTTCTCTTCTTCAGATATCCACCTACGTTTTATAAGTCGCGTTCGGTTTTTTTTCTTTCGTTTTTATTGCGGGTGAGTTATGGAAGAGCTGAGAGGGAGATTTTCTAACAGTTCCTGCGTTTCCTTAGGGATGATGCGGAATTTGATGGGACTGAAGATGGAGACGAGTTGGAAGTGGAGGAGGAGGAAGAGGGAGATTCTGGATTCGAAGACGGTGTTACTGGAGAAGTGAAGGAGATTGAGCCATTATTGCAGACTGATGGGGCTACTGAGGTGGAGGAGAAGAACAAGGAGGAACACAACCCAGCACCCACGCACGACATCAAAATCAATCTCGAGCAAAAGCAGGAACCAGTCGTGGCGGATATTTTACAATCTGTCAAGGAGACTGCTGGCGTAGCGCAGAAAAAGGTCAGCACTGCTACTAATCGCAATGGAGCTAGCTTTATGGCGGCTTGTCTCGTTGCTGCGGCGGCGATTGTCCTGGTTTGGGGACGCAAGTGATTGATGGGATGGGATGGGATGGGATGGGCTTCTTTCTGTTGTTCTCTTTTTCTTTTCTTTGCTGCCTCTGCGGCGCGGCTATGGGTTCGGGAGGGTGTTCTAATTCAATGGAATGATTGTTTTTACTATTGACTTCTGGCCTGTCTTCTGATGCGTGCTTGAATGCTAACTAGGTAGCTAATGATGCTCTCTGTCTTACTGGCCAAGGAGTCATGTGAGCCAATGGCGATCTGCACTGATTTACCGCCGTTGAACACTTTTCCATGTGTTTCTACGTAATCATCAACTATTTACTGTCAATAAGCTAGCTTCACTTTCTGCCTCACTTCCTGCTGAAGCCATCTGATCTTGAGTATCAACGCAACCTTCACTAGATCGTGTACCAGTAAGCAAGGGAAACCTCTCCTGCGAACGACCAATTCTTACCTTAATCTTTAAGACGAACAGAACATCTCATACCTGCAACCAAACTGCACATATAGCAATCATGGCAACAGCAAGTATGTCCCCTCATAGCTCCTACGGAGTGGACAAGGAAAGCCTGCAAGAACAAGGAGGAGAAATGAAAAGAGCCAAATGAATGGGACAGGGATAGCTGCGAATGGATATACGACATCGCAATATAACAGAAGCAGAAGCTGACTGCTGGATATCTATAGAACGCACTCGTGTCTTCTTCGATATCAAGATTGGAAGAAATCAGGCTGGACGAGTCATCTTTGAACTTGTAAGTTGTGGGCATGTCTATTAAGACTACTGCTTTCTCTATGTTTGATGGATATTGGCTGATTGGGTCGTAGTACAATGATGGTAAGCTGCTCCTCATTTGCGCTGGCTGGACGTAAGATAATCGATGATGGATAGGAAGCTAAAATATAATCACTACAGTCGTACCAAAGACAGCAGAGAACTTCAGAGCACTATGTACAGGAGAGAAAGGCATGGGTCAGATGGGCAAGCCATTGCACTACAGGGGTAAGAGTCACACTATTTGCACTCTCAAACACGCAAGAGAGCCCTGGCTTACTCCGAACTCTCCTTTAGGTTCTGGCTTTCATCGTGTCATCAAATCTTTCATGATTCAAGGAGGAGACTTTACAGCAGGGAACGGAACAGGAGGAGAATCAATCTACGGCGAGAAGTTCGAGGACGAAAACTTTGAGATCAAGCATGAGAAGCCATTCTTGCTTTCCATGGCCAATGCCGGACCAGGTAAGATTTGCGTATGTTGTCTGCGTGATAGAGACCGTAATAGCTAAACAAGACTAGGCACAAATGGTTCCCAATTTTTCGTCACAACTACGCCTACACCGCACCTCGACGGCAAGCACGTCGTCTTCGGCGAGGTCATCTCCGGCAAATCAATCGTCCGCCATATCGAGAACATCCCCGTGCAAAACGACAAGCCAGTCCAAGAATGCATCATCTCCGACTGTGGCGAGCTCACCGGCGCAGACGCCGAGAACATCCCTCAAGGACAACCCGACAAGACAGGCGACCCATATGAAGACTACCCCGAAGACCAGCAAACAGGCGAGGAGGAGCTGCCCGGTACTGAGATTCTAAAGATTGCAACGGAACTAAAAGGTTATGGCAATGCTGCATTCAAATCATCAAATAACCAACTCGCGCTGGACAAGTACCAAAAAGCACTCCGCTACATCCACGAATACCCCGAACCATTGGAGAACGACCCGCCGGAGCTGGGCAAGCAGCTCAACGCACTCAAAATCAGCTGTCATCTCAACTCAGCACAATGCTTCTTGAAGCAAGAGAATTGGGAGCGCGCCAAGTTCTCAACGACGGCGGCGTTGGAGATTGAGGGTGTTACGGAAGCGGAGACTGGCAAGGCTTATTATAGACGGGCATTGGCGACTGCAGGCCTCAAAGATGATGAGGAAGCTATCAAGGATTTGGAGAAGGCACAGAAGGTCACAAAGGGCGATAGTGCGATTGAGAATGAGCTGGTCAAGCTGAGGAAGAGGAAGGCGGAGAGGGAGAAGAAGCAGAAGAGTGCGCTGAAGGGTGCTTTCGCTGATCTATGATTGTGAGGGAGAGACGACATAGTGGCAAATAGCATCAGGAGCATTAAAGAAAGGTAGAATACACTACAATGAAATACAGTCATTACATGTTGAATCTACCTACCCCAGTTCAGATGTCGATATCCGATTTCGATACCGCTAGTGTGAGGAGTGCTGGAGTACTTTAGAATTAGCTAGACCGCCTCCACCCTGCCGCACTCTTAGTGAGTTGGGGCCTAGGATTAGTGCCTATTAAAGTACGAATTCAGCTATATTCTAGGGTGTGAAGATGACTGCTAAACTCAATTGGATAGAGGAAGGGAACGAACGCCAATCAATCACGTCCAACGCGTTTGCGTCTCTGAACGCGTCGAGCATTCAATGGCACCTAGACAACCTCCAACTTTTACTATTCTCTATTCTTTATGACTTAACATAACCAGCCTGTATAAGTTTTGCACAGCAATACACAATGTTGCAACACTCTTCACCGATAATGTCCTCCACATCTACACCAGCGGCCTCACCTCGAAAAACAATGGACCTCACTCTCACTCCAAGAAGCAAGATTCGAGCACTGCTAGCCAGTGTCGACGACGACGATGACGACTCGGACAAAGAAAATGAGACAGCAGCACCCATCATACGACAGAGCTCGCCAGCGATGACGAGAAAATCGGCTCCACGCAGTACTAGTGAACCTGAACTGCAATCGGACCCAGATGAGGATGTTGTTCGTCCTCGCGCGCGCAAGAATACTGTGCTGGCTCGGTTGCTCGAACAAGACGAGAACGCAGTATCGTCAGGTGAGGATTCAGTAATGGACACAAATGCTTACGACAGGATAAGGAAACAGCTCATCATGACCAAGGAAGCAGAAACAGCCACAAATGCGGGAGGAAACATCAACGCAGACTCCAATGCATCATCGGACAGCGATGGTATTGCCATATCACGACGAACAACGAAACGCAAACGTGTCGAGCGTCAACCAAGCCCGGCAGGAGCTCGTACATCAGCTGCACGTCCCACCTCTCCAGGACTCTTCGTTTCGTCCCCAGAGAAGCCTCGATCCCCGCCTCCTGCATCCGACCAGAACTCAGACTCCGATGACCTTCCCAATCTCTCCAAAGTGAGTCGACTCCAAGCACTCGTAGCCAAAAAACGAGAGGAGCGTCTCGCCAGAGAAGCAGCCTCAGAACAAGCCAATGAGGGCGTATCCTCCTCGCCTGCTCCTGGCAGATCCTCCACCAAGAAAAAGACACCCAGAACGAGCAAAGTCGTGCAGGTTGAGTCCGAAACAGATGATGACAGAGATATTGCAGACAAGCTTACATCTTCGGCTCGTCCTACACGTAAAGCTAGTAAGCGGGCAATGGAGGAGATGCACAGAGAGACTCAGAGGATGAGCAGAAACATGCAATTGACACATGAGGCGAAGACGAAGACCAAGTTCACTACCGATGCGCTCTTCAAGAAATTCGGTTTCAGGCAGAGTGACGTGGTTGCGCCAGCACAGGCAGAACAGGGTACTAGTGCCACAAGCTCGATACCAGGAACATCTGACAGTGAGAAGTTGCTTGAGCTTGGCACACCGCCATCCAGTCCGCCTATGTTGGGTGTAGACCTGTCGAAGAGTGTAGCCGCCAACGTCATGAGAAGTTCACCACTTCCTACCATTCCTGACGCAGTGGAAGACGACGATGTCGAGTTGCCAGATATTCATTCGGCATTATCTCAGATGACAGAAGAAGTCTCAAAGGCCAGGTCTGTGGCACAGCCGCAATGCATCTCTGCGAAGAAGTTCGGCAAGTCTGTTAGACGTCCAGTAGCAGTAGACGAGGACGACGAGGACGATGGTCTAGAAATCGTTCAGGACAAGGAACCCTCTCGTCTCGATATCTTTGACCTGATCAAGCCTGCAAAGTCACATCCTACTGGAAATCTACATGTAGTACGTGCTCTTGCAAATGTCAACGATACAGCCCACGCACATGGCAAGAAAAGCAAGCCCTCTATGACAGTAGGAGAGCTTCAGCTTATGCTTCAGCGCCGTGCAAGAGAGCAAGCGCAGCGTGATCGCGAAGAAAAGATTCAGAGACTTCGCGAAAAGGGCATTTATGTCCAGACTGCAGAGGAGAAGGAGAAGGAGCAGTTGCAGGTTGAGGATATGCTCGAGAAGGCTAGACGTGAGGCGGATGAGTTGGCCAAGAGGGAGAAGGAGGCTGCCAAGAAAGAGGGAAGAGAGGTTGGAGGGGCAATGCCTGATAGTGACGATGAAGGCGATGAAGATTGGGATGGGGACGAAGAAGAGGTGGATGAAGCAGAAGGAACTGCAGATGTGGATATAGAGTTATCTGGGTCTGAAGAAGAGGAAGATGCTGCAGAAGATGATGATGATGGTGAAGAAGAAGAAGAAGAGGATGTTGATAATGACAAGACAGAGGCTGCTGGTGCTTTGATTGATGAAGAGGCCGAGGATGCGTCAGATGAAGATGATGACCATGCTTCTGTTGACGAGGGTCAAGAGATGGTTGTTGATGGACTATCACAACCAATCAGACGCCCGCGAAAGAAGATTGTCGACTCTGATGATGAAGAAGCGGAGCCTACAGCAGCCCTGCTACTTGCGACAGCCAGCACGCCAGCACGTACGACAGCACAAGTAGTTACGCCCAAGTCTGTTCTTGCGGACGCCTTTGGCTTTGCACAACCTCAAGCCATCACTGGTGGTCTGTCTCAAATGTTTGCTGGTACAATGGCCGAAAGCCAGACATCCCTGCGCGGCGACACTCAAGCCTTTGACAGCCAACAAGACTCCCTAGCCTTCCTCCGTGGACTTGCTCCGCCTGACCTACCGATGCCAGAGTTTTCTGCTTCGCTAGCCGATGACTCTCAAGACGTTGTCGTGCCTAACAGTCAAGCTGAACAGTCACAAAGTCAGGAGATCATGTGTCCACCTGGTCTATTCAGATTCGAGACCCAAACACAGTTGCCATATTTTGAGAGCCAAGAAATGTCTCAAGTTCCCGAACCTACTCAGGACGTCGGGTTTCAGCATTTCCCAACACCGGCAAAGCCTGCTGCTGCGCAATTTCAAGAGTCTTTTGCAACTGTCGATACTGTTGCACTATCGCCTCCTCGTCCTGCGCAACAAGCTGTTCTTTCTGATGATGATCAGGAAGATCTGGTCAAGCGTAGAAAGGGCCGACTCGTACGTCGTCAGCGACGAGCGAACGTGGAGGTAGAGGACGAAGTCATCCCCGTCAATGATTTGGAGGAAGAAGACATCGAAGAAGCCATCGACACCGAACAAAACGCCTTCCTCATCATGCGCCAAGCAGCGACAAAGCCCACCATCCCCACCTTCGACAAAAAGCGCAGCGAAGCCAAAGGAATGATTGAAGAGCAAGCCGAAGAATCCGAAGACGAATATGCCGGTCTCGGTGGCGCGTCTGATTCCGAAGATGACGAGTACGACGAAGAAACCCGGAAGATGATTGATGACGATTCCAAGGAGAAGCTTAACGAGCGCGCCGTCGCCAAATTCCACGCTGACAAGGAGAGGGCGGAGGATGAGAAGAGAGTTGAGAGGCTGTTTAAGGATATTGCGAACGGTGGACTTAGAAGGAAGAGAGGGGCGGAGATGGAGTTGTGGGAGAGTGATGATGAGGATGAGGCGATGGCGAGGAGGAGGGCGGCGAAGCAGAGGGAGTTTGCCAAGATGAGGAAGGCGTTGTTGGCGGATGAGAAGTTGGGCAAGATTGGTATGTTTTGATGCTTGCATTCTTCACAAGAAAATTGGTTTTCTTATCTTACTAACTTGGTTGCAGCTGAGAATCCGAAACAGCAGGCTTTCCTGGCAGCGATTGAAGATCATGATGAGGATGATTCGTTTGATCTGCTCGGAGGAGGGGAAGAAGAGTCTCAACCACCCACGTTCTCACAAGTCGTTGACGAAAGCCAGAGTCAGGATCAAGTATCAGCAGACACCGACGTCCACGACAATACCGCCGGAAGTAGCAACACAGCCAGACTACCACCCAACCTCCGCCGCACAGCTCGTTCATCCAAACCCTCCTCCCTTCTCGAAATCAGAAACACCCTGTCTGAACTCATCGGTGAAGACTCGCTCGTCTCAGCAACTGCTGAAGACGAAGACGAAGACGAAGACGACAATGCCTGGCAAGAAGGAGAAGTGTTACTAACACATCAGGATAGCATGGATATTGACATTGATCTCGACAACGACGACGATGGCGAGGTCAATGATCTAGCAGAAGCTCGCTCCGAACTCATGCCGCCACCACCTGCACCTGTATCCGCATCACTCATCCCAGCACGAGCAGCAGCAATCGACCGCCGCCGTCGCTCCCACCCTAAGAACCAAAGTCAAAACCAAACAACACTAGCATTCGCACCTACCTCCGCCACCCTCCCTACATTTTTCCGCAAACCCTCCCTACTCCGCCGCGCCACCACTGCCAGCTCGACTGACAGTAACACTAATACTAACAGTAACAGTAATGCTGCAGCGAGGGGCGGGCTTGGAGGAGATAACAGTATTAGAATGGGCGGAACGAATAAGAGTAGTATTAATTATCATGT
>Ga0160428_1000960_pt1 | contig 25597 bp, 25 predicted proteins | sample SolpanmetagenomM_FD_108198 | JGI IMG/M metagenome (GOLD analysis project Ga0160428, IMG submission 108198) | Solar panel surface microbial communities from Lawrence Berkeley National Laboratory, California, USA - M | ecosystem: Engineered > Built environment > Solar panel > Unclassified ... | reverse complement strand
TCCCCTCACGTCGGCACAACTCGGCGATGCTGTCCTCGCCACGCAAGCCTTCCAGTACGACGCGGATCTTCTCCTCGGACGAGAACTGCCGACGTGTGGCCCGACGGATGTCCTTGATCACCGTATCTGCCGGCTTCTTGGCCGGTCCGGATGTCTGCTTCATCTTCGCTCCTCAGGGGCTACGATGAACCAGCCATCCTCCGTTCGTGAAGACCCTCAATCTGTCCCACAGGTGCTGACGTCGGACAGAATAGCCGACGCCCCGCAGGGACTCGACCATGGCTCCCGCAAGGGGAGGAACGATGTCGTACGACTCTGACATATGCTCGGACCGACAGGGCGAAGTTTCACGGAGAGGATTAGATTTTTGGCCGAAGAGGATCGGGGCTTGTGGTCGCTTTTGCCTTGAAAGCGTCTACCAAGCCATTAGAATGCGAACCTTCGCAATAGGCGAGGTCAGACACGAGACGCCCCCGACGCCAGCGGCCACTTTCGGGACGCCGGCGGGTTCGCTCGAGGAGCGGCAATGGCCGCCGAGTGGAGGGGGCAGCGCTGGCGCGGGTCTACCTAGGTACGAACCTTAGGGTATTTGGGAAGGACGTAATTGTCCAAAATTGCGTGGATGATCCTGGTGGCTGGGTTCGCCACCTCCAAGATGTCGCGCGTCGAGATCGAATCGATCTCGTCTAAGCCGATCCAGCCATTAAACCGGCGAAGCAGGTGCGCTTTGCCATTCCGGACATTGTTGGGTATTGGGGACGGGCGCTAACCCCCTTGTGCGAGCGGTCGTCGAAGCGAATTTTTGCTTCTGCATAAGGCGGTGCACTGTATGATCAAGCCTGCCAACTGCGCTTCGCCGCAGTTCTGATCGCAGATCTCTCAGTAGCAGCGTCACAGACAATGACGAGGCGTCGTCGGGGCTTACGCGACTAGGGGCGTACCCAACACCGGCCGCTCAAATTGTACGAACACCTCGACGCCGAGCCATCGAGACCGCGATAAGAGGGCAGTACGTCGATAGGGAGCTAGAAGCCGATGGGATTTGGCGAGATCATTGCCAACGCGCATCCCAGTCAGCGCATCCTTGTGGTCGGCGACATCATGCTTGACCGTTACGTCTATGGCCATGCGGAACGTATCTCGCCGGAAGCACCCGTGACCGTCCTGACGACCCAATCCCAGGACCAGATGCCCGGTGGTGCCGCGAACGTCGCCGTCAACATCGCCGCCCTGGACACGGAATGCACTCTTATCGGTCTCGTGGGCGACGACCCCGAAGCGGACCTGCTGAAGCACGAACTCGGGGCCTGGGCAAAGATCAGCGTCCAGACTGTCGTCGATGCGAGCCGCCCAACGACGCTGAAGACCCGCTTCGTCAGTTCTCGCCACCACACCCATTTACTACGTGTGGACCGGGAGAGCTCCAAGCCGACATCGTCCGAGATTTCCGCGAAGATCCAGTCGTTGGCGGATAATCAGTTGGGTCGATGTGCCATCCTCGTTCTGTCAGATTACGGTAAGGGTACGCTCACAGACGCCACAATTCGGTTCCTGGTCGAACGGGCCCGCGAGCATGAAATTCCGATCCTCGTCGATCCCAAGGGGGCCGACTTAGCGCGCTACCGTGGCGCGGCTCTGATCACACCAAACCTAGCGGAACTGAGTACGGCTACCGGACGATCTGTGCCTCAAGACGACGGGGCGGTCGAGGCAGCGGCTGGGGCGCTGTCGCGGGAGACCGGCATCGCTCGAATTCTCGTCAAGCGGCACGAAGACGGCGTGCATCTCGTAGAATCGGGCCGGACGAGCATGCGGGTTCCGGCACTTGCGAGAGCGGTCACGGACGTCTCCGGCGCGGGCGACACGATCCTGTCGGCGCTCGCGGTGGCGCTGAGCGCAGGCGCCGATCTTCGGGATGCGGTGCGTTGGGCGAATGCGGCCGCGGCGGTCGTCGTGGCGAAGCGAGGCACCGCCGCGCCGACACGACCGGAGATCGAGGCTTGCCTGCGGCGCGACGCCCGCGGTGCCCCGTCCCCCAAGATGATTGCCGACCTTGCGGAACTCGCGGACCGCGTACAGGCCTGGAGGCTCGCCGGCCTGACGGTCGGATTGACCAATGGCTGCTTCGATCTCCTACATGCGGGGCACGTCGCGCTGATCGAGGAGGCCGGCACCCGGGTCGACCGGCTGATCGTCGCGATGAACAGCGACGCCTCAATCAAGGCGCTGAAGGGCCCGACGCGCCCGATCATCGACGCGGTGTCGCGGGCACGGATGATCACAGCCCTCGAGGCGGTCGATGCACTAGTTGTCTTCGAAGATCCAACCCCCTTGGCGGTTATCGAGACGGCCCGGCCGGACCTGCTGTTCAAGGGCTCCGACTACGCCCTGGAGGAGGTCGTCGGACGTGCCGGCGTCGAGGCACAGGGCGGTCGCGTCGTGTTGATCGAGCGGCAGCCCGACATCAGCACCACGTCGATCATCCGACGCATCGTCGCGGACTAGGGAGCGGCAGGCGACATGGCCCCGATCCGCGAAGTCTCGGCGCTCAACGTCTGCCGTCAAATCAGACCAATTCAGTCTGGACGCCCTGCCTTGTTCCTAGATCGCGACGGTGTGATCGTTGCAGATACGGGCTACATCGCCCGTTGTAACGAGGTATTGCTCCTACCCAGCGCCGCCGAGGCCATTCGCACCGCGAACCGATCAGGCTGGCCCGTCATCGTGGTCTCGAACCAGAGCGGCTTCGGGCGCGGATATTTCAACCGCGCGGCCCTGGAGGCCGTCCAGGCCTGCATCGAATCGCGTCTATCGGCTCTCGGGGCCGATCTCGACGCGGTCCTGATATGTGGTGCGGCTCCCTGGGACACCGTACCAGCTGTAGCTTGGCGCAAGCCCAGCCCAGGGATGTTTCACGCTGCCCGGGATTACTTCGGCACGGACCTGCCCAACAGCGTCATGGTCGGCGACCGTGCGACCGACCTGATCGCGGCCCGAAGCGCCGGCGTGACGCGCCGCATCCTGTTGACCGCGCCGGGCGCGGAAGGCGCTGAGGCCGCGACCGAAGTCGCCCGTGATCTGGCGGGTGCGGTCGCCGGTCTCGGCACGCCGCCGGTCGCCGCCCATGGCTAACGCCGCCCTCGACGCGGCCCGGCGCAGCGCGGCGGACATGAACCATTGGCTGCGCGAGGATGCCTGGAGGATCTGGCTCGATCATGGAATCGACTGGTGCCGAGGAGGCTTTCATGAGCACCTCAGCTCGTCCAACATGACCTGCGATGCCACCTTTCGCCGCCTGAGGGTCTCGGCGCGGCAGATCTACGTATTCAGCCAAGCCATGCAGATGGGAACACCCGGGGCGGAGGACGCCGTAGAACTGGGCCTCCGGACCATCCGGGCTCACTTCGCAATGCCGGGAGGGGGCTACGCCGCGCGCTGTGATCTTCGGGGCAGGATCATCGACGGCTGGATTGATCTCTACGACCAGGCCTTCGTCCTGCTGGCCCTTGCAGCGGCCTTTGCGGCACGTCCCTCTGCTCGCCTCAGAACCGAGGCCTTAGCGCTCCTGGATTTCCTTGAGACTTCCCTGCGCCACCCCAGCGGGGTCGGCTTCCAGGAGGGGCTGCCCGCCCATCCTCCGCGAAGGCAGAACCCGCACATGCACTGGCTCGAAGCGCTTTTGGCGGCGGCTGAGAGCTTCCGCGAAGTGATCTTTCTTGAACGGGCGGCCGAACTCGTCGACCTCTTCCTCGGCGCGCTATTCCAGCTGTCCGAGGGCGCATTGCCCGAGACCTTCGATGACGCGTGGCGGCCCCTCCGAGACAACGGGCGCTTCCTCGTCGAACCGGGGCATCATGCGGAGTGGATCTGGCTCCTTGGGCGCTTCGAGACCCTCGCGCATGATCGGCTGGACCTACATGCGGGTTGCCGGGCCGCCGCCGCGGTATTTCGGCAATTCAACGAAACCTGTGGCCGCGCGTCCGAGAGCCAGATGATCGTCGATGCGGTGTGGAGCGACGGAAGCGAAGCAGCGGGAGGGTGCAGTCTCTGGCCCCAGGCGGAGGTGCTAAAGGCCGAGGCCTGTCGCCCGGACTCGCAGGCCGATCGGGTAATCAGAGCCTATGAAAACCTGTCCCGGTTTTTCCTGCCCGAGCCAAGTGGGCTCTGGCGGGAGCGTCTCAATCCTGGCTCGCAGGATGACCCCGGTATCACCAAGGCGAGCAGCCTCTACCATTTGACCAGCGCCATCCTGTGCGCCGGTCGATCGCTAGGGCACGCGGCTGAGCCCGCTGCCGAATGATGCAAGTCCGCGGTGGGCCGCTCGCCGAAGGTCCGCGGTCACGCGCGCAATCACCGGCCTCCACTCGCCCGGACGAGCCTGCCTATATTCCCGCAGGCTCGAGTACCACGTACTGCTGCCCTCGGTCTGGCCCCAGCGCCAGCAGGTGTCGTAGCGGTTCAGAAGCCAGACTGGCTTAGCGAGCGCCGCTGATAGGTGAGCGACGACCGTGTCCACGCTGATTACAAGGTCGAGGCAGCTGACGGCGGCTGCTGTGTCGGCGAGATCAACAAGGTCGGGGGCCGCGTCATACAAGACGAGGTCCGAAGGCGTGGCCCGGCGCTGCGCCTCACCGATCTGCAGCGAAACGTAACGCACGCCTGGAACCTGCGCGAGCGGGGCCAGCAGTTCCGGCTCAATTGAGCGGCGCGCGTCGGCCGTCAGCGCTGGATTACCGGCCCAGACAAGGCCGACGCGCAGACCTGAGAGCAGGGCGAACCGCGCTGCCCAAGCGGCAACATCGTTCGGATCGGCCTTCAGGTAGGCTCCCTCTGTCCGAGGGGCCGAACTTGCTGCGCTGAGGTGATTGGGAAGGCTTAGGAGGGGCACCCTGACGCCTGTCTGGTCTACCGGACACAAGGCATTGAGCGCCGCGACAGAGCGGCCTGGGAAACTCTGTTGAATTAAGCGAACGAGCGGCGCCTGGACCTGGAGCCGAACATCGGCGATCAGTGGAAGGTCATGCACGTAGCGGACGAATTGCACGGTGTCGCCGAGACCCTGCTCGGCAAAAACTAGGAGGGACCTGTCGCCGAGTTCTTCGCCTTGCCAGATTGGGACCGTTGCTGGGACCACCTGCGAGAGCCAGGGTTCAGCGCACCAGCGCGCCTCGTAGGCGTGCCACCCCTCTACATAGCGGCCGGTCTGAAGTAGGAGAAAGGCGAGGCTGATCCAGGCTGCTGGATAAGCCGGCTGCCTGTCCAGTGCCGCACGTAAGTATCCCTCCGACTCTGCAAATCGCCCCATATTCCGCAGGACGTCGCCTAAGGAATTGAGGGCTTCCGGATAGTGCGGCCTCGCAGCGACCGCCTGCCTCAGCACGGCTTCGGCGGCTTCATAGCGCCCGGCTTGAGCTGCGGCGATGCCCAAACCAAGAGCGGCTTCGGGGGAGTCTGGCGCTAGGTCGGCTGCGGATCGCCACACCTGTTCGGCCTCGGCGAACCGGCCTGACGCATGCAGGACGCTGCCCCATTCAATTAGAGCAGTGACGTCATTCAAGTTCGCAGCGAGCACACGGTCGAGGATCGCCTCTGCATCTCGGAGCCGTCCGCATCGCCGGTGCGCCTGCGCGAGAGTGACAAGGGCTACCGAATCCCCGGGGTAACGCCTCGCACACATAGTGAGAACCGGCAGAGCCTCGGAGACGCGCCCCTGTTCTGTCAGCAGAGCGCCGAGGTTCCGTAGAGCCGAGCCATGATCCGCCTGAAGGCGCAAGGCTGAACGGAAGCTATCTTCCGCAGCTTTGAAATTTCCCAGGGCCTGCTGCGTTACTCCCAGATTGTCGAAGGCATCGGGATAGCCAGGGCGAAGTTCCAAAGCGCGGCACAAGCACACTTCCGCTTCCGCGTACCGACCCTGCTCACGCAGAAGATTCCCCAAGTTGCTGTGCAGGCTCGCGACTTCGGGGGCACCGCAAAGAGAGGCGCGCAGATATCGCTCCGCCTCGACATATCGCCCTTGCAAGGCAAGAGCGACCCCTAACAAAGAAGCCACTTCCAAATCAAAGCCAGCACTTTGTTCGTATTCACTTAATCTATTGATCGCCTCAGTATGCAATCCATCCCGTAGCAATCCACGAGCTAAAGCAATAATATTGATTGACAATCATTATACTCCGCTGATGATAATTAATAAAAAGCTATAATAATTTTTAAGTAAATGGTCCGGCCTCCAATTCCGCAGTGTTAATAAAAATACTAACTTTCTTCTAGACCAGACCCTCCGCTAAATTGGAGAGCTATGCACACCTGTCCTTCATAGCCCTTGGTGGTCGGGCCCACCTGCCTCCGTAAGCAACGTAGGCCTCATATTGATCCCGTTGAGGTATCCCCTGAAAGCTGAAACTCCAAACGCTCTACGTGGGAGCGGGCCGCGTTACCGTCACAAAAAATTGAAATCTTCGAATTTTGCGCTCGACAGCCGATTTCCAGGCGCTAAGTTCATTTCCAGTAGAGTTCATCGCAGCGCGAGTTCATGAGCGCCTTGGGGGATTTGCCGGCTTGATCAGCCGTCCAAACTTCAAGCAACGCGTCCGTCATGACGGTGAGAGAGCCTTAGATGACGTACGACCACCGTGATTACCGTATAGATTGACCATGGGTCACGGAGAACAGAGCGCCGGCACGCGATCAATTATCTGCTGTGAGCCGCCATGTTCTCCTGAAACATGCGAAATTGTCTCTGGATCAATGAATAGCATGATTATTTATGAAAAAAGTCAATTAATCATGTCACATACAAATCAAGACATCAGAATTTGCGCTAATTTTCAATAGAAAGGTGACCAGATGGCTTATCAGAGCGACATAACACTGACGTCTCTAGGTCTCCCAACTAATAAACCCGCAAATACCCCTTTGGCACCTACCTTCACCTCCGCAACAGTTCTTTCGCCGGAGACGGGAAACGACTTCGTAGATGCCTTCATCAATAATGGTCGCCATTACGTAAACTCAGATGGTGGAAGTCAGCCTGTTGTCATTCCATATTATTTCGGAGAGTTGACGCAGACAGCAGCTCAGGCCGCCCGCGGGGTTAATACACCCTATACTTGGCGTCCATTTGAGACTGCGGCGTATGAAAAAGCAGTTCTTGGCTGGGAAGCTGTTGCCAACGTCGATTTTGTTCGGACGAGCAGTCAAGAATCCGCCCTGTTTATTGAGCGCCTTGAAGATCAAGCGACCGCGGGGGGCACGGTGTCCGCTTCGCACAGCCTTCCAAGCGCCAGTGCTACAGCCAAGAGCCAAGGCACCTATAACTTCGAAGCAGTCAACACCCGACAATGGACTCCAGATAATTTGGAGCCAGGTGGAAATTTCTACCGTACCTTTATCCATGAGACTGGTCACGGCCTGGGCCTCAAACATCCCCATGATCCCGGGTCGGGTGCCTTTAATCCTGATTTTTTCCCTGGTATCTCGTCAGATGACACTGCCGCGGTCCGACAGCGGAGTCTTGGTACACTTGAGTTGAACCACATGTTCGGCTCTGTGATGTCATATCTTCATGGCTACTCGTTTGATGAACAGGGCCTCATTGATGTCGTAGCCACACGCCAGCGTCCAGTCGCGGATGATTATTTCCTCGATCATGGTTTCGCAGCGACCCCGATGGCGTATGACATCGCAGCGATCCAATACATGTATGGCGCAAATACGAACTACGCGAGCGGCAATAACGTCTACATCTTGCCAGACTCGAACGATCCTCATCCCTTCGTGCGGGGCGAGCCGAACGAAGTTGGCGTTCCCGAATCGATCGTTTACCAGCCCGATACAGCCTTCTGGTCTTGCCTATGGGATACAGGCGGCATCGATGAGATGCGCTATGATGGAGCCCGGAACGCGATCCTCGACCTCACAGCGGCAACGCTCGATTATTCGAGCACTGGCTACGGCGTACTGAGCTATGCAGCGTTCATCGGTGGCGGCTACACGATCGCCAACGGAGTCGTCATCGAGAATGCGACCGGCGGCAGCGGTGACGATTCGCTGACCGGCAATGCTGCGGCGAACGTGCTCACAGGTAGGGCCGGCAATGACACCTTGGATGGCCGGGCGGGCGACGACTTCCTCGACGGCGGCGCAGGTCTAGACAAGGCAATTTTTAGTTACGCCCTAAGTGATGCCGCCATCAATCTTTCATCGAATGGTCTTCTGGAGATAACGGGAGCAGACGGTACAGACACTATACGCGGCATCGAGCAGTTCCAGTTCGGTGACAGGCTGGTGAACAATGCCGACGCCAGTCCACTAGTGGATGACCTGTATTATCTGATCCGCAACCCAGATGTTGCTGCCAACGGTATTGATGCAGACGACCACTATGCGCAGTCTGGCGCCCGCGAAGGCCGCGACCCGAACGCCTTCTTCTCGACCAAGGGCTATCTCGCCGCCAACCCGGACGTCGCCGCCTCCGGCGCCAACCCACTGACGCAGTACGCCCAGGCCGGCTGGAAGGAAGGCCGCGATCCAGGTGCTAATTTCGACAATGAGTTTTACCTAGCGCGTAATCCCGACGTGAAGGCAGCAGGCATCAACCCGCTGGTGCATTACCTCGAGTCTGGCCAAGCTGAGGGACGCGAGATCTTTGCAGCAGTGGGTCGGCCCGCCGACATTAGGGGTGGTTTCGACGCAGAGTACTACCTGCTGGCCAACACGGACGTGGCCATCGCAGCGTCCGCAGCAGGTGGCGATACCTTCGCGTTCGCTCGCCAGCACTTCGACGCCCTCGGCTGGAAAGAGGGCCGCGACCCCAACGCGATCTTCGACACCAAGGGTTACCTAGCGGCCTACACAGACGTGGCGCAGGCAGGTGTAAACCCCCTAACGCACTACGACTCGATCGGCTTCAAGGAAGGGCGCGACCCTGCTACTGATTTCGACAGCTCAGCCTACTTGGCCAATAGTCCCGACGTAGCGCAGGCGGGTTACGATCCGCTGCAGCACTACCTGCAATTTGGGCTCGTGGAGAATCGTGCCGTGTTAAACGATGGCACTTTTGGAATGGGTCTGGTTGGCTAGTGGTGATTAGGAATGGCCAGCATGAATGCTGGCCATTCCATTGTCGCCACAGCTCGGCGAAGCAAATAACTGTTTTCGACGTTTTATCATCAAACCTTTTGACTGAAGTATGTCGAAATTGATCTGAGTGCCAAATGTTCTGCAACGGACATCAAGGAGCAAATCTTAGAAGCTGTTATGAACTGGCGGCCTGCTAAGTCATTGTTTTTGCTAGGCCGAGATGCAGGCCTGTTTTGGCAGCCCGGCAGATGGACCCGCCCCCGAAGCTTTCACCGGGCAGATCCGCGTGCTTGAACAGTCGCGCGGAAGTATCCCTGTGTGATCCACGTCGGAAATGGCAACAGGGATTTGCGAGGGGTTCATAACAGCCTCTAGGCTGACAGCTGCGACGGAGACAGGTCGCAAGCCGATGGGCACGACCGTGACGAAGATGAGGGAGGCCAAAGCGAGCCAGCCGAGAAGGCGTGCGATACGATGCATGCGGGCGGTGTGCGGGGAGAGCGCGGCCATACGAAGGCGGCAAACAAGTTTGAGGCCAAGAGGTCTCAAATGGGCCGCGCTACCGGGCTGCGAGGATACCTCAGCCGTTGTAACGCTGCCCCTTCGCGAAGGCAGCTCGTCCAATGGCACGGCGTTTGGCCAGCTTCGCCATGGCAGCCTCAATGGTCTCTCGGTCCATCGCCTCGGGATCGAAGGGACCGCCATACCACTCCAGCATCGCCTTCTTCTCGCGGTGCCGTGGCTTGGTCATGGCCTCTACGAACTCTTCGAAGCCCCAAGTGCCCCCAACATCCTCGGGAGGTGCCCTTCGCTCGCCCGCTACGAAGCGCGGATAGGACACCGATGGGTCCGCTTCGATGACCTCTTCAACGGCAACTGTGTGCTGCCAGTTATCCCCGAAGTCGTAGGTGTAGATGAACTCCGTCGCTCCCCGCTCAAGGATCAGCCCGAGCTTCGTTGACTTCGCGTCGCGGGTCTCGGGGCCATCGAACTTAGGGGCAGGGATGGCGTAGCGCCGTTCACCTACTCGGAAGTCGAACAGGTGGTAGTCCTCGAAGGGCATCGCCGCCTGAATGACCTCATGGAGGCCCTTGAGGCTGCTCATGAGCGGCACCTCGACAGTTCGCCAGATGGGCGGCTCGGTGTCGTTGAGGGTAATGCGCAGGCGCGCGATGCGGTCCACGTAGCTCATGCCCAGGAGCTAACCAGGGGAGTGCGCAGGAACGCAAGGCCCCTAGAGGCATGCCAAAGGCCGGTAACCCTAGCTCGCGAAACCCATCCACGCTGCAACTGCCGCAACGGTTTCTTCTCGCAAGACGTTCATTCTGCCCTTCCCGGGGCCACCCACTGGCACTGCCGGGGCAGGCGTCATGTTGGCGAGCGAATTCCCAGCCATGAAGGCGAACCATCCTAAGCCGCCCGTGGGCTGGCTTGCGTTGCGGACCAAGCTCGCTGCGGCTGTGGATGCCTTGCAGCGGCTGCCAGTCCCTCTGTTCCTGGCGCTCAGCCTCGTAGCGACATTGGCATGGGTGGTGTTTCTCTGCTGGGCTGCATTCAGTATCATGCTGCTGCTGATTGGCTAGTTGTGCAGTGCAGACCTAATACCGCAGAGCACAATTATGCCTATTATTGGAACTTGTCCTGCGGGCGTACGTAGGTAGTCTGGACGGCCCTATCTTTGGTGACGCCATGTTGTACGTTTGTTTCGCCCTTCTCGGAGCCGCTGCGAGCCGAGCCGTTAGATTGCCGGGCTTGTTGGTGATCGTTTCGACACTCGCCATCGCCATTGGACTGGAGGGCGCTCTGAGCCACAGAGCCTTTTCGTCCGTCCTTCTGAGCGCTGTGTTGATGCTGGTGGCTGTTGAGGTCTCTTATCTCGCCGCGTCTCTGCTCTGGAACGCCAAGGCCCGGGTCCTCACGTACTGGAAGGCTTGAGGCGAAGGACGCCGCCGTAATCATTCTTCCCGCCCTTGACCGAACCCATCGGCTTGTGGCTCGTTCCCTTTCCGTTCTCACTGCGGATCGAAGGGGCATCATCGCGTGGCACCGAGAGAAGGCACCCGGCCGTCCATCTCCTCCTGTCCAATCGAGGCCATCGCTCAAGCCTACCTTGTGACCACCGAAGGCAACGAGGGGCAGGCGCTTCGCATCGCCATCACGGACGCTCTAGCGGACCTCATGGATGGCGGCAGGCGAGCCCGAGCGCATAGCCGCCTCATCTCAAGGGGCTACGTGCGTGGTGGTCTGGACGATGACACCGAGGATGCCTGATGCTGTCCCAAACCTCGCAGCCCCCGAGGTGGTCCGTAGAGCTTCCAATTCTCATCAAAAGGTACCCACGCTGTGAGGCGAAAAGGGAGGTGAAAATCTCCGATGGCGAGGTGTGGTAGGCGATGGCACTGTGCATCGTGCAAACGCCCAAAATCTCACAGTCAGGTTCTGAGATGGAGACGATAGCCAAAAACGATACACTAAAATGCAGTTGCAACACTTGCGCTCATGAGACGTGGCACAAAGTCCTACATGTCGAAGAAAGGAAATGGGAGGAGGATGACAAAGACTCTTTCTACGAGTACGGATTTGAGACTTACCTGATGGTATCTTGCCTTGGGTGTGACGCTGTTCACTTGCAGCAGATTTCGGAAAATTCATTCACTAGAGATGATAACGACGAATTTATTCCGACTAAGACTTTCTACCCGCCGAGACTTTCTCGCCACCGGCCGCACTGGTTCGTTAAGTGGGAAACAAACAAGCATCTGACCTTTGAATCTCGCCGAATGATGAATGAAATCTATGTGGCTTTACAGAATGGTTCTCGCCAGCTTGCAACTCTTGGCATCCGAGCACTTCTTGAGCATGCTATGGTCATCAAGGTGGGCGACAAGGGCAGTATCGGAAAGAACATCAGGGCGTTTTTCGAGGCAGGTTACATTGCGGAGCTAGATAGAGAGTTCTTCGAGAAGACATTGATCGAGGCTGGTCACGCTGCAATGCATCGCCTTTATGTTCCGACTGATGCCGAGCTATCGGCGTTGATGGACTTAACGGAAGGCGTAATAGTTTCTGTGTTCATCCATCCTGCTACAGCTCGGGAACTGGCCGCTAAAATCCCGCGTCGATAGCGCACTCCGAACGGGCTCACGATGTCGAGCCAGGAGATCGCAGATCGTACCCAGAAGCTGCACAAGCACGTCATGCGCGACATTCGTGTGATGCTCGAAGGGCTCGGGCTCACTGCAACCAGTTTTGGTTCGAGCTACCGGGACAGCACCGGGCGCACTCTCCCCTGCTTCAACCTCCCCAAGCGCGAGTGTCTCATCCTCGTCTCGGGCTACTCGGTGACCATGCGGGCAGCGATCATCGACCGTTGGCAGGAGCTGGAGGCTCACAAGTCCTGAGAAGTATCTCACCCCTGCACATGATTTTCAGCATAAAACCACATCAGTTCTCGCAGATCAACGTCGTCGGTCAGCGGCTATTAGCCAGATAGCAGCTCTGGAACAGCTCAGTAATAATCTCCGTTGTACCGCCCCCATCCCGGTGGGCGCGTCGAGACAGATACGATGACCCCGCAAGCATCAGAGTTCGGGTTGAATGGCAGTCACTTTCATCTTCGGGCATCCCGAGGTGACTGCGAGTTGCGCCTGTGGCGCTGGATGGTCACCGTCCTGTGGAACGGGCGTGGCGATGGAGGCGTGTTCCTACTGACCCGGAGGGGTGAACGACACTGGCCTTGGAGCCGGTAGAAGAAGCATCGCTCACAGCCCCTCTACCGAACCTCCCGGAAAGCTGCCAAGTACGTTGCTCGTGCAAGGCTGTTTTCTGGGAGGTTCTATGTCTGGTCGGTCACTCGGCCCGCTGTGGCTGGATGAGTTCACGGCTGGCTACCTTGAAGACCTCCTCCATGACGAGCTTGAGACGCTGAAGGAGCAGCTTGCCGAGCATCGAGACAACGCCAACGGCTTGGCTTGGGCGAACGTGAAGCTCCAGACGATGAGCATACACAGGCTGTGGTGCAGCCTTCATCACCACAGAGGCCAGCTTGGGGAGCCGCTCCCTGATGATGTTGAGAGCCGCCAGCAAGACGTTGAGCGGTGGAGCCACTCCATGCCCCGGTCGAAAGCGAACGCTGGAGCATGGGCAGAAAGGAAGCAGGCTGAACGGGAGCGCAGGGCTCGGTTAGCCGAGGCCCGTAAGCTGGCGCGGAAGGGTATGCGCAGCCGGGTTGGAATCGGCCAGTCCGTGCCCCGGTAAGGTGCCTAATCGGCTCAGAATGTTTTTCCGTAGATTTATGAGACGGCATCGACACATTCGAGTTCGCCTAGTTTCCCCCTCGCCCCCCCAAAAACTCCCCGGAGATAGAGCGGTAGGAAAGGCCCGGCAGACAGCTTAACGTCGGCCTGCCGGACGCTGTGGGTCAATGCTTCCCGCTGCGCATTGCCTGCCTTTTTTCCTCTAGGCACCTCTCCCAGGCCATGTTGTTGCTAGCGCGGGTTTTCGGGAACATCACCTTTCCTTGCGCATCCCGCGCATAGCCCATTTCATCAGCACATTTCTGACAAGGGCCGCCGCATTGCTGCGCCTGGGCTAGGGTAGGAAGGCCGATAAGGGCACAGGCCGCCAGAAACATTGCAAGTCGCATCATACCATCCTCTCGGATACTTATTGGGCGACTGAATGGATCATACTGGCTCCACGTCGTCCAGAGCGGTTGCTTCAGAAACCGAACACTGAGGATGTCACCCATGAGTTCGCCGGCGGTTCATTTTAGGTGTGCTCCTAGCAGACTGGCTCAACATGCCCTCAGGGGTGGTCTAAATAATCAGCTTGACCAACCAAAACAGACTGACATAGCATGAACCATCCAAAACAGACCGGATGGGTTTCCGATGTTCGTCAGGGCCTACCTTCGTGCCAGCACCACCGAGCAGGACGCAGAGCGTGCCAGAGGGCAGCTCGAAGCCTTCGCAGCCGAACGTGGTCTCACCATCGCGGCTTGGTACGTAGAGAACGAGAGCGGCTCGAAGCTGGCCCGTCCAGAGCTGTTCAGGCTCCTGAAGGATGCCCGTCCAGGCGACATGCTCTTGGTCGAACAGGTTGACCGGCTTTCCCGGCTGACCTCTGCGGACTGGGAGAAGCTGAAGGCTGAAATCGCAGCTCGCTCTATCCGTGTCGTTGCACTCGATCTGCCTACCTCGTGGATGATGGCGACCACCAACCCTGATGAGTTCACCGGGCGCATGTTCGCGGCCATCAACAGCATGATGCTCGACATGCTCGCTGCCGTGGCTCGTAAGGATTACGAGGATCGCCGCAGACGGCAGACTGAGGGCCAACTCAAGGCCAAGGAAGCAGGCGTCTATAAGGGGCGTCCTGAGGACAAGGAGCGCAACGCAGGCATCGGTGACCTCCTCGCCAAGGGCGTGTCGTGGTCTCAGATACAGGCTGCTACCGGATGCAGCCGTGCGACCATCGCCAAGGTCGCCAAGCGGGCCGCGTGACCGCACCCTCATCAAGGCTCCTGGGAAACCTTGCGGGCTCTCAGGCGCTTGTCAGGCATGTTCTTCTTCTTTTCCAACCGCCTGGGCTGCCTCGGCTCAATCATCATCTCGGCCGTGCTCACGCTGATCGTGCTCGCGCTTATTCGAGGTTTCTAGGCGGCTGCGAGTTAGGCATGAGCTGGCACGCGAAAACCTTTAACACCTGAGGCGTTTAGCCCTGTGCATCTAGGGTGACCCCACGGTTTGCCCCGCACACAAGCGAGAAGCCCCTGCGACAGGGCAGGGCTCCTGCGGCGATTACCCCGCATACTTGCTGGAAGGAGCGTTCAGTCCTTCCTCGGACCACTGGAAAATCACACGACCAACCCGCTGGCATCCTATGCCCGCGCGTCTGTCCCTCAGGGGATGGGCTCAGTTCCCATAGGCCGACCTAACGCCGCCTGACGCGGCCCTTACGGCCTCCTTTTTAGGATCATCACACATGACAGTCCGATCTTGCCGTGCGCCCGGCTGTGGCGCGCGAACGTCTCGCTATGGGGCGTTCTGCCAGACCCATCGTTCCCGCTCTCGTCGTCACGGCCACCCCGAACAGGAGAGCATCACCAAGGCCGACCTCAAGCCTCACCTGAAGCTCGTCCGAGCACGCATCGCGAGGAATGAGACAAGCCCTCTCTGGGCTGAGTGCGAGGCCCGGTGGAACGCGGTGCTGGAGCACGCTCGTCGCGTCCAGGCAGCCTTCCAGCGTGGTCAAGCGGGCTATCGTCCTGAACGGATCGCAGCCCAGGAGGTGGTCCAGCTTGCCAGCAACGTGGAGCCCTCGGAGGTGATCGAGACGACCTTCGCCATGTTCCTGTTGCAGGATCATCAGCCTCGGCGGTTCCGTTCAGACCCAGCCTTCCGCTTCCAACTTGTGAGACGACTGCGCGGGCTGACTGAGCTGAACGCGGGCTCTTGGTATAACCACAAGACCGGGAAGACGCATAAAGCCTACCGTGAGCTGACACCGCGTGCGGTGATGGTCTTCGGTCAGTGGGTGGCCGATGCCCTTGGCAGTGTTGGCCTGCATCTCGCCAAGCTCGAACGAGAGCAGGAGGAGGCGAAGCACCAGCGGATGAGGTCTCTAGCTGGAGCCCTGGAGGCGCTTCAGTGAGGTTTGTGCCTGCCCATTAAGCCTACCTTGTCACCCCTCCCGGAGGAGCAAGGTCTATTACCTACGTCCACAACACGTCTGAAAATATAGAAATGGAATACACCGACACCATCCTCGACCGAAGAACCGGTGAACTCGTAATCATCAGCGCAGGAGACTGGATCACAGTCACAGAACTAGGAGACAAGCATGGCGTCAGTCGGATCAAGGTACGTGCGATCCTGCGGAAGATGGGTTTCCTCTACGTTACGGGAGGAAGATCGCATAACCGTCATCACCTCATGCCGTGGGTCATAACACAGGGCCTCGGTAAGCACGTCCCAGCGAAGCGCAAGGGTCAGTACCCCTTCGATGTCATAGGTCCTGAGGGCCAAGAATGGGTTTCCAGCCGTTGGTCTGAGACCATCGAGACGATGGAAGCCGAGCAAGGTAGCTCTGCTGTCATGGACGCGCGCCAAGCGCTTCAGGGGTTCAAGAATGATCGTGGTCGTTATGACCTGAACGTCCAAGGAAGTGTGCTCTGGCTTCTCGATCACTACCCTGGTCTCACGCATACGGAGATCGCAGTGGTGCTCGGGGTGACCCAGCAACTCGTCAGTCGCTACGCGAGCCTTCGCAGTAGGCAGCTACAAGGTGCCAGACTTCTCCGTGACACGTCGCTCGATGTGGTCGCTAAGGTTCGTGTCTCGCTAGACCATCCAGCCGACTTGATGCCTTCGATACCCTCCGGGGGAGCAAGGTCTATTACCTACGTCCACAACACGTCTGAAAACGTCGCTGTGATCCGATGAGTAGGGGGCATCTGCCTTCTTACCCTCTGTCACTGTCCAACTGCTGAAGGAGTTCAGCCAGACGCGGGTCGAGCGGCTCATCAATGATGGGATCGTACATCGCCTGAAGCTGCCGCCCAAGGCGGTTACGGGTCATCTCGTTCAGACAGATGCCAACGACTTCAGGCGCTTGCGTGACGAAGTTCGCTTGTTCGTCTTCCAGCATCAGTGCTCCCCTGATCGAAGGGGGACAACGCCAGTCTACGGTACAAGTTCAAGCGTCTTGCTCCAGCGCGGCATTCCAACTTCAGTGAGCTGGTAGCTCGCCATTCAACGCTCTGGCCTACTGCCGAGCACCCTTAATCCCACTCACATCACGAGAACCACATGAACGATCCCGTCCCGTCACAGGGCGAGAGCGAAGGCACAATCATGCCCGCTCCTCAGACCATCACGTCAGCGACCCAGCAGGCGAGCACTACCGCTCCTGTAGCACTCCCAGAGCAGGCCGTAGCAGCTCCTAACACACCTGCGCCTACAGCCCAGCAGACGGGCACCAAGCCTGTCCCGGTAGTTGCGCAGCCACCGGCTCCCATGCCCGCTCCTGAGGCTCCTAGGGGCATCCAGCCGCCTCGCATCATGCAGCCCATCGTGGCCCCGGTGAGCAACGAGCCGTGGGAGCCCGAGCTGGAGCGTTCCTCGGCCTCGGCTGGGGTGGACGCAAACCTGATGCGCCGCGTGGCGACCACGGAGAGTGGCGGCAACGTCCGAGCCCGTGCGCACACCTCATCGGCTGCTGGCCTGTTCCAGATCGTCGATGAGACGTGGAACGATCTCTCAGCCCGCTACCCGCAGCTCGGCCTCAACAACCGGATGGACCCGAAGCAGCAGGCACGGGTGGCTCCGTACTACATGAAGGAGATCAACGAGAACCTGACGCGCGTCCTTGGGCGTGCGCCTACGGCCTCGGAGAGCAAGCTCGGGTGGGTCTTCGGTCCCACAGGTGGCGCGATGGTGATGAAGGCTTCCCCCGACACCCCGGTGGACCGCGTCCTCAGCACCCAGGCCATCGCCTCCAACCCCGGCATCTTCAAGAAGGTGCGGACGGTCGGTGACCTCTACGCCTGGGCTGGTGGCACGATGGGGGAGGAGGGCTCACACCCGAAGCCCAAGATCGACCTCATGCCGTACCTCGCGCAGGGGCACGATGCGTCCCACCTCGACAAGATGGACTGGGACTTGAAGTCCCGCCTCGCGAACATGGTCGCGGACATGCCTGAGAACCTTCGGGCCAAGTTCCAGATCAACTCAGGCTTCCGTTCTCTGGAGCGTCAGGCCGAGCTGTTTGCCGAGGCTGTGAAGAAGTACGGCTCCGAGGAAGCTGCTCGGAAGTGGGTCGCTCCTCCCGGCAACTCGATGCACAACCACGGCAAGGCTGCGGACCTCAACATGAACGGCGATCCTGCCGTGAAGGAGTGGCTCCACGCCAACGCAGCCAAGTACGGCCTCGGGTTCCCGATGGGGCACGAGCCGTGGCACATCGAGGCCCTGGACGCGCGCTCTACGAAGATCGCCCGCATGGGCATGACCAGTGACCCTACCAGCACCTCTCAGCGCATCCCCTTCTCCCGAGAGGATGACCGTCAACGGGTGAAGGCTGAGGAGGACCGGGCTTACTCCCTCGTCCAGGCTGCCAAGGCTTCGGCCTCCCAGGACTGGATGATCGCCAACGCCCTGAAGTCCAACAACAAGGCCGTCTACGATCCCGGCTTCGACCCCGCTTCGGTGCCCAAGAACGACGCCGTGAAGGCGCTTGACCCGCGCTACCTCCCGTACCTGTCGAAGGCGATGTCCGAGCAGGACTTGGAGTTCCGCATCAGGCAGTCTCAGGCTGACGCTGAACGGGAGAGCCGACTGGCCGCTACGCGCGGTGGGACGCTGATCCGTATGGCGACCGGCATGGCTGACCCTGCGGGGCTCGCGCTGTCCGTCCTGGCCCCTGTCGGTGCCTTCGTTCAGGGCAGCAGGATGGCCCGTATGGGTGCAGCGGCTGCTGATGGTGCCATTGGTGCCTTAGCTTCCGAGGCCCCTGCGATGGTCAATCGCCCCGGCTACGAGACGCAGGAGGCCCTCTGGGCTGGCGTGATGGGCACTGCGGGATACCTGGCTCTCAACCGTCATGCCTGGAAGGGCACGCACATCGAGGAGACGGCAGAGCAGGCCGTGAAGTCCATGCACACCCTCCGCACCGAGCTGGAGAGTGGAACAGCGTTCGACAACAAATCTGCCGGTGCTGCCTCGGTGCCCTGGCAGAGGGATGCCGTCCGCTCTGACACCTACGAGATGAGCCTCCTTGAGACGGAAGCCACGGGCGACGCCTTCGTGAACCCGATGCGGTTCGACATGGCCCGTCACAAGAACTCGAAGAACCCTCTCGTTGCCGCTCTGACTGACACCCTGGTGCAGGATACGGTGGGCAACAAGAACACCTCCAAGGCCGTCTCCATCCCCGTGGAGGCCCAGGCACGGCAACTTCAGGAGCAGGCCAACACGGCTTGGTCGCGTGAGTACGAGGCTGCAACGGGCGACTACCGGAAGCGGAACAACATCTCGTGGTACGACTGGGAGTTCGGGGGCAAGGAAGTCGAGTTCCAACGCTCCATTTCCTACGCGGTCCGCAACTCCGATCCTCTGGCCCAGGTCGATCCTGCTGTGAAGCAGATGGCGACCGCGTGGCAGAAGCAGTCCGAGAGCTGGCGCGAGTATGCCCGTAACCCTGGCTACAAGCGTGGTGAGACCATGCGTCCCCTGCCGGGTGCTGAGGACTGGGCTGACAACCCGAACTACCTCCCTCGGTACACCAACTGGGGCAAGTTCAATGAGCTGAACATGGAGCACGGCAACGAACTTCGCAGGCTCATCGGCACGGCTATCGAGCGTAAGAACCCTGACCTCGACCCCAAGTTCGCAGCCAAGCTCGGCTCCTACTACTACGACCGCCTCGCCAAGGTGGACGCAGGGCAGGAGATGACCACCATGAAGGCCCTCTCAGGCTCCGATGTGGAGACCTTGCGGGCTGATCTGGTGCGCTACGGGCTCGATGAGGTGGAGGTCAACAAGGCCCTCTACCAGCTCGATGAGAAGGCCAGTGCGGAAGGGGGCAAGTCGATGACGAGCCGTCAGAAGCGCCGGACGGTCATGGACGAGAACTTCTCGATGACCCTGGAGGGACGCAACGGGCCTCGTGAGGTCGCCATCGCGGACCTCTGGGAGGACAACATGCACGCCATCGTCCACGCCTACAACAAGCAGATGTCAGGGGCCGTGGCCTTCGGACAGATGCGGATCGAGAACCCGAAGTGGCACCCTGACGGGGACGCTCCGAAGTTCCTCGTGGACGGCATCCATTCCGATGGTGACTGGCAGAAGCTCATGGCCCAGGCACGCGCCTTGGACAGCGACCTTCGCCCTCAGGACCGCGCCAAGACCCTGGAGCGGGAACTGCACGACCTCCAGTTCGCCTACGACACGATCCGTGGAGTGCCACAGAGCGTGGACCGGACGCGGCTCGGTCAGGCCATGAGGGTGATCCAGAACGTCAACTTTGTGCGCCTGATGTCCCAGGCTGGCTGGTCCTCAGTGGCTGAGTTCGGACGCATCCTGGGTGAGTTTGGAGTGAAGCACATGCTCCAGACCATCCCTGGCTTCCGTGACTTCATGCGGGACGCCAAGACCGGCAAGCTCCTCAGAGACGAACTGGAGGACTGGGAGTACGCCTTCACCAGCGGCACGGACCACCTGCGTGGGTCTGGGATCACTTGGCAGGGCAACGACGTGGCCTCTCAGATGGCTGACGGTGCTTCCAGAAGCTCCCGTCTCGATGCTGCTGAACAGATCACCAAGAAGGCGTCACGCTACACCTCGATGGTCTCCCTGGCCCCTATCACCACGTTCCAAGAGCGTTGGGCGATGAAGGCTGCGGTGTCGAAGTTCCGTGCGGCTGCCTTGGAGGATGGTGCCCTCTCCGAGAAGCGGATGCGCCTCATCGGTCTCGATCAGGACATGCAGAAGCGAGTACTGAAGGAGATCAAGACGCACAGCGCCACCATTAAGGGTGAGAGTGGACGCGACATCCAGATACTCGGTCTGGAGCAGTGGGAGCCCCAGGCTCGCTCTGCTTTCGAGCATGCGATCACCACGTGGACCCGTAGGACCATTCAGCAGAATGACCTGGGTCAGATGAACGCGATGCTTGGCTCGCCCTTCGCCAAGATACTGTTCCAGTTCAGGAACTTCGTCATTGGCGCTTGGTCGAAGCAGACGCTCTCAGCGGTGCATAACCACGAGCTGAACGACCTCTCTGGGTTCATGGCCTCGATGATGTTCGGGGCGATGGCGTACACCGTTCAGACCAACCTCAACCTCCTTGGCATGTCTGAGGAGGACAAGAAGAAGGCTGCGGGCGACCGCCTGTCGGATGCCAAGATAGCCATGGCAGGGTTCCAGAGAGCGGGTGCTTCGTCCCTCATCCCTGGTGCCTTCGACTTCGGAGCGGGGATCGCGGGCTTCGACCCGTGGTTCAACACCCGATCCACTCAAAACCCTTCAGCAGGCTTGCTCGCCAATCCCACTGCCGGGCTCGCTGACGACTTCCTGAAGGGGGTCGGTGGGGTCACCAGCTCCTTCCACGAGGGCGGCAAGTTGGTCAGCGGGGACGTTCGCAATCTCTCCAGGGCGCTGAACGTGCTCCATAACTACCCGCTGATGCTCCAGACCATCAACGCCACATCATCGCTCCTCCCGGCCAAGTAACCGGGGCGGGAACACCACACACGACCAACCGGGAGGGGCTCGCAAGGGCTCCTCCCTTTTTCGTTTCAGAACAGGATTACGAACAATGTCAGACGAGACCACCAAGAGCACACCACGCGAGATCACCATCGCCTTTGACGGGGCCTGTAAGGGCAACCCTGGACGAGGAGGTTACGGGGCCATCCTCGTGAACACCCGAACGGGCGCAGAGAAGATCGTGAAGGGCCGGGAGGCCAGCACCACGAATAACCAGATGGAGCTGACGGCAGCCATCGCTGGCCTGGGGGCCCTCAGCCCAGGCGCTGTGGTCACCATGCTGGGTGACAGCAAGTATGTCATCCAGGGCATCACCGAGTGGCTGCCAGGGTGGAAGGCCAAGGGGTGGAAGGCAGCCGGAGGTAAGCCGGTTGCGAACAAGGAGCTATGGCAGAACCTGGAGATGGCCGTAGCGCGGCACGAGAGCGTCACCTGGGTGTGGGTGAAGGGGCACGCTGGACACGAGCTGAACGAGCGCGTGGACGGGATCGCGAGCGGGGAAGCCGAGCGCGTACAGGCCCCACGCATGATCTAATTCAGAACCGCAGCCTCATAGACTTGTCGGTCTCCGTAGGCCGATAAACGTTTTGGAGCGCAGAAGGGCAGAGGCATTCTCCGCCTACTGCTTACCCTACAAACATCCATTTTGGGGTCAGTTTCTCCGCTAGCCGCTCGCGGCTTTATAAGTGCGAGTCTGTGCGATACAGACAGGAACCGGACGCCCTCACGAAGCGAGTTGATCGTGCCCCACGTACCAATTTCGCGGTTCCGACGCAGGCAGGCAACGTTAGAGCTTCGCTACGATGATGCTTTTTTCTTATGGGACAGAGCAGGTTCGATTTGTGAAAGCCTACGACCTTTATTTACCGAGCTGAAAAATAGAGAGGCAACGCCAGCACAAATAGCTTTTGTGGCTGATGAGCGTTATGGAATACAGATCGGCGTAAACAGGATAATACTAATCGATTACGCCTTCAGTAGAGACGCAGGGCCGTCTGCAAAAATATTCCAAGCAATAACATCAATGTCTCTATCTGCTCTAAGAATTGAAACTCTGACACGCGTTGGGACCCGCTTTCAATTAGTTAATACCACAAATACGAAAGATGAGGCCCGAGAATTCGTAAACAGTCTGCGGCTGAACACGCTCCCGGCTGGGAAGTTGTTTGGCGTAGAACCGGTTTCTTTAAATCCAACCTATAAACTGGAGGTGGATGGTGGAGATATCGGGTACATCGCTCAAATCTATACACAAACTAGAAGTGTTGATGTAGATTTCAGTCCAGACTTCGCTGATCTGGGCCTGCCACGAAAATCTAGAAAAATCGAAGAGGTTGCGCTTGATCTTGATTTTTTCACCTTGAAGCCTGTTGCCGTAGGCAGCTTCGATTCGGTTCGTTGGATGGAGCGATGGCTTCGAGTTCTAAATCGAGATGGCGAGAGCCTTTTAAACATGGCGGTCGGTAATCATGGCTGATGTCATCAAGATAACTGAGTTTGCTCACAGAAGACAGCTTGAGCTGTCCACCCCGCTGGGCACGTCGGCCGACTTGGAGCATGCCGGGATTTGGGTCCAAGACCGCGCGCGTCAACGAGCAGTTGGAGATCAGATACCGGCCGGAAGCTTGTATGGCGATGATGATGAAACGGAGCTTGGACGGTTCTTCGAACTAACAAACCGCGCCATCGCCCTAATCGAGGAAGCGTGCCGACATCTTGAGGAGGGTGAGAACTTTGCCGCTGATGATAGCCTTATGGCGTTCAAGATAGCGACCAGTGAAATGTTTGTTCTTCGCGAGGTGAGCGACTCGGCTGGACTACTCGCCTTAAAATGCTTCCAGGCTGCCTCCGCAATCGAAGCAGTAAACCTCAATCCAAACTTGCTTCAGGTTTTGAGATCAGTCCTCAGACAGCTCTGGGCGGCGCCCTTCATGCCGTTCGAAAGAGCTGCGATCTTATCGCAAGAAGTCGAGGATGCTTCGAACATGCCAGCACTTCCTGGCTACAATGATTTGGCTGCCGCTCTTATCCAAGAGGCTTTCCCAAGCGCTGGCAATGACTGACGCTTTTCTTGAAACCACTGTCCTTACAGATTATCTACTGAAGAAAGATGGCTCGGAGGTTCGGGCCAAAGCGGCGTTCGCGCGCTATGATCGCGTGACCGTCTCCAATTTCAGTTGGAAAGAGTTCAAGCGAGGCCCCCTCAAAAACTTCGTTTGGGCTCATAACAAGGTAGTCGAGACAGGCAGCTTCTCAGCAACGCTGATTGCTCTCCAAAGACTCTCACTCACGCCACAGCGGTATATGACTGCGACTGCGATCCAGTCCATCCAGGCTTTCTCATCTATGTTCATCGGTACAACGCCACAGGATTTTTTCGCACGATACGACAAAAGAGCCGACATGGATGCAATGTTGGCGGATGCAATGCGTCTCGAACTAAAGCAAAAAATTTATCTTGCTTGGGCAGGCCGAAAAAACCTTTTTGGTGGTTCTGTACAACCGTTGAGTTGCTACCCGGACCAAGAGATCGTAGAGAAAAACGGTCGCATTGATCTAAGCCCCCGTGATTGTCCGAATGGTGTGACCTGCTGTTTGCAAGCCAGCTTAATTTCTAGGCCTAGTGAGCTAGCGGCTGCAAGATCGTCACTTGATGTAACATCGGAGAAACGAGAAACAGTGAGGCGGCGTGATCTGTTGAGGCAGTTGGAAAAACATCCCGCACGCCCCATGGAAAGAAAGGAATGTCAAATTTTCGGGGATGCCTATTTTGTCTTCTTCTGCCCTAATGCTGCAACTATTTTAACGACAAACCTTGGGGACATACAGCCGATGGCTGATGCACTAGGTGTTAGCGTTGCTAGGCCGTAGGTAGCGTCAAATTATATCTTGCATGAGCGAGTTTCCTTAAAATTCCCTAGAAACGCAAATAATAGGGAATCGATTATCGTGTTCCCCTTGCCATCATCTAGATGGAACACGCGTTTCTCTTCCCTGGTTGGTCCATCACAACAATCGGAGGACCACGCCATGAAGACCACTCTTGCACTTACCGCCTGCCTCGCTTTCGGCCTGCTCGCCAATGTCAGCCCGGTAGAGGCCAAAGGCTGCATCAAGGGCGCCATCGTTGGTGGTGTAGCTGGGAAGATGGCTGGCCACGGGAAGGTAGGTGCCGCTGCCGGATGCGCAGTCGGGCACAGCAGGGCCAACAAGAAGGGCTGAGGGCTGGGTGGTGAGCCTCTGCTGAAGGCATCAGCAACTAAACCGAGAGATCGACATGGCAGACACTGAGCACCACGATGACAAGGGCAAGGTCGCAGGGCAGCCGGGCTACAAGAAGCCGATGCCAGGGATTGAGGGGCCTGTCTTGACGGATCAGGCTAAGGACACGCTGAGCACCGTCTCAGGGCAGGCGAAAGAGGCGCTTAACACCGTCACTGATCGTGCTTCTGACACCTGGGACGATGTCTCCCGGCGTGGAGCCGACTACTACCGTCAGGGAAGCCGTGCCGTGAGCAACGCTGATAGCGCTACGGTCGCCAGCCTGTTCATCGCAGGTGCCATTGGGTTCGGCATCGGGTGGCTGGTGTTCGGGCAGAAGTCCTACTCGGGGGACTACGTTGCGCGGCGAATGAGCGACAGCAGCGACCGCCGGTATTGACTAAACTGATGCACGAGAAGCGCAGCAATGGCTCTCCTCGTGCGTCCACGGTACCTCAGTTTACCTGTATGCTATGAAGGTGAGTCAGGTTCAGCTCCACATAGCGAACCTTCTCAATCTCTCGATACAGCGTCGCAGCCTTCAAGCCCTTCCCGTAAATCGACTCTTCCCCATCGCTGTCTCTTCGCCAGCCACCCAGCGCGCGAACCCGTTCAAGGCCAATCTCGGCCTCCCGTAGTGCGTCTCGATAGTTGTGCCTGAAGCTGTGGAACGAGACTCCTGTCACGGCCATATCGAGCTTCCCAAGGAAGCGGCGCTTGTCGTTGAACCACTTCGAGAACGGCCCTGAGAGGTAACCCAACGCGTCCGGCTTCAGCTCTGGGAAGAGACGGCGCTCACCCTTCGCGCGCATCCTCGCGGTAAACACCAGGAACCCGATACGCTGAAGCTCGGGGTGGACCGGCACGAACCGCTTACCGGCCTCGGTCTTCACCCGCTTCTTGTCAGCCTCATCGGCCCCAGGCTCACCAGCGTCATCAATGAGGATGACCGGGACGCCCTCAAGCTCCGTCACGTCCTCCAC
>Ga0160428_1000959_pt1 | contig 25632 bp, 19 predicted proteins | sample SolpanmetagenomM_FD_108198 | JGI IMG/M metagenome (GOLD analysis project Ga0160428, IMG submission 108198) | Solar panel surface microbial communities from Lawrence Berkeley National Laboratory, California, USA - M | ecosystem: Engineered > Built environment > Solar panel > Unclassified ... | reverse complement strand
TATATCTATTGCAAATTTATGCATCAAATATTCATTATAAATTTATATATTAAATATCTATTGCAAAATTATGCATCAAATATTCATTACAAATTCATATATCAAATATTCATTACAAATTTATGCATCAATGAAAATCAACAAACATCAAATGATAAACAATGTATCCATTTAAAAATCAATCCAATAACACTTTTCTCTTCCATTACATGAATCATTTAGATTTTAAATCATTTATTAACATCGAATTCATTACAATCTTTACATCGCATACAAAATTTTCTAATGATACCCAACACACTCTACAAAGATAATGCTTTCATGGGTATCCAATGGAAATCCATCAATGATATCAAATCTTTTAATGATAATCGTGATAAATGCATCCATTATAGAAAAAATATTTTGGTATCGTTATCTGATCTAATTCAAAATTTAAAACGATTAATATTTATGATAATTGCATGTATCTATGTAACGATTTACGTTCATTTGACTTAATACACGAATCCACATTTAATGCATGCTTACATTTTAAAAGCTGTTCTATTTCTGATGGAAACCCATTTATTGAATTGATATATTCCAACAACAAAAAAAATTGCTACATCATAAATCTAAGAGGTTTTTTTTATTCTTTTTAAATAAATCATGAAAGTACACCAAAATTCCAAGATCGAAGAGGTTCATCACATTCATTAACTTTGATCTTTGTTGTAAAAACTCCGTAAACGGTATCGTTTGGTAATCTGATTCCAAACCATAAGTGACATAATAAAGGATGTGGCGCTGAGAATGTGTTGCAAGAACCTCGAAATTTTGGTAAATAATTTGCGGTTTTGTTCATTGATTCCAATATAGAACGGACATACGTGTGATAATTGCGTACACTTCCATCAAAAGAAATAGTACCAATTGTATCTATTTGTTTATCTCGTTGTTCCGCGTTAGATGGGGAACAGTGATTAATATAATCACGACCTATGTATTGAAGTCCAATTGCAGATCCAATACAAATTCCAAATGCAATTTTGGCGATCGTAACAGTTTTAGACATCGATTGGGAAAACAAAGATGCGGTTTTATGTGTTGTGGATTGTTGTAGCACAGTATAGTGAATAATGAACCAAATAATGAATCTTTTATACTAAATATCATTTTTATTTTTGCATCGAAAAATATTGATAACTATATCACGGTATTAAAACGTGTTCATTTTATATATGATTTTTGAACAATTCTGTATTTGTATTAATAATAAAAAAAAGAAAAAAGCCTCCGATATAGTCATTCGTGTTTATTTCATTTGATACAGCGCCATATCCAAAGAAAAATGGAATCCATATTCAACTTGTTTTTCAATGCATGCTTACATGCTAAATCCTGTTCTATTTATGATGGGAAACCATTCACTGAAATAACATATTCTACCGATGAAAAACCTGTCCTCATGTATCAAGATTTTGCTCAATACAAAGAAGAACTGTATTTTGTGGATGTATTAAAATATATCAAATCATCGACATTTGATTCTGTATTCATTATCAATTTTTGTAATTATACTTTTTGTAATACTGATGATTATGCTATGAACTGTCACGTAAAACAGATGCAATGCAATACGTACACAGAATTATTTGAAATGATATGTGAAATGACTGCTCCTTGGTATCGTGATACAATTATCAACAGAATTAATACTTATTGTAAAAAAAATAAAATTTGAAATAAAAATCTGATTTTTTCGTATAAAACCCCATTGTTTTTAACTTTTACAATCACTTATTTGCAAGCATATACCCAACATCAAAAACCCGTTTCTATCTTCTTTATATTCGAACAAAAAAAATGCACGGATACCATACGATATTGATACCTACTGCATCTACCATCATCAAGGGTTTTATGAGACTCGTAGCTACCAACAATATCACTTTATTTGCAGGAGGAGTCATAGGAGGATATTTGGCATACAGCGTCATTCAGTATGAAAAAGAACAGCTTAAAATTGTAGTGAAAGAAGAAAAAGCGAAGATTGCAGCCAAAGAAGCAGCACTCGCTAATGGTATAGATACCGCAAAAAATGAAAACGGTATGCAGATATATCTCGGTCCGCTTGAATCTCTTCTTTTATTAGGAATAGGATTCATTTGGTGCTTGAAGAAATAATTAGGATTTTGTCAGTTATGTGTGTATAAAGAAAAGTGTTAGGAGATTTGTAATAAGATTAATAAAAACGTATTGAAAAAAAAGAACTTTTTTAATTTATTGTGTTCCATTGTATATATTGATCCATACAGCATTATACATATAAGTTGCTACGGAACTTATATACAATCCTAAAGATATTAACAATGAAACTTTCATTATTCGGATGGATTTACGTCGATACGTTCTGCAATATTTTCTTAATAAACATTCTTCCTGTTTATCTATAAGAATTAACATAAACATTGAAATAAATAAGGTCAACGCACATATAGGATTGATAATGAGAAATGGAATATTAAATCTATGATGAAATCCTTTTGGATATGTAATATACGATATCCATAACACAATACCGAGGATATAAGATGCTACGATGAACGGAATACCGCTCAAATGATACTTTTCCCAGATAGGTCCTGGGAATTGTGCAGTCTTTTTCTTAATAGTTTCCAACTCAGAAGTGTTGTCTTTTGCGGATTCAAATTCATGTTGGATCCAATTCTTCAGTTTACGTAACCAAATTTGTATTTTCCATTCGCGATTTAAAAATGTGAGTGATTCTAATTCTAGTTCTGGTTTCATTGTTGATGTGTTTGAGTATGGTACATTTGTAATAGTGACAATTTATAAAAAATATAAAATTTTGATGATACCATCTTTTCTTTATTAGCATATTAATTTTCTTGAAAAAAATAAAACAGCATTTGGCAAAATAGAATAGATTTTGGGTGTTTTTTATTTTTCTATAAGAAGGATTACATCGGAAAAAATCTCATTGACTTACATAAATTTGATACATATTAAAAACCATTTTTGAACAAGAAGAAAGAGGGAAAAATGTGGGTTCTCTTATATGAATTCTATGCTAATTTTGCTCTAAATATCATCGTCTTTCAGATTTACTAGAGGGGAACAAAAGAAACTCTTCATTTGTCGTATGCTGTACTTCCGTCCCAACCTGCCGGAGGTGGATCTCTGAAGAATTTTGCACATCTTTCCAACATCATATCCAGAGCAGAATCCTGGTTTGTTGTATCGTAATACATTCTTCTATAGTTAGAAAATTCCTGATGAGCTTTGCTAAAATCTCCTTGCAAATATGTTTCAACAGCAGAAGAATATTGTTTGGCAGCTTGTTTTTGACCTTCCGTACAGAAAATGTAATCTCCCATAATCTTTTTAATTTCAACATCTTTAGGACCCCTGAGATATCCTAAAATCTCATAAACTCGTACTCCCTCCGATGTTTTGATTCCAGCTACGGTCGCTTTGTCCAAGAGTCGACATAAGAAAAAGTCTTTGATTTGCATGTACATGTCATGATCACAAAGCCTGTAAGTCCCGAATGCTTTGTTCAAACCCTCATATCGTGATGCCATGTTGGGGATATGTCCTGTAGCCGTAAATTGTTCTCGATCTTCACCGCCCATAATACCTACGAAAGCTTCACCTGTGGCAAATCCATGGCGGATCCGAACGTGAGGAATATTGAATCTCTTCCAATTCTCATTGAGAGTTTTCAATCTGAGATCTTGCATAAAACTAGCATGCACTGCCCACACGTAATGACCGGGAATATTGGCAGGCGCTCCAAAAATTGTCATGATACAATCACCGATCCATTTATCGACCGTACCGTAACATTTTTCAGCGACGTTGGATAATTCGGAAACAAATTCATTTTTGAGTTTTTGTTCCAATTCAGGAGTATCCCTCAATTTCTCCGCAATACCTGTAGATCCTTCGATATCTGTAAAATGAATTGTCACATTTTTATATTGCATACCTCTTTGCAATTCACCTGATTCTTTCATCATGGTGGTAATCAAATTAACAGGTAAGAATCGCGCTAAATTCTGAAGCAACCTTGCAGTGTTATCAACACATTCATGCATTTCCACATATTCGCTAGGTACCAAAGCAGAATCCATTTTGTCAACAAATCTTGCAAACCATCCTCTTCCTCTAGGGGTGGCTCCAGCTTGATCATATTCTCCTCTAGATGCAACATCTTTAGCAATCTTGGGTAATTTCTTTCCCTTTTTGCCGAGTACACTTCTCATTAGTTTGTTGTTGTTAGTAAGTTGGGGAACTGTATCCGGGTTGCTTCGTTCGCATGGTGTGTAAAAATCGCGATGGAACATGTTGTTAGGTTCATGCCGACGTGAAACATCTACTATACGTTTTTGTTTTGAAACCAATACATTGGCAGGCCGTGATGTAACAACATGGGATATCAAGATGGTTAAGATCAAAAATCCTGCTCCGTACATACCGATACCTACATTCACTCCCGTGAAAATCTTAGGTTCATAAGTGAGCACTCCTGGAAGAAATGGAAATGTCATTGCAATAACCCATACTTGAGGTGTAGGACCATATTCAATATCAACTTTCGAATAGGATGCAAAAAATGCTGTTGGAGCTCCTAAAATACCCGCTTGCAAAGGAGGACCTCCTGGAGGAACGTTTGTTATATTACCAAATTTGTCTACGAGAGCATGCGCTAATATCGCCACAGATGGATCTGGATACTGGTAACAATCGTACTCTCCGTTTGATTCTATCAATTTATCTTGTACAGCATTATAGTATCCGAGTACTTTACAATTTTCATCAATGACAAAACTTGTTCCCTTTTCCCAGCTGATAACGTGTTGCATTCTACTGAAAGAACGATTCGCGATTTCAATGGGAGAAAGTGAGATTCCTGTGCCACTCTGCACGGACATATTGTACTGCAAGAAAGAATATCTAAGGGCATTCGCCATGACCGCGTTTGTATTGTACAAGTTACTGAGCAATAATCGGATCATAATCGCCAATGCAAGTTGGGTTTGCGTGAAAACGGATACAAAAACACCTCCGGCCATGGCTAAGAATACCATGAGGGCAATCAAAAATACCAGCGACGTAAAGAACCGTTTGGCTTTTTCTTTGAATCTTTGCCATCTTGATTTCTTATTTTCGCGAAGAGTTTTCAAGTTGTAATTGCTATCCGAATGACTTCTTGATGTTTGCATATCACTTCTTGCAGTTAATGCATCTTTTCCAAATGCTACGATCGGTTTTTTTAAAGGAGGTCCTTTGATCAAATTGATCATGTCTACCCTTTGTTGCATCTTATCTTGAGAATTTGCGATATCAAATGGCAAAAGACCACCATTTGCTTCTGTTCCGGGAGTACCCGGTAAGTATATATCAGATTGACTCGTATCTGGAGAATCTGAATCTGCGATGCTCACAATCGCACCAATAGATCCAGCAGAATCTTCACGCATGTTCCCAATAGGTAATACTCTTGTTTTGTTCATTGTAAATGAACGATTATGTTCTTCAAACAATCAACAGTAATGTTACACAATAAAAATATTTGTAATTTCGCTCGAGTTTATTGTATTTTCTTCTGAAAATTTTTATTTGTCAAAAGAAAAACGAATCACGAAATTAAATTTATCTTGATGGTAGTGTTATGTATGGTACAGTTTGGAACAATAAAAAAATACCGCTACAAGTGGTTTAAATATGTTGAATTTTTTTATACTTTTAAAAAATCTTTTTTTTATTTGGAAAAAAATTATTTTATTTTAATGTAAATAGTTTATTGTTTGCGTATTTAAACAACCATAAATACAAAAAAGTATAAAAAGACGATTCACTATAAAAACTAGAGACATCGCCTTTTATTGTCTTTTTTTTGTTTGTGTCCTCTGTAACATTAACCCATTATTTCAAAGAAAAGACATTTGATTATTATCAAAAGACTTTTACTTTCTTTGTATCATTACTACAAAAAAATATCTCATTCTCGTTCAATGAAAATGATTGCAATTGCTTATATGTGTTTCTTGTTAATGGGATCCACTTATGCGATTACGCGCACATATGATTTAAATGTAACCTATGCGATGGCTGATGTAGATGGTGAATGGCGCCAAATTATTCATGTCAATGGACAAATGCCAGGTCCTTTGATCTGGGCTAATGAAGGTGATCAGTTGGTGATTTCGGTTACGAATCATTTATATGCTATTCCTATTTCGATTCATTGGCACGGACAGCTTCAACGTGGTACGCCTTACATGGATGGTACTGCAGGTATTACCCAATGTCCTATTTTGCACATGCAAACTTTCGTATACAATTTCACGGCAGCTGATGCAGGAACTTATTGGTACCATAGTCATGTTGATGCTCAATACCCTGAAGGATTATTAGGACCCTTGGTCGTATATCCCAAAGTAGATCCTTATGCGGGACAATATGATGAAGAGATTGTCGTTGTTTTGCAAGATTGGTTTAGAACTCGAGGTGATGAAATGGTGACCCTGATGAAAGAAGGGCATTTGGAAATCATTCCTGTAGTTCCCTTTTTTGGTCCTCAAACTCCTCCCAGTTATCTCATTCAATCGATTCTCATTCAAGGGCAGGGATGGCATTACACTCCTCTGGTACCTGGTCAATATTTCAATGAATCGGTAACCAACAAGATGACGGTTTTTAACGTCAAACATGGGAAACGATATCTTGTGCGATTGATCAATGCTGCTTCTATTTCCAACCTTCAATTCTACATTCAAGGTCATTCTCAGAAGATCGTTGAAGTAGATTCCACCTTTGTAGAACCCATTATTTCTCAAAATGGTATGAAATTAGAAGTGGGACAAAGAACTTCCTTTATCTTTACCGCGAATCAAACTGTGGGCAATTATTACATCCAAGTGCCTTTACCTGATGTGGCTGGAGCTCCTTTCTTTTCTCAATTCATGGGCGTGGCTGCCCTTCATTACGAAGGGGCTGCTCCTGCCGTAGTTCCCAATGTTACAGGAGCTTGGTTGTTCCCAGATCTTCCTTTGGTTCCCGTTCCGGATGTCGATTTGTTTCATTCTTTGAAGCCTTTGGTCGCCAATCCTCCTCCTTTAAAGGTCACCAAATCCTTCACTTTGGTGATTGATTCCGTGGATCAATATTACACCATCAACAATAAGCTTTTCCATCATCCCACTGGAAATTATGTTTTGGATCGTTTCTTGAATAAAACGGTTCCTGAAGATATTCCTCACATCGATCTACAATATGGTGATGTCGTAGAGATTACATTGATTAATCAAGGATACAGCAATCCTGTTAACCATCCTTTCCATCTTCATGGACACAATTTCTGGGTTATGGGATATGGATTAGGTGCTCCCAACACTTCCGAATATAATTTAATCAATCCTACTTACCGTGATACTCAAGTTGTATTGATTGACCCCATGAATCATGTTCCCGGGTGGACTACTATTCGTTTTATCGCGGATAATCCGGGAGTGTGGCATTTCCATTGTCATATGGAATGGCATTTGACGATGGGTCTGGCTTTGATTTTCAATGAAGCTCTCGATCGTCTAGCACCTCCTGTTGCAGATACCCCTCTCTGTGGGCTCACATATAAAGAAGTTTATTCTCTCCCTCAATCCGTAAGTCCGACTTGCAAAGCGGACGTGATTCAAAGTTCAGTAGGAGAAAGGATTCAAATTGGACAATACTACTACATCATCATGATTGTGACTGCTTATAATCTTGGAGCACGTAATGTTTCATCTGTTTTCTTTGATCTGAGTGTTGATGATAATCTAATTATTAATCCCATCTATGGAATCAGTTTGGTAACCAAGACCAAGTTGAAGAATGATGACATCAAATATCGCATGCAATTAACCAAAGCAAAATCTCTCGATTCCAAGCATGATACGAATGGTATCTATAGTATGTATGTGCCTAGAAATAAGCTTTCTGCACCACTGCTCAACAATATTGTAGTTACCTGCGTGTAAACGTCAATAAAATTTCACCTCATTTTCCCAATAGTAACCCCCACACCATTTTTTTGCACAGTAAAATAAAGATAGACAGTTTTTTTTATTAAAAGGTTTTACTAATCTACAGTTTCTATGATTCTCATCATACCGAACCATACTTAACCAGAAAATACTTCAGAAAAATGATCATTTGCATTAACAAGATACATTCTACCTAATAATCCTTTAGATCTGATGGATGTCCTTATCAGAATATTTTTGTTGTTATTTTTCATGATTACCATAGCCTTCTCAAAAAAAGCTTGATTGTCTTGATAGATGTCGCACATGATCAAAATATCGCACACGGAATCTTCCTTTAGTTGATTTTCGTTCAAAACGTGCAAAGATCGATTTGGATTTCCTTTAAGGTGTACATACAATTGTCTTAAATCATATTCCTCCACCAAATTCATAAATTTAGTATCACTTACAGCACTTCTTACTGCACACAAGGAATTGATTTCTCCGCACCTACCGCTGGCTAATATATATATCTTCAAAGGTTCTACACCTTCTAATATTTTAGATACTGCATAATCAAACAAAATATTACTTCCCACTCCTTCCATTTCATTCAAAAATGTTACGTGTGTTTTGGATTCGTTTCTAACATCTTCAGATATTAATGTATAATCTGATAAGAAAGTGGATATATAATTTTGTGTATTAAGTATTTGCATTTCATTAGTGTAATATCTTATAGTGACAGACATTCTTGTCATAATATTTTTGAACTCTGCCAAAGGCTGTATTAGTCCGTTGATAAACTCAATAGTATGCAAGTTGAGCATATCAACAATAAGTATATCACATCCAGATCCGCGCATATTTTTACTGGATGTTGATGAATAAAAAGTTAAACATCGTTTATTGTTTTGTTTTGATATTATATTTAAATAATCGCCTCGATAATGTGTAATAGAACTCATTTGAGATATGTTTGAATCGCCATTAATTATCTCATGGACTTTTCCCATAAATTTAGCAGCCATACGCCGACCACCAGCATAAAAAAAGTATATTTTAAAATCGGTATCCTCTCTTGAAAATTCTGACAAAGCAAACTTAACCAATAGATTTGGTTCTTCTACATACATAGATTTAGAAAAAACTACGCTATTGTTATTCAAATCCTTCAATTCTTCGTAAATCAGTTCTGTCTGGTTGTTCATTTTATTTATTTTCGTTGAATACTAAAAATAATAATAAAAAAATATTCAAGTTCTAGTTTTTTAAATTTTTATTCGAGAAGAACCCCTTTGGTTTACAAAAGTCCTAGGTGTTCTAAATGTTGTCGAATTTTTGGGTGGATGTTGGATCTTGGATGCTTTCGATGATACTCTATAAGTTTGACTGGACAATTTTGAAGGTTCTGTGCAAGCGTCCAATTAGCATCATCTTTTGATTCTCCTTTCCATTGGATCAAATAATACAGCCGATTATCGCTGTCTATTTTTTTATCCAGGATCTTCTCCACTTCGTATTCGGTGTCGTCTGTAGCGTTGATCTTGGAAGCTTTTTGTCGTAATCGTTGAAATGTACGCAAAAGATGGCTTTCTTTTTTGATAGCACCCCGTAAAGTGGAACATCTCGCCTGGGCTCCTGATACATTTGTTCTGAGGTTATATTGTCGTGTGATGGATCTTGTCATTTTGAAAATAATGATTTTTGTGTGTTACATTTTCGTTTTTAATAACGATTTTTCACTTTTTTCTGCTGAATTAATTTTGCAAAATATTTTATTATGTTTTTCTTTCTGCCAATTCTTTGCAGAGTCTTTTATGTATCATGTTCCAATGGATCTTTTGACATTCTTTTCCACAATAATATACTTTATGGCATTGAGAACATTTTTGACTTTTTCCGTTGAGTGTTTTCACGTTAATGCCACACCACGCACATGTTTGATTCATGGAAAATAAGAGCCACATGATATATGAAACACATCCATCTTTTTTATCTTTTTCTCCTGCAATACAGTGCGGACATTTACATATGAAATGGTATTGTTCTGATATACGTTTACGCCTTTGTTCGTAATTATCACATACGGCACTCTCAACCATAGGTGTAACGCATATTTCATCACCGATATTGATCATATTAAATGTTGTCAAAATACGCCTTTCAGGTCGGGTGCTTTTCGTCAATTGTGCATTTGCGCCGCATGAATAATTGATAGAACTTCCAAGTTTATTGAATATAAATAATTTGGTAAACCCTTCACGATTGCTTTTGCAAGAATTTAGGTTATAGGTAATCTTGCAAAACGTTTGCACGAATATCTTTTTTGTGACTTGATCTGTTGTCTTCAAAAACCCAGTTTTTTGGAAAAAATCATAACAAAATTCGTTATGATGTATATCGATTTGAAATGTGGGATCTTTATATATGTCGTGTCTTGGATATAAATGTTCCATTCTTTTTCTTACAGATTTTTGTAAATAAATTAATCTGGTCCATGTTGCGATCGCCACAGAAATATTTTTTATATTTGATTCAAACGATGTAAAATATCCTAGGCTTACAATTTCTTCACCTGGAGAGAATACTTTTTTGGATACCAAAGATTTATATCCATTTGTATCTTTTATTTTACAAATGTCATCAAGGATTTCATCATCATCACTTATTTGAAAACTGTATTCCAACGTATTGTGATGTAATTCCTTGTTCCATTCAGTTTCCAATATCAAAGTGAGAATAGGATCATCCATTTACGATTGGTTTTAAGAATGATACAAATAAAGTATAATTGTTATTATTGCATAATATATCATTAAAAAAATAGTTTTTTTCAATTAAAAAAAAAGTTTATTATCTTACAAGATTCATTGCATTAATCGTTTCTTATGCTTACGATCGCAAACTTTTTTATGAAATATATCCCAATGTGTTTTTTGGCATTCATTTCCACAATAATACACATTCAAACACCCAGAACATTTTTTGCGTCTCAATTTCGTATTTCCACACCATGCACATGCTAAATTTTTGTTAAACATGAATGATATATTCTTCGATAGCATACTATCTTGAATTTGATCGTTTTCTCCAGCTTTACAATACTTACACTCGCATGGGAGACCATACAAGGCAGTAGTAACTTGTTTACGTTTTGCATAATTATCACACACGCACGATTTTGCATTATGAAAAAGATATATTTCATCTCCAATTTGAATAGGAATCGAAGCACGTAGACTAGATCCATTTTCATAAATTATACATTCAGCATTAGCTGCGCACGAAAATCTAAATGTAGGATCGCATGTATTTGTCATTACGGTAACTGTAGAAAATTCTTCACGATCAGTCTTTAATATTTTTACATTAAGTGATAATTTAACGAATGTTTTAATGTATAATTTCATATCTGAATGTGCGACATGAAAAATGTTTTTTTGTTTAAAATATAGGTAAAACATCATAGCAGCATATTTCATATCTTTGAATTCGTCATTTTTAAATATGTCAAATTTTGGTTCCATGCTCTCGATTCTTTTTTTTATTGAGGAATGTAAGTAAATCAATTGCGTCCAGAAAGCTATCATAATAGTATCTTCTTTCATATTAGATCGAAACGATAATACTGCCTTTATATTCATAATTGGTTCTCCGGTATTAAATTCTCTTTTTGCGATTATGGATTTGTGACCATGTCCAGAATCACGAATTTCAAAATTATCATTTTTTTCTGCAAGATTAGGAACATGAAACGAATATACCAGAGTATCAAAATTTAAATCGGAAAGTAAGTGTGGGTATTTTGTAGTAAGAAATGTTTCTCTAACCATATCTTCTGATTCATCCTTACATTTTTGACATTTACAATCAAAATTATAATTCTCTTGTAGAATTTTCTTTCTTGTAGTAACATCTTTGGCAATATCTTTTATACCCAAGTAGTTTCTCACAAGCTCATCTCCAGGATTAATTTCTCGCAAAGCTACATATCCCATGATTTCTCCTGTTATTGCGGTGGGAGATATATTATAATCGCATCCATGATTGATGAAACTTCCAACATCATCTACATCTATTATGCCATTTGGTTGAACTTGATAATTATGTCTAAGCTTAAGATAAATAGGTATAATTTTATTTAGATAAGATTGATCTATTTTATTTTTTGATAAATTGGAACGATTTTCTATATCAATACATTGTATCGCACGTTTCATTAGTTCTTTATAATCTTTCTCTGGTATGGCGATATGTCTTGGAAAAAAATCACTAAACAATGTGATATCGCGATTTTCTAACATTACATCAGCCCAATTAAAGAATACCATATCTATTCTATCTTTATGAATAGAACACTTTTCGCAAGTAGTAATAATTTGACTCATAAATACAATTTCGCCAGGTATAAATCGACGTTTAGCTATTAATTTATAATAATCGGGATCTTTTTTATCTATTATAACATCATTGACAAAAACGTTAGCTATTTTCGAAGTTCTATAAAAATTAATAGACACATCCGGCGGAATATCAAGTTTCATTATATCCAACATACTAGATAGATCTATTTTCTTTAGCATCGCTATTTTGAAAATGTGAAACGTCAATGAAAAAAATAAGATTATAAAAAAAATAAGTACGTAAGAACTCATAAATTTTTATTTAGTTATTCAGAGGAATACACTGTAAAATTTTGTACTTATTTTGTAAGGTGTTTACGATCACATTGTTTTTTGTGAATTAGATTCCAATGTTTCTTCTGACATGTTGTATTACAATACGAAAATTTGGAACATCCACCACATTTTTTCAGAACTGATGGATTGTCTACATTATTATTACATGTAGCACAAGCGAGCCCCATTGCAAAAATATCCGGTATCATAGTTGAAAGAACACCATCTTCAGGTTTGTTCATCAATCCTTTTAGACAGTATTCACAAGCGCATTCGAACGAACAATTTTTAAGAGTCATTTTACGACGTACTTCGAAATCATCACAAAATATTGTCAAAGCATAATTTGCAAATAATTCTTCGCCTGCTTTAATATCACGATGAGCTTTATATATTATAATATCATCTTCTTTCTCGTGAAAATCAAACATCACATTAGGTATGCATGAATGATTAACAAAGTTTCCAATTCCCATCATATAATATACTCCGGTACATAAATAGCTCAAATTATATCTTAACTTGGCGTAAATTTGTACAAATTCACGCAAACGATTATCGGCAATATTTATCAAGTCTAATAAGGATTTAGTTGTAGGTATATGATCATTTTCTTTTAGATACATATTATGTAAAGCAATCGCATCTCCCACATCGGAAGTGAATTTCTTATCCAATAATATATCATGCCTTGGGAAAAATGGTTTCATTCTTTCAATTACATCTGGATCTTTCTGTAATATATTAGTCCAATGTATTAGAATTTTGGAAAAATTCTTATCATGGCACTCAATTTTGGATATAATACCAGAAACGAATATTTTTTCTCCACGAAGGAATGATCGTTTTGCAATTATCTTTTTAGAATCTGTTTTTAGATCGTGTATTATTTCTATCCGATCATCTAACGTAGAATTGATGTTCCCATATACATTACATTTAATAGTATTTTCCATTTAAATTTCATGTTATTGTTTTTCAACCTGTAAATATATCAAATATATCTGGAAATATCTGAATTTTTGGATTAGATAATAAAATTGATATCTGGTTTTTTATGGTGACATCTGTTTTCCTTTTTTTTTTTGATCTATAGAATAAATTTAATGGATTGTCATTCTCATTCTGCGACTAGTAAATATAAATTTGTTGCCAAAGCATGCGGGATTTTAATATTGATTATATTAATTACCTTAGCATGCGTTCTTGCCATATTCTTCTTGGATTACAAGAAAACGGCCTATGATAATATATTAGCTGAAATGGAACCAGCTTACGCGTATCTCAATAGCAGTGTATGCACGGATCCTAATGTGCGATCTAAACTTGATAAGAGATTTGATCAATGTGCGTGTGCAGCACGTTTGGTACGACAAAATCCTCATCAAAAATCAACTCAAATAGCATTGGGTATGTTATTTGTATGTTCTAGTGGATGGTGTGTTAAAGTGTATGAAGATATGCAGTTTTTGGTCAGATTATCTATGGTTCTCGTATGCATTACGATTCTCATTACGATCCGATTCTATTTTCAAACAGAACGCGCTCAAAAATTACACAATGATAAAGAAAATTCAATCCCTCAATACTCATACTCCAAAGTTAAAGCAGGGTAATTTCTTTTCTTTTAATGTTATTGCGAATAAACAAAAATAAAGGATTCTCATTGCACTATAATTTGTTTCTGTTGCTAAAATTTTGGAAAATTGTTTATTTTTAGAAAAAAAGAATATATTACTTTTTTGTCAATTTGCGATTAAATTCTAAGCTCAGCACGCGATCCCAAAAAACCCGTTGGGTGTGTATCGGTTCTGTTTTTATTTCGTTCTTTATTGAATTCGGTATTCTTCAGAATAGGTAATTGTAAATTTTTTGTTAGATATATAAAAAATTATATTTTTGTGCATCCATATTATTTGTATAAATCTTACATAATTCTTACCTTTTATTTTTTTGTTCACCATATTTATTTTTCACACAGGTGAAGATTTGGGAATTCTTTTATTCTTCAAATTAATTCAGAAGATAAAAACGATATAAATTTCATTCTGAACCAGAAATTAAAGTATTCTTATCTTTGAAGATCATACTATTGTTTCAAAAATGGTAGCAACATCCACGATCGCTTTCGGGAATATTGGATTCCGCCCAGATCAAGATCTTTCTGAAGAATTTAAAAATGTCAACATCAGTAGCAACACTAAAAATCCACATAAAGGATTATCCGTTGCGAGTAATTCCATTGTCAATGATACTCGCCCTGGAGGTAATGGAGATTTGGTTAAGATGTCAGGTTCGGATGACAATTCTTACATTCCTTATTTTGGACCTCCAACTCGTAATCCATTGGCGGGAAATTCTAGCACACCCCCTAGAACAACGCCTACTTTGGCTGATTTGTATGCGGTGAATTCTAATTACATTGCATCCACCATTGATGAACTTGTTCACGTTCACGGTGGATATCCCACTACACGTTTATTACCTTTGGTGCATACCGAAGTGACTGATTTTGCGTGGACAGCTTACGAACCTATCAGTACATTGACTGATTTGACTGCGCCTCTTGCACCTCCCAGATATGTGCAAATGAAATCTAGCAAGAAATCAGCTAGTATGTCTCGCAGAGCTTTGGGATTTCTCATTGAACATGAATTTTACAGCACTCCAGAAGGAAAATTCCATTATGATATTATGATCAATACAATTGTGATGGCGGTTCTAAACACCACGGATATTCTCATCTTCCGAGCATTTTTTGACCAAGTCAATGTATACCGACAGAGTTTGCGTTTGAATCAGAAAAATGCTCCAACTCCAGAGGACAGCCTTCGAGTTTTGCATGATTGGTTTGCTATTATGCAAAAAGATAAGGATGGTGGAACGAAGCTCGTGACCCATGTTGTAAAATTTATGGGTATGGAAAATGTAATTCCTACGGACTTTGTGTTACCTCAGGGTGTCATTCAAGGAACCATGTTTGTGGATACCGACACATTTAAAGGTCCTGATGGAAAGCAAAATGAAAAAATTGCAATTAACGGTACCACTTCCTATAAGGGAAAATTAATCCATGAGATGAAAGATATTTACGTAGACGGGAGCACTCGACCCATTAACCCTGCGAGAAGAGTGAAGACTATTGGCGGATACAATATCATCACAGATTTCTTCCCCAGTTTTGCACTGGATAAGAAATACAAAACATCGGATCGATCTATAAATGTATTTAATATGGATACTACTCTTGGAAGTTTTGCATCAATCGGAGTTAAAGAAGCTCGCATATACTCCGGACGTTTTGATGGAACTGGAGAACTCAGTAAGATGCATTATGATTTGATTGAACAACATAGCAACAATGCTGGATCCTTTTCTCACCTCAAAGGAGCTCATTTGGATATGTTCATTACTACATCTGATGGCATCGGAAGTGCTCAATCCCCGTTGCGTGTCGCCAAATTGTGGGGTGAGATCTTACCTCATTATCAGCCTCATCAAGCTATCCAACGTGTTGCTTCCACCATCGCAAATCAATTGATTGGAAGTATGGAAGAAACTGCTGCGACTAAAATTCTTAATGAAGGAATGGAAATGCGTGCCGAACTCAATAAGCCTGATCTTTCAAGTCCTTATTTCCAAGCGTATCATATCGCGGTAGCAGCCAACAATGAGATTGATATATACACAAATTCTTTAGCCGGAAATACTTATGGTATGGTCAAACCTCCTCGTATCGAAAATTTAAAACAAGGTAATAATCTTGTGCCCGGTAAAAAAATGATTACTTATGAACGCAATGGTATACGTTCGCCCGTATTGAGGATTGATTTGGGTAAATACTTCTATTCTAATGGAATTAACCAATCTATTACGTCGATCAATAATAATGGTGAAAATCCACGCGTACAAAGAGATGAAGATTGTGTTATTGTGGCTCTGAAGGATCCCGTTGATATTTTACGTAGAATTGAGATAGCTTTAAATGCATTCTATACTGATGAGAATTTTTTTGACGCTAGTAATGCATTGATTACCGTAATAAATAACGGATTTAACAATACAAACGGTATTGAAATTGCATCCTTTTCGGATACCACTCGATTTATTCCTTACGGATTTGGATCATTCCCTGGTATTCGTACACTTGCTCGTATGCATGAACAGAATGAATCTGATCTCGGATATGATAAAGATGTACTGGAGAAATCTTTCGAACTCGAAAGATTGATCAAATCCATGTACAAATCCGTGAAGGAAATTTTTCACACATCTCATGTGGCTAGAAATCCTAAATATGTTCCTTATTGGTTCAAGGTAAACGGAACAAGCTCAGATGTCAATGATATCAACAGTATGACTGTTTTTGCAGAGAATTTTATTGGAAGCCATCAAACCCCTTCTTACATAGTAATCCCTAAACGACGAGATGATCAACCTCGTGAAAATAGTTTCCAGGATGTGGCTAACAGAAGCTGGAATTCTATTGTGAACTCTTTCTCTTTCACCGCTCCCATACAAAACTTCTCTGAACGACCTATTCTGTATGGATCAATCGAAGAGCAATACACTCTCGATAATATTAATGCGGACGACACTACAGCTTCGACATTCGTCGAAGCAACGAAATGGGTATCTGCGTTGACTAAAATACTGATGTATGCTCCTAATTTTATGGTTGCATTAAGAGGATTGAACTTTATTGACGGCGGAAATGAAGCTGAATTTCTTGCAAATTTCCGCGGTCTTGTGGGTGAAGCTTATTACGCTAACAAAACCATTGCGTCTAGAAATATGGGAATTAATATTCCTAGGATGCCTCGAACGGGTTCTGGACTTGGAAATTTCTTGAGCGATGCCATGACTGTGTACGTGACAAACACAAATCCTTCTCGACCAGATTTTAAAAGAATCGGAGCTCTTATGGAATTTATTGCATTACATATTAAGAACGGGAATGTACCGTCTGTAACAGATTATGGACTTCATACAGGCATGGAGAATATATTGAAAAACATGCAAACTGATTTTATTACTGTCGAAGATGGATCAAGCGTATACGATACTCCTCATATGGATGCCATGCAGTTGGGATTGGATGATGACATATTATCGTACGTAAAGGTTGTAAATACTAGACTTTGTATTGATCGGGAAAGTTATGGCAATTTTTTGGTTAACCCAAAAGACAGCGAACGAAATCATTTATCTGGAGTTCATATACGTCCCGCTGCGGAAGGCAGTGTGGCTATGAATTCTGAAGATCCTGTTCAAGTTCTTTCATACTTTAATTTTGCTCATAGCAAAATCAAACGAATTCATGGATCTGATACGAGCGGATTCAAGAAAGGATTCTTAGATCATCTTCGATTCAGTAAACCTGGGGTTAGCGCACGACAGCAGCAACAACAAAAAAGATCTGCTGCTGACCATCATGACTACGTGCAGCCACCAAAAAGAATGAGAATGACAGAATATGCTGGAAACATTGGATCTATACAATACAATCCTAATTTCATGGTAGGAACGGATGCTCCTATGAATGTGATGTACGATGACGAACATTATTATCAACAACAGGTTCAAGCGGCCAGAGGTGAAATTTCGATGGAGGATATCGGAATTGAATTCAATCACGCGTTGGCAAACAATTACACACTATGCGCGAACAATCGAGACTTCTTGAAGAGAACATCCGAATTGTTGTTCTTATTCTCGCCCATTAACGAGTATCAATTTGAATTGTGGGAAACAAATAATGTGTTTATTCCAGTGGATTTCCTCTTGGAAAGACCTTATCGCCGTTATATGATGGTAAGTGGACTTGCCGTCCAAGGAGGACCGGGTACTGGATTCACGGCTTATTCAAAAGAAAATTTTGAAGTGGGTGATGATGCCAAGGTAAAAGTGACTATTGGACATTATTCGTATTACTCTGGAACGGTTATCGTGAATCCAAAGAACTATATGATTTTGGATGATATCAAAGCCGATGCATATATGTCTGGAGAGGGTATAGAATTCTATTCACCTAAGGATTGGGATCCAGCCAATGTTAATACCAGTCTCGTTCCTAGAGGCAACACGGTTAATTTCCAGAAGAAAAAATCCTTCTTTTCTTTTATGTGCCCCTATGGTTCGTGCAGACATGAGCCTGTACTTAATGAACAAGGATATATTCCTGGATTACTCAAAGATGTGCATTCTATCACAGGATCATGGACTCATGCCGCTTTTGATGGCGTGTGTCATAACTTTGACGCAAAATCTATGGTCGTACCACATTATGCTTCAGCTCCCTTTTACATGATTGTTTATGCTTTCGATCAACTCAATCTAAGCAATCCAGTATCTCCCCTTCTCAACAATTATTATTATAGCATCTCGGGAGATTATAATGAAATTGTATGGATGAATCATCAAGAAGTCTTCAACCCTAAGACTGGCGAGCGTGATAAACGCATACTCAATGCGGATGGATTCGGACCCAATGGTGTGTATGACAAATGCAAATCTTTCCGAGTGGGTGAAATTGCCAGTCAAGTCGTGCATATGGAGTATGAGAAGAACCCTGACAAAGTTATTATTATGACGTAATACTGGTTGATATGTATTGTATTTTTTTCTGTGAGATTTTTAAAAAAAAAAATAAAAAAAGTTCCTATACGTTTACAATTCTTTCTCTTTCTTTGAAAACCATTTATTTTTCTTTAGATTATCCACATGTCTGACAACGAAAATCAGGAATCTTCTTATGGTGAAGATAAGATCGTTTATGCGTTGATTCCTATAGGATTAGCATTGAGTCCTTTAATATTATTCGGTATATTTGCTTACGTTGTATCCGGTAAACCAGGTGGATATCCAAAAGACTTGACAAGAATGGTGAAAACGAATATGATAGATAATAAAAGACAGTTGTATGCTATCAATCGCAAATTAGATACTCATTTTAAAAATTTTAAACGATATTATTGATGAAATGATTGTGGCAAAACACTCTTAATTGTAATATAAAAGGGAATTGTAAACAACAAGAGATTAATTAAAAAATTTATACAATTCTAAGATTTTATTGTTAACGTACAAAATAAAAATACAATAGTAAGTCTTTTTCATATTTTCTTATGATGGTTACCTAATAATTGTAAACTAAATCCTCCACGATTTTGAAATGATACTCTCTTTTCCACAACTTTTATATCTTTACAATGCATCTCAGTCTTCTTGTTTGAAGGTATGATTTCTTCAGGTTCTGATTCGTCGTCTTCTTCAGCATCAGCATCATTGTTCTGATCGGGGCGATCTGGATTTTCTACAATATCAGTTGATTCCTTTAAGATTGAATTAATAACGTTTTGTATATTGATCAACATTTGATCAAAATCCAGAGTCAATTCATGAATATATTCAATTACACTCAAACAGCATTGTAAATCTGTTTCAGTAGAAGCAACAACCTTTTTCGCAAATAAAAGAAGAGCTTTAAAATCTCCCGTGTAATTCTTGTGATTATTCCATAATTCCATTCTAGATTTTTCAGTATCTTTAATAAATTTGCGTGGGTTTTTAATATTTATAACCTCTTCATCATATAAGTTAGGTACGTCCGAATATTTAGCTTCTGTTTCTTGTGTTTTCATTTGAAGTTCTTCGATTGCAGCCAGTTTGCTTTTGATTTTTTTACTCAATTTCTGATTGGAACTCTGTATTTTTTTCAGAAATATCGTTTTCCCTTTTTTAGACATCTTTGAAAGAGATTTACATCCCTTCACAATAGTAGGGTTTGCTGACATACTTCTGAGTGCCATGAATTATAAGATAAAGGGAGAATTTCTTCCTCGTTTTCTAAATCACAATAATGATACTAAAAGAAAAGAAGGTTCCCGGTATTTTTTATAAAATATACTTAAAAAAATAAGAAATAAAATAAGAATCTACAGCAAAAGGAGATAAGAAACAAGTATTATGTAAAAATGAAATTTTTTTTATTTGCTTCATCTTTTCTTTGATTTTTTATGTCTATCTATCCGTCTCTGCTTAAGCACCGTATAAAGATCAACCATACGACTCTTTAGGATAGAATCCATTGGTACAATGACGATTCCATCTTTACATATTTTTATTAGTATACCATTGATGTTTTTAGGATGTAATTTATAACTGCGGCCTAAAATAATGACATTCAACATCATTTGCATCAAATCTTTCGTGAGTTGTGTATCAGGAATTCCCTTTAATGCCTTACATTCTGCTGCGAATACGGCATTTTGAGCATCATTTTCAGTATATTCCTTGCACGTTTGAAGTGTAGATGTTTTGATCTCAACTGCGTATATCTTTTCTTGCGTTGTTTTATCCGTACATATCAAATCTACAGCAGTTGCAATTTTAAGAGAATCGTTGTATACCATTGCTTGAGGTTTAATGGGTATTAAATCTAATACTGACCACATAAAATCCATAAGTTTGGATGAACACGAATCTTCATCTGTTACATCAACTTCTTTATCTGGATTCTTTATTTGATTTCTCATATCAGAATAAGATGATTTCGTTACAAACTCTCTTCTTTCTGCGGGAGAAATAGAAGTTACTTTATCTTCTACTTGTCTTGCCCATATACCAAGATCTTCGTCCACTTTGCTTCCATGAGCTTCTGGTGTCATATCATGTTTACACAATTGCATCCATCGAGTTTCGCGACCAGAATCTGTCCCGTATTTTATTTCATTTAAATTGAGCTGTTTATACAATGTATCAAAAAGATGTATTTTCATTGATTTCCCGTACGGGTGAGGATTGCGTGGAAAATTGGGTTGAATAAATTGAGTTTTGAAAAATTTATCCAAAGTACGATGAACTCCTGAATACCTTACACCCTTTACCAAAAAATTATAATGTCCTTTTTTTGGATGCCGAAACATGCGAATATTTGAATGACGTTTACTGTTCATAAATTGAATCAAAGGAGGATCTATTACATCTGTAAGTTTCATTTGGTTGTTTGATGATTGTGATAAACAAAATAACCAGAAACCCGATTTTTGCACTAAATTTAAACGATTGTGTTTTTATTTTTTTTGTGTTACAAAAATAAATACCAATCAAAACAGTTGTTTTTTTTTTTGAAATAATAATTGAATGTTACATAATAATGATACTAATTTTTAATGACCTAAATTTCTCCCAGTGGGAGGGGGAGACGAAGGAATCAACGGAAATAGATTTCTTTTCACTGAAATAATAGTATTCGAACCCTTTTTATTTTTCTTAGGTGCACCAGGTGCCGCGCTTGGTGGGTGTGGTGATGGTGTAGTTTCATCATCATCACGTTTTCTTTTTTTATTAATAATGGTCGAAACTTCAGCATTGTTGTTATTATTACTTGCGTCCACAGGAAGATTAGATTTTTCGGATCGTGAACCAGATATTGGAATCACGGATGTTGCATCGCATTGAAAAACGTCCTCGGTTTCCGTATCACTTTCGTAAATAGTGGGATTGTTAAAAGTTGTTGCATTACATTCTTTTGCGATCATGCTTGCAGGTGCCTCTAACGTTATATGACTTTTATACACTTCCAGTGAAATTGCATATTTATTCTCGCTGTTGAAAAATAAAATAAACTCTTTCGTAGCGTCGTACGCTTTCACACATTGAACTAATCCAGGAAAAATATTTTCCACATCAATACGATCAGTTTGTTCCATATCTTTTATAGTACGATAAGAGTTGAAATAAATTCCCGTGTTCACTTTGCCACAACTATGAAAAATACTGACAAATCCTCTGCCTTTTGTTGTAAAGCCTTCTTGTGCAATTTTTACCATATCTACATATCTACAACGTACATATTCATTACGATGAATTTCTAGGTTGATCTTTTCATCCTCCAAAGACATGGTTTCATCTTGAAGTTTCATGATTTCGATCTCTTCTCTCGAAACAGATGTAGGTGATTGTTGAGGAGAGGATTTTAGAATTTCTTCCGCGGATGTGTGAAACTGTTGTATCGCTTGAGATGGATCTCCTCGATATCTTAAATTACGACTCGATACTGAAACACAGAAGATTTTACCTTGTTTATCTCTTATATTGGTTCTATTTTCTCCTAAAAAAATAGGAGGATTTGATCCTATTGGAGAAGAAACAGCAGAAATCGTATTGTTTTGTTCATTTAGAATTGTATTTCCAATTTCTTGTGCGGTGCGCTGAAATGGATCCATCATTTTAAATTGTATAGGCTTGAAATAATTACACTACGTTTGATATCCTATGATTAAAAAAATTTACAATATGTATGAGAACAGTGAGGATTTTGCATATAAACGAACATTATTTACAAAATAAAAAAAAACAATAACAACAAAAACGAAAAAAAATGGCAAATAACGCGTATCATTTTTTTGACATTTATATACAATATTTATTAATTGTTATAAATTTACCTTTTTTTTAATATCAAATCAATACGTTCGTATATTGTCTTGCTTTGCGCTCCAAAACAAAACTCCCGAAAAAAAAATAAAAATTTTTTAAAGCAAAAATATAGTATTATTTTTACGTCGAGAATTTTTTTGAAGGTAGAAAACTATAAAAATCTCGTCGCACCGTAAAATATTACATTCTTCTTTTGTCTTCCCTACACACCACGAGAACAAACTCACCAAAGAACAGGTGAGGTTTTAAAATTTTTGCACAAAAAAATTTAAAATACATCAAACTATATATATATTTTTCGATTGTGATGTTATAACACTTCAGTTGTTTATTTAAAATCTTATCCAACAAATAATTCAGGTTTACTATGAACAACAAATCTGAACAGATGCGTCAAAATGTAGAAGCTATAGCAAGACGAGAGCTAGAAGGAAAACCAGTAAATACTGCACAAAAACGAACCAGTGAATTGCCTTCACACAATCCTTCAAATAAAACAGGAGCTCCTGTTGCTGGGGTGTTTAAAACTGCAGCATCCACTACTACTAATATTAACAACATCCCTCGCAATGGTGCTGCTGCTGCTACTGCTAATAATACCGGTGTTAAGAAGTCCCAAACAACGACATCAAAACCAACTACACCTTCTGTCACTGCAAAAGTGCCTGAACAAAACATGAAAAAAAGACCCGCTTCAGTGGTTCAAACACCCATCGTATTGGATGATTACGAAGAAGAGAAAACGCAGTCTTCTCAAACTACGAGCAAACGCAGACGACTCTCAAAGATAAAAGATAATGAAGCTGAAGAAGCGGAAGAGTCAGAAGAAGAAGAGCTTACCGAAGAAGAAAAAAAAGCCGAAGCGCGTGGAATTTGTGTGGAAAATGAGTCTGATAATAATAATGGTATACGGACAGAACAGGATATCAAGGATAAATTTAAATTCTATGTGGCCAAACACGCTATCCGTGCTATTATCTCGGATGTCGACAAATACATAGAAGCGTTAGATTGCCCCAATGACGATTTAGCGGAGTTTATAGTAAACACAAGGAATCATGCTCAAATAATTGAGACCAAAAACAAAATTAATATTACAAAGGTCATCCTTACGCTAGAATCAAATAGTCCTGATTTTAGGCCCTTACTCCATATATTATCGCAATGTGTGTCTTTTAAATTCACTGAAATTGTTCCTGGGCAAGATGGTAAAATGAGTTCAAGAATAAGCACTGTTACTAAAAATCCCATCCCGGAGTCTGAAGTCGCTTACGATATTACGTTGAATTACGATCCTCGTAAATTCCGAAAAGCGTCAAAATCTTTGATTGGTGATGATAAAGCTCATCAATTAAAAAAATTCCCAACTGAACCTGCAAAATTTATTTTGACGGCATCAGAAACAGAGATCGCATCAACCATCTACGCGTTAATGACATTTGGAGATTATATCGAATTAAACGTTTTAGCATTTCGTGATATACATTGTCAAACTTATCTCGAAAAATATTATAATGGCGAACCTATGTCTCTGAAAGATGAATGTTTAGCACTATTAGATTGTTTATTAGATAGCAACAAAGATAAAGATGTTGATGGTGATGGTGATGAGAGTGGATTGAGTGATCATGAAATAGATGAACGCCGTCAATCTAAACTAAAAGCTAGATCCGAGAACATACAAGTCAAACTTACTCCAGGAGAAGAACTAATAGAAAATTTATATAAAGAATACAAAGAAATATTAACGATGGTATTGCGTATAATACATTTTTGGAAATAAGGTGTAAATGTAACTGTAACTATAAACTTAATAAATTAAACCGTTCCAACAAAAAGAAAAAGGACCACACGTAGGAAGGGAAATGGAGAAAAAAAAAGAAAATAATAAAAAATAATGTTTTTGTTTTTGGGTTTATTAAATTCATTTACATTATATATATCGATTCAACCAATCCATATGAATTTGATGTTCCTTTACATTATATTCAGCATCATGAACCGAAACATGATCGTGTTTAATATCAGGATATACATTTAGCGGGATAGAAAGAAATTTCCTACACGCAGCATCTGCGCTGAACCATGCTTTACTTTCTATTTTAAAGATATCAAGGTCTGTTAGATGACTGATACCTCTTGCTACATCATCTTTGTTGATCACAGGTTTATATTTCCCGTCGAAATATAAATACAAAGGGTTATGATCCAAATAAGCATCTAAATAAGTATCAATCCACAATATATCGAAAGCCGAATCTGTCATGAAACAGAATCTAGTAAGGTCACCTTGGGCAAAAGTTTTGAATGCTTTCATAATAAAAATATCCAAAGCTTCCATAGCAAGTTTTGCACTTAAACCTTGATTGTTATCGATCGTTTTTTTCTTCTCTTGCAAATGTAAAGATTGTTCTTTTTTCGATTGTTTATCAGGATCTGAATCATCCATGGATTCCCAATCTCGATTGTTCCAATATTCGACCAAACAC
>Ga0160428_1000958_pt1 | contig 25677 bp, 25 predicted proteins | sample SolpanmetagenomM_FD_108198 | JGI IMG/M metagenome (GOLD analysis project Ga0160428, IMG submission 108198) | Solar panel surface microbial communities from Lawrence Berkeley National Laboratory, California, USA - M | ecosystem: Engineered > Built environment > Solar panel > Unclassified ... | reverse complement strand
TGTTAATTCGGTTGGTCTGGCTGTAATGGGTGCCGGCATCGGCGCTGGTCTGGCTATCCTGGGCGCTGGCCTGGGCATTGGCCGCATCGGCGGTAGCGCTATGGAAGCCATCGGCCGTCAGCCGGAGGCTTCGGGCAAAATCCAGACTGCTATGCTTATCGTAGCCGCTCTGCTGGAAGGTGCTACCCTGTTCGCAGTTGTAGTCTGCCTGCTCATCGCCCTGCGTTTGCAGTAATCGCGTCGGTTTAAGCCCGGCCGGCCGGCTCCCCATTGCGGGGGCCGGTCGCGCCGGGTTTTCGTTCGGCTAAAGTCTGGATTGCGGCCGCTAGGTCTGTTAAATCCCGCGCTTTGGCAACTTACCCGTCGCCGCCGAATGTTCAGCGGTGCTGCCTAGCTGCGCCGCTGCCACCCCGCTAATTGCCGTTCCTATGAATCTTATCACTCCCGAGTTTGGTTTGCTTTTCTGGCAGACCCTGATTTTCCTGCTGCTGTTTTTGCTGCTCGCCAAGTTCGCCTGGAAGCCCATCCTGGGCTCCTTGAAAGAGCGGGAAGACAGCATTGACCAGGCCCTGAAAATGGCCGAGAACGCCAAGCTGGAAATGCAAAGCCTGAAAGCCGGCAACGAAAAGCTGCTGGCCGACGCCCGCCACGAGCGCGACCAGATGCTGAAGGAAGGCCAGGCCATCGCCAACCGCCTCGTTGAGCAAGCCAAAACGACGGCCACCGAGGAAGCCAACCGCATTGCCCAGCAAGCCCGCGAAGCCATTCAGCAAGAAAAGAACCAGGCTTTGGCCGAAGTTCGCAACACTGCTGCCCAACTGAGCGTGGACATTGCCGAGCGCGTACTGCGCCGCGAGTTGGCCGACCCGGCCGCCCAGCAAAAGCTGGTAGACGACTACCTGAAAGACGTAAAGCTTAACTAGTTGTCAGATGTCAGTTGTTAGTTGTCAAGCTCTTAATAAAAATTGCTGCGCCTAACAACTGACAACTAACAACCGACAACTACCCTCAACAATGGCCGACCAACAAGTAGCCGCCCGCTATGCCAAGTCCTTGCTGGACCTCGCGCAGGAGCAGGGCACGCTGGCGACGCTAAAGCAGGACATGGACCTGCTGGCCAATACAATGGCCGGTAGCCGCGACCTGCGGCTGTTGCTGCGCAACCCGATTGTGAAGCACGATAAAAAGCTTAGCATCCTCACTGCCCTCTTCGGGGGAAAGGTGTCGGACATGCTGATGCGCTTTTTTCAGATTCTGACCAGCAAAAACCGTGAGGACGCGCTGGAGCACATCGGCGATGCTTTTTTGACGCAGTACAATGCCTTGATGAAGGTGCAGGTAGCCGAAGTAACCTCGGCTACGCCACTGACGCCGGCTACCCGCGCTGAAATTGAGAAACTGGTGAAGCAGCAAACGGGTTTGCAAGACGTATCACTTACCGAAAAGGTAGACGCCTCGCTCATCGGTGGCTTTGTGCTGCGGGTGGGCGACCGGCAGATTGACGACTCGGTAAAAGGCAACCTGCGCCGCCTGCGCAACTCGCTCACCGACAATACTTACCAACCTAGCTTAAATTAATACTATCATGGCTGAAGTACGCCCGGACGAAGTATCCGCCATCCTGCGGCAGCAGCTGTCCAATTTCAAATCGACTGCCGAGCTGGAAGAAGTCGGCACCGTGCTCCAGGTTGGCGACGGCGTGGCCCGCATCTACGGCCTCTCCAATGCCCAGTCGGGCGAGCTGATTGAGTTTGAGAACGGCCTGCAAGCGCTGGTGCTCAACCTTGAAGAAGACAACGTAGGTGCCGTAATGCTCGGCGAGTACGGCGATATTAAGGAAGGTGCCACTGTGCGCCGCACCAACAAGATTGCCGCTATTCAGGTAGGCGAGGGCATTGTAGGCCGCGTGGTAAACACGCTGGGTCAGCCCATCGACGGCCGCGGTCCCATCCAGGGCCAGACCTATGAAATGCCCTTAGAGCGCAAGGCGCCCGGCGTAATCTTCCGCCAGCCCGTTACCGAGCCCCTGCAAACCGGCATCAAGGCTATCGACGCCATGATTCCGATTGGCCGCGGCCAGCGCGAGCTGATTATCGGTGACCGCCAAACCGGCAAGTCAACCGTAGCACTTGACGCCATCCTGAACCAGCGCGAGTTTTACGAGGCTGGCCAGCCGGTATTCTGCATTTACGTGGCCATCGGCCAGAAGGCCTCGACGGTAGCGCAGGTAGTAAACGCCCTCACCAAGGGTGGCGCTATGGACTACACGGTGGTGGTATCGGCTTCGGCTTCGGACCCCGCGCCGATGCAGTTCTACGCTCCCTTCACGGGTGCCGCCATCGGTGAATACTTCCGCGATACGGGTCGTCCGGCCCTCGTGGTGTACGACGACTTGTCGAAGCAGGCCGTTGCTTACCGTGAGGTATCGCTGCTGTTGCGCCGCCCCCCGGGCCGTGAGGCTTACCCCGGCGACGTATTCTATCTGCACAGCCGCCTCCTGGAGCGCGCCGCTAAAATCAACGCTTCGGACGAGATTGCGCGCAACATGAACGACCTGCCCGAGAGCATTCGCCCCTTGGTAAAAGGTGGTGGTTCGCTCACGGCACTGCCGCTCATCGAGACGCAGGCTGGCGACGTATCGGCCTACATCCCGACCAACGTAATCTCGATTACGGACGGCCAGATTTTCCTCGAGACCAACCTCTTCAACTCCGGTGTGCGCCCCGCTATCAACGTGGGTATCTCGGTAAGCCGCGTGGGTGGCAACGCCCAGATTAAGTCGATGAAGAAGGTTTCGGGTACGCTGAAGCTCGACCAGGCCCAGTTCCGCGAGTTGGAAGCCTTTGCCAAGTTCGGCTCGGACCTCGATGCCTCGACCAAGCTCACCATCGAGCGCGGCCGCCGCAACCTGGAGATTCTGAAGCAGCCCCAATTCTCGCCCGTGAAGGTGGAAGACCAGGTGGCCATCATCTACGCCGCCACCAACGGCCTGCTCGACACCGTACCGGTTAACCGCGTGCGTGAGTTTGAGAAGGAGTTCACGCAGACGCTGAATGCCCGTCATCCTGAGGCCCTCAAAGCGCTGAAAGCTGGCAAGCTGGACGACGCCGTAACCGGCGCCCTGCGCCAGACGGCCAAGGATGTAGCTGCCAGCTACGCTAAGTAAATAGCCGAAATCGCCTGTCATTGCGAGCAACGCGAAGCAATCGCACCCGCACGACAACGTTCTGGGGCGCCTGCTTCACCTCGTTCGCAATGACAGGCGATTTTTAGTTTTCAATCAGATTTATGGCTAGCTTAAAAGAAGTTCGCTCGCGCATCCAATCGGTTTCGAGCACGCAGCAGATTACCAAAGCCATGAAAATGGTGGCGGCGGCCAAGCTGCGCCGGGCCCAGGACAATATCACCCGGATGCGCCCCTACGCGCAGCGCCTCACCAGCATCCTGGCCAACCTGACCCGCACCACTACCGACGAGGTAGTGAGCGAGTACGGCCAGGTGCGCGAGGTGCGCCGGGTGCTCATTATTGCCATTACCTCCGACCGCGGCCTAGCCGGGGCATTCAACGCCAACGTGTTTAAGGGGGTGAATGCCCTCATCGCGCAGCGCTACGCTGGCCTGCCGGCCAGCAGCATTTCGGTGCTGGCCATCGGTAAGAAGGCGCACGACTACTACGGCCGCCGCAGCTACAAGCGGGTGGGCGACTACACGAATGTGTTCGGTAAGCTTTCCTTCGATACGGTGCGCGTGGCGGCTGAGGAAGCTATGCGTGGCTTTACTGAGGAAATCTATGACGAGGTAGTGATGGTCTACAACGAGTTCAAGAACGTGGCCACGCAGATTATTCAGACTGAGCAACTGTTGCCCCTCCTGCCTACCGAGGTGCCCGCTGGCACCCCCAGCGCCAACGCGCCGGATAACAGCATTGACTACATTTTCGAGCCGAGCAAGGAAGAGATTATCCAAACCCTTATTCCGCAGAGCCTGAAGATTCAGCTTTACAAGGCGGTGCTGGAGAGCAATGCCTCGGAGCACGGCGCCCGCATGACGGCGATGGACAAGGCTACCGACAACGCCGGTGAGCTGCTGAAGTCGCTGAAGCTGACCTATAACCGTACGCGCCAGGCGGCCATCACGACCGAGATTCTCGAAATCGTGGGTGGTGCCGAGGCTCTGGCCGCTACCCGCTAGCCTGCCGCAGGTTACTTGCAAAAGCGCCGAAACCACAAGGGGTTTCGGCGCTTTTTTTTGGATAATAGGCAGTTAGCAGCGGGCTGCCGCCGCCTTTGGCAGCGTCTAGCCCGGTGGTTAACCCGCTGAACCACTTGCTGGTGGCTGTGTTTTGAAGCAAAATTTATCAAAGCTGGCGTGTTTCGTTCTGGTAAGCGCTTATTTATTCTGATGGTAGGCTGGGCGCTCGGGCTCAGTGTGGCGCGGGCGCAGGGCCCCTCGCCGCCACTAGCCCGTGTGGCCATCGTGCGCGACAGTATCAAGCGTCTGCTAGCCGCCCAGCCGCGGCTCGATACCCAGCGAGTGAGCCGCCTGAACACGCTAGCCTTCGTATTACGCGTGAACGACGCCCCGCAGGCCGAGCGCCTGGCCCGGCAGGCCTTGGCGCTGGCCCAGCAACTCCGCTTTGATAAGGGCCTCACGGAAGCCTACTTCAACATGGGCTACCTGTTTCGCACGCAAAGCCGGTACGACTCGGCCATCTATTATTCGCAGCAGGCCGTGGCCGCGAGTGTGCGCGTGGGCAACCGCTACACGCAAACCCGCGCCTACTACAACCTGGCTCGCATTTATACCGAGCAAGGCGACTACGCGGCGGCGCTAGGACCCAGCCTCGACGGGCTGGCCCTGGCCCGCGCCATGCGTAGCCCCCGGCCCGAGCTGTTTCAGCTGGTGCAGGCGGCGCGCATCGAGTTGGCCTTGAGCAACTATGCGGCGGCTTCCACTTACCTGGCCGATGCGCGCCGCTTGATACCGGCGGCGCACGACCCACTGGGTACTGGCTACGTGCACGTGGGCCTCGGCGACATCAGCCGGGCGCAGGGCCACTGGCTGGCTGCCCGCCGCTACTATGCCGAGGCGGCGGCCAGCTACGCCCAGGTCTTTAATGCGAAGGCCATGCTGCCCGTGGAGCTCAACCAGGCCGAGATGACCTACCGCCTAGGCGACTACCCGGCCGCCCGCGCCGCCGCCTACAATCTGCTGCGCCGCGCCCGCGCCGCCAAGTCGCCCGAGCAGCTGGCCCAAACGGCGCTCTTGCTGGCCCAAACCTGGCTGGCCACCGCCCGCCCCGACAGTGCCCGCCGCTACGCCACCCTTAGCCTGGCCACGGCTCGCCCCGCCAACCTGCGCCTAGCTGCCCGCGATGCGGCGCTGGTGCTGGCCCAGGCCAGCGACCAGCTGGGCCAAAGCCACGCGGCCTACGGCTACCAGGTGCTAGCCGGCGCCTACGCTGATAGCATTGCGGGCGAGGCCACCAGCCGCCGGGTGGCCGCCCTCCAGGCCCAGGTTACCCGCAGCCAGCAGCAGAGCCAGATACGCCTGCTCACGCAGCAGGCCCGCCTCCAAACTCAGCAGCAAGAGCTTGACCGCCTGCGCTACCGCCAGGCGGCGGCGGGCCTCATTGTGCTGGCCTGGCTGGTGCTGGCCCTGAGCGGCTACCTGCTCTGGCGCTACCGCCGCCGCGAGGCCCAGCGCCAGGAGGCCATGCGCACCCGCATTGCCGCTGACCTGCACGATGAGGTGGGCAGTATGCTCACCCAGATTTCGATGCAAAGCACCCTGCTACGCGAGGGGCGCTATGCCCCCGCCCAGCAGCAGGCCTACCTCGACCAGATGGCGGAGGCCAGCCGCCGGGCCGCCCGCCAGATGAGCGATGCCGTGTGGAGCATCGATGCCCGCTACGACTCGGCCGCCAGCCTGCTCGACCGCCTGCGCGACCACGCCCACGAGGTGCTGCCCCCCGCCCGCCTGGAGCTCGACTTTGGGGCCGACCCGGGTATTGGCGCGGCGGTGGTGCCGCTGGCCACCCGCCAGGCGCTGTACTATATCTACAAGGAAACCCTGCACAATATTGTGAAGCACGCCCACGCCCAGCAGGTGCAGGTGCGGCTGCGGCTGCTGGGCGTGGGCGTGCTGGAACTGACCGTGCGCGACGATGGCCGGGGCCTGGCCAGCCCCGGCCGCCCCGGCGGCCAGGGCCTGGCCAACATGCGGATGCGCGCCCAGGCCATTGGCGGCAGCGTGGCGTTGGAGGAGGCCCACCCCGGCACGCGCCTGGTGGTGCGCCTGCCGCTGCGCTAGGCGCGCGCCCTAACATCTTTATGCTATAGCGCCGTGTGGGGGCAGGCCCCGACCTTTGCCCCCGTGATTCCCCTCGGCATTATTGAAGACCAGGCCGCCATCCGCGATGCGCTGTGCGAGTACCTGGGCGCGCAGCCCGAGTTCGACTGCGTGCTGTGCGCGGCTTCGCACGAGGAGTTTATGGCCGGGCTGGCGGGCCTGCCGGTGCCGCCCACGCTGGTGCTCTCCGACATTGGCCTGCCCGGGCGCTCGGGCATAGAGGGGCTGCCCCTGCTGCGGCAGGCCCTGCCCCAGGCCGAGGTACTCATGCTGAGCGTGTACACCGATGCCGCGCGCGTGTTTGAGGCCCTGCGCCAGGGGGCCGTGGGCTACCTCGAAAAAACGACGCCCCTGCCCCTGCTCAAAGAGCACCTGCTGCAAGTGGCGGCCGGGGGCTCGCCCATGAGCCCGAGCGTGGCCCGGCACGTCACGCGCTACTTCGCGCCCCGGCCCGCCTCGCTCGCCGACAGCCTCACGGCCCGCGAGCGCGAGCTGGTGCAGGCCATCGAGGATGGGCTCAGCTACAAGCTCATTGCCGACCGCCTGCACGTGAGTCTCGACACCGTGCGCTCGCACATCCGCCAGATATACCGCAAGCTGCAAGTCAATTCCAAGGCCGAAATAATAGCCCAGGCCCGGCAGCGGCCCCTGCTGCCCTGGTAGCCGGCGGCTAGCCCACGTTGAGCCGTTTTACTAGTCATTATATCCTACTTACACCCCATCGTTCGTCCATCGCCTTTAGCTCCTATTTGCCCTTTCTGAGCTATGAGAAAGCCCCCGCTCCTGACTTAAGAGCGGGGGCTTTTTGGTGGGTGGGGGCAGCTAGCCGTTGGTGGGCGCGGGGGCGGGGGCCTCGGGGGCTTGCAGCAGCCCAAAGCGGAAGTAGGCCGCGGCGCGGGCCGCATCGCGCGGGTGCTGGGCGGCCACCAGCTTCACGGTATCGCTGAGACGCAGGGTCAGGTCTTTGCGTAGGTGGTGGCGGTGGTGCGAGCATTGGCGGCCGTGGGCCCCGGTGGCCTGGCCCTGTAATCCTAATCCGGCTGGCTGCACCGCTACGCTGCGTGGGGCTGCGGCCGACACCCCAGCGCAGGTTTGCAACGCCCTGGGCCGTCTCGTGCCCACCGTCCCGGCCGATGCGGTGGGCACGGCCACGTTTACGCTGCCGGCCGGTTTCTACCTGGTGCGCAGCGGCCCCGTACCGGCCCTTCGCTTGGTGGTGGAGTAAGCCAGCCTGCATCTAGGTCACTAGCCGAGAAACTGCCGTTGCCCCGTGGCAGCGGGGGCTTTCTTGCGGGCCAGCGGCGGTACTTTTGAGAAAATCATGCGCTACTTCATTCATTTTGCCTACGACGGCACCGCCTACTGCGGCTGGCAGGTGCAGCCCGGCGTGGCCACCGTGCAGGCTACCCTCGACAAGGCCCTGAGCCAGGTGCTGCGCCAGTCCGTGCACACGCTGGGCAGCGGCCGCACCGATGCCGGCGTGCACGCCAGCCATCAGGTAGCCCATTTCGAAGCCGATTTTCCGCCTGAAATGACCTTCGACCTGCTGCGCTACCGCGTGAACCGCGCCCTGCCGCCCGACGTGCAGGTGCAGCGCATCCACGAAGTTGGCCCCAAAGACCATGCTCGCTTCTCGGCCGAGGCCCGCACCTACGAGTACTTCGTGAGCCTGCGGCCCGACCCGTTCCGGCGCGACCAGGCGCTGTATCTCGACCGGGCGCCCAACGTGGCGGCCATGAACGAGGCCGCCGCCTACCTCGTGGGCCAGTTCGATTTCACTGCCTTTTCTAAAGTGAAAGGGGCGGAGACGCACTACGTCTGCTACCTCTACGAAGCCGGCTGGCACCCCGCGCCGGGCGGTCTCGTGTTCCGCATCCGGGCCAACCGCTTTGTGCGGGGCATGGTGCGGCTGGTAGTGGGCACCCTGCTCGACGTGGGCCGCGGTAAGCTCACGCCGCTGGAGTTTCAGCAGATTCTGCACCGCCAGCAGCGCATTGCGGCCAGCGGTGCGGCGCCGGCTAAGGGGTTGTATTTGAGTAAGGTAGAATACCCAGAAGCAATAGTGCCAGCGGAAGTTGCTGCGGTAAAGCCGACTGATTAGTATAAAAAAGTCCGTTTAGTTTCAGTCTTCAAGCCTGGCGGTATAAAACGGCTCTAGCGCTGGGGCACTGGCTAGGCTTTGGGAGCGCCCGGGGCGGGCCGGGGCTTGGCGTATTTGCGCGCCAACTGCCGCAGGTAGCGTACCGAGGCATCGGAGAAAACCGGCGAGTGCTGCTTGTCTTGGCGCGCCGCTTTCTGGTACAGCAGCGCAAAGGCCAGCGGGTCATTAGCCTGGTCGAGCAGCTGCTTGGTCAGGCCCTGCCGGTAGATGGTGTAGGCCATGAAGAAGCCCGGTAGGTGGCCATTGCTGCCATTGGTGAGGCGGCGGTAGAACTTAAGCGGCGTGGCTGGCCCGCCCGCCGCCTGCACTAGCAGGGTAGAGTCGATTTTGTGCACCACGCTTGGCCCCGGCTTCAGCAGCCAGTCGCGGATGCCGGTCGAGTCGGCCGACTGCTCTACCTGCACGCGCTTGTCGATGAGGTCGGCCATGCCTTCGATTTGAGCCGTTTGCAGTGCCCACAGCACGGCCATATCCTCGGGCGCGATGGTGCCGAAATCCTTGCCGGTGCGGAGCTGATGGTGCATTTCGTGGGCCTCCAGAATGCCGGGCTTGATATTCCCGTAGTCGCGGGCTGCCCGCAGGCTGAAGTAAATCCCCTCGCGCTGCGAGGTCGCATCGTTGCCTATCGCCACGTAGCCGAGCGTGAGGTCGGCCACGCGGGTGCGGTTACGGGGCGGCAAAAACTCGTAAGCGTAGGTGTACATTTTTTCCAGGTACGCCGGGTTGCGGGCCGTTTCGGTCAGAAACTTCCGGTACGCCAGCTCCTGCTGCTTGTAGTCGTTCACCAGCACGTAGTACCAGCGCTCGGCCTTGAGGCGGGCTTGCAGCAGCGAGTCGTAGCGCGGCATGTACACCACCTCAATGGCCCGGCGGTAGGCCCGCAGGTCGGTGGTATCGCTGCCGAAGATGCTGGCCACGTATATCTTATTGGCCGGAATGGAGGAAAGTTTGCCAGGCCGGGTTGGTCAGCGGCTCGTTGCGGCGCAGCCCGTCGGTGAGTTGCCAGTAAGCTTCGGCAGCTTTGGTGTCGATAGTCTGGGCGCGGCCGCGGCCGGCGGCCAGCAGCAGGGCTAGCAGCACGAGCAGGCGGGGGAGGGCAACGGGCATAGCGGGCAGAAAAAGAGTGTGCGGCGAAGATAGACCCGCCGCCTATTCGCTAAGTAGCCCACGCCGTAGACTTTCCCTGCCCGACCTTTGTTAGCACCTTACTCTTATGGACCCAACTTCTGCTACCAAAACCGGCCAGGTGTTCGACTGGCAGGTGCTGCGCCGGCTGCTCGCCTATGTGCAGCCCTACCGGGGCGTCTTTATCGGCCTCATCGTGCTCACGGTGGCCACGGCGGTGCTGGGCACCGTGCGCCCGGCCCTCATCCAGCGCATGGTCGATGTCGACATCACCAACAACGACTGGGCCGGCCTCAACCGCTCTACGCTGTGGCTGCTGGGCCTGCTGCTGGTGCACACCCTCGTGAGCTACCTCCAGACCTACTACGGCGGCTGGCTGGGGCAATACATCGTGCGCGATATCCGCGCCGACCTCTACCGCCACCTGCTCAGCCTCAAGCTCAGCTTCTTCGACCGCACGCCCATTGGCGTGCTCGTCACGCGCAACATCTCGGACGTGGAAACGCTGGCCGACGTCTTCAGTGAGGGCCTGGCCGCGATGGTGGGCGACCTACTGCAAATCGTCTTCCTGATGATTTTCATGTTCTGGACCAACTGGCAGCTAGCCCTCATCAGCCTCTCGGTTATTCCGCCGCTGCTCTTCAGCACCTACGTGTTCAAGGAAAAGGTCAAAGGCAGCTTCCAGGAGGTGCGCAATGCCGTGGCCAAGCTCAACAGCTTCGTGCAGGAGCACCTCACGGGCATGAACGTAGTGCAGATTTTTAACAATGAGCAGCGTGAATATCAGAAGTTTGAGGCGATAAACCAGGAGCACACCCGGGCCAACATCAAGTCGGTGCTCTACTACAGCATCTACTTCCCGGTGGCCGAGGTGCTGGGTGCCATCGGCGTGGGCCTGCTGGTGTGGTACGCCGCCCAGGGCCAGATTGCGGGCACTATCTCGAAGGGCGAGCTCATTGCGTTCATCATGTATAACGCGCTGTTCTTCCGTCCCATCCGCCAGATTGCCGACCGCTTTAACACCCTCCAGCTGGGCCTGGTGAGCACCGAGCGCCTCCTCAAGCTGCTCGACAACGAGGAGCTAATTGCCACATCCGGCACCCGGCCGGTGCCCCAGCTGCGCGGCGAGGTCGAGTTCGATAAAGTCTGGTTTGCTTATAATGAGCCCGAATGGGTGCTGAAAGACATCAGCTTCCATGTGCAGCCCGGCCAGACGGTCGCCTTCGTAGGCGCCACCGGCGCCGGCAAAACCAGCATCATCAACCTGTTGAGCCGCTTCTACGACATTCAGCAGGGCCACATTCGGGTCGATGGCGAAGACCTGCGCGAATACGACCTTAGCCAGCTGCGCCGCCAAATTGGCGTGGTGCTGCAAGACGTGTTCCTATTCGCTGGCTCCATTCGCGATAATATTACGCTGGGCAACAAGGAGATAAAGGACGCCAAAATCTGGGAAGCCGCGGCCCTGGTAGGCGCCGAGCGCTTCATCGGGCGCCTGCCCGGCGGCCTCGATTACCCCGTGATGGAGCGCGGCGCCACGCTCTCGGTAGGCCAGCGCCAGCTCATCAGCTTCGTGCGGGCGCTGGTGTACGAGCCCCGCGTGATTGTGCTCGACGAGGCCACCTCGTCTGTCGATTCTGAAACCGAGGAAATGATTCAGCACGCCATCGACAAGCTCATGGAAGGCCGCACCTCACTCGTCATCGCTCACCGCCTCAGCACCATCCAGAAGGCCGATAAAATCATCGTCCTCGACCGCGGCGAAATCAAGGAAACCGGCACCCACGAGGAATTGCTGCGCCTCGGCGGCTACTACGCCCAGCTGTATCGGATGCAATACGCTAGCAATGAGCAGGTAGTAACTAACAAGGATTAATAGAATCGTCTGTCATTGCGAGCGCAGCGCGGCAATCGCGCTTAAGCTTAAACGGAACCCGTACGACTCGTTCAGGTGCGATTGCCGCGCTGCGCTCGCAATGACAGATGACTTAAGCCGATTTATCTGGCAAAAATATGCGTTTCCTCTTCCCCCTCGTCCTCGTTTTTACGGCCATTGGTCTCGGCATTTACGCCTACCTCGGCGGCCTGCGTACCCCCAGCGTAGCCCTCGAAACCACCGCCGCGCCGGTGCTGCTGGCAGGCCAGCCCTTCCGCGGCAAGGTCGATGACAGCAGCTTTGGCGAGCTGTTTCGGCAGGCCAAAAACTGGCAGGATGCCCACCCCAGCCAGCCACTGGCTAACCTCTACTACAACGACCCCGAGTCGGCACACGATTCCATCCGGGCCTTCGTGGGCGTGCGCGTGCCCGACTCGACCACTACGCTACCCGCTGGCTGGCGCTACCGCGTGGTGCCGGGCGGGCGGCGCGTGGTGGCGGCCCGCGTGCAGGGCGTGAGCTTTTTGCTGGCCCCCGGCAAGCTCTACGCCGCCGCCCAGCAGCACATCAAAGACCAGAAGCTGACCAAGCAGCCGTTTTACCTCGAGCAGTTCGGCGCCGATGAGGCTGACGAGCTGCGGGTAGGGGTGAAGTAAGGCTAGCCCGACTAGTAAGAAATACGGAGGGTGCCCGCCCGCCTGGCGGTTTATACGCAGGCGAGCGGGCACCCTTGCGGATTACTACGTAATTTTCAGAATTGCAAGCTGATAGCCTTAACCCTGGCTAACCGTAGCAAGTACCCTTAGCAGTTCAACGACCCTGCCTAGCCCCGGCTGGCCAGGGTCGTTTCACCCTGTTTAGAAAGGAGAAAACGTATGCTAGCTATGGAATATCGCGGCCCGAAACGCGTGCGGGTCACCCAAAAGCCGATGCCCGAAATTCTGCATCCCGAGGATGCGATTGTGCGGGTCACGCGCTCCTGCATCTGCGGCTCCGACCTGCACCTCTACAACGGCAACGTGCCCGACACCCGCGTGGGCCAGACCTTCGGCCACGAGTTTACGGGCGTGGTCGAGGAAATCGGCTCCGAAGTAACCAAGCTCAAGGTGGGCGATAATGTGCTGGTGCCCTTCAATATTGCCTGCGGCAAGTGCATTTTCTGCAAGCAGGGCCTGTTTGGCAACTGCCACGAGGCGGCGCCGCAGGCCACGGCGGCGGGCGGCTTCTTCGGCTACTCGCACATCACGGGCGGCTACGACGGCGGGCAGGCCGAGTACGTGCGCGTGCCCTACGCCGACGTGAGCCCCACCGTCATTCCGCCCGGCATGGACATCGAGGATGCCGTGCTGCTCACCGACGTGGTGCCCACCGGCTACCAGGCCGCCGAAATGGGCGGCATCCAGACCGGCGACACGGTGGTGGTATTCGGGGCTGGCCCGGTAGGCATCATGGCCGCGCGTTGCGCCTGGCTGTTTGGCGCGGGCCGCGTCATTATCATCGATAAAGAAGATTACCGCCTGGAGTTTGCCCGCAACTACTCGAAGTGCGAGGCTTACAACTTCCAGGAAATCGGCGACCCAGTGGTGTTCATCAAAAAGCAAACCGACTGGATAGGCGCCGACGTCTGCATCGACGCCGTGGGCGCCGAGGCCGCCGGCAACGCCTTGCAAACCATCACGGGCCGCAAGACGCTGCTGCAAGCCGGCTCGGCCACGGCCGTGCACTGGGCCATCAACGCGGTGCGCAAAGGCGGCGTGGTGTCCATCGTGGGCGTGTACGGGCCGACCGACAACCTCGTGCCCATCGGCAACGTGCTCAACAAGGGCATCACCATCCGGGCCAACCAGACGGCCGTGAAGCGCCACCTGCCGCGCCTCATTGAGCACGTGCAAAACGGCGTGCTCAACCCCAAGGGTCTCATCACCCACCGCCTGGCCCTCGAAGATATCGCCGATGGCTACCGCATGTTCTCGGCCAAGCTCGACAACTGCATCAAAACCGTCCTGATTCCGTCCACCGCCGGTATGTAACGCGCTGCTATTATGGAACCTACCCTGCAAAACCCGTCGCAGCTTCCGGGCTGGAACATCGACAACGACCCCGAAAACGAGCCCACGTACCCGATGCGCACCCGCACCCCGGACGACCACAAGGGCTACTCCTGGGAGCGCCCCACCCAGCAGCCCATCAACATTGAGGTGCTGCACTCCATCGAGCGCCCCAACGTAACGGCCGTCTTCGGCACCTCAGTACCCCCCAGCGGCCTTAGCGGCATCATCCGGCGCTTCGCCTTCAAATACAGCGAAAACAGCTACCTGCACTGGCTACCCCTGCTGCTGGCCGACCGCGTGAACGTGGTCGAGGGCGTGCTTAGCGACCTCGCCCACGGCCACGTGCCCAACATCTTCGCCGAAAAGGGCTACCCCGTGGAGTGGAAATACGACAAGAAGGGCCTCCTTTTGAAGCTAACCGCCTTCACGGCCGTGGTGGCTGGCGCCACGGTGCTGCTCACCCGCGATAAGGCGTCGAAAGGCAAACCTGGCCGCTCGGGCCGCTAGCGTTGGCGTTTAACAGAAAGGCTATTCAAGCAAAAAGCTCCCGCTGCACCAGGCAGCGGGAGCTTTTTGCTTGCAGAACGAGCGGCTATCGACCAAAGTAAAAGGTGCCGCTGAAAAGTAGCTGCGACAGGCCAAAATTGGCCCCGAAAGTAGACGAGCTATAAGTATCCGACCCGTTTCCAATAAAGGTATTGGCCTTGGAGCTAAGGTAAGAGTAATTGAGTCCCCCAATGGAAGCACCAATCGACAGCTTCGGAATGGGAAAAAACACGAGGCCCGGCGTCAGGCCGGCGTAAAAGCCGTTTTGTTTGTCGCTGAAGCCCGCCGAGTAGTTGGCGTGCTGGTAGCCCGCTCCCAGCGTGCCGGTGAAGCCAAATTGCTCACTCACCATTTTGTAGTATTGCACAAAGGCCCCGACCTGATAATAGCGCGCATCATATTGGCTGGTGCTCTGATAGTTCGCATTAATGCCAACGGCCAGGTTGTCAGCCACGAAGAAGCCAACTGAGGGGGCTATCGAAAACTGACTGCTCGTATCAGTCTGCTTAACAGGGATGCCGCCATTGAACGACGCTAGGCGGTCCTGGCTGGCACGCGAATAACCCACGTTGCCGCCCAACTGAATGGTGCCAGCCTTGATAACCGTTTGGGCCTGCGCCGCGCTGGCTAGGCCGCTGAGTAAAGCGAGGGCAAAAAGTTTTTTCATATAAAGAGAAATAAATAAGGCTTAAGTAGCTGATAGCCGCCTCGGCATACAGAGGCGGCCCTAGCCCTGAATAGTTGCAGGTCCCGCAAGCAAAGGGCATAAAAAAAGCCCGACTCGATAAGAGTCAGGCTTTCTTCAACTAGAGTCGGGGTGGCAGGATTCGAACCTACGGCCTCGTCGTCCCGAACGACGCGCGCTACCGGGCTGCGCTACACCCCGAAACTGATGCAGTGCCGATGGGGCGGCTCCGCGTCGGGAAATTCCAAATAAGAGAAAGTTGGCCTAAAAAAGCCCCCGACCCGAAGGTCAGAGGCTTTTTTGTGGGGCAAACTTGCTCCTCGGTCGGAGTGGCAGGATTCGAACCTACGACCTCCAGCACCCCATGCTGGCGCGATACCAGGCTACGCTACACCCCGAGGGCATTTGGAGTCACAAAGGTAGGCCAACGCGCCGTACTTCCGCAAGGTGGCCGCCTTTTTTTTGCTCGCTAGCCTCGCCAAACGAGCTAAGGCAGTGGTAGGCAGTGAGAAAAAATTCAGATGGATTTTGGGTGGAGTGGCATTCTTTGTGCTTCTGCCCGTTTCTCTGGCTAATTTCGCTACCCCTAAGACCAAGCTTTATTTTAAATTACTTTATGAAATCACTTATTACGCTAGTGGCCGTGCTGCTGGCCCCGCTCAGCTTGCTAGCCCAAACCAAGCCCGCCCCCAAGGCCCCGGCCGCCAAAGCCCCTGCTGCTGCCAAGGCCCCGGCTGCGGCTGCCAAGGCTCCGGCCGCCGCCCCAGCAGCCCCCGACCAGACTACGCCAGCCGCTGCTGCGCCCCTCGCGCTAGCCCCCGTTACGCCCGCACCCGACCCCAACGCTCTCAAAATCAAGGTTGACCAGAACCCCATTGCTCACACTCTCACGGTGCGCTGCGATGCCCCCGGCCCCGCCCGCTTCGAAATTAACGACAAGGAGGGCCACCCGGTTATCACCAAAACCGCGATGGTGGGTACCACGCCCCTCGTCGTGAAAGTGGGCACGTTGCCCGCCGGCCCCTACGTGGTGCGCTGCACCGCCGGCGAAAAGCGCGGTACCAAGCTGGTGCAGATTCAATAACCCAACTCACTGAAGCGCAAAAAGCCTCCCTGCCAATAGCAAGGGGGCTTTTTGTCTGTAGAGACGCATCCTTGCGTCTCCTCGTTGAACAAGGCTGGTGCCTCTTTATGGAGCGACAACGACCCTAGCGGCGCGGATGCCGAGATGCAAGGATGCGTCTCTATAAGCGGCTACGACGCGGTCGCTTCTGTCTGTAACTGGCGCTCGTAGAGGGCGCGGTAGAGGCCACCGGCCTCGGCCATGAGGGCGGCGTGGGTGCCGTGCTGCACGATTTGGCCATCGTCGAGCACGAGAATGGTATCGGCTAGCTTCACCGACGAAACGCGGTGCGAGATGATGAGGCTGGTACGGTTTTTCATCACCCGTTGCAGGCTGTCGAGGATGGCGTTCTCGGTTTTGGTGTCCACGGCCGAGAGCGAGTCGTCGAGAATCAGGATTTTGGGCTCTTTTACCAAGGCGCGGGCAATGCTGACGCGCTGCTTCTGGCCGCCTGAGAGCGTGATGCCGCGCTCGCCCACTTTGGTGTCGAAGCCTTCGGGGAAGCGAATGATGTTCTCGTACACGTCGGCGTCGCGGGCGGCCTGGGCCATGCGCTCCTCATCGGGCTGGTTGAGGCCGAAGTTGATGTTGTTGCGGATGTTGTCGGAGAACAGAAACACGTCCTGCGGCACGTAGCCGATTTGCTCGCGTAGGCTGGCCAGGGTGTAGTCGCGCACGTCGGTACCGTCTACTTTGATGTCGCCGGCGGTCACGTCGTAAAGGCGGCAGAGCAGCGCGGCAATGGTGCTTTTGCCCGAGCCGGTGTTGCCAATCACGGCTAGGGTCTGACCGGGGCGGATGCGGAAGCTCACGTCGCGTAGGGCCGTGATACCGGTGTCGGGGTAGGTAAACGTAACGTGGTCGAACACAATGTCGCCCGCAATATCCTTGCTGATATTCTGGCGCGAAACGATGTCCGTTTTCTCGTCCAGAAACTCGTTGATGCGGGCCTGCGAGGCCTCGGCGCGCTGCACCAGCGAGGACGTCCAGCCGAGCGCCGTCACCGGCCAGGTCAGTAGGTTGACGTAGATGATGAACTCCGCGATGCTGCCCGTGGTGATGGTGCCGCGGATAACCTCTTGACCTCCAATCCAAACCGTGACGATGGTGCTGATGCCCACCAGAAACATGATGAGCGGGAAGAACAGCGAGTTCACAAAGTTCAGGCTCAGCGACTTGTCCTTATACTCGTTGGTCGAAACCTGGAACTGCGCGTAGGAATCCTGCTGGCGCACGAACGACTTGAGCACCCGGATGCCCGAAAAGGCCTCCTGAGTGAAGGTAGTCATGGCCGAGAGCGCCTTTTGAATGTCGTCCGACTTCTTCTCAATCAGGTTGTTAACGTAGAAAATGCTGACCGACAGAATGGGTAGCGGCAGCAGCGTGAGCACCGTCAGCTTGACATTAACCAAGAGCATGAGCGGCACCACGAGCACGAACAGCAGCACCAGTTGCAGGAAATACATGATGCCCGGCCCGAGGTACATGCGCACGCGGCCCACGTCTTCGGAGATGCGCGACATGAGGTCGCCGGTGCTGTGGCGGCGGTAGAAGGCTAGCGGCAGCGACTGGTAGTGCTGGTAAATCTGGTTTTTCTGGTCGTTTTCGATGCGGCGCGACATTACGATGAGCGTCTGGCGCATGAAAAACAGGAAAATGCCCCGCAGCAGGGCCAGCCCGATAATGACCATGCCGTAGAACAGCACGTTGCGCCCAAACACCTGGTACACGGCAGCTTGCGCCTGCGTGCCGGCATAGAGGTGGTAGAGGTCGATGCCCTCGTTCACCAAATCGAAGGAGTAGCGCACGAGCTGCGCCGGAAAAATGGTCAGCAGCGTGCTTAAAATCACGAATAGCACTCCGCCGAGAAAATGCCACTTATAGCGGAAAATATGCGGATTGACGGCAACCAGGGCGCGGGTGGGCATAAGCAGGGGAGGGGTCGGGGCCGGAAAACCGGGCCGCAACCGAAAAAAAACGGGTACTTTTGTGGCCGCAACGGCGCTTAGCTGCCGCTAGCTCCCGTCGTTTGTCATGCTGACGAAGGAAGCAACTTATCTCCCCAAGAGCGAACCGAAAGGCTACTAACCTAGCGGTGCAAACGGGAGAAGATGCTTCGCAAGCTCAGCATGACAGCCGATTTTAAGAGGCTAGCGGCAACGTAAACAAAGTTACGCCTCACTCTTCCCTCCCATTCCCACCCATTTTTCCTTTTTAACCCTATGGTACTCGACGCGCCTACCCAGGCCACCAGCTCCATTTTTGAGCAGGTCGCCGAATTTCAGCACGAGCAAGTGGTGTATTGCCACGACCACGAAACTGGCCTCAAGGCCATTATCGGGATTCACAACACGGTGCTCGGGCCCGCGTTGGGCGGCACCCGCATGTGGCACTACGCCACCGAGGCCGAGGCCCTGCGCGACGTGCTGCGCCTGAGCCGCGGTATGACCTACAAGGCCGCCATTTCGGGCCTGAACCTGGGCGGCGGCAAGGCCGTCATCATCGGCGATGCTAAGAAATTGAAGAACGAGGCCCTGCTGCGCAAGTTCGGTCGCTTCGTTAATAACTTGAACGGCAAGTATATCACGGCCGAGGATGTAAACATGACCACCAAGGACATGGAGTACATCCGCATGGAAACCAAGCACGTGGCGGGCCTGCCCGAGAGCATGGGCGGCAGCGGCGACCCCTCGCCCGTGACGGCCTACGGTACCTACATGGGCATGAAGGCCGCCGCCAAAAAAGCCTTCGGCTCGGACAGCCTGGCTGGCAAGCGCATTGCCGTGCAGGGCGTGGGCCACGTGGGCACCTACCTGCTTGAGCATCTGCAAAAGGAAGGGGCTAGCCTCGTCCTCACCGACTACTACGAGGAGCGCGCCTACGAGGCGGCCAGCCGCTTCGGCGCCGTGGCCGTGGGCCTGGATGAGATTTACGACCAGGACGTAGACATTTACTCGCCCTGTGCGCTCGGCGCCACGCTTAACAACGATACCATCAGCCGCCTGAAGTGCCGCGTAATCGCGGGCTGCGCCAACAACCAGCTGGCCCGCGAAGACGAGCACGGCCCCGAGCTCGTGCGCCGCGGCATCGTGTACGCCCCCGACTTCCTCATCAATGCCGGCGGCCTCATCAACGTTTACTCCGAAGTGGTGGGCACCAGCCGCGAAGGCGCGCTAGCCCAAACCGAAAAAATCTACGACTACACCCTGCAAGTGCTCGACCGCGCCGAGCAGGAAAACAGCCACCCCCAGGCGGCTGCCATCCGCCAGGCCCAGGAGCGCATCGAAAGCGTGGGCAAGGTGAAATCGACCTATTAAAAAACGCTTGTCATGCTGAACGCAGGGAAGCACCTCGCGTGCCGCACTAACCTCAATCAGTAGAAGTTACTACTCCATGCGAGATGCTTCCCTGCGTTCAGCATGACAAACGTTTTCAGACTACAATAAACAACGAACCAACGAAATGCTAAACCGCCGTCTTCTCCGTATCAAAGTCATGCAGGCCCTTTATGCCTACCAGCAAGCGGTGGCCGCCGATTTGCTGCTGGCCCAGGACCTCATTGCGGCGGCTTTTGTGCCCGACCTCACCGCCGACGTGGCCCCCGACCGCCGCCTGCTCGAAGGCCAGCGCAAGATGGGCGAGGCCCAGCTGCGCGAGTGGCACCGCACCGGCGAGGTACCTGAGTCGGGCTCCGACGACAAGGCAGTAGCCGCGGCCGTGAAAAACGCCATCGACTACTACGAGCGGCTGGTGAACAAGGAAGCCAATTTCTACGGCGGCCAGCTTATGCACGGCGCCGAGAGCATCCACGACCAGTACCTGCACCTGCTGAACATGCCGCAGGCGCTGCTGCAACTCATTACGGAGGATAACGAGCGCGAAAGCCGCCGCTTCACCGGCCCGCGCTTCGAGGTGAGCGACACGGCCCGTTTGTTTGAAAACGCCGCCTTTACCAAGCTGAAAGAGAACGAGCAGCTGCTGCAAACCACCATCAAGCGCAAGCTGCAGTGGACGGACAGCGACGAGCTCGACGCCCTGCGTGAGGCCTGGCAGAAGGAAATGAAGCCCGACGAAACCGTGCAGGCTTACTTGCAAGGCAAAAACACGGGCCTCGAAGAAACCGACTACGAAACCGACATGGAGTTGGTGCGCCATCTCTACAAAGACTTCGTATTCAAGGGGGAGGCCCTGCCGCGCTGGCTCGAAAGCAACGACCTGAACTGGGAGGAAAACCGGCCCATCGTGCGCAACCTGGTCCTCAAAACCCTGAAAATGCTGCCCCACGCGGCCGACGAAAAGCAGGAGCTGATGAACCTGAGCGCCAACTGGCAGGACGACCGCGACTTCGCCGAAACGCTCTATAAGCAGACCCTGGCCGACGACGCGAAATCGGAGAAGCTCATTGCCGAATCGACCCAGAATTGGGACGTGGAGCGGGTAGCTTTGCTGGATAAAATCATCCTCAAGATGGCCCTGTGCGAGATGCAGCTTTTCCGCGGCATCCCGGTGAAGGTGACTATTAACGAGTACATCGAAATCAGTAAGCTCTACAGCACCCCCAAGAGCAAACAATTCGTAAACGGTATTCTGGACAAGCTGGCTCAGGACCTGGCGGCGAGTGGCGAAATCCGCAAGTCGGGCCGCGGTCTGCTTGATAACCAGTAGTTTGTAGGGTGGGCTTTCGCTTGCCCTGCGCCTTTTCTCAACCTCTCTCCCGAACCCTTGACTATGGCTAGCAAAACCATCACCGGCTTGTTGTGCTTCACGGGCGGCGCCCTGGCCGGGGCCGCCGTCGGCCTGCTGTATGCGCCCGAAACGGGCCGCGAAACCCGCTCCTGGCTCAGCTACCAGCTCGAAAAATACCGCTCGGTGCTCGCCGACCTCACCGAAAGCCTCGTGACCAGCCGCGACAATACCCCATCGTCGGCTAAGAGCGAGGGCCAGCGCGTGATTCAGGACGCCAAAAGCAAGGCCGAACAGCTGCTGGGCGACGTCGACCAGCTCATCAGCCAAATCAACTCGCGCCGCGCCATCAACTAAGCAGCGGCGGGCGCGGCTGGGCTAGCCCGGCCGCGCCCGCTCGCTTTACTACCCCTGCTCTCCCGTTAGTACCCCTTTTTTATGCACATTGTAACCCTGATTCCCGGCGACGGTATCGGTCCGGAAATCACCCGCGCCGTAGTTGACATTTTCACCGCCGCCCAAGTGCCCGTGCAGTGGGAAACCCACAACGCCGGCGAAACTGCCCTGGCCGAAAGCGGCGCCCTGCTGCCCCAGCCGCTGTTCGACTCGCTGGAGCGCACCCGCGTGGGCCTCAAAGGCCCCGTGACCACGCCGGTAGGAAAAGGGTTTCGGAGTGTCAACATCACGCTGCGCCAGAAGTACGACCTCTACCAGAACGTGCGCCCCGCCAAAACCACGCCCGGCATCGAAACGCCCTTCAAAGGCATTGATTCCGTCCTGTTTCGCGAGAACACCGAGGGCCTGTACTCGGGCCTCGAAATGTGGGATGAGCGCCTGGGCATTGCCGACTCCATCAGCCGCGTAACGGTGGAAGGCTGCCGCAAAATCTGCCGCGCCGCCTTTGCCTACGCGTCCAAGCACGGCCGCAAGCACGTGACGATGGCCCACAAGGGCAACATCCTCAAAAACGCCGGCAAGCTGATGATGGACGCGGCTAAGGAGGCCGCCGCCGAGTATCCGGAAGTGACGCTGTACGACGAGCGCATCATCGACAACATGTGCATGCAGCTGGTAGTGAAGCCCCAGCAGTTCGACGTGATTGTGACCACCAACCTGTTTGGGGATATCCTCTCCGACCTCTGCGCTGGACTCGTGGGCGGGCTAGGGGTGGTAGCCGGCGCCAACATCGGCGACGACATGGCCATCTTCGAAGCCGTGCACGGCTCGGCCCCCGACATCGCCGGCCAGGGCAAAGCCAACCCCACCGCCCTGCTGCGCTCGGCCCTGATGATGCTGGAGCACCTCGGCGAAAAATCGTATGCCGAGCGCATCGAAGCTGCCCTCAACGAGACGCTGCTCCAGAAAGAGCAGTGCACCGGCGACCTCGGCGGCAAGGCTTCGACCACCGAGTTTGCCCAGCATATTATCGACAAGCTGAAGTAAGAGATTTTCATTTTAACAGCGGGCGGGGGCTAGCCAGTCCTCGCCCGTTGCTGTGTATATGCTGCGTTCCACTCTTTCCGCATTCGCCGTAGCTGCCTTACTGCTAGGGGGCTGCAACCGCGACAAAACCGAAGCGGGCACCCAGGGCATGAATGCCGCCGCCGACGACGCGGCCGCCGACGCCAAGGCCAACCCCACCATCGACAACCCCAACGTGGCCAGCGACACCGAGGCGCCCAACCCCGACGCACCCGTGCTGACCTTCGCCGAAAAGCAGTTTGACTTCGGTGATATTCAGCCCGATAGTAAGGTGCAGCACGTCTTCAAGTTCACCAACACCGGCAAGACCCCGCTGCTCATCGCCGATGCCACCGCCAGCTGCGGCTGCACCACCCCCAACTGGACCAAAAACGCCGTAGCCCCCGGCGCCACGGGCGAAATGGAAGTGCAGTTCGATAGCCGCGGCAAGCAGGGCCTCATCAGCAAGCAGGTGAACGTGCGGGCCAACACCCAGCCCAGCACCACCACCATCTATATCAAAGGCAACGTGTTGACTAAATAGCCGGCCTGCTGGCTAGGGCCGCTGCCGCGCCGAAAGCGCCGGCTAGCCTACCTTGCCGCCCGTTTATTTTGCAGCCTGCTTAACCCGGCGTTTTCTACGCTTTCCTAGACTTACCCCCATGACTTTTCTGACTCTTCTGCTTCAGGCAACCACTAGCGGCGGCATCATGCAGCTCGTATTTCCGGTAGCTATCGGCTTGGTGCTGTACTTTTTCATGATTCGGCCGCAGCAGCGCAAGACCACCGAGGCCAAGGCCTTCCGCGAGTCGCTGGTGAAGGGCACGCGCGTGGTGACCATCGGCGGTCTGCACGGCCTGCTGGTAGAAGTAGGCCCCGAAACCGTGCTGCTCGAAGTAGAGCGTGGCCAGCGCCTGCGCTTCGACCGCAGCGCCATTGCCCGCGTAGCCGGCTCGGCCACCGCCGCCCTGGCCGACAGCACCACGCCCGCCGCCAGCTAGCATGCGGCCCGCGCCGCCCTCTGCGCCCAGCGGCCGGGCCAGCCAACTGCTGCTGCGGCTGGCTAGCCCGCTGGTGGGCCGCGAGCCCAGCTTCTACCGCGCCGTGCTGGCCTGCTTCGTGATTGCCAGCACCTTGTGGATGCTGCGCGAGCTCAGCAACAGCTATACCGCGCCGATAAATTACCCCGTGGTGTGGCGCTACAACGCCCAGCGCTACCACCCGGCTCGGCCCCTGCCGGCCACCGTGCCCATCGAGGTGCGCGGCAACGGCTGGCGCATCCTGAGCCGCGCTGTGGGCCTGCACCGCGAGCCCGCCGAAGTGCGCCTACGCCTGCCTGGCACGCCGCCCCCGCGCTCGCCCCTGCGGCCCCCGTTGCGCCGGGCGCTCGGTACCGTGCGCCTAGTAAGCCTGCCCGCCGACTCGGCCACCTACTACCTAGTGCCGGGCGGCGACTCCCTGTGAGGTAGTTATGAGTTAGAAGTTATGAATTATGAGTTGATACTCATGGCATTGCTGAGCTGCTCACTACCAACTTATCATTCATAATTTCTAACTCATAACTCAACCAAATGCTTCGCATCGGCATCACCGGCGGAATAGGCTCGGGCAAGAGTGTGGTGGCTAGGGTATTCGCCTCGCTGGGGGTGCCGGTGTACGACTCCGACAGTCGCGCCAAGCACGTGATGGCTCACGACCTGGTGCTGCGGGCGCAGCTTCAGGAAGCCTTCGGCGCCGAGGCCTACGACGCAGCCGGCCTACTCAATCGGCCCTACCTGGCTAGGGTCGCCTTTAACGATGCGGCGCAGCTAGCCCGGCTCAATGCGCTGGTGCACCCGCGGGTGGGCGAGGACTTTGCTACCTGGTCGGCGGCGCAGGCCGCGGCGGGCCAGCCGTACATCTTGAAGGAAGCGGCGCTGCTCTACGAATCAGGCGCTTATAAGGGGCTCGACGCCATCATCACGGTGTTTGCGCCGGCCGAGGTGCGCGCCGCTAGGGTGCTGCGGCGCGACAGCCACCGCTCAGCGGCCGATGTACAAGCCATTATGGGCAAGCAGCTTAGCGAAGATGAGAAGCTGGCCAGGGCCGAGTACGTGGTTTACAACGACGACTCGCAGCTAGTGCTGCCCCAGGTGCTGGCGCTGGACGCGAAGTTTAAGAGAGTAATTTGAGTAATGGGAGCAGTTAGAGTAATGTCATTCTATTTATTGGAACGACATTACTCTAACTGCTCCCATTACTCAAATTACTCAGTCATCGAATAATGGGGTAGCGCTCGAACGGCCGGTCTACGAATAGTTTGCGGTAAGTAGCGTGGGTCTTGACAATTTTAGCGCCGATGCTGCGCGTGGTAACGAGCATACGGGGGTTGAAATCGCCAATCCAGTTCATCTCGATATTTTCGTAGCCCGCCTCGATAAAGCGCTTTTGCTCCCAGGTGAGGAGCGCATGGTCCACGCCTTTACCCTGAAATTCAGGGATAACGCCGTAGATAATGCCGAGTAGCTTCTTATCTTGCCGTTTCATGTAGCGCCAGCGCTGCCACACAAAGCGCAGCTTACCCAGCAGGTTGAGGCGGTGGCCGATATGCTTGAAAATCTGGTTCAGCTCGGGTAGGCTCAGGAAGAAGGCTACTGGTTGGTCATTATGGTAGGCAAAGGCCAGCAGGCGCTCGTCGATAACGGGCTTCATCTCGCGCACGAGGTGGCGGGCCTGGTCGAGGGTCATGGGCTTCACGCCGGCGTGCTTGCCCCAGGCCAGGTTATACACGTGGTGAAAATCCTGGGCCATCTTCTCGGGCTCGGCCTTGCGGGCGTAGGCAAAGCGGTAGGCCGGGTCGGCCTCGAAAGCGGCCAGCTTCTGATGAAAGCTGGGGTGCAGGGCCAACTGCACCGGCCGGTGGCAAGTATACTGCTTGAAGTAGAGCTGGAAGCCGTAGCTTTCAAACAAACCCTGATAATAGGATGGGTGCCAGAACATGCCGTAGTTGGGCTCGCGGTCGAAGCCGTCGATGAGTACGCCCCAGAACCGGTCGCGGTCGCCGAAATTGATGGGACCATCCACGGCCAGCATGCCGCGGGCGCGCAGCCAGTCGCAGGCCACGTCGAAGAGCTGGTTGGCCGCCGCCTGGTCGTCGATGCACTCAAAAAAGCCCAGGCCGCCGGTGGGCAGGCTGGCATCGGCCACGGTAGCGGTGAGCGGATTTACGAAGGCCGCGATGCGGCCGATGACGGCGCCCCCGGCATTGGTGAGCAGCCAGCGCTGGGCCTCGCCGCCGGCTTCAAACAGCTTGTTCTTAGCTGGGTCAAAGACAGCATCAACCTCATTATCAAGCGGGCCGATGTAGGCGGGCTCGTGGCGGTGCAGGCGGTGGGGCAGGGCGCAAAACTGCCGCTGCTGGGCCGCCGTGCGAACTTCGAGAAGGGGCATGGTGGCAAAGGTACGCGGGGGCTAGCGGGCCGGGCGCGGCCGCAGGGCCCCGATGGGCGGGGCCGGCAGGGGGTGGCTCAGCGAGTCGCGGCGGAAGATGGAGAGGGCCTTGATGCCGCCGCCGGGCCGGTAGGCCAGCACCTCGGGCCCCAGCGTGTCGGCGTAGGGCTGCGGGTGCCAGCGGTA
>Ga0160428_1000957_pt1 | contig 25684 bp, 14 predicted proteins | sample SolpanmetagenomM_FD_108198 | JGI IMG/M metagenome (GOLD analysis project Ga0160428, IMG submission 108198) | Solar panel surface microbial communities from Lawrence Berkeley National Laboratory, California, USA - M | ecosystem: Engineered > Built environment > Solar panel > Unclassified ... | reverse complement strand
ATGGATGTTAAGACTTGTGTAGCTGTTCCGGTATAGTTCTGCGTAACGGTGGACCAAACTAGACTTTGAGAGATCGTCGCGGGGCTGTACTTGCTAGTCATCCACGCAAAGTCGATTCCAGGATTGAGAGAAGGTGTACGTGTGGTTTCAGTTAAGTTCTTGAGATAACACATACCGTTGCCGTATGCAAATCCATTGCATCCAGAAGTATTGTCACAAATGTTGAAACAAGAATAAAATGTAGGACCGGCAACAGCTGGGAGGTCTAGAGTGTAGGGGATATCATATCCACAAGCAAGTTGATAAGCAACACCGTTGTTGTCGGTGAATGAACTCGAATAAGGAGTCGTGAGATTTGTACATGCTGCAGCGTTAGTAACTGGAGCAGCGAACCAGGTTGTGTTTGTGAATCCTTTGTTTTGTGGGACTAGTGCAGATCCGAATGATCGAGTAATGTTTGTTACTGCGCCTGAAATGACCGAGTTGAAGACCTGCGGACCTTTTGCGATGTTTGAATTGGCATACATGAAACACCATGATCCACGAAGAGTTTGATTAGAAGCGAACGTTTCTGACCAGGTGTTATAGTAGTTGCATGCATTGTAGGTAGATCTACTAGCGCTGATCGCGGCTATACGGTTAGTGTTTGTCAATGCCAGACATTGTGCGGCGCAGTCGTCAGGGTTATAGGCACCAGCGTAGTAGACATAGTTGAGTAGATTTGAGGTGGCGACAGTCCAGTCAAGAGCTCCTGCATAGGCTTGACCAGATGTGAAACCAGTGATTTGACTAGGAACTGGAATTTTGTTGTACGAGTTTGATCCAGCAATCATTACGAGGAAATTCTGCTGATATTGTCCATAATTACCGGCTTGATTCACGCTTGTATAGTTACCCCATAAAGCACATGAGATTGATCCGGTTGAGGCAGGATTCGTGCAGTTGGCGTCAGGAGTGTGGACTGGAGAACGCTGGTAGTAAATGTTGAATGCTTGACACGCCGGGATTGCATCACAATAGGCTGCGCAAGCCGAAATATTATATTGAGAAAGACCAAAATATCCGAGGTAGTAGTTTGAGTTACTGGAATTTTGAGTGGTAGTAACATTCCATCTGTTCAGAAACGACACATTGTATCCAGCAGGGGGGAACCAAGCAGACTGGGCGATATTGCTAATACTATTGTCGACCAAAAAACCAGCAGGAGAAGTGTCATTTGCAACATAATTACTAAGATATGTTGCCGGGGTACTGCACGTCGCAGACGCTGCTTGTCTTTTCACGGCTGATACCCTTTCGGTTGTTTTAGTTGAGCCCTTTTTTTTTGTACTGCTTGTAGTCTTGACTTTCTTCTTGGTGGTCGTTGTAGTAACAATCTTTTTCTTGGTCGTGCTTGATTTTGTCTTGCCGCTGGACTTTTTTAAGATATCGCTTGTTGTCAAAGGCTTCTTCGTGGTGATGGACGAAGTAGACTTGGCTGCGCTCTTCCCAAAGTGGGAATCCGACAATGAGCTGACAATCGATGCAGCCAATTCGACAGTATTGACTTTCACGACAGGGGTGATCGCGGCTGGCAAATTTCCATGAACCATCGGCAAAGGCGCATTGCCAAATGTCGATTGGTTATCATCAGCTCTGGAAAATGCTGCCAATACAAGTACCGAAAGTCCCCCAAAGTATCGCATGGTCTTTTATATCAACTGAAAAGAGGACAAAAGGGAAGAGAAGATAGTGGTTGACAAAAGAGAAGGAAAGATATTGGTTGACAAAAGAGATTGAACTTATATGTCGAGTTGCGTACTATGTCTTACCAAATATTCTTACATCGACGTTCTCAGGGCGAGAAATAATTTCAAAAACGGTGAAGTGTAGCTGTGTAGATATTGGCCAAGGGCGGATAACTGTTGAACGTATAAATCGAATAAGGAATAGCAGTTTCGGCAAATTCTCACAACGGACTTGATACAGACGTGATAAAAACGGATTGACTAGTTTTCAGTCAACCTGAATGAGTATTGAATTTTGATCTCTCATGCTGTTCGTGGATTGTATGTACCAATTAAGCTATAGCCTTTTACTCTTTCTTGATAACGTTAGTACAATTTAAGTTAGTATTACTAACGTTAGACCTTTTCTCTTAGACCTGGTATTTCTGTCCATTCCTTGATGTATTGAGCATGAAAACGATGATCGCCATGCGTGTGTGTGAGACCAAGAGAATTAGCTGCGGTCTATGCGCCGGGTAGGACGTCTTAGTCTCCGGCTTCTGATTTCACTCCACTAGTGTGCGAAGTATCTCAAGGTCCGAACATCGTGGTGGACAGATATCATGATAATCTCATTCACTAGATGGTTTGTAGTTCACAGTTTAAATTGATTTGCGAGCAGCAGACTGTAAAACGTTGAAGCGTATTCCCGCTATAAGCGAACAAGGTCGACTTCATCGAATTTTTTCGAACGGCCGTGAGTTTTGGGCCAATGTCTTGCAGTCCGCGTTGAAAGACATCGTTGCAGCAATTGCATGCAATTGAGGATTAGTTCAACCTCAGACAAGTGGGTCAAGCTCAATTATCATCTACGAATTCATCTGTTCATGGGACGAGTTTGCAAAGCAATCACAATTCATTATATGAATTAATTTCGTTACGAGTTCTTCTGTTCAGGATGGCGATATGGACAAAATGCATGGGGTATAATTAATTTCGCTACAGGCCTACTTATCCAGAAACATCTCCAGAAAGCTAACACGTTTGTCGGATGCGTGGGGACTGATCGGGGATGATGAGGCAGATCCAAAAAGCCTTTCGAATGTCTGGCCGGGTCAGAATGTCACTGCGTAGTACGGCAGGATGTAAAGATCGTTGAGATGACTGTGAAAGATCAAGCAGAATGAAACCATGGTACGTGAAGCTCGACAAAAGCATACAATTACATGCGCTCTAGTGCCTTTGTCAACAATTGCGGACCATTGTAGATATATCGTCCTCGGACAAAATAGGCGACTGTTGAGATGAGGATCACACCAAACATGACTACCGAGACCCAATTCATGTCTACTGGTCCTGTTGGCACACTGATCGGAAATAATGTCCATATCGCTATCCATACACCGTAGATAATTGCTAGGATATTGCATGGGAGTCCAAATCGACCTAAAGTCCACCGAAGTTTAGGAAACACGTGAGCGTTACGGTGACGGAAGTACATTAAGCTGCCGATTGCTGCGCTGTAGGTTAACATTGACGAAGTTGACGCGATTGCGACCTGTTGAAGAGGTATTGATTAGTGTCCCAAGATTTTATTAAGCAAGCAGTTCTTAACCTTACCAACGAGTTGAACGCATCAGAACTTCCAAGGTAGATCACAATCAAAAGACAACTAAATACGCAATTCAAAACCATTGCGTTGATTGGAAGCTTTGATTTGAAGGGTACCCTACTGATCCATACATGAAAAGGCATTCCGTGATCTCGTGCAAAGGCGAATGTTGTTCTTCCAGCAATTGTCTGGCCATTAAGACTGTTGACACTGAACAGAACTGTGAGCATGGCCAACAGTGTTGCCATGGCCGAGCTGGAAATTTTGCCCCTCAGTATGTATACAAGCAGACCGTCCTCGTCATTGATTGCATCGTTCAAGTCTGGGATTGAAAAGACAACTGTGATGATCATGATTAAACAAGTCAAGGCACTGGCAGCGTATGACCAAACAATTACACGTGGAACGGTCAAAGAAGCATTTCGAACCTCCTCTGCCATGTGTGTTGTTGCATCGATGCCTGACGGACGTTATTTTCAAAAATCTTGAGGAGCTTTGTGTTTGACATACCTTGAAGACAGAATACTGTGGATAGCTGACCAATCATGACTGCCAAACCAACGGTTGACCATCCCCCAGTATTGGAAAACTCGGTGAATGCTGTTTTTGCAGTTACATGGTCGGCTCGCGCCCAGAATAACACGAGCATTACCAGGAACAGTCCCAGATGGAGCCATATGACAGTTTGATTGATTAATGGAATACTTCTAAGACCGTAAACATTGACCAATGTCACAATGATGGTGATGGCAATCGCGAGGAGAACAACGTGCCATTCTTGGAGATTATAATCGGGATGAAGTAGATGTGCGGTCGACTGAATGAGTGATCCGACAAAGACTGCAATTGACGCATTACCAGCAGCCCAAGATATTACATTTGCCCATCCTAATCATTGTCAATTATTAGACTATGTTGGTAGATTTATGTGCCTTACCGGTAACGTAGCTCAATGGCCTTCTGATTGCCGCTGGGGAAAACTCTGCGACCCAGTGATACTTCCGAATGTCGTCAATGCTTGGCTATATTCAGATGAACATGACGATCTCTTACCATTCCCCCGGCAGTAGGAGCCATTGAAGCCATTTCTGCAATTGACAATACACAAACGAGCATACCAGCACATGTTACCAATGCTGATCTCGTGTCAGTAGATGTCGGCAGCGGAAGGGGACTTGACCATACAGGTCCAAATGAATGCCGCTCTTCCACCATCAATTAACGCAGAAGTGGCAGTAATCAAGACAATTTCCCATGACATTAGGACAATCATGACGAATGATAAAATTGACCATGATCCGAATATGCGCTTTTTTGCTGTTATTCAGAAATATATCTCATTCATGTTGATGATAGTCAAACCTTTAATTCTTGCGTCTTTCCCAATCGTGCCATGTCTCTGCGGTCTTGCGCGTTACACAACAGTTCGTCCACCACTTTTGGATCGAGATCTTCATCATGTGAAGTCCCATCAATTATACTATTTGATGTTGAGACATATCCCTTTTCAGTAGTACTGTGTCCACCTTTCGAGTGTGTGCCATATTGAGGCGCATAGTTGGTGATCAATTCGGTCGGCTTTGACCTCGTAAAAAATGGCATTTCAGATCAATAATAAAAAGTCAGATTGAGGAATGTTTGAAGAAAAGTTTTGAAAGAACGAACGTGCCGGAGTTTCGAGGTAATTAATTTTTGTTTAATTACAAACCGTTTGTTTTCATATGAACGTTGTTTTAATAAGATTACACGGAGAGACCAGAAACCGTTGAGGCAGTGAGGCAGCAACTTCAACGCTCTTATTTATTTGATCTCATCAGCCCAAGGAATGGCTTCCTGTGCCCCGAGGCGTTGGATCGTTCGGGCAGCGGCCTTGCATGCTCGACTAACGGCCAGTTCAACGTTCCACTGAGTTTGTAGTAGGTAATCTGCTGCGTAATAGCCTGTGAAGGTATCACTAAATAAGTTATTCTTTGTCAGTGATAGGCACAACGTTTGTAAACAGAAATGTCGGACAAACCCAGCTCCAGTTGTATCCACGACGTTGACAATTTTGACAGCTTCCACGGTTCCGAACTGACCGCCACTTGTTGCGTAAGCTGCTCCATTGGACCCAAGAGTCAATACGACATTTTTCACGCCTTTTTTGATGAAGATGTCAATAATTTCACGTACGGACAATTGTTGACCAAGAATGATTGTAGCTTCGTGCTGATTTAGTACGAGATGATCAAGATCTTTAAATATCGTATGATCTAGGTCTGTTACTGGTGGCGATGGGCTGAACAATGTTGAAACGTTGTTTTGTTTTGCATACTGTAATGCTCCAGTTACTTGTTCATGCCGCACACCAAGAAAACCTACCACCAGGGTTGGTTTGGACTCTCCAGTAAGGCTGATCGCATTATTCGCCGTCCACTGCAAGTTGGCACCTTGATACCCTATATTACGACTGTCATTTGACTCTTTATCGACAATCACGATGCATGTACCACTTTTAGTATTTGAAATTGTTTGAACTTTAGAGACATTGACGCCGTTTTGTTCGAGATTTGTCCTCAGGACTCTTCCAGTTTCGTCGTCGCCGACAGCACCATTCATAAATACTTGTATGTCATGCTCCGATTCATACGATGTCTGACAATGATGATGACCCGCTCGATGAATGGCTACGGCAGTGTTTGCACCCTTTCCGCCAGGAGCACTTGTGACGTCGTGACATTCCATTGACTCTCCCGCACAAGGCATACGATCAGTTTCTAGGATCAGGTCCATGCTGATCCCGCCGATGACTGCGACCTTTAATGCAGATATTTCTGGCGGCTTGTAGATGAGAAGGGATAAACACGGCTTTTACTAGCATGGATCGTGCGGGGTAACTTTCATCATGAATCATGCTATTTGTAGAGCGCGGCATGCATGATTCGGGTTGAATAGAATACTGTCGACGATTATTTTGTTTCCGCGTTGAAATTTGCGCTCTATGTCTTTTAAAGGTAAGTTAGTAAAGTCCTTTTGGGTGTTGAATCAAAATAACAACTCTTATTAAACTGATACTTCAGCGTCCAAATCCTAGAATAAATGCTGCATTTGAGTCTGCAGTAGTTTCAGGTAGCCGTAGTCAACGCGATCTTTCATAACATTTGTTATCAAAGTCCATTGCAGCGTGAAAGGACACAAGGTCACTTCCATATCTCCATGTCGTGATGCTGTCTCGATATGGTCGAAGCTGTTAGACAAAAAATTGAGTTACTACGAGGATTTATAGATCTGCAATCTGCACTTTCAGAAGAGCACGATGATATTTTACTCGAGCACTCGTTGGTTGATGCACAAACAGAATTTTACAACTATATTGCTCTGCACAAACATGATACTAAGCGACTCGTCAGATTTCATCTAGAGCTAGGTACTCGTGATAATGTGTGCTGCATAGCAAACATGAGTGAATAGGTGTCTAGGAATTTCAATGTATGCATCCCAATTTATCTAGAGAACGAAGCACTACATTATTTTCCAGGAACAACAAACAAGCGAGTGCTTCTTAGAATTCCGCTCCTATATAAGCTCGGAGAGTCGCTAAATCCTAGGAATGTCGAGGAGAAGCTGCGATGTAAAGCTGCTTCGTTCATCTAGATCCGCAAGAATTGTCAAGGGATTCTATTGCCTCAGTTATATAGTTTTGGGCTATTAGTACTATATAAAGATTTTATAAGCTTTAATAAAGATTAAGAAAGAAGAGTAATATAAGGAAATATAGCCGTAGAGTAGCTATAAGGTATAACGTTAAGAATAGAATATAAAGCTTATTAGTATAGCCTATAATTGAAGTTACGTTAAGCTAATAGGCTTACTATTAGAATTATATACTATATATATTTATATATTTAGAAACTCTTCTTAGACGCCTTAGAGATTTATTTACTATAGTGTATCTATTCTTAGCTCTATAATATCTACTTATAACTATCTTACTAAAGTTAATATTATAGTCCTCTTACTTAGTATCTAGTACTACTCTATTATAGTAAATATATATATAACATATTATAACTTATCTATATATAACTTAGGCTTTAGACTCTATCTCGTCTTTTATAGTCTAATTATAAGAATAACTTATTAAAGTAAAAATAACTTAAAAAAGTAACATAAATACTAGTAAAAAGAACTATATAAATACTTATATATAAAAAGAATAAGAATATATATCTTATAATATAGACTTTCTTCTATTTACTTTATAGTTAAATAGAAAGAGATATAGATACTTAAAGTAAAGTATCTAGTTTAAATTTATATATTTTAGTCTTAGTTTTAGAAGATTAAGTTTCTGAATTTTATACTCCTAATTTAATTTATAATATAAGATTATACTATACTTCTTAACCTTTCTTAATTAAGAATTTTTAGTTACTCTTAAAATATCTTATATTTAGTAACTAAGTATCCTTATTTAAAAGACTAACTATAGGATTTATAATAACTTGTTATAAGATAGATAGTATAGAAGTTATAGCTTATTAATTCTAAATAAGACTAAAAATAAAGTAATTAGTAGTACTACTATATACTAAGAGAGTAATAGTATCTCTAATATCCTACTAGGCTATATAGCTACTAATACTAAAATAGTAAACGTATAGATAGTACTCGATCTTTAATCTATCTACTATAGAGGTATCGATATATAGTTCTAGTTCTATAATAGAGAGTTAAGCTAATTATAAAAGTAAAAGGAAAATAAGAAAAGGTATAGATAATATTAGAGTAAATATGTATTCTACTAGTAGTTTTCAGTTCCTTATTTATTAGGTTTATTCTACTTCTAAGTTGTTATTATTATATACTATTAGTATCGCTATAGCTTTAATACTAGATAAGTTATTAAACTTCAAAGATATAGAATAGTAATCTCTTATAATTATAATTATTCTAAAACTTCTCTTATATAATACTTTCATAGTAGAGACTATAGAACACATCTAGGTATAAGAAAGAGCGACCTTATACTATGAAGATAGCTTATTTCGTTAATATAGATTTCCTTCGCGTATTTCACTCCTGCCTCCGAGTTTCAAGGGCTCCCTTAATATCGGCTTCGATTGTGTCCATAACCTTCTTAACCATCCCTTGTTCTCGAAGCCCTCGTAAAGCTTCCTCGACGTGCGGCTTAGCACTCTCACCACTAGCATCGATAGAGTAGACTCCACTTCCGATTATGCCATCAGTTCCTCGAGCCAAGACAAGATCATTAGACAGCGGGACGCCAGCAGCCGAATCTTCAGCGCCTGCCGAATATCGTGCACTAGTAGCTAAGAAAAGATGCCGATCTCCAGCTTCTTCGATACGCATGTACAAGAGAGGACCAAAGAGTCGAAAGATGGCCTTAGCGGCGGTCAGTAGAGCGCCTGCGGTCCCTCTCGTAATTCCAGACTTGATGACGCCAGGGAAATTATGGACGAAGGAGACATTAGGATTGTCTTTGTGGTGCCCTTCAAGAGAAAGAGTCGTGATTGAAGCAGCGTGATCTCGATTAGCCATGAGTTTCATATGCCATCCTTGGAAATCGTTCAACTTGACTTGGCCCTCGAGAGTAGCGATGAACACAGACACGACGCGACGTAATGAGGTTGCATTATTAATGAGAGGAAGCAGATTAGAGATGAAGCGATTTCGCGCATGGCATGCGAGCGCTGCTGGATAATGAAGTCCCTCGTCGGTACCTAGTCCCATAATTAAGGCGGATTATCATTCCGCTATTTGACTGACTTACGAATTCCAGTCTGCAAGGTTCCGATAGTGAGGAACAATAGATTAATGCTTGTTTCACGACGCTGTATTTCATTACAGATATCGTCAACGTTTCGTATAAGGCTCGTGTCTCTGCTTATAAATATAAATTCACCCTTTGGGTTCAGTGCTTTACATTCGTTTGTGATACGCAGGCCGGCTTCTTGGGAGCGTCCGACGAGGTAGACGCGAGGGCTTGTTACGTATCTCGCAAATTGCCGAACTGTGGTTTCTCCAACACCATTAGTCGCGCCCACGAAAACGGCGACAAGCTCTGTCGGTAGAGCGGCTGCAATCCGTTCATTTGAAGCACGGATCACTTCAAGCGCGACCATAGTAGTGCTGAAATTATTACGACAGAAAGGGCATGAAGAACTAGTTGCCGTACGCTAAGTGGTCATATAACAAGGTATTACGGAACATGTATCGGAGATTCTATCGGAGTAATTATTTCCCCGATCGTCTATTTTAGGGCCCGTCGGATAGCACATAGTTTATTCTAGTTTTTTGATTAAGGGCCCGTCCGATAGCAAAAACAACAGTTTAGTTTATTTTGAACTAATCAAAGCTAAAATAAGGTTTGATTGATTTTTTATGGTTTTCTGCTGAGGTCGTGGGCAGTTCGTACAAAATTGCGGGGATCGAGTCATTATGACATTATTTCTAGTATACTATAGTATATTTTTGAAAAAAATAATGATTTAATTATATAGTAATATACTAGTTATTATAGTAGTTAACTTATAATAATAGTAATATACGTCTAGTCTTACCGTACGGCTTAATAGTATACTACTTTATTAGACTATTACTATTTACTATTATACTATTTATTATTAATACTATTATTACTATACTATATACGCAATACTTTATATACTATTATAGTTATTATTTATGTATAATTTATCTTACTTTATGTTTACTTTTATATTTCTTACTATATACTTACTTCTACTACTTACTTATGTACACTTTTATAATATTATATAACGCTTACCTTTTCCTTCTTCCTTTATCTATACTCTCTTCTCCTTATATATTTTCTAATATAAATATAGCTCCTTAATAGACTTTTTTACTATAATTATAAGACTTTATATATTTTTATAACTACTAATATAGGTTATATAGTAATAGTTATATTCTTACTACTACTCTTAAGGTAGCCCTTATCGCTATAAATAAGGCTAAGTAAGTAGCTTATAATAATACTATTATTATTAACTTAGATAACGATAGTCTAAATAAACTAGCTAAGGTTATTACTATTGATGATAGTAACTTAGATAATATTAAAATAGCTATTATTATCTATAATAACACTACTATCTTAGCTGTCCTAAACTTAGGAGCTATTATATAGCTATAGTAAGTTATCCTTTAGCGTTTTATTATATATAGTAATACGTTATACTAATAGATATTAGGAGCTAGATACTTAAACCTTCTAATTTCCTTATTAATAGATAGTACGTTCTACTTATTTAAGGTACTACTATTCTTTCTTAGTTTATCTATAACTACTATAATAATAATAGACATTAACTCTTAGCTTAGACTAGTTATCTAGTCTATATCTACTAATCTTACTCTAATATTAAGCATTTTTTAAGTTACTGTCCCTTATATATTAACGCTATACTTATCTATAGCTATAGTGTTAAGAATAATACTCCGTGTAGTCGCTATATATAAAACATATATCTATTCTTAGTATATATCTTTATAGCTAATACTTTTAATAACTATTACTTTAACTATAAATATCTAGACTAGGGAGCTTCTTATAGCGTTATTAGATAAGGCTATGTAATTATACTAATACTATTAGATTATACGATTATAGCTACACTATCTTTAGGTACTTTATAGCGCTATAGTAGACATTAAGTGTTTAGCTATATAGAAAGAAAGGCAATTTTATATAGAATTATATCTATTCTCTTTATTTATATAATATATCATAAAAGAGGTAGTAAGACAGTTCTCTTATCTATATAATAATTAGTAGATAATATATATATATAATAGTATATAGTATTATTTATTCCTTTATTTATTAAGCTACCTTATAAGTTATTATTATTATTATAAAATATTTTTATATACTATTATTAATAATATTATTATTTTATTTATAATTTCTATTATCTAAATATCCTAATTATATATACGTACTACTTATATAATTTGTATATATAATAGCTAGCTTAAACATTACGACTTACTTAGATAGTGTAGCTAACGACGATAACATTATTTTAGAAGAAGCTATATACTATATAGTTATTCTTATTTTAAGGCTTATAATAGTAGAGAAGATTTAGGAATCTATATAAGAATAGAGAAAGTTATAAGTATCTAGTTTTAATCGAATATATATATAGATAATAGGACTTATAAAACTAGACTATAACATTAAGAATAATTTAGATTTATATTAGTATACACGTTATAGCTATACGATATTTAACTATCTATATTAGCGTATAATAACTACTTTAACACTAATAATAGATAGCTAGTAATATACTATAAGGTTTAAGCTAGCGATATTTCTATATATAGCTATAGTTAGATCCTCTTATAGGAATATCGCTATATAGATTATATATTCTCTTAATATAGTTAGACGTATATTTCACTTTATACTTAAAGTACTTTATTAATTATATAAGGATTATGTATAGCTAGTAAATATAATAATAGAGGCTAAAAGGATATAGGAGCAAATAAGATATAATAGTAATTTCTAGCTATATTTTAAAGGTATAGTTAAAGCTATAGATAGTACTTATCTAGTAATATATAAATGTAGTAAATCTATAGTATAGTAGAATCGTAAGGGCTATAATTCATAGAATGTACTAGTAGCTACTAACATTAATAGTAGATTTACGTACGTATTAGCTAGATTCGAAGGATCTACTTATAACTCTTAAGTATTATAAGTTGCTAGAATAAAGGGATTCTATATATTAGCTAATTATTTCTACCTTATAGATACTAGTTATCTAAATTAACTAGACACGCTTATTCTATATAAGGCTATTAGATATTACTTATAAGAACAACAAAATACTAGTTAGTAAAGACCTTAAAATCTAAATATATTATATAATCTCTAGTATACTAAATTACGTAATATTATAGAAAGGGTCTTTAGAGTTTTTAAACGTTACTTTAAGTATATAAATACTACTATAGAGTTCCTAGAAATCGACGTATAAGTCTAAATAGTTTATACGCTAGTTATATTATATAACGTAATACTAGATAATTAACCTTATAATACTCTAGCTAATCTTAACAAAATAGATAATATAACTAATATAGCTAATAACATTATAGAATAAAACGTACAGACGTAAGATAGCTAACATAGAGATAATAGAATAAACAAAAAACGGACTAATATAGTAATAGCTATATAGAATAACTTTAAGGTAGCTTAGATACTTAATAATTACTTCTAGTAGTTATTATAATAGTTAACTCCTCGATACTTTTTTATTATTATATAAGCTATTAATTAATAAGAGCTACTCTAGTTAAGTTATTTATATATATAAATATGTTACTATACGTTTATAGAGCTATAAGAATAGTAGCTCTTTATAATAGCGTTAAATAGCTATAATCTTTAAGAATAATTTATATAGCTATTTAAATAGAAGATAGCCTACTTTATAATTCTACGCTCTTTTTCACAAATTTAACTAAAACTTAGAGTATACTATTTAAATTATTTATATTAAGAGTTGAATTTAACTATTAAGTACGTTATCTATAGCTAGAGGTTCTCTTTAAGGTACTTTAAATTATAGATATAGAAGAATTCTCTTTATTTATTACTATTTCTTTAGACTATATTATATTAGCTATATTAATATTAATATTCTTATGAATTTCCTTAATTACTAATATATATTTACTATTAGCTATTATATTAGACTATAACTTATTATACTAAGTCTCTTACTTTTATTTTGAAACTATATAGCCTTTAGATAGGCTTAAAAATACTTATTTATTATAGCTAGCTTAGAGTAATATACTCTTATATTAGAGACTATCTAACTAGATAATTCCCTTAAAGATGTCTATTACTTCTACTTACTCTTTAATGTATTATATTTATTCTTATATTAACTTTCACTAATTTAAGATATAGAGCTATTTAGTGTAAATACTTATTTATTTATTACTATAGCTACTGCCTTAAAGCACTTCGTTTTCTATCTAGTCTTAGAGTACTAGCTAGAATACTTATAGTCTAATAGTATATTAAGAAGTTTTTAAGTTAAGTTATTAGTCTAGCGTATCACATCTATGTTAATATTACGGCTACGACTACAGCTTAGGCTATACGACTTATTTAGTAACTATTATTATTAGGGAGATAGTATAGTTAGTTATTAAGATAGTGTTAATTATGTCTAAATATTATAAGGCCTAATACTTAGCGTTAGCGTATAACTAAAGAGGAAAGGATCATTTATTGTCTATGTACTATATACGTAGTAGTAATATATAGTAGTAATAAAAAAGTTATGACTCTATTAATATACGTAATTATTTATTTTTCAAAAAGTACCTTAATAGAAGTTTTTTCTATAAACATAATAAATAACCTTTTTGTAGTAGTTTAGCTAATTATAGTACGAGGAAAAAAAGAGGGGTTTAGAGTTTAATCTTTACAAAATAAACGGCTAGTCTTATTAGATACTTAGCGTTTTTTGAAAAGTTTTTATAAACTTAATTAATAAACTAAAATAAACTATGTGCTATTAGACGGGCTCTAAATAAAAGAAAGCTATATAAGTCCTTTCAAAAGGAACTATACGTAGTGCTACTTCTAAGATAAATAATAATTAATTAAATATAAACATCTATATGTTTAGTAGATTTTACTAGGCTATTAATTGATATCTTATGTAGAACCCCTAGATATCTATAAATAATACTAACGAGATTTGATTTATTGAGTATCTAGCGTAACTCTAAACTATGAATTATTATAAAAACTATATTTTGATAAGGAAACATACTAAGATCTAGGTGTGTACATTTTGTAGAAGGAGACGTTATGTGTCTAGACTTCGCTTTCGTAAATCAACTACACCTTCTAAGTCTTCAATCTTCCGAAGCAAACGAGAACCTAGTAGATCTATAGTAGTGTCTTTCATTCTGTTGAAAAAACTCTCGGATGGTACTTGAAGTATTATCGCTAGCGCGGGAACCCAACTATGGACATACTATGCTAACTAACTAGATCTAGCCTCGGTATAGTTGTCTGACGGTCTTGTACTCTCGTCTGTATAACAAATATCGAACCACTGCTAAGAGCTATAGTACTCTATACTAAAGTGATCCAAAACATAGGTATCGATGATTAGTATAGAGCTGCCTTTACGTTCTTCCTCTGTAACTGTCATAATATGTTTCTTACATAGCTAAGCCGCTCTCGGTGCCGTGGAAATGTACGGCGTACCCGTCATTAACATTTTCATATAGCTATCTACGTTCATTACAGTAGGACGAGGCTAGATAACCGAGTCCTTGATGTTAGATGAAAACAGACCAAACCCCGGTCGATAATAAGCACTAGAACCGTTACTAATGTGCCTTAACAGATATCTCGGACGTTCTTGATATTGAATATAAGTTATTAGATAGTCTCGACGTCGACCCTATAACCTTTTGATGCTCTTCGCTTCTGGACTTAAAAGCGCTGTAGCAAGGCCATTTAAACGCTCTGCTAATCTTTGTACGTCTTTTTCAAGATTAGCTCGAAACTCTTTTAGTAGTGATTCCTCGGTCTTGAGGGCTAGGGAGCTCAGGACAGGACCGTGATATACAGGTTACGTAAGTTGGAATGATCGTAAGGTTGCATATTCCATTCGAGTTATTATCTTTACAAAATCATATTTGTGTATTAAGACTCTTATAGCGCATATTTCTTTTTTGACAGAATCCTCTAGTGGATCGGTAGTTCCGCTAATATCTATACGCTCAAGTTTCGTCTCGAGGGATTCTTTTAGCTTTAGTATATTATACTCGTAGGTTCCGTCGAAATATTCTGATCGTCTAACGCGACTTCGTGAATTCGGGGCCATTTTTAGACAACTATATATATACTATAGTAGATAAGAAAGCTAGTAAGTATTGTAGCTAGGTTGAAAGACTTCTATAGATAATAGTAGATTAGAGACGTTAGTAGAGAGCGCTATCTTTCATATCTCTATGTAAGTTTTTTTAATTTCGATTAAGGGTTAAAATTTGTTTTAGGATAAGATAAGGCTATAAGTTTTTAGTAGGATGACAGCTAGCGCTAGTTATTAACAACTTAGCACTATTAGACTACGGTATAGTTAGCGGATACTAAACTATAGTACCGTTAGATTTCAAATAACCGTTTTTAGTATTAAAACACAGTTGACGGGAAACTAACGAGATTATTTCTAATAACGTTTTAAATAGACTTTTTCTTAGTCTATATAAGGAGGTCTAGTTACCACCTTATCTATTTGTTTTTAGTTAAGTCTTATCTATACTAATATTCTTATAATATTATAAACCTTATTATATCGTCCTTACGTTATTACATATTATTATTCCCTATAGGTACTAGTTATTAATAACTAGTAGTAACATACCTTAGGATCTTAGTACTAGTTATGAATTATCTTTAACTTTCTTAACTTAACTTAATAGAATTAAACTATAATATACGTTAGAAATTAATTAAGTAAATGCTTAGTATATACGTTATAACTACTTAGCCTTATTACGTCTATATTATTATATATAGTTAGCGATAGTTATAATCCTCTCTAAAGTACTATAAATCTATAATTAGTATCTTCTTATACGCTATTATAAATTCATAGTTTATGTCTTATAGTTAGCTACTATAACTTAACTAAGCGTATTCTTATTAGCTATTATAATATAAGTAAGTATATACTTACTTAATCCTATTATTTACTTACTATCTAGCTTAATATAGTAGGATTCCCTACTTATTATTTATTTACCTTCTAATTTTTTTATTTACTTATAGTAATTTTCTTTATCTATAATCTTCTATTCACCTTTTATAACATTCTATTTACTTAAGCAAAATTTTTATCTATAAAAATTTTGCTTTATATATTTACTTTTCTTTTATTATGTTCTCCTTATCTTCTTTTATATTCTCTTTTTTAAAGGACTTAATTTAACTATATACTTAATATAACTTTAACTTTAGCTTAATATACTACGTTACCAAAAATTCGAGAGCGATTTGCTATAAATTTACCGATCGCGCTTAGCAAAATCGGTCAAAAACGCAAATTACAAAATTATATTATTCTATAGAGTCTCGATTATAATTAGTAATAAACAGATTTGCGATTATAATTAGTAATAAATAATAGTATTACGATCGTAATTAGTAGCCTCTAGCTAAGCTAGATATCTTATAATACTAGGAATACTATATATATAATTAAGATAGAAGAATACTTAACTCAAAATACCTAATATATTATATATTTAGTTAAGATATATATTATAAGTTTACGACTATCGTGTATTATTATTTCTTTATTAATCCTATTAACTTAGCTATAGTATAATTATTATAATAATATATAGAAAGTATTTATAAAGAAGTACGCGCTCTATATAAGTAGAGCTCTAGATATTCTAGCTCTAGATATTATCTTATAAACATGAATTATTATACGTAAATATAAATATCTTAAACTAACTTATACTATATATTTACAACGACTTATTACTAATCGTAGTATTATATATACGTATATAACTACTTAGCTTACTCTTTATATCTTTACGAATTTAATTAAAGTCTTTCTTACCTAATAGTTATAATATTTTATTAGGACTTAATGTCTCTTAATTATTTATCTCCTATCTATGTTCGCTTATAGTAATTATATTATACGTCTAGGTAGAACTCGCTCTTTTACTTCCGATCTTTTTACTAATTATATTCTTTACGTTTATTTATACTATTTAATTAATTACTAAAAAAGGAAGTTCTATTAGCTTTACTCTATTTCTACCTATACTAAGACTAGGTTTAACGCCTTAAATAGTACTACTAGTCGCTTCTAGTAAAGGTACAACTTAAGTTAGTTAAATAGTCGTTAGTACTAGTAGAGGTCGTAATAGTAAATTATTAATAAGATCTATATATTAAATTAAAAAATATAATTAGCTTAGTTTAGATATAATTAAATAAGTAGTCTTCTTATAAGAAGGACGTCTATTAATAGACGTATCTATATTACGATCTCCTAAAATAGAGCTAGATCGGCTTTAGCTTAATCTTATAGTTAATAAAGGTGAAGAAGGACCTAAAGATAATTATCGTTAAAGCGTATTATAAATAGCTAAGTAGATATATTACCTATATTATGTACGTTTATATCCTTACTTATATCTTAAACTTCTTAAAATAGTTAAACTAGCTTATATATCTACTAAGTTATAGTATTATCTAACTATATTAGCGAGGTTAAAGGATGTCGAAGTTACGGATCTATAGATATATTAGTCCTTATATATATAAATTACTACTTAATACTTTCTTAAAGTAAGATTAAAAGAGGTATTATAATATTAAGAAGATTAACTTAACCTAAATCTAGAGATAAATAACCTTCGAGTTAAAGATAACATTCTTACTAAAGATAATAGTCTACCTTTAAGAATCATAGAACTTAACTTATTATCTAAACTAAGACTATCTAAGGTATTAGTAAACTAAGTAATATCTAAACTAATTAGCTTATAGTAACTATAATCCTTTATATTAATAAATCTTAAAGCCTTTACCTTAATTTTTTTAAGTAATTTCTCTCTTTATTTAGTACTTTAACTAGTAAAGTCTTAGTTAATCTAACTATAAAAATCATACGTTATAAAAAGTTTGATTTTTGTAGACATGTCTTTACTAGTCTTACTATATACCTTATTATCTTCCTTTTGTTATTTTAATAAAGTCGCAATCGTAGCATAAACTAACACTACGAGAAATAGTGTATATTTATTAAAATAATACCGTGTTTTAGGTATAACTACTAGAGCTACTCTATAATAGAAGGTAGTAGTAATAGCTTAAATAACGAACTAACTTATAAAACGTTTACCTTATAATTATTAATCCTTTATATTATATTAGAATATAAATAAGGTAATAACTTATAAGATTACTATCTTTATATTTAAAACTCTTATTATAAAGTAAGCGTAATACCTATTCTTTAAGTTTATTAGGTCTATGAAGTATTACGCTTACCTCCTTATTTATTACCTTTACGGCCCCGAGGGTCGTGGGTCAGCCGGTCCGGTCCCGTATTAGTCGTTCGGCAGTCGTCCATTGGTCGAAATGCTGAAGCCTCCGAAGCGGCGTTGTGATTGGTCGAAAGCCTTTGTCTGAACTCTAGTTCGTACCGTGGTTGATGAGGTCCGTCGCTTCCATTCGATTCCATGCGCTCCGTGTCAGTTGGCTATCATCCATTAATACTACCACACAATACTACCACAATTCAGTATCACAGTGTCTATCATCTAACATCACCCACCATCATCCATCATCTATCTTCCATCATCGTTTTATTATAGTGTCCATCATCCATCATTAGTTTATTATAGTGTCTATATCCATCATTAGTTTATTATAGTGTCTATCATCTATCATCGTTTTATAATAGTGTCCATCATCATGTCTATCATCATACGTCGTGGTGTGTTGATCGCAGAATTAATCGCTGGCGTTTGCTCTATGTTAGAGTTTATCTTAGTTTTGATAGTTGACCATAGCGCACACATAGTGGATAGCATTGTTATCGGATTATATTAAAGGATGAGGTGCGTTATGCAAAGGCGACCGCGATTAGCGGGTTTTTTTTTCTCTTAGAGTAGGTCCCACACGCAACGGCGAGTCGCGAACGTAAATAAAGTTGTGGCAATATTTGTCCGCAACATCCGAATTTCGAGTTCGATGTATGTGGTAGTATTTTGTGGTGGTATTATTCTCCTTCGCAAATTCTTCTAACTCTACCTCGAATTGAAGACTAGTTGTAGTTATAGACGTTATAATAGCACTCCTAGTATGATCGTAATATTATCGAATGTAAACGAGATAGTGATAGACGAGAAATGTCATGCTAGTACAAAACGACCTAAGTAGCACGGACATCGGTTGCTAACTAGTCTAAAAGATGAAGCCTTTGATTGTGACCGATATGGTAACAAGACGAGAGACATTAAGCGAGCATAAGCAGCACGAAGATTAGCTACTAATTGGTCTGAACGATGAAGCCTCTGAAGGTCTAATCTGATTAGTCTAATCTAGTCTTCTAAACAGGAGTTCATGTAGAGTAGCGTACCTTGAAATTTTATTGTTATTAATTATTATTGTTTTTGTTAATAAGTTGTGACAACTGTTCTAAAAGTCAAACTACCCACGCCTGCTTGTGAACTCCTCGGCTTTTACTACTATATAGTATAGTTAGTACTTCGATACTCGTATGATTAAGATGTGGTAGGTGTGCGATAATAGGCTATTCAGAAGAAGACTTAAAGGTTAGCTACTATATCGATGTCTATGAAATTCATATAGCAAGCTTCAATATCGTACGTAATATAGAAAAACCTTATCTTCTAATAATGCTTACTACATTCGCAATCGTGTATTAATGATTCGTATTTATTATAAGTTAGAATTTCTGTAGGAATTGAACACGTGACGACGGGATTCTGTCAGCGCTTTGTGGTAGTATTTTATGGTGGTAGTGATTGCATTTCGTAGGGAGTTTCTTGGCAATGACATCACTACTATAGAGTAGATGAAAACAGCGTAACAGATAGTAAAATAGGCAAGGTAAACCTAGAATCGATGTCAGTCCGCAAGCGGACAAGCATAGATTATCTAAGAGTAAGATTTGAACTACGCGCATTCTGGGATTCTTAGATCCGTAATTCACCCCGATATTGGTGCCTATTATGTGATATACGTGTACACGGAGGGTAACCTTTTTCTTTCTAGAAATTTTTAGCATAAAAAATACGGTGTAATTAATAATGATAAAACATATAAAAAAAACGAGAATAATCATGAATTTTCATTCCACGGAGCTCTAGAAGCAATGCCTTACTATGACGATATAGACTGTCTATGTTATCAAAGTGTAGTGTTAATGGTATTTATATTATCGGAGCTGTAGTATCTACTTTCACGTACCTTGTTTTAGATAATCTCACAAAGTCACTAAGAATAACGCTATAACAAACCCGTGTCGATAGTCCGGTCTAGGCAACTAGCAGTAGTATTCCGACCGACCATCTTGTATTTGTAGATCTATGTTTCGTTGTTACAGAAAGCAAATATAGTTATGTCGCTAAAAGACTGTTATTTCAGAGTTAAAACATCGAAACATCGAAACATTGACATAATTATCCATTTATCACTTTCACTATTTATCATTTTCACTATTCACTTTCTCACACCCCGTCATAGTATATATAGCAGCATAACCTTCCTCCTCCTTCCAATCTTTTACACCTGTCTCTTTCTTATATCATATATCTACAATAGCCACTAAACAGAAAACTCCGAAGCAAGCTAAAGCTAAGAAGTCTACCGCGAACAAGAAAGCGACGAAGAAAGTCGTCGCGAAACAGTCACCTGCTAAACGTACCCCCAAGAGAGCTAGTACCAACGCGGTAGGCGTTTTGTAAGGCAAGAAATAGGCGGGAGTTGCTAGTAAAACTATCGATTCAAGTTAGTCATGTATAATAAAATGCTTAATACTAAAAGAAACTGACCTGTAGATATCGTGTAGATATGGCTCTACGTGAGATTCGGCGTTACTAGATAGGTACCGAATTACTACTCCTTAAGATGCCTTTTAGCTGAGTGGTCCGAGAGATTGTATTAAACTACAATAACGACATTAGGTTTACTGTTTCCGCGATAACGGCGCTTTAAGAGGCAGCTAAGGCGAATCTTATATTCATGTTTACAGGTGTGTTAACAATATTTAAGAACCGTTACTGCTCTTACTAATTAAATCTAATAGTGTTTAATCAGTTTGCAATCCACGCTAGGCGAGTCACCCTCTAAGCGAAAGATATTGAATTATACAAGGATGTCTATTAATATTTTCGTCCAGGTGGATCATCATAATAGTCTCTGCCCTATAGATATTCATTATGAACGAAGGATATAAACATTGATAGTTATAAGACATAATAGCCTAAAGAAGCTAATTATAAAAGATGGTGACGATAGTGACGATGATGATAATGATAGTAATGAGAGGTTCAGAATGTGCGAGAAGACTCCCGAACCATTATGTCATACTATAGACTAGTAGTCTAGGAAAATAAACAAATAAACAACAATTTTGGACCACTAATCTAATAACTAATAAAAGCTTTTTTATTTCTGCACCATAATTCCTCCGTGACGCCTAATTATACTATAGTAAAGGGGCAATATCTGTAACAACGTCACCGTAATGATCCTAAAACTTTATGATCAATAATGAAAATAGTTACTAAACATGTCGGTAATGATAATGTGAATAGCAATAAGAGGTTTCAAAGGTCGGGGGAAAAGTGGCTGTGAGTTATTATGTAACGGAAGGACAATAATAAAATATAATTAAATGATTGACATGATCATATAAATAATAACAAGAACGTAGAACCAAATAAACAACTTTATAGTTTCGCATCATAATTCTTCCGTGACGGGTTGGAAAAATGTGGTAGTATAGGGAAAATCTGTGGTAGTATGGGGAAAATCTATAGTAGTATGGGGGAAATCTGTCTCTGTTGCTATCTATCTTTGAAAATGCTTTTCTATTTTCATCCTTCTTATTTATTAACTATCAATATCCATTATGTCATTAAATTCATCCATATCTTGCTTAGCCATTTCTTCGTCCTCGATATCTCTAAACCGAGTATCTGCTACATCCCCTAGCGCCTGTATACTACGATCCTTCAAAACCTTGAACTAAGTCTGTTGTTCTATCTTGTCTCGGAAATTCACAAAAGCTACATCGGATAGATTCATGAGGAAGGCAGTTAATGACTCCAAAATTGCAGTCTCAGTTACTAGGTCTGTTAGACACAGAAGGAGCCTCGGTAACAACTCTATATTCTTAAGTAATATCTTCGCTCGAGGATTCTGTATCTTGCTTGTATGAAGAGGAAGACCACTAATATTATCGCCGTCAAAACGCAATAGTAGACGACAAGTCTCTTTTGCTAATCCCACTTCGCTATGTGGTATCTATTGCTCTAGGTCGTTCTCACTACAAAGATCCTATAACGTATTTGGTCTAGGGAACACATATTCATCATTTTCGGTTAGGTATTTCCCTAACCAGGTCGCTAGATTGCGCTAAACCTCACGCTCGGTATGAGTATAGTAGTCGTGTAGTGTCAAGATCGCCGGTTCTGATCTAGGTTTCTGTCAAGGTATTTAGCAGATATTAATAACTTATAATGATCAGAAAATGCTTACCTTCATCTTTAGGACAAATGCTTTTAAAGACGCCAATAAATACGCCTTCTAACGGAGAGATAAAGTTCCTAGAGGAACGTTACGATCGAATCGAAGATGTGTTAACGGCATACGCCATTTTCGAAACCTGTAAAAGACCTTTGACTAGATTAGTGTCTATTACTCCTATATGAAATAGATTCTGTAAAATATACCTATAGCGAAACTCTTTGTTTGATACCCTCTATAATCGAGCGGTATGTACGTTTAAGGAGGATATTGTAAAGAGCGCGACCTTTTTGGGATACCGCGACTTTAACGGACCCGCCGTTACGATACAGAAGCTTGATTAAGAGGCCACTCGTAAGCGCCAAGTGCGCCTTATAGACACTCTCTATAATCGGACCGTACTGCGAGCTTGTTAGATTCTTAAAACAATGAATAGAAGATAGAAAAGGACAAACATATAATCTTGCACACTATACGCGCCGGGGAGTTAAACGTCTAGCACTGTACAGCACGCGCAGAACCGCTTCCTTTTTAAAGAGACTTTTTATAGTAGTCTCATATAGCTACTATAGCGATTGCCAGATGATCAAGGACAACTAGACTTAGTGTCGCAACATTAGAACGACCTTTAACAACCACTCTTGTTGTAGTGCCAAATTAGTGCCGTCTAGTAAGTCTATTTCTAGGTTAGTGGTTGAGGTGCGTAGACACATATTAATGGCGCTTAGACTATCGTCTTCAAAATAGTAATCTTGCTAGCCGTTATTGTACTCTTCACCACCGGTAAGATCATCCTCCTACTCCCCTGTAAGATCTAGAGTATCGATCTCGTCATGATCGACTACGGGACCGACATTGTCATCTAGCGTCAGGCTGATTTATGTATGATGCTTGCCTTTTGCTTTTCTATACTTAGTTAATACAAAATTTCCTAGTTCAAAAATAGAGATAACTTACCTCTCGTTATGTAGGTCGTTCTCCTTATTACGTTTCAATATCTCCTTCTGCTGCGCGTCTGCAGCCTAATATTCTTCATTCTTTTCTATCTACGTCTTCAGATTTCTTGAGACCTAAGTAAGTGTTGCCTTTTTGGCATTCTCATAAAGCACACGTATCTGTGGGCGATTCTACAGACGCAATCTCTCTTTTTTTGTATTTTTGTTAATGGAAAGTTCTTCTTCGGCCTTTCTTTTTTTCGGTATAGCTTTCTTTCTTAAGGATGACATCTGCATTACGAACAGATAACACGTTAGCTTTTACCGCTACTTATCGCTTTTAAAATCCATTAGCACTTACTATTTTATGATGGCGTTAAATTATTATGAGGTCGCGAGAAATAAGAAAGGTTGGAAAGTTATTACCACTCGAATATAGATTAGGGTGTGCTTATACTATGGTTTTGAACAAAGAAATGGTTACGGTGAATTTCGTTATAAATTGAAATATTTAGCTTCAGAAACAAAGAGATTGTGATGATTGCATAATTATTGTAAGTCCAAAGTCGCATCACGTGAAACAAAGAAATTAAGGTTCATTACTTATTCTTTTCGACTTCACTTCTGTATTCCTTACAATTTTGCTAAACCACGACAGGCTATATGGAAAGTCAGGCCTATTGATACTCTCGGTACTCGTTTAGTCTTACAAATCTACTAACACAAGTACTACCACACGTAGATGTTCAACTTCACTACAATCATGAATTTCACATTCCACATTTCATATTTCATATTTCACCTCACCTACTATTAATTTTTTTTGCTGTGCAGGGTTATTCGTATCTATTTCTTGCCAGCATCAATTTTTTCTTCTTATCTCTTTCGAGTTTTCATAAAGACAATTTTTTTTACAAAGCATCGTTATACTATTAATTATCATCACTATTAATACCGATATACATTATCTACAATAGTTACATAGTATAAGATGTTCTAGAATCTTACTAATATGTTAATAGCTTAAGGAGTAAGTGTAAATTAATAACATAGTGTTGTTTATCTCCTTATCTATTTTAGAAGACTTTAGCGGCATTAAGAAGACGAAATGCTATAGCACTATTACTACAATAACCACATCCTACCTTGGATCTTAAAGCGGAATCCTTAACAAACCCTCAAAGTAAAGAGCAGAATCATTCTAATAATCATGTTTCTGAAGCTCTTACTAATAGTAAGTCTAGAAATTTAACTATTAATTCATTAGTCAATATTTCCTCGTCGAACAGAGCTAAAAACCCACCACTAGATCCATTACTCGACATTTCCCTCGATAACCAAGCTGAAAATTCCTTACTAGATCTATCACCTAGTGATAGGCCTGAAAATCCATCTTCGAATAGAACGTCGAATTAATCCTCAAATGATTCAACAAATCAACCACCAAATGAATCGTTAAATGATCTAACAAGTTAAGTCGAGAATGAGTCGTTGAATGATTCATCAAATGTAACATTAAATAAAGTTAATCAAATGTTAAATCAATTAGAAAATATTTTAGATAGAATAGATCATATAGAACATGAATTACTAAACAATTTAACAAGTCAAGTCGAAAATGAATCGTCAAATGATTCATTAAACCAAACTTCAAATGAATCAGTAAATGATTCTTCAAATTAAGAATCAAACGATTCTACAAATGAATTATTAAATAATTCATTAAATCAAGCACCAAATAGATCATCTAATGATTCATTAAATCAAATATCAAATGAATTGTCAAACAATTTATTAAATCAAATATCAAATGAATTGTCAAACAATTTATTAAATCAAATTTCTAATGAATCATCAAATAATGATTCTTCAAATCGATCTTCGAACGAATCTTTAATAGGTTCGTCTAATGATGCCTCAAATTAAGCATTAAATAATACATTAAATAGATCTTCAACAGGTCTATTAAATAATACATCGGGTTAGGGTTAGGGTTAGGGTTAGGGTTAGGGTTAGGGTTAGGGTTAGGGTTAGGGTTAGGGTTAGGGTTAGGGTTAGGGTTAGGGTTAGGGTTAGGGTTAGGGTTAGGGTT
>Ga0160428_1000956_pt1 | contig 25695 bp, 26 predicted proteins | sample SolpanmetagenomM_FD_108198 | JGI IMG/M metagenome (GOLD analysis project Ga0160428, IMG submission 108198) | Solar panel surface microbial communities from Lawrence Berkeley National Laboratory, California, USA - M | ecosystem: Engineered > Built environment > Solar panel > Unclassified ... | reverse complement strand
AGCTGCGCGTTGGGACGAGGCTTTCTGATGGGCTTAGCGACGCACAACTTGCGGAGTTTGAAGAGATCATTGATCGTAAGGAAGACAAAATTCAGGCGTGGCTTCACGCTCATGCTCCAGGCTTTGCTCAGGAAGAAGCATTTCTCAAGTTGCAGCAGGCAACTAATCTATCTGCAAGCGACCCACGGCTTGTTTCAGAGTATGCGGCTACTAAGTGGCTCGAGGTTAATCGACCTGATTATCGCCAAGTTGTCGCTGTCGTGCTCGATGAGCTTAAATCAGAGATCATGACGAACCGGGACGCTATTCTTGGCGGTATTCAGGCGCAGCAGCAAAGTGAGAACGATCAGCTCGCAGCGTAACCACGAAGAAACGCGGCAGCATCCATGTGTTTGCCGCTCGGCGCAACTAATTCATCGATCGACAGATAGTTTCCGTCAGAAAACATCACATCAAGTGGTGTTTTTTGTTCAGTAGTGACATGTGCTTTTGTGACAATAATTGGATATTGTCGTACCGTCAGTCGAGATTTAGGAAAACCGAGATAGGCTCGGACGCGTCGTTCGGCATCGACAGCTGTCTGAGTGAGGGGATCAAGCATACCATCTTGTTTTGATAGTAGAGAGCAGTAGCTGGCGTCTGCATCATTCTGCGGTGTTGCATTGAGTGAACCGTTAAGAATTTGAGGCAAAGTACGAAGCAGTAAACTGCAGCTTGTGTCGGATGCTTTGCGGTATAAGTCAAATTTTGTATCTGTCTCTTCAACTGGAATGGTTTGCTGTGCATAGACCGGCCCAGCATCCATTTTTGACGATAACTGCATGATAGAGACTCCAGATTCGGTATCACCACTGATGATAGGACTTTCTAATGGAGTTGGGCCGCGGTAACGTGGAAGCAGCGAAGGGTGTACGTTTATAATTCCTTTTGGGAATATATCAATAACAGACTGCGGTACAATCCGTCCATACGCAACGAGTACTGCAGCTTCAGACTCAAGGCTGGTTAATTCGTTGGCTATATCACTTGGCCTATCTGGAGTCAGCAGTGGAATAGAGTGCTCACGTGCAACCTCAGCTACTTCAAGCGGACGGCCACGACGAGAAGTGCCATCAGAATGATGCGCGACGATCGCTGCTATATCATAGCCGTGCTCGATTAATCCGCGCAGAATAGGCGTATCGGTAGACTCTAGCCCGCTAACGAGTCGCTCGTTACCGAAAAATACTAGTCTATTCTTCTTCGGCCCAGAGATCATGATTGTCCTTGATGGCTGTTTCATACTCAAGAGGCTGGAGTTCGCCTTGATCATCAAGAGTGTAAAAGGCGTCCGTTATGTCACGAATATGATCTATAAAGCATATACCATTCGTGTGATCAATTTCGTGTTGAAGTACACGTGCTAAGAATCCATCTGCTTTTATACGGATTTCGTTGCCATTGATATCGAGCGCTTTTACTCGCACTTTTGTCCATCGAGGCACTTTGCCATAAATTTTTGTGACGCTGAGACAGCCTTCATAGTCGGCAAGTTGCTCACCTTCGTATTTGATAACCTCAGGATTTATGAGGGGAACAAATGTATTGTTCTCTTTGTCTTCAAAGTCTTCGCGAATAATGACAACTCTTTCGTGTTGGTCGATTTGTACTGCTGCGAGCGCAGCACTAATTTCGTGAGGACGCGAGTTTTCCCAATCGATTGCTGCACTTGTCATATTTTCGACGAGGTGAGCAATTTCTGGAGTAATTACATGAACGCGCTGAGACTTCTGTCGCAGGTGAGAATTGGGTAGAGCGATAATATCTTCTTTTTTCATTACTTGTCAGTATAACAGATTGAGCTAGAGAGGGGTAAACCTAAAGAAGGGAAATTGGATCAAGCTCATACTGCCAGTGTACTGACGGTACATAATCGAGTGCAGCTAGTAATGTTGAACGTGAAGGAGATTTTAGTACTAACTGCCAACGATATGTATCGCTTTGACGTTCGTGAAATGCTGGCGTAGGCCCGAGAATATCGACCGATGCGTCGACTTTTTGACGTAATACTACAGCTAATTTTTTTGCATTAGCTACAGCGGCTTTCTCGGTTTTATAAATACAGGTGAGTTTGAGCATGTATACAAAAGGAGGGAACATAGTGTGTTTACGCAGCGCGAGACTCCGGTCATAAAATTGTTCGTATTGCTGGGCGATACCTTCGGTTATGACAGGGTGTGTAGGCTGAAAGCTTTGAACAATGACTGTCGTCTCGTGATGACTCCGTCCAACTCGACCAACGACTTGCGCCAATAGCTGAAAAGTTCGTTCAGGAGATGAATAATCTGGCAAGCTTAAGCCTGCATCAGCTTGGATAACGCCGACCGTTCGTAGGTTAGGCAGGTCAAGACCTTTTGCAACAACTTGGGTACCGATAATGAGGTCAATAGCCCCACTATACATATCAGCATATAAGGATTCCACTGAAGTCTGTACGGTACTGTCGCCATCAAAGCGAACAATATTTTTGTTCGGATAAAGTTTACGTAATTCAGTCTCAATGAGCTTTGTACCTATGCCTCTATGGATAATATCAGCGTGCTGGCACGAGGGGCAGCTGGTAGGGACCGCACTCGTGATACCGCATATGTGACATCGTAACTGGTGAAGATCGGCATGTAGAGTGAGTGGCACATAACATCGTGGGCAACCTGCTTGCCACGCACAATTTTCACATAATGTTGTAGAGGCGCTTCCTCGACGATTATGAAACACCAAGGCCTGTTGGTTGAGTGAAAAAGTCGTCTCAAGTTGAGAGAGTAAAGTATCAGAGAGAAAACGATGCTTTGTAAATTCCCGGCGCTTTGTCATATCGACAACTTTTACTGTTGGTGCGACGGTGTCATGCCTTGCAGGTCGAGGAAGTCGAACAATGCTATTATTTTTTGAAGCGAGATAATAGTCGCTAATAAGAGGAGTTGCACTTCCGAAAATCGCTAGTATATTGAGCTGTTTAGCCAGTTGACTGGCGATACGAAGTGCTGAATAGCGTGGTGATTGTTCTTGTTGGAAGCTTGGCTCGTGACACTCGTCAATGACGATTAGACCGACATGCCTAAGTGGTAAGAAAAGTGCTGAGCGTGGACCAATGGCGACAAGCGGCGTATCTGCTGTTAAGACATACTTCCATAAAGTATGACGTTCGGCCTCTGATAGTTTCGAATGGCCGACCACAACATCAGGAAAATGAAGTTTGAACTCATCTACGATTTGTGATGTCAACGCAATTTCGGGTACGAGGATAATCGCAGATTTACCGGCTGCTATGGTTTTCTTTGCTTGCTCAACGTATAGCGTTGTCTTACCTGAGCCAGTAACGCCATGCAGCAGTACTGTTCCAGCGTCTTTTGTTGCAAAATGATTCAGTGCACTCTGTTGATCAGCATTGAGCACAAAATGTGTTCGTTTTCGAGAGCCGTCTTTCTTGATCGTATTTTTTTCTCTACGATTTTTTGTAATACCACGAGGAAGTATCATCTGTAGGACAGTCGCAAGCGGCGTGTGATAGTACTGGCTGATCCAAATCGAAATAGCAACGATGTGTTCAGGGAGCTCTTGCTCTTCGATAGTTCTTACAATAGGCTTCGTGGGGTATGAAGGCTTTTGGCTTATTCGCATAATAACGCCAGTCATAGATTTTGTGCCGATTTCGATCACCACAATCGTACCTCTTTTGTGTGACGCCTTGGAGCTATACGTAAAAGTATTCGAACCAGCACGAACAATTTGCAACGGTGCGACCTCATAATAAAACATACTATTTATAGTATACGTTGTACTGAGGCACTTGAGCCATTCTCACCGTATTGGCTCAAATGTCTCGTGGTACACTAAGCATATGTATTTTCAATCCAGGGCGCAGGCAGGGGTAATGCTTGCGCAAGAACTAACTGGTAACTATCGGTATGAAAACTGTGCTGTAGTTGCGCTTAGTAATGGATCGGTGTTAGTCGCTGAACAGATTGCCGCCTCGCTCCACTGCATATTAACTATGCTGTTCATAGAATATATAGATGTGCCGGGAGAGGATGTGAGTTTTGGAGGAATTACTCAAACGGGTAAATTCACGTTTAACGGAACCTTCTCGAGCGGAGAAGTAGAAGATTATGTGAGTGAATATCATGGGTATCTCGATGACCAAAAGCGTGAGGCTATGCACGATATTAATTGTCTCCTAGGTGACGGAGGTGTTGTGCACGAAGACATGCTGCGAGACAGGGTTATTATATTTGTTGCTGACGCAGTAGATAACGGTGCAGCCATCGATGTTGCGATGGATTTTATTAAACCAATTCGAACGAAAAAAATAATATTTGCAACACCAGTCGCCAGTGTTTACGGAGTTGACCGGCTCCATATGGCAGCCGATGAGCTGCACGTGCTCGATGTACGGGAAAACTTCATGGATGTTAACCATTACTATGAAGACAATACCATTCCCGATCAATCGGTTATCGTTGAAAAACTCAACCAAATTATCCTCAACTGGCACTAACGAACGCTAGATTATTGAGATAGGGGGTTGAGGATCGTTGTAAGATTGTGCTAGGATAGTATGAACAACGAATAGAAGTATAAGTAGAGATTGAGAAGAAAGGAGAGTATGTTAGACGTTTTCATCACGAGTCGAGTGCGCCGAAAAATCGTAGTCGTTTATGCAAAGTATCCTGATTTTCATACACACGTACGTGGTCTCGCGAAGCTTATTAAAGAAGATCCAGGCAATATTCAACGCGAACTTAAAAAGCTCGAAAAGGTTGGATTCTTAACCAGCGAAAAACAAGGCAATACGAAAATATACTCTACGAACAAGCAGTTTGCAATTTTCAAAGAATTACAAAGCATCGTCATAAAATCCCAGCAGCATCAATCAGCCCGCTCGAAGCGTTCAACTGATGTATCACCGCTGTAATACTTGCGATTTTATAGAGTAGTATGAATGATGCTATTTTTGAGCAAATCTTAGAAGCTCGTGGTCTCGACAGCGAACAAAAGCGCTCAGCATTTTTAAATCCAAAATACGAAGACCGACATGACCCTTTTTTGTTACCTGATATGCAGGAAGCTGTTGATCGATTAAAAGTCGCACAGGCTTCACAGGAAAAAATAACCATTTACGGTGATTATGATATTGATGGATTAACGGCTACGACGATCCTAAGTGATGCATTCGCAAGCTTTGGTTTTACATCGGTCGATAATTTTATTCCCAACCGATTTGTTGAAGGATATGGTCTCACAGTCGATGCCGTCGAGCGCATTGCAGCGACTGGCACAAAATTGATCGTGACAGTTGATTGCGGGAGCTTAAGCCACGTGCCAATCTCGCGTGCCAAGGAGCTCGGCCTCGATGTGATAGTGACGGATCACCATAATGTTGCCGCTGAGCAACCTCCGGCAATTGCGGTGGTGAATCCAAAACGGTTTCTAGCGGAACATCCTGACGCGTATAAAACATACCAACTCCTGCCGACGAGTGCAGGCAACTCGGCCAAGCTGTATCCATTTGTTGATCTAGCGGGCTGCGGAGTCGCCTTTAAGTTGGTTCAGGCACTGCAGACGGTACTTCCTGGACTTGAGGATGGTCAAGAAAAATGGCTGCTTGATCTTGTAGCACTTGGAACGGTCTGTGACATCGTGACGCTTGTTGATGAAAACCGAGCAAATGTGTACTGGGGTCTTAAGGTGCTATCAAAAACGCGGCGACCAGGGCTCAAAGCTCTCATGGCAGTTGCTCGAGTTGATCCAAAGCAGTTGACGACACGAAGCTTGGGTTTTGCGCTTGGTCCGAGGATGAACGCTGCAGGTCGGCTTGAAACGGCGCAAATAGCGTTGGATATTCTAACCGCGAAAGATAACGAAACGGCATTTGAAAAAGCCAGTGAATTAGATGCACTCAATCTTGAGCGGCGCACGGCTCAAGACCAGATATTTAAGAGTGCAATTGAGCAAGCAGAGCAACATTTAGCTGACAACGTACTTGTTGTGAGTCACGCCGAGTGGAATCATGGCATTGTCGGTATTGTTGCAGCAAAATTGCTGGAGAAGTACCATAAACCGACCTACGTATTGCAAGAGATGGGCGACGAAGCAAAGGGAAGTGCGCGGAGTTTTGGCAGATTTTCGGCGGCCGATGCAATCCGTGCAAGCGACGATCTTATTATAAAAGGTGGAGGACACATGCTCGCTGCCGGTGTCACGCTTCCAACTAAGAATATTCAGGCTTTCAGAGAGCGCGTGAATCACTATTATAATATGCAAAATTTAATTCATGACGAAGAAGAAAAGCTGCTACTCCCTAAAGCTGATGTATTGTCCTACATCGAAGATATTTCAGAGGAGCTTGTGAGCAAGATAGCTACTTTGGAGCCATTTGGAAGCGGTAATCCGCAGCCAATAATCTGTTCAAAAAACCTCAGAGTGATCCAGGTGAAACGTATGGGTACCGAAGGACAACACCTCAAACTCGAGCTACTAGGAAATACGAAACGGATGCATTTTTTAGCATTTAATGCACCACAACATTTTTTTGTTGACGTAGGAGAGCAGGTTTCTATATGGTATCAGCCCGATATAAATGAATGGCAAGGTCGTCGGACTGTTGAAGGTATGTTACTGCACTTGAGCAGACAGTAAGAAGTCTTGCTTTCAACTCTTGCACTACTTGGTGTACCTAATTTGCTTATACTTAATAGATTTGCTTTAATATCACCAGATATGTGGGTAAATAAACAAGGATTTACACTAGTCGAGCTTCTCATCGTCATTGTAGTGATTGCTATACTTGCTGCGATAACTATTGTTGCATTTGGCGGCATACAAAATCGCGCAAATAATACATCAGTTCAGGCGGATCTACGTAATACCTTTAGTAGCATTAAGCAATATGAAATCGTTAACGGCAGTTACCCAACGGGGAACTCGCAAATAAATGCAACATTTACTACCTCACGAGGCGCTTATGGTGGTGGAGCAAACTTCTTGCTGTATTGTCAATCGAGTACGGATGCTGCCATTATCGGGCGGAGCAAATCCGGTACAGGATTTACGCACGGTAGCATCAGTGGTGCAACAACTATTACCACATGGCCAGGTGATGGGAATTCACAACTTTGTCCGCTCGCTGGTATACCGACCACTGCACCAGGTTACACGGCGACTTGGATTGGAGTTAATAATGGCTGGCAAAGTTGGTACACAGTCGGAGCCTAAAGAGTATTGTCAATAATATTCTCATCTGTTACAATATAGCTTATATGGTACAAGTTACACGAAAAGATGAACGCGAAGCGAACGAGAATATTATCCGTCGCTTCAACCGGAAAGTGCTTCAAAGTGGAGTCTTAAGTACGGCAAAGTCAGGCATGCGCTTTTCTAAGCCAATCTCAAAGACCGAACGCCGCAATAAAGCTATCATCCGCAAAGCGCGTAAAGCCGATAAAATGGCGAAAATGCGTCTCGGAGTACGCTAACTAGTGGCTCTCAAAGAGCAAATTCAAAACGATCTAAAAACCGCTCTTCTAGGGCGGTTACGTTTTGAGGCGGAGACATTACGTGGACTTAAAGCTGCGATTTTGAATGAAGAAGTCGCGCTTGGTAAGCGTGACGAGGGTCTTTCGGACGAGCAAATCGAAAAAATCATTGCCCGCGAAGTCAAAAAGCGACTAGAAGCTGCTGCATTGTATGATCAAAACATGCGTGAAGATGCCGCAGACGATGAGCGACGAGAAGCAGATGTACTGCGCAAATATTTACCGGCTCAATTATCAGAAACTGAAATCAAATCTGTTGTTGATGCTAAAGTTACTGAGCTTGGAGCGACTGATCAAAAAATGATGGGTCAAGTAATTGGTGCCGTCAAATCTGAAGTAGGTACAAGCGCCGATGGCGCAACCATCGCACGTCTCGTCAAAGAAGCGCTAGACAACTAACACAGAAAAAGGAACAATTATGATTTTATTATTTGGCCCAACTGGAGCAGGAAAAAGTATGCAAGGTCAAATGCTCGCCGTGCGTATGGGCTGGAAATGGCTATCGACCGGGCAAATGCTTCGTGATAGCGACGATCCGGAAGTCATAAACGTCCTTAAATCCGGTGAACTTGTCAGTGACGAGCTGACATACGAGGTCTTTGATTCTGCTCTTCAAGATGCAAAAAAGCACAAGTTTGAACAAGTCATTGTTGATGGCTTTCCGCGAACCAAAGAACAAGCTGAATGGCTGGCAGATTATCTCGAAGCCAATGGTGAAAAAATTGAGATCGTTGTCGTGCTTGAAGTGCCAGAGGGCGAAATCATGTCACGTCTTGAAAAACGTGGACGTATGGAAGACACGCCGGATACAATCGCGCGGCGCATGTCGATTTATCGTTCGAAAATGTATCCGGTACTCGGAACATTTGCCGAGGATGGTGTACGTATAATCCATCTCGACGGCACTGGTACAGCCGGCGAAGTGCACGATCGTCTCTACCAGGACGTTGTTGAACCAGTAGTGCACGAAGGGTAACGGGGTAATGTCACAGCCAAGAAAAACGGTGGAACAGATACAAGCAATGCGCGAGGGTGGCAAAATTTTAGGCGGTATTTTGCGAGATCTCAAGCAGTACGTCAAGCCTGGAATGACAGGTATTGAAGTTGATGCCTGGGTTCATGAACAAATCCTCTCACGCGGTGCTGAACCGACATATCTGACGCCTGAAGTTGGCTTTCCGAATGCAATTTGTATAAGTATCAATGACGCCATCGTACACGGTGTCCCGACTGATGAACCATTCAGGGTCGGAGATATCGTCGGATTTGACCTTGTGATCGGATATCGTGGTATGAAAACTGATAGCGCTTTTACAATGGTCATTGGCGAAAAGCCAACTGGTGCGAAAAAACATCTGCTTGTCGAAACGGAGCGTAGTTTGGAGGCGGGTATCCGTGCAGTAAAGGGTGCTGGTACAACGACAGGTGACATCGCCGCTGCAGTACAGGATGTGCTAGATAAAGCAAAACTTGGCATTATTCGCGACATGGTAGGGCACGGCGTAGGAAACGAAATGCACATGCCTCCTGAAGTGCCGAACGTTGGTAGGAGAGGAAGCGGCGTTGTGTTGGCAGTCGGTGACACTATTGCTATCGAACCGATGGCAACACTTGGCGGGTGGAAAGTCGCAACTGGTCACGATGACGGGTGGACGATATCGAGCCGAGATGGCAGTCTTGCTGCACACTTTGAACATACGGTTTTAATTACTGAACATGGCGTTGAAGTACTAACGCAAGTATAGACAGCGCTAGGCAAATGTTTTCATAAGCGCTATAATACCCATCATATGCAAGAAGATGCCAAGTATGCAGTTGGAATAGATATTGGCACAGCGATGATACGTTGTGTCGTGGGTCATCTTGACCCAGCAACCGGAACGCCGACGATTGTTGGTGTAGGAAAAGCTGCTAATAGCGGAATGCGAAAAGGTATCGTTTCTAATCTAAATGGGCCTGCGGCAGCGATCGACGAAGCGCTTGGTGAAGCGGAGCGTATGAGTGGCTATCAAGTTGATTACGCGACGGTATCGATCAATGGGAATCACATCCTTAGTACCAAAGCCGACGGTATGATTGCGGTCGGTACGGCTGATCATGAGATTGGCCACGAAGACCTTAGACGAATTGAAGATGTTGCGACGATTGGGAAAATTCCAGCTAATCGCGAAATTATTGACGTTGTACCACATAGTTATCGGCTTGATGGTCAAGATAACATCAAAGATCCACTTGGTATGACTGGGACACGTCTTGAAATCAATGCCAACGTCGTCTCGGTTTTAGCGCCACATCTACATAATCTGCAGAAAACGGCAGAAATGGCTAAAGTTGATGCTCGTGCCATTGTCCCAGCAGTTTTAGCAGCAGCAAAAGCTGTGCTCAAAGAGTCGCAGCTTGAAAATGGTGTTGCACTTGTTGATATTGGTGCAGCAACTACCAGTGTCGCCGTTTTCGAAGAGGGCGATTTGCAGTATGTCGGCGTGATTCCTTTTGGAGGCGCCAGTATTACAAATGACTTAGCTATAGGGCTCAAAACAGATCCTGAGATCGCTGAAAAAATAAAATTGTCACATGCAGATGCGTTGCTTCGTGCGGAGCACTCAAGTGTGAGTCTCAAAGAAGACAAAGAAGTATATACATTTAGCTCACAGGACATCGACGAGATTGTAGAAGCAAGACTTGAAGAAATTTTTGATTTAGTTAATAAAGAACTCAAGAAAGCTGGCCGAGCCGGGCGACTACCTAGTGGTGTCGTGCTGACAGGCGGCACGGCTAATATGAAGCATCTGAGTGAATTTGCTAAAACACATCTGGGCTTGGCTGCACGAATCGGCAAAAGTGATGGCTACGGCGGTGTGTCAGAAGATGCTGAAAAACCCGAATTTGCTACAGCAATCGGCTTGATGATGATCGACAGTGAAGGAAATGGGACTGTACACAAAAATAATACATCCCATCATGGTAACAGTGGCCAAAAAGCCAAAGACGGCTTGCAAAAAGCCAGCGGAATCATCACGAACTTTCTCGGTAAGTTCAAAGCTTAATTTTTGTATTCGGCTAGTGTATACTAGAATGAGTAAAACTTTTCTATAAGACAAAGCGGGGGACAAGTAGATCATGCCTGAAGTGAAACCAAGCGAAATCCAGACGTTCGCAAGTATCAAAGTTGTTGGCGTTGGTGGCGCAGGCGGATCAGCAGTCAATCGCATGAAAGATGCCGGTCTGACTGGTGTGCAATTCATTGCAATGAATACTGATGCTCAAGCACTGCACAACTCTAAGGCTGATGATAAAATCCATCTCGGTAGAGAAGCGACTGGCGGCCTCGGTGCTGGCGCTGACCCTGGCAAGGGTGAAGAAGCTGCTAAAGAGTCTGCTGAGGAGATCCGTACGGCCCTTGAAGGCGCTGATATGGTGTTTGTCACAATCGGTGCTGGTGGTGGTACAGGGTCAGGAGCTGGTCACGTTGTGGCTGAAATTGCTCGTGACCTTGGTATATTAGTTGTCGGTGTTGCCACGAAACCGTTTAGCTTTGAAGGTGAAAAACGTCGTCAGAACGCTGATTGGGCTATTGCACAACTTGGCCGTCAAGTCGACACACTGATCACTATCCCTAATGATCGTTTGCTCCAGACGATTGATCGACGTACGCCACTGCTTGAAACATTTAAAATTGCTGATGATGTGCTTCGTCAAGGAGTGCAGGGCATTTCAGAATTGATCACCGAACATGGACTGATCAACCTCGACTTTGCTGACGTTAAGGCCATCATGAGCAACGCCGGATCAGCACTCATGGGCATTGGACGCGCGAGCGGTGAAGATAGAGCTACGCAGGCTGCACAACAGGCCATCGAATCACCACTTATCGAAGTCTCTATCGACGGCGCTAAGGGCGTACTATTTAACGTGACTGGTGGCTACGACATGAGTATGTCTGAGATTCAAGAAGCTGCGGAGATCATTACTTCTGCTGTCTCACCAGATGCGAATATTATATTTGGTGCAACGCTCAAGCCAGAAATGGAAGATGAGCTCGTGATTACTGTTATTGCAACCGGATTTGATTCTGCTTTCTTCGAACAACAAGCGGCAAGTTTGCGTCATCCGAGCAGTTCAAGTGAAGTAAAAGATGATGTTGTCGAATCTGTCGATATGGACTTAGATAGTGACAATACTGCACATCATTTTACTGAAGATGATACAGCACCAACTGATATTTGGCACGAACCTGATACAACCGCAAATGATGAAGACGATACGCCAGCATTCCTCCGCCGTCGTAAGAAAAATAAGGAATCATAGGAAACCGCACTCCCTATGAAAAGCGGCCAATTAAATATAGGCGATAGTCGCGTGCTTGAGTCGCGTGAAGTTGGCGACGGCAAAACGATTCGTCGTCGACGTGAAGCATCAGATGGTACACGATTTACTACGTATGAGCGAATTGAGAAGCCGAACCTTGCTGTTATCAAAAAAAACGGCGACCGTGAGTTATTTGATCGCGATAAACTGACATCAGCTATTAAACAGTCAGTTGGCAAATTCTTTGCCTCAGAACTTGAGGTTGAGGACATCGTAGATCGTGTTGAAGAGGCACTGTACGCAAAAGGGGAAAGTGAGATAGTTTCCAAGCAAATTGGTGAACTCGTCCTCGATGAACTTGAGCGACGCAATCAAGTAGCTTATGTACGGTTTGCAAGTGTATTTCATGATTTCAAAAACCTCGACGATTTTGTAAAAATACTTGCAGCGAGGCAGAACCGAGAGACGAGCGAATGAAATCAATCATCGTTTACCGCAGCGATAGTGAGCATGCTACAACTGTCGAAGATTTCATGCGAGATTTTACACGTCAAACTGGTCGAACGATCGAAACGCTTGATCCCGACTCGTCAGAGGGAGGTGAATTTTGTCGTACGTACGATATCGTCGAATATCCAAGTATCATTGCCCTGAGTGATGATGGAAAATTACAAAACTTTTGGCCGGGCATACCCCTGCCGACAATTTCGGAGCTGAGTTACTATGGGTAATATCATCACGTACTTTACACACCACGACAAAAAAATCCGCGATAATCGCTGGATATTCATTAGTATGCTGATCGGCGCTTGCCTGAGTCTGCTTGCGGCATTTGTACTTTCAGTTGACGCGATTGAACTAGCTCGGAATCCAAACGCAACTCTAAGTTGTAGTGTCAATGTGGTACTAAACTGCGCCACCGTTAATAAGCATCCAAGCGCGACAATGTTTGGCTTTCCAAATAGCTTTATTGGTTTGATTGCTGAACCAGTAGTCATCACCGTTGCTATCGCCGGACTGGCGGGCATCGCATTCCCACGCAAATTTATGTTTGCAGCTCAGATTGGCTATACTTTAGGGCTGGTATTTGCCTATGTATTACTGTCCATCAGTTTCTTTGTAATACAGGCGCTATGTCCATGGTGCTTATTGGTGACGCTTACGACCACCATGGTGTGGTTTGCGATCACTCGCTACAATATAAGGGAAAATAATTTGTACTTCCCAAAAAAAATTAACAAGCAATTACATCAATTCATCGAAAAGGATTATGATAAGCTCGTGATGTGGGCGATTATTGTATTCGTCATTGGTGCGATTTTAGTGAAGTATGGAGATGGACTCTTTGCCTAAACAAGCTCGCATGTTGACGCTAGAAACGCCGCAGGCACTATTCGTGGTAATCGGCATAGCATATATCGCGGCGCTCATTACTACGTTCACGCAAACAGATATCGCTACGCGTCTAGGGATCATCTTTAGCATGGGCTTGTCATGGGCGGTAATATTCCTGAGCATCGTTTTTATTGTTTCTCAACGACTTCATCGAACCGATATTGTCGATGCTGCGTGGGGTCCTACATTCATCGTTGCGACTGTCGCTAGCTTCATAGCTGGCGCGCAGACAATTGGTCTTAATGTACAAACGCTCATACTACTACTGGTTACGATCTGGGGCGTTCGTCTAAGCTACGTTATTACCCGACGACTGCTAACGCACCCTGAGGATAAGCGCTACGTGGAACTTCGCAAACACTGGAGGGGCAGTATCGCGCTAAACACCTATGGTCGTATTTTCTTTGTCCAAGCCGTGCTTGCTAGTCTTGTGTCGCTATCGGCGATATATGCGAATGCCTCGCCAGCCACTGAGATAGGTATTTACGCTGCATTAGGCGCCGTCATGTGGCTGATTGGATTTGTCTTTGAAGCCGTTGCGGATTGGCAGCTGAAACAATTCCTAAAAAACAAAGCAAATCGTGGAACACTCATGACAAGTGGCCTATGGCGCTATACGAGACACCCAAATTATTTTGGTGAGGCAACGCAGTGGTTGGGGATTTTCCTTATCAGCTGCAGCTGTATGTACGCGTGGGTCGGACTCTTGTCGCCACTCTTGATCACGTACTTGCTGCTCTGCGTCTCTGGCGTGCCGATCACCGAAAAAGCTTTTGCAGGCCGAAAAGGTTGGGACGAGTACAAAGCTCGCACGAGCAAATTCTTGCCATTACCCCCCCGAAAGGTGTAAAATCTAATATAGAAGGCGTCATAAAGTGGCTATCAACCACAATCTCAATATAATGGGAACGTCAGCAGGAAGAAATTGACTAATTCAAAAATAGAACCTGCCGTAATATGCTCACGAGAGAAGCGACAAGTAAGCGCTAAGAATCCTTTCTTAGAAACTGGATGGTACCGTCTCAAATATTGGGATTCCAGTGTCTACGAAGGGATTTTTTTGTTTTAAAGCAACATAATAACAAAGGAAATATAATGAAATTCAAATCAGGAACCAGGCGACGAGCTGCAGAGTACGAAAAAGATTGGGTACAAAAATGGAAACAGGACAAGACATTCGAAAAGTCGATTGCCAATCGACCAAAAGAAAATAGCTATGTCTTTTACGATGGGCCGCCGTTTATTTCGGGCGTGCCGCATCATGGTACGTTGCTGAGTTCGATGGTAAAAGATGCAATTCCACGCTATCAGACGATGAAAGGGAAGCGTGTCGAACGTGTTTGGGGCTGGGACTGTCATGGGCTACCCGCGGAGCGCTATACCGAGAAAAAGCTTGGTATCAAATCACGCGAAGAAGTCATCGAATACGGCATCGAAAAGTACATCATCGCTTGTCGCGAAAACATGGTGCAAACTAGTAGCGAGTGGGAAGATACCGTCGATCGTATCGGTCGCTGGGTCGATTTTAAGGGCGCCTACAAAACCATGGACAAAGAGTATATGGAATCAGTCTGGTGGGCCTTTAAAGAACTCTACGAAAAGAAAAAAATCTATGAAGGCGAAAAAGTACTGATGTACTGTACGCTTGATGCCACGCCGCTTTCAAAAGCTGAAGTGACGATGGACGCTGGTGCATATCAAGACGTGACCGATCCAAGTGTGTATGTGAAGTTTGCACTGTGGCCACGAAACAAAGAAGACCATGAACATGGTGACCCTAAGCCGAAGTACCTCCTTGCTTGGACAACGACGCCTTGGACATTGCCTGCCAATACGGCAGTTGCTGTCAATAAAGACGTTGAGTATGCCGAAGTTGAAGTCGGCGGTGAAACGTTGATTCTCGCTAAAGAACTCATCGAAAAAGTGCTGACCGACGAAAAACACAATGTGCTTGAGCATAAACTAGTGCGGTCATTTAAGGGTAGCGAGCTGGTTGGCGAAAGTTATCAGCCGTTGTTCGTTGATCGTGGTGAAAAGGCTCACAAAGTCTGGGCTGCAGATTATGTCACGACTGATTCTGGAACGGGTATTGTTCACCTCGCGCCGACCTACGGTGAAGAAGATTTTGCCCTCGCCAAAGAAAAAGGTTTTCCGGCTGTTCATGTCATCGATGAAAACGGCTTGTACACTGAAAGTGATTGGGAAGGCCAAAACGTTTGGAAAGCAAATAAGCCAATTGCCAAAGAGCTTAAAGAACGCGGCATTGTTTGGAAGATAGAATATTACCGGCACTCATACCCACACTGTCACCGCTGTGGCACGCGCTTGATGTACCGCGCGCATCCAAGTTGGTTTATGGACATCGCAGCGCAGCGCGAGACGATGTTGCAGCAAAACGGCAACATCGAGTGGTTCCCGGCGCACGTCAAAAACGGCCGCTTCGCCAAGACTATTGAGCAAGCACCGGACTGGAACTTATCACGTGACCGTTTCTGGGCGACGGCCATGCCAGTGTGGAAGAGTGAAAGTGGCAAGGTAAAAGTTGTTGGGAGTTATGACGAACTCGAAAAATTATCGGGCGTCAGACTCGACGATTATCACCGACCATGGGTTGATGATGTGACCTTTGATATCGATGGCGAAACCTACACGCGTATCGACAAAGTGATGGACAGCTGGTTTGAAGCCGGCTCGATGCCATTTGCGCAGTACCATTATCCATTTGAGAACAAGCAAAAATTCGAAGAAAATTTCCCTGGTGATTTCATTGTCGAATATATCGGCCAAGTCCGTGCCTGGTTCTACTACATGCACTCAATGAGCGTGGCCCTGTTTGGTGAAAATTCATTTAAAAATGTCATTGTCACCGGAAACGTTGCCGGAAATGACGGCCGGAAAATGAGCAAAAGCTACGGCAATTTCACTGACCCGAATGAGCTGATGGACAAATTCTCAGCCGACAGTTTGCGATTCTTATTGCTCTCAAGCCCACTCTTAAACGGCGAAGACTTCGCACTCCAAGACAAAGAAGTTGGTGACGTCGCGCGCAAACTATCGATGGTTTGGAACATGTACGATTTCTTTACGATGTACGCCGAAGTCGATGGTTGGGAGTACGATGGAAAGCTTGTAGATCCGATCAGTGATTGTGAAAATCCGCTCGATATATGGATCATTTCACGTTTGCACCAGCTCGTTGCTGACGTCGAAAAAAATATGGATGCCTACAACATTCCAGATGCAATGAACCCAATCTTGCCATTTCTCGATGATGCCAGTAATTGGTTCGTACGCCGAAGTCGCCGCCGTTTCTGGAAATCAGAGGATGACACTGATAAAGCAATGGCATATCGCACGCTGCACTATGTACTCGTGCGCCTGGCATATGTGCTTGCGCCGTTCACGCCATTTATGGCCGAGGAATTGTACCATAAACTAACGGGTGATAGTGAATCTATACACTTAAAGGACTGGCTACCAGCCGGACATGTCAACGAACTTGTGATGAACGATATGGAAACAGTACGGAGTTATGTCAACGAAGGTCTCAGTCTGCGTGCGAAAGCCGGTCTCAAAGTACGTCAGCCGCTTGCGAGTGTCACAGTACCGAGTCTTGGCGAACACGTTGAGTTCACGCCGATTCTTGTCGATGAGCTCAATGTAAAAACGGTCAAAGTGGGCCAGGTAGTTGCTATCGATGAAACCTTGACGCCTGCGCTGAAGCGAGAAGGGCACATGCGCGAGGTCGTGCGCCATGTGCAGTCAGCACGTAAGTCAGCTGGTCTCAACGTCGATGATCGAATTATCCTTGTACTTAAAACCGATGATTCTGAACTGCAAAAAGCCATCGATGAACATCAAGTCACTATAGACGCGGAGACATTAGCGACCGCTACCGACGCAATTGATTTACCACTTACGACAGTAGAAGTAACGATTGATAAAAAAGCATTAGAAATCAGTCTCGCAAAAGCTTAATCAGAAGAGACAGCTGATAGCACATGACAGACACAACTTTTAGCATTCTCGAGCAGCCAGCTGATTATGTCGCGCAGCGGCTGCTTGGCTGCTACCTCGAACGATCAATAGGTGATGAGACAATCGTCGTAAAAATTGCTGAAACAGAAAGTTATGATCAAGCTGATGCCGCGAGCCATAGTTTTAAAGGTCGAACCCCACGTACGGATGTTATGTTCGGCCCAGCTGGAAATCTCTACATATATTTTACGTACGGCATGCACTATTGCTGCAATATTGTCGTTGGTAAAGACGGCGAAGGCGCAGCAGTTTTGCTGCGCGCCGCAGAGCCACTCGGTGATACGAGCATACTATCTTTGAACCGGAAGGGAAGAGATGGCATAGAACTCACCAATGGTCCGGCCAAACTTTGCCAAGCTTTGCAGATTGATAAAACACTGTCTGGACATGATCTTTCCAGCCCACCACTTCGATTACGAATGCAGCCGGCGCTGGATGCGTGTGCAATCACAACCACCACGCGTATTGGCCTAACAAAAGAGAAAGACAGACTTCGCCGCTTTTATATTACGGATAATGCCTACGTTAGCAAAAAATAAGAACTGCAATTAGCAGACGGCTGGACCAGTTTGTCCGGCAGTACTGCCAGTGTCGGGTAGGCCGCTCGGGCGTGAACGCTTTAGCTCATAAAATTCGTGTGTGACTGCGAGCGTTGCCAGACTGTCCCAGATCTTGAGGCCATTTTCTTTATCTGGGAGTGACTGCAATACCGGTCCGAAATAGCCGACTTTGCTGCCGTCGTCACGAGTGAAAATGATTGTTGGTACGCCAACATCCGGGCCGACGATACTAACTGCCGTAGCAAGCGATGCTTGCAGTTGCTCGTCATAACTCGTGTCATCAGCAGCATCAGCGAGACTTGCATCGAGTTTATTAATGCCGAGGACTATAGCAATCGCCATGTCATCGTACGGATTATTTTCGATATGTTTGATCGAGCCGAAATCGGTATATAATTTGCCGCGATCGGCTCCAGCCGCAACACCCGCTTCGATGACGCGCAGTATTCGGTGGGCTTCGTTGTGCGACTGTGCGTATGCTGAGCCTTCGCTGTTGCTATTACTAAGCTCATTATTTTTGAGTGCGAGGCTAAACGGTTGCCAATTGATAGTAATATCTCGTTTTTCGGCTACTTGTATCAGCCATCGACTGGTAATCCAGCAAAACGGACAGCTTGGGTCAAAATAAAAATCTATATGCATATATCTAGTATATACCAGTGCATGTATTGACTTTTTATAACACTTGTGCTTTAATAGAGTAAAAGGTAAAACACAAACATGACATTATTTCACCACATACAATTTGCAAAAGTCGATCCACTTGCTGACGGGTTAGGGGACGAAATCGCGGCCGAAAGAGCGGAACCTGAAGCAATCGTATTGACTGAAGATGTTGATGAAAGCCTTGCCGATAAATGGCAGGCCATCGTCGAGGATGCGATGCAGGATCCTGATTATGTCGATATGATGCGTTCAATTGACGAATAGCATGGTATACTTTGTATAGTAATGAAAGAAATTTCTGATGAGACATTTGATCAACTAATTACTCGTGCCATGGACGAGCTTCCTCAAGAATACATCCACAATATGAATAATGTTGCGATCGTAATGAGTGATGAACCAGACGAGGAACAACGCCAGCGCTTGAAAATTCGTGGCGACCAACTGCTGCTGGGTCTTTACGAAGGTGTACCTCGTATTCACCAAACTGGAAATGAAAGTGGCCTATTGCCCAGTAAAATCACCCTTTTTAAGTATCCAATTCTCGCCGTCGTGAACGATGAGAAAGGCTTTTTTGAGCAAATCAAACGAACGCTGTGGCATGAAATCGCGCATTATTATGGCTTAGACCACGCACATATCGATGCCGTCCAGCAAAAATAGACGCTTATGTTTTGCTGAGAATGAACTCGTAGTATAATAGGCTCAAACATAACCCTGCATGTGGAGTGCGGGATAAGCGAGGGATATCATGAGTTTACGTATTACATCAGGACGCTCCGTAGTTTCGGCGAAACTATTTGGGGCATTTTTTGCGATTTTTGCATTATTTGTGCAGCCACTATTAGCGCTCAATCTGCCGAATGCGTTTGCTGCTGCACCCGTATCTGGTGCAAGTGCAAATGTTACAAGTGCAAATCCATACGAATCTGCAAGCATTGACGCTTCATCGTATGCAAATCTTACATTCAGCTTCAACTTCGATACAAAAGAATTAGATGTAACTCCTACAGTAGACACGTTAGAGTATGGCTGGAAAGCCAATGGCGTCGAGCATGTGCTAGGAGGTATTGATGGCGTCAGTGGCGCTAGTGCTATTGAAACTGGCAGCAAATCTTCTCCATTACCAAGTGAAGCGTTTGTAAGTGGCCTCAGCGTTTACGCGAAAGTTGTCGCAAATTCTACTAATGACGTGGCAATTTTAACAAACATCACTCTGGATGGGGCAACCGTTGAGCAAAATACAGTGTGTGCCTCAGGCTGTGAATATACAACCATTGGTGACGCCGTAGCAGGCGAAGCAGCTGGCAGCACAATCACAGTCAAGGCTGGAACATACCCAATGACAAGTACGGTTTTAGTGAATAAACCACTTACAATTAATGGCGAAAATGGTGCAAAGATCACTACAAGTGGTAGCGCGCACGTTTTTGTCACTACTGCTCCTGGTGTGACTATTAACGGACTTGAATTTGAAAAAATGGATAAAGCATCACAAAACATTATCAATGTGCAGGGTGCTAACACTACTATTTCTAACAATAACTTTCATGGTAAGTATGTAGCAGCCGATGCTCAATCGGATCGCGCGCTCGAGATCAGCACGACATCTGGTGTAAATATATCTGGTAATCAATTTACATCGTTACGACAGCCGGCATATATTAACGACGGTACTTCAGGTACGATTTCAGGTAACTTCGTTGCAGGTACTCGCGGTTGGGTAGCGGTTGCAAATACTAACCTTTCATTCACCGGTAACACGTGGGGGACTGGTATCGCCGCAAATGCAGTTGATATTGCCTTTATCCCTGGGACACCAAATAACTATGACTGTGGACGATTAGCGCAGATAAGAGCGAACAACAACAACGCTCGTGTTGATAATCAATCTTTAGTTCGTAACTGCGTGACTCCACCTGTTGAACAAACTACTGTCGTTCGCCCAAGTGCACTCAACGGCTGGATCGGCATCGACGATAATGGTCAAGGCGGATCACTAAACTATGTAGCAGGTCCTAGCACTGCACCTATTGGTGAAGGCAGTGCACAACTTAAGGTAGATACTGCTAATCAAGGTTATCTGTTGGCTAAAAATTCATACGCAGGTACAAAACTAAAAGATTTAGCTGCCCTTACATACTCAACGTATTCGGTCAGTGGCAATAGCCTATGGGCGCCATCAATGCAAATTAACGTTACTCCAGACGTAAACGTCGCAAGTGGCTGGGCGGGTCGCTTGGTCTATGAACCCTACATTAATGGAACCGTTTCAGACGGACAGTGGCAGTCTTGGGATGCAAATGCGGGTAAATGGTGGCTTTCAAAGCCAGCTTCATTTGGCGGTAACTGTGCTCAAAGTAGTCCATGTACACTCGATCAACTAATTACATTATATCCAAATGTTGGTGTTAATCCTGCGGATCCTCTTGTTGGATTCAAAGCGGGAAGTAGCTGGACAAATTACATTGGGAACGTTGATAATTTCCATATCGCAACAGCTAACGCTAATGATCGATATGATTTTGAAGCTAGTTTACCGGCAGATACAACTAAGCCGACCGTACAGTTTGTGAGCCCAGCTAGCGGTGCATACAATCCTACAAACTATGTCGTAACTGCTGCTGATAATGTAAAGCTTACTATTGTGACGGCTAACCTCTATAAGGGCACGACACTGATAAAATCATGTTCCGCGGGAAATCTCACAACTGACACGCACACGCTCACATGCCCAGTTTCATCAGCATTGCTCGATGGCACATATACCGTAAAGTATAATGCTGTTGATGCTGCCGGAAATCGTTCATCGACGAATACATCTACATTCAACGTTGATCATACTGCTCCAGTGATAACAATCGACTCTCCGAGTGAAGGAGAAAAGGTGAGTACCCGATTCAGTAATAATATGCTGAAGATCTCTGGAACATACCAAGACAATCTTTCTGGTGAAAACTACGCCCAGATACAACTTGTATACCAAGGAAATGATCGTGGCGTAAAAACAGTCTACGGCACATCCCTTGTAAACAACCGTTACGAAACAAGCTTTAATATGAGCGGATTGCCTGACGGTGAGTACAGCTTATTCTACATTGCGACCGACGTCTCAGGAAATGTTTCTCAGCGGATGGAGCGAACATTCGTACTGGACAACGCTCGTCCAACTGCGACGCTGACATCACCAGCCAACAATGCGCTAAATCCATCAACAATGAGTGTCGACGCGACTGATGCACAAGGCCTCTCTGTCGTGACGATTAATATATATGACGAAGCAAATCTTGTATTGCAAAAAAGCTGCTCTGTAAATGCAAATGGTGCCACGAGCTTTACTGCAAACTGTGCAGTCCCATCGACATTAGGGGACAATAGCACGTACACAATCCGCTATAACAGCCGAGATATGGCCGGAAATATTAGCGCAACTGGTACGAGCAAATTCTCTGTCGATCGCTCGGCGCCAACAATTACTATTTCAAGTCCGTCGGCAAATGAAGTACTTGGTGTACATGCGAATAACGGTACGTTGACAATCAAAGGTACGGTAAATGATGATAACTTTGACTACTATTACTGCTTTGTGACAAACAACACCGGTGAAGTAGGAAAACGAGATGCGAAGTGTACGACTGCATGGGCTGCTGGAACGCCATTCCAGACTGCTTTTGCTGACGATACAACTGGTACTACAAACGGTACGCTAGGTTCAGTTGATTTGTCTGGGATTGCGGACGGCGCTTACACAGTCCATGTCGTTGCCAAAGACAAAGCTGGCAATACAGCTGAGGCAACCCAAAACTTCACGCTAGATAATACAGCACCTGCGGTTACAATTAATGGTCCAACCCGTAACAGCAACGGTACGTATACTGTAAACGGTACAAGTTCTGAATCATCACCAGTTATTGTTTCGCTTGATGGTAGTGAGAAAACGACAATCACACCAATAAACGGCGTGTGGACATACACAACAGCTACGCCAATCAATGATGGCAAAGACCACGTATTTTCAGTGACTAGCACCGATGCTGCTGGAAATTCAAGTGATCCAAAGGCTAAAACGTTTACTGCTACTGCACCTGTAAGCAACAGTGGAGGTATTCAAACCATTAATCCTCAAGTGTCTGGTACTGACAGTCCTGAGGTAGTATCGCTAATTAGCCCATTACGTAATCCAGCGGCCGCTAGCACGTTTGGAAATGCAAATTCTAACAATTTCAATACGGGTATTAACCCTACCACAGGCCAGACGGGCCCAGAGAACGGACAAGTCCTCGGTACGCAGGATAAGGGTACTCCGCTTGAAAAAACTGCGCCTATCGCGCCAAGTTCACAGGGCTGGAAGGTATGGGGAGTAGCATGGTACTGGTACTTGCTACTACTTGCGATTATCGCAGCAATCTGGTTCTTCATCGGTGCACGCCGACGCCGCGACCAAGAATAGTCAGACTGCTTGAGTCCTACCAATTCATCAATAAATACGCTCATACCATGAGCGTATTTATATGCGAAGTGCTATACTGATGCGTAAGAAAGATCACGTCATGACAAAACAAAAAACACGAACAGCTGCAAAAACGAAGAAGCCGCTGAAGCCGCCGCTCCATCATACGGTCAAGCGACGCGCGAAGCTGCTGCTCGTACCACATAGACACAATCAGTATCAACCGCATCTTGTCCGAGGAGCAGGGATTGCTGTGGTTGTATTGTTGGTGTTTGCTGTTCAAGCATTTTATAATTTTTCCAATAGTGGGTCAGTTTTAGGAGATGCGTCGAGCGTGACAGCAGAAGCACTGCTTGCGCAGACAAATGAAGTTCGAGCCAGAGATGGTGCACCTGCCTTAAAGATCAACGCAGCGCTCTCACGCGCAGCCACGCTCAAAGCAAACGATATGTTCGCAAACCAGTATTGGGCACATACAAGTCCAAGTGGTGTGACACCGTGGCAGTGGTTCAAAAAGGTAGGGTATACCTATAATTACGCTGGTGAAAATCTTGCAAAAAACTTTACGACCACGGAGGGAGTCATGATGGCATGGATGAACTCATCTGAGCATCGTCAAAATATTCTCGATAAAGATTATTCAGATGTCGGTTTTGCGGTTGTGCCTGGTGTGATCGATAATACACAAACGAAACTTGTCGTTGCGCTATATGCTGCACCAACGACGCAAGCAGCGATCGCGTCGACTGCGGTACTTGCTGCCGAAAATACACCTGGTGGACCGCTGTCGCAGCTTGGCACACACTTACAATCGATGTCGCCAGCAGCTCTCGGCTCGATCATATTGCTGCTGCTCACTGCGCTTGTTGCAGCGACGGCTCACATGTACCGCAAGAAACTACCGCGACCACTCCTACAAAGCTGGTACCGGCACCACGGTCTCTATAAAGCCATCGGTATGGTAAGTCTTGCCATCCTCTTTATCGGACTCTATGGTGGCGGGCAAATCTAATCAAGCTGTAGTACACTAGCAAGATGAACAAGATCACAAAAGCTATTATCCCCGTCGCTGGATGGGGCACACGGATGCTCCCGATAACCAAATCAATCGAAAAGTGCATGTTACCCATCGGTACGCGGCCAATTGTAGATTATGTTGTACAAGATTGTATCAAAGCTGGGATAACCGACATCTTTTTCGTTGTTGGTGAACAAAGTACACAGATTCAAAATTATTATCGTAGCAACATTCAGTTAAATGATTACTTAAAGCGACAAGGCAAGATAGATAAGCTACCGCTTGTAGCACCTATCAAAGGTGTATCCTTCCATTTCATTGTTCAACCAAGTCAAGGTAAATATGGCACGGCTGTGCCTGTTGGATTAGTCAGTGAGGCAGTTGATGAGGATGAATCAGTCGTTGTGCTGATGGGGGATGATTTTGTCTATAGTAGTGGTGGTATCAATGAAATAGAGCGCCTGATTGCAGCCGCAGAAGAAACCGATGGTGCAGCCATGCTCGGTGTCAGTGTTCCACGCGAGACTGTATCAAAATACGGCGTTCTTGAGCTTGATGTGCATGGACACTATGTCAAAATCATAGAGAAGCCAACTGTTGAGGGAGCACCTAGTAATTTGATCAACATATCGAAGTACGTGCTACCTAAGTCTGCAATTGATACCGCCGTGACGATAGAAGTAAATCCCATACGAGGCGAATACGAAATAACCGATGTGATTAATGCATACGTCACATCGGGTGGCAAAGTAAAAGTAGTCGAAGCAAAAGGGCAGTACCTCGATGGCGGTAGCGTAGAAGGATGGCTGCACGCAAACAACGTTGTCTGCGGATGACATATTGCGCTGTGCACGACCGAGCAAGTGTCTTGATTGATCTGCTCGTATCTGTTACAATCATTTGAGTTGATTAAAAATAAGAGGAAATTATGAAAGCAGTCGTAAAAGTTGGCGGTAAGCAATATATCGTCCGCGAAAAAGAGACCCTCCTGGTGGACCGCCTCCCGGATGGAACAAAAGAGCTCACCCTCGACGTTCTCATGCTTGTTGACGGTGATAATTCGTCTGTCGGCACGCCATTTGTCAAAGGTGCTAGCGTTAAAGCAACCGTTGTTGACGAAGAAGTGAAGGGCGATAAGCTTCGCATCATTCGCTACAAGTCAAAAAAACGTGTCCACACCGAGACTGGCCATCGCCAAAAGTACTCTCGTATCGAAGTAACCTCGATCAAATAATAAAACACCCGCTCCATCAAAAAGAGCGGGTTTTTTAATTCGTCTTACTTCTCACGTTGCATAGGGCAATATGACCCCTTGAAACGGTCATGTAGCGCTGCCTTGCTCGGAAGTACGAGTAAACTCTTACTTCTCTCGCTGCGTTGCGCTATAATAACGGTAATGGATGAGGGTAACAAACAAACAATAGTCATTGCGGTGACGAATCAAAAGGGTGGTGTCGGCAAAACGACGACGTCCGTGAACCTCGCGTACTACCTTGCAAAAAGTGGCAAAAAAACCTTGATTCTTGACCTCGACCCTCAAGGCAATGCCACGAGTGGACTTGGAATTGATAAAAAGTCTCTCGAGCATGGGACCATGAGCGACGTGATGCGCGAAGAAAAAAACCTTCAAGAAATTATCATCGAAACCAAGCACAAAAATCTATTCGTTGCACCAGCAACATCTCATTT
>Ga0160428_1000955_pt1 | contig 25708 bp, 30 predicted proteins | sample SolpanmetagenomM_FD_108198 | JGI IMG/M metagenome (GOLD analysis project Ga0160428, IMG submission 108198) | Solar panel surface microbial communities from Lawrence Berkeley National Laboratory, California, USA - M | ecosystem: Engineered > Built environment > Solar panel > Unclassified ... | reverse complement strand
GGGTTTGGATCCTGGGATGTCATCATGCCTGTGACATAAATGTATCGTAAACGGCTCGTCTTGTCGATGCCACCGCTCAGCCGGCATCCAGCCAGGGCGGAATCGGCAGTCCCTTCGCCTTCAGCCAGTCGGCATTGTACAGCGTCGACAGATACCGGAACCCGGTGTCGCAGAGGATCGTCACGATCCGCCTGCCCGGGCCAAGATGCCGCGCGAGTCGCACCGCGCCGGCGACGTTGATGCCCGAGGACAGGCCGAGGCACAGCCCTTCCTCGGCGAGCAATCGCGTCACCCATTCCATCCCCTCTTCGTCGGAGATGCGGAACTGCGTGTCGATCGGCGCGCCCTCCAGATTGGCGGTGATCCGCCCCTGCCCGATTCCCTCCGCGGCCGACGAACCTTCCGCCTTAAGTTCACCATTGGCATAATATTCATACAACGCCGCCCCATGCGGATCGCTGAGCGCAATACAGATCGACTCGTCGCGCGCTTTCAGCCCGAGTCCGACGCCGGCGATCGTCCCGCCCGTGCCGGCCGCACAGGTGAAGCCGTCGAGCCGCCCGTCCATCTGCTGCCAGATTTCCTCCGCCGTGCCGGTGATGTGTGCGCGGCGGTTGGCGATATTGTCGAACTGGTTCGCCCAGATCGCGTTCGGCGTTTCCTCGGCCATGCGCCGCGACGTATGCACGAAATGGCCCGGATTCGAATAGGCGGCGGCCGGCACCAGCACGAGTTCGGCGCCCAGCGCACGCAACGTGTCCATCTTCTCGCGGCTCTGCGTCTCTGGCATGACGATAATCGTCTTGTAGCCTTTCGCATTGGCGACCAAAGCGAGGCCGATGCCGGTATTGCCCGCCGTGCCCTCGACGATCGTACCGCCGGGCTGGATCGCCCCGCGCGCCTCGGCATCCTCGACTATGAACAAGGCGGCGCGGTCTTTCACCGAGGCACCCGGATTGGTGAATTCGCACTTCGCGAAGATATCGCACCCGCTCGCGGCGCTGGGTCCGGCAAGCCTGACCAACGGCGTATTCCCGATCAAGGCCAGTGTGTTCGAGGCGGGTTTCGTAGGGGCAATCTGCATCGCCCCTAGATAGAGCGCCGATGCGATCCGGCAATCCACGGAATCTTGCGCGGGCCGAGATGCAGCTATCGGCTGGGGGCGTCGTCCCGGCAGACGTTGCAAGCACGCTTGCCCTGCCCCATCTTCCGCTCAACACACGATGGGGAGGCTGCGATGGCGACCGAGCTTTACGATCTGACCGTTCCGGTCTTCCTGCGCGGCTTCAAGGCGATGTCGGCCTTTCTTGCCAAGGGCGAGCACTGGGCGATCGATCAGGGCTTGGATCCGTCGGAACTGCTGCAAGCCAGACTGTTTGACGACATGGCGCCGCTGACCGCGCAGGTGCAGCGCGCGAGCGATTCGGCCAAGTTCACATTGGTCCGGATCGCCGGCGTCGAAACCGTTCCGATGCCGGATACGGAAACGAGCTTCGCCGATCTGCAGGCCCGCATCACCAGGACGGTCGATATGCTGGAGCAGGTCGCTCCCGACACGATGAATGGCCGCGAAGACAAGAGCGTGACGCTCACCACGCCCGGCGGCGCGGTGGACTTTACCGGGCGAAGCTACGTGCTGGGTTTCGTGCTGCCCAACTTCTATTTTCACGTCACGACCGCCTATGCGATCCTGCGAATGAAGGGCGTTCCGGTCGGCAAACTCGATTATCTCGGCAGCGCCTGAGCGACGGTCGGATTACCAGCTGAACAGAGATCCGTTGCCCATATGCGCGACGTACAGGCAGAATTGCCGCAGCGTTCCGACGACCGCATGGACGTGTTCGCCGTGCGTCACGCCGATATCGACCAAGGCGAGCATCAGGATGGAGGCGGCAAGGAACTTCAGCATGGTCGTTCCGTACCATGCCGGGCGTTAACCGAACGTGCCGCAAGATGATTAAGCGAAGCTTCCCCCCGGTGGTAGCGCCGGATACGCGGGTACTGATCCTCGGCAGCCTGCCCGGCGACCGCTCGCTCGCGGCGGCGCGCTACTACGCGCATCCGCAAAACCAGTTCTGGCAGCTGATCTCGGCGGCGATCGGCGAGGACATCGCCGGTTACGCATACGACGACCGGTTGGCCGCCCTGCTGCGCGGTCGCGTCGGCCTGTGGGATGTCGTGGCGAGCGCGTTGCGCCCCGGCAGCACGGACGCCGCGATCCGCGATCCGGTTGGCAACGACCTCGCCGGTTTGATCGCGACGCTGCCGGCGCTGCGCGCGGTCGGTTTCAACGGCGCTACCGCCTACCGGCACGGCGCGCGGCAACTGGCGGGGGTGGATATCCCGCTGATCGCTTTGCCCTCCAGCAGCCCGCTGCACACGATCGGCCTTGCGGCGAAGCAGGATGCCTGGGCGGCGCTCGGCCTGTATCTGGAACCGCGATAGCGATTGCGGCAGGTGGGCAGTCGGTTAGACTGCGATCTTCCGTGGGATGCCGCATCATGACCGCTACCGACCGTTGCCGGCGATGAGCGCCGCCCCCGCAGCGTCGCCACCGGGCGCGGCCGAACCCGACGGCGCGCCGCGCATCGCAGCGCTCGATATCCTGCGCGGCGTCGCGATCCTCGGCATCCTGTTCATGAACGTCAACGACATGGCGGCCTCGTTCAACTATCCCGACATCCGCCAGCTCGGCTGGACGGCGGCCGACCGGATGGCGTGGTGGACGCGCGCGATCCTGGCCGACGGCACCGCGCGCGCGATGCTGGAAATGCTGTTCGGCGCGGGGATGGTGATCCTGACCGACCGAGTCGCCGACGCGGCCGGCATGCGCATCGCGTTCCGGCGATATTATTGGCGCAACATCGTGCTGTGGCTGTTCGGGCTGGTGCACATGTTCGTGTTGCTATGGCCGGGCGATATCCTGCACACATACGGCATCGCCGCGCTGATCGTGTTCTGGTTCCGCCATCTCCCGCCGCGCTGGCTGATCGCGATCGGGCTGATCGGCGCGGTGGCGAACTTCGTCGGCGCCGGAGTGTTCGGCAACTATCTGCCATATCGTGATCGCACCGAAGTCGCCGCGATCCAGGCACGGCAGCAGGCAGGACACAGGCCGGACGCGGCGGAGCGCAAGACGCTGGCGGCGAGCGCGACGCGGACGGCCGAACAGGCGGCGGAGCGGCGCACCCGCGAGGCGATGATCGCCGCCGAAAACCGGGCCCGTTCCAGCACGACGGCGGACTGGGTTCGCGAGTCATGGACCAAGTCGATCGCACGGTTGAGCGAGGATGAGTTTGCGGGGATTTGGGAAGCCGCCGGTACGATGCTGATCGGCGCGGCCTTGTTCAAGCTCGGCATCCTGCAAGGCGGGCGATCGCGCACATTCTACTGGCGGTTGCTGATCTTCGCCTATTCGCTTTCGCTCCCGCTACGTGCGTTCGCGGCGTACGAGGAAACCCGGTTCGACGATCTGCCGCAACTGTCGTGGATGACGTACGAGTTCGCGCGGTTGGGCACGACGCTGGGACATGTCGCCGCGATCTGCCTGATCGTCGGCACGGCGGCCGGCGCTAGGATGTTCCGCCCGTTCGTCGCCGCCGGGCGCACCGCGCTGACGCTCTACGTCCTCCAGACGATCGCCTGCCTGTGGGTGCTGTTCCCACCGTTCGCGCTCGCGCTGTACGGCAAGCTCGGATGGATGGAGATGATGCTGGTGTCCGCCGGCATCGATCTTGGATTGCTGTGGCTGGCGAACGTCTGGCTACGGCATTTCCGCATCGCCCCGGTGGAATGGGCGTGGCGCTCGATCGTCGAGGGGCGCCGGCTGCCGTTCCGCCGGGCGGCCGGCTAGGCCACGTTCAGTCCTTGTGGAAGAACAGGTCCGCGACGCTCTGCGCGATCCGTGCCGGGCGGTGCGTGACGGCATCGACGCAGCACCAGCTGGATTGCACTTCGGCCAGCACCTCTTCGCCGCGCTTGATGATCGTCTGGTAGAAGGCCCGCGCGCCCTGCACCTTTTCGAGCAGCACGGTGGCGATCACCTCGTCGTCGAGGAAGGTCGGCTTGCGGTAGGTGATCTCGTGCTTCAGCGCGACCCACAGGTTCGCCGCGATCGCCTCCGCCGGAGCGAATCGCTGCCAGTGGCTGACCACCGCATCCTGCACCCATTTCAGATAGGACGCATTGTTGACATGACCCATGAAGTCGATGTCGGCGGGGTCGATCCCGATCGGGAAACTGTGGGGAATGGCTTGGCTCACGGCAGCCGTCATAGCAGGGCAATCCCTTCGCGGCGATGAATATCCTGCCATCACAATGGATTTTGTCGTAACGGCTGCGACCGGCCGTGCCTCGCTTCGGTCGCGGCGAAGACGCAACGAAATGACGAATTTGTTGCACCGCGCAATCTCGCAACCCGCGAAGGGACGAGATGCTTGACGAATTCTTTCGCGTGCGCGAAGCAGCGCCCGATATGAACATCATCCTCCCCAGCCTCGCCGCTGTCGCGCTTCTGGCACTGACGGCTTGTGACAACAAAAAGGGCCCGGAGGTCGTGACGAGCGTGTCCGCGGATCCACAAGCCGCCGAACTCGCCAAGCGCGCGCCGGTCGAACTGCCGCCGTCGATCAAGGCCGACGTCACCTTCCGCTGCAACCCGGGCAACAGCCTGGCCTTCGTGACTTTCTTCAACGGCGACAAGCAAGCGCTGGTCAAGACCGAGAAGACCGGCACCGCGACCAAGCTTCTCGCCGCCGAAGCCGGCAAGCCGTTCACGGCGGAGGGCGGCTACGAACTGTCGGGCACGCCGAAGAGCGCGACGCTCACGCTACCGGGCAAGGGCAAGCTGACCTGCAAGGCGTAAGCCTCCAGGCCTGAGCATCCGGACCGAGACGAAGAACCGGCCGGCGGAGCGATCCGCCGGCCTTTTTCGTCGCGCCATGCAGGCAGGTTTCGATGGCGGACGGGCTGCCTGCGTCTGGTCGTTCGGCGTGCCATCGGCTTGCGCGCCTCCCGCGACTGCGCCACCATGCCGTATGGCCAGCATCGCGATCTACAGCCTCAAGGGCGGCGTCGGAAAGACGACGCTGGCGGTCAATCTGGCCTGGTGTTCGGCGATGCTGTCGGCGCGGCGGACCTTGATGTGGGATCTCGATCCGCAGGCGGCGGCATCCTACCTGCTCGGCGATCCCGTATCGAAGGATCAGGCGCAGGCGGTATTCTCGAAGCACATCGAGCCAACCCGGCTGATCAAGGAAACGCCGGTCGCGCGGCTCGATCTGTTGCCGGCGGATGCTTCGCTGCGCCGGCTCGACCTGCTGTTCCACGAACTCGACAAGAAGAAGCGGCTGCAGAAACTGCTCGTCGGGCTGCGCAAATCCTACGATCGTATCGTGCTGGATTGCCCGCCGGGGCTGACCGATACCAGCGATCAGGTGATGCGCGCCGCCGACCTGATCGTCGTTCCGGTGATCCCCTCGCCGCTGTCGGAGCGCGCTTATAATGAGGTGCTGCGCCATCTCGGCCCCAAGGCAGCGGTCCTGCCGGTCCATTCGATGGTCGATCGCCGCCGCACGCTGCATGCCGATGCGCTGGCGCTACATCCGGATTGGCCGGTCGTGCCGATGACCAGCGCGATCGAGTCGATGACCGTGAAGCGGATGCCGGTCGGCAGCTTCGCTGCCAGAACGCCCAGCGGGCAGGCGTTCGCGACGATGTGGCAGGCGATCGAACGGCGATTGGCCTTGTGATGCCGGGGCGCGACGTGACGGAGAAGGAACCGGACCCCCAGGCGGATCTCACCTTGCTTGATCCGCACATGCTGCTCGGTGCCTATGCCGTCGGCGTGTTTCCGATGGCCGATGCGCGCGACGCCGACAGCGTCTATTGGGTCGAACCCAAGGCGCGCGCCATCCTGCCGCTCGACGCGTTCCACCTCTCCAGGTCGCTGCGCAAGACGCTGGTGCAGGACCGCTACCGCGTCACCGCCGATCTCGCATTCGAGCGCATCATCCGGCTGTGCGCGGAATCCGCCGCGGATCGCCCGGACACCTGGATCAACGGGCAGATCGAACGGGCCTTTGTCGACCTGCACGCCAAAGGGTTCGCGCATTCGCTCGAGGTGTGGGACGGCGAAGCACTGGTCGGCGGATTGTACGGGCTGGCACTGGGCCGCGCCTTCTTCGGTGAATCGATGGTCAGCCGGGCGCGGGATGCGTCGAAGATCGCGATTGCCTGGCTGGTGGCGCGGCTGCGCGCGGGCGGCTTCGCGCTGCTTGACTGCCAGTTCATGACCGATCACCTCGCCTCGCTCGGCGCGGTCGAGATCCCGCGGAAACGCTACGTCGCGTTGCTCGGCGACGCGATTGCGGGCGTAACCGGCGCGTCGTCCGCCGCGCCCGAATCCGCCGGGGATTTCTTCGCTTTGGACGACGGCGTGGCCTCGCCGCTGGCGGATCCGCCACTCACCGAATTCGGCCCGCCTTCGGGGAAGGTCATCGCGCAGCTTTTGACCCAGACGTCGTAGATCGGGTGCAGCACGACGTTCAGCCCGGGGCGTTCCTTGTACAGCCAGCCTGAGAAGATCCGCCGGAACTGCTTGTCGCTGCCCTGCACGTCGACCTGCACGAAGGCGCCGGTATAGGGCTGCTGCTCCCAGGGCGCGGTCCGCTCGCATGCGCGCAGCCGCACCACGACATCGCCGATCCGTGTCGCCGCGCCGGGCTTCAGCGTGATGTCGCGCGATGTGCCGTTGCGCTTGTTGAGCAGGCCGAGCACCGCGACGCGGTCCTTCATCGGCGTGGCACCGAACGACGGATCGACGCCGCCCGAGACGTCGACGGTGGTGATGTCGGTCTGGACCGGCTCGTCGTCGAGCGCGGTCTTTATGTCCGCTTTCTGCTCGGTCGGTGCCATGGCCGTCCGTCCGTGCCACCGGTCATAGCCGTACCAGCCGCCCGCACCGAGCGCCGCGACCAGTGCCGTCACGCCCAGCCAGCGGCGGGCGTTCACGCCTCCGGCGTCCAGGCTTCGTAATCGCCGGTGGCCGCGGCGCGCTTGCCGCCCTTTTCCAATGCACCCGCCGGGCGATAGGCCAGCATCGTGCCGGTATGATTCGGCTCGGCCGGCTTCTGCCATGCCCGCGGCGCCGGCAGGGCGCGTTCGGGAACGTCGTCGACCTGATGATGCAGCCAGCTGAACCATTCCGGCGCGACGCGGCTGGCATCGTTGGAGCCGTTGTAGATCACCCAGCGACGCGGGTTGCCTGCGGTGTCGCTGCCGCCCTGATAATAGATATTGCCCAGCGCATCCTCGCCGACGCGGGCCTTGCCGCGCAAGCCGAACCACGTGCCGATGGTGGCGCCGTTCCACCAGGTGAAAGGATTGAGATTGATGCCCATGCGCATCGCTTAGCGGTCCAGCCGCGCGCCTTCAACTGCGATCAGGTGCGGCAACCGCCGAGCGGAGGGGAATCGTCCGCCCGGGGCCGCCGGTCACTTCGCCCAGCTGACCGTGTCGCCTTCGGCGATACCCAGCTCGCTCGCGCGGCCGCCGTTGATTTCCAGCACCGCGCCGACCGGCTCGCCCGACGGGATCGGGGTTTCGGAGAACGGTACCGCGTTCTCGGCGATCCGTGCGATCGTCCCGTCCGGGCGAATGAAGATGATGTCGAGCGGGCTCGGCGTGTTCTTCATCCAGAAATTCGCCTCGCGCGGCGCCCCGCCCCCGGCCGGATACGGCGCGAAGATCATCCCTTCGTTCTTCGGGATGTTGGTGCGGAACATCAGCCCGCGTTCCTGCTCCTCGGCGGATTTCGCGACCTCGACCTGGAAGACGTGCGATCCGTTCGTGCTCTTGATCGTGACCGGGATCTTGCCGGCTTTCGCGTCGGCGGCGCCGGGCACGGCATCGCCCGAGGCGCAACCGCCGGTCAGTGCGGCGATGCCGAGCGCGGCAGCGAGATACACGTTACGCAAACCCATCACCGATCCTCTTCGACCTCGACCGCGAGCGGACCCTTTTGCCGCTCCACGATCCGCGCCCGCAGGCGCTGGTCCGGTTCGACTTCGGATATGCCGGCTCGCCGCAGCGTTTCCATATGTACGAATATATCCGCAGAGTCGCTGCCGCGCACTAGGAAACCATAGCCCTTGAGCCGATTGAACCATTTGACCGTCACCGGCTCGTACGGCCCGGCATCGCCGATCATCGCCGCGACCTCGGAGCGGTCGCTCGGGCGGGGCCGTTGCGGGGGTTCGACCGCATCGGTCAGGTCGATCGTCACGATCTCGGTGGCCTGCAAGCCACGGTCGCGTTTGCTGGCATAGCATTCGACCCGCGCGCCTTCGGGCAGGCTGCGCCGGCCGTGCGGTTGCAGCACCGAGAAATGGATCAGGATATCGCCGACCAGCGGATCATCGCTGACCAGGAAGCCGAACCCGCGGGTCACGTCGAACCATTTCAACGTGCCGCGATGCAACACCCCGTCGGAAGCGCTGTCGCCATCCGTCGGGAGTCTGTCCAAATCCTGCCGGTCAAGACCCGGCGAGTGCGTTTCGATACGCATGCGTTACGTCCCCCGACCGGCTCCTTAGCACGCTCGGCGGCGCGCAAAACCTTTCTTTGCCTGTTTTTATTGTGACAAGATGTCCGGGTCTTCGCCGGGGGCCATTGCGGCGATCCGGCGTGCGAGGGAAAAGTCGTGTCCTCCCCGGATCATGGCACCGATATGCTTCTCGCGGAGCACCCGATCGGCCGGCTCGAGCGCATACGGCCCGATGCGTTTCTTGCGCGCGAAGGTCAGCGCCGCGGCTACCGCGCGTTCGGCGATCGCCGGCGCCAGCGCGTCAGCATCCTCGCCGTCGATGCCGGCCTGCCGCAGCGCACCGGTGACCCGCCTCTGCCCCAATCCGCGCCGCGCCATCGCCGAAGCGCGGGCCTCGCCAAACGCACGATCGTCGATATAGCCCAGATCGGCCAGTTTCTCGGCAAGACTTTCAGGGTCCGCATAGCCGCCCCGCTCCTGCCCGTCCCAACCACGTTCACGGATCTTGCGCCGGAGATAATCAACCAGGCGGCCGCGCGTCGTCGCGAAGCGCTCGACATAGCGCAAGGCGAGCCGTTCCAGCGCTGCGCTGTCCAGCGGTGGCGGCACGCGGCGCTCTCGATTTGCGGGGGGTCTGGTCATGCGCCATTATTGTGCCACAGTCGGAACGGATTTTGAACGTGTGGGCTGGTTAATCGATATGCCTCCACAAGAGCGGCACCTTTCGCCGCCACCTCAGGGCGCGACGTAATGACGACGGAAGTTTTGCAGCAGGACGATCAGGCGGCGAAGGCGATCACGCCCACGCTGACCGCGGATGCGTTGCCGCGCCGCTTCGCCGACTTCGAAACGTTGGACGAGGCGCTGGATTATGCCGCGACCGGCGTGCGCGGTCTGAATTTCCACGATGCGCGCGGCACGCTGACCCGCGCCTATCCATTTGCCGAGATGCACGCCGACGCGCTGCTGATGGCGCGCCGGCTGATCGCCGCCGGCGTCACGCCGCAGGATCGCATCGCGCTGGTCGCCGAGACGGGGCCGGAATTCGCCGCCTTGTTCTTCGGTGTCGTCTATGCCGGGGCATGGCCGGTGCCGCTGCCGTTGCCGACATCGTTCGGCGGGCGCGATTCGTACATCGAGCAATTGCGCGTCCAGCTGTCGAGCTGCGACCCGACGATGCTGATCTATCCGCCGGAACTGGCCGAGATGGCAGGCGAAGCGGCACGCTTCGCGGGCGTCGAGGGAATCGACTGGTCGGAATTCCAGACCCGTGCCGCGCCCGACGTAACCTTCCCGGCCGCGCGCGGCGAGGACGTGGCATATCTGCAATATTCCAGCGGATCGACGCGCTTCCCGCACGGTGTCGCGATCACCCACCATGCCTTGCTCAACAATCTGGCGGCGCATAGCCACGGCATGCATGTGACCGATACCGATCGCTGCGTATCCTGGCTGCCTTGGTATCACGACATGGGACTGGTCGGCTGCTTCCTGTCGCCGGTCGCCAACCAGGTTTCGACCGATTACCTCAAGACCGAGGATTTTGCCCGCCGTCCGCTCGCCTGGCTGGACCTGATCAGCCGCAACCAGGGCACCACGCTGAGCTATTCGCCGACCTTCGGATACGACATCTGCGCGCGGCGCATTTCGACCCAGATCAAGGCGGCGGACCGGTTCGACCTGTCGCGCTGGCGCGTGGCGGGCAATGGCGCGGACATGATCCGTCCGGACGTGATGCAGAACTTCGTCGATGCCTTCGCCGATGCCGGGTTCAAGGCGAGCGCGTTCCTGCCGAGCTACGGCCTGGCCGAGGCTACATTGGCCGTATCAATCATGCCGCCGGGCGAAGGCATCCGCGTCGAACTGGTCGAGGAAACGCAATTGTCGGGCGTCGCTGCCGGGCAGGATCGACCGCAGCGTTTCCGCGCGATTGTCAATTGCGGCAAGGCCGCGCGCGACATGAAGATCGAGATTCGGGAGGAAGACGGTACGCCGCTGCCCGAGCGCGCGATCGGCAAGGTATGGTGCACCGGTCCATCGCTGATGGTCGGCTATTTCCGCGACGAGGCGGCGACGGCTGCGTGCATGTCGGACGGCTGGCTCGACACTGGCGACATGGGCTATCTCAGCGACGGCTATATCTACATCGTCGGCCGCGCCAAGGACATGATCATCGTCAACGGCCGCAACCATTGGCCGCAGGATATCGAATGGGCGGTGGAGCAACTGCCGGGCTTCAAGGCCGGCGATATCGCCGCGTTCGCGATCACCACGCCGGGCGGAGAGGAAACCCCTGCCGTACTGGTGCAGTGCCGCAGTTCGGACGATGCCGAACGCGTCCGCCTGCGCGAGGAAATCCGCGAACGCGTGCGCTCGGTCACGGGAATGAACTGCGTGATCGAACTGATCCCACCACGCACGCTGCCGCGCACATCATCGGGCAAATTGAGCCGGGCGAAGGCGCGCAACCTGTATCTTTCGGGCGATATCAAGCCGTACGATCTGGCGGCGTAAGTCCGTTCGCGACTTGAGCACACTCCTCGCTACGAACGCGCGTTTCAGCCGGATCCGAACCGACGCGCCGTTCTCGGACGTGCCGGAATCCGGGCGATTTCCCCGGCAGCAAGCCGCCGCGTCCTAACGATATTCTAACCACCGCCGGCTAATCCGGCGGCGTGAATACCAAGCCATCCCCCCAGTTCGCCGCGCGGCGTATCGACGTTCGCGCACTGCTCGGCCTGTACGACCCGGCCGACTCGACCGATTGGGGGCCGATCCGCGCCGCGCAATTAAATGCGGGCAGCCAATTGGCGCTGTTCCTGCTCGCCGCGAACGTCGTCGGCGCGGCGATCGTCACGCTGATCCTCGCGCGGCTCGTGCCGCTTTGGCAGCTCGGCGCCTGGGGCGTCCTGACCGCGGCGGTCGCCGTCGCGGTGACCTTGCGTCGCCTCGCCTCCCGCCACCGGACGCAAAGCACGGCGGATCTGCGCGATGTGCGCGGCACGGTGATGGACGGCATCGCGCTCGCCGCGGTCTGGTCGATCCCGCCGCTGACCTTCGCGCTGAAGACCGATGCCACCGCGGCGCTCGGGCTATGGATCGTGATCTCGATCCTGATGTCCGCCTCGGCGATCGCGATGGCCGCGTTGCCGCTCGCGACGATGAGCTTTCTCGGCATTCTCGGCCTGTCGATCGCGGTGATGTTGTGGTCGGTCGATGGCCCGTTGTTCGCCGCCGCCACCTTGTTGTTCTCCTCGCTGCTGATGATCGGCTGCTTCGCCCGTGGCCGCGCGCTGGTGCTGATCCGGGCCGGCGAGATCGCGCTGGAGGAACGCGACGAAACCGTCAGCCTGTTGCTGCGCGAATTCGAGGAAACCAACGCCGACTGGTTGTGGGAGATCGATCCCCAACGCCGCATCGTGCGCGCGTCGCCCCGCTTCGCGCACTCGGTCGGGCTGGATCCGGTCACCGTCAACCAGATGCCGTTCCTGCAGTTGCTCGCCGGGCCGACCTGGGAAACGGGCACGTTCACGCCCGCGCTGCGCGACCTCGCCGAAAAGTTGAAGGCGCGCGAGGCGTTCCGCGATCTCGTCCTGCCGGTGACGGTCAAGGACGAGGAACGCTGGTGGGAAATCTCCGCCAGCCCGCGCTATGACGATCGCGGGACGTTCATCGGCTTTCGCGGCGTCGGTTCGGACGTCACCGAACAGCGCGCCTCGTCCGACAAGATCAACCGGATGGCGCGGTTCGACACGCTCACCGGCCTGCCAAACCGGCTGTTGATCCACGAGACGCTCGGCCGCGCGATGACCGAGGCGGACAAATGGAACAGCCGCTGCGCGTTCATGATGATCGATCTGGACCGCTTCAAGGCGGTCAACGACACGCTCGGCCACCCGATCGGCGACCGGCTGCTCGGGCGCGTCTCCGAGCGGCTCGGGCAGTTGATCACCGACAACGAGATGATCGGCCGGCTCGGCGGGGACGAATTCGCCGTCGTCGTGCGCGACGCGAGCGACCACCAGCGCGTCGAGCTGTTGGCCAAGTCGATCGTCGAGACGCTGTCGCGGCCGTACGAACTGGATGCCCACACCTTGTTCATCGGCGCGAGCATCGGCATCGCGATCGGCCCGCGCGACGGCCGCACCGCCGAGACGCTGATCCGCTCCGCCGATCTTGCGCTGTATCGCTCCAAGGATGCCGGCGGCGGCACGTTCCACACCTACGAACCGCAATTGCACGTCGCCGCCGAGGAACGCCGCGTGCTGGAAATGGCATTGCGCCAGGCACTCAACAATGGCGAGATGCACCTCAACTACCAGCCGGTCGTGTCGGCCGATTCCGGCCGGCTGATGGGGTTCGAAGCATTGTTGCGCTGGACCCACCCGCAACTCGGCAACGTTTCCCCGGCGAAGTTCATTCCGCTAGCAGAGGACGCGCGGATGATCGCGCCGATCGGCGAATGGGTGTTGCGCAGCGCCTGCGGCGAGGCGGCACGCTGGGCCAATCCGGTGCGCGTTGCGGTCAACGTCTCGCCCGAACAATTGCACAATCCGAACTTCGTCACGGTCGTCGCTTCGGCACTGGCGAGCAGCGGGCTGCCGGCGGACCGGCTCGAGCTGGAAGTGACCGAAAGCGTGTTCATGAAGGAGGGCACGTGCGCGGTGCAGGTGCTCGAGAAGATCCTCGACCTCGGCGTGCGCCTAAGCCTTGACGATTTCGGCACCGGCTATTCGTCGCTCGGCTATCTCAGCCGTACGCGCTTCTCCTCGATCAAGATCGACCGCAGCTTCGTCACCCAGGCGTCGAAGGGCGTACGCGAGGCGATCGCGATCATCCGCGCCGTCGTCGCGCTGGCACAAAGCCTCGACATGGCGACCACCGCGGAAGGCGTCGAGACGGAGGCCGAGCACCGGATGGTCCAAGATCTCGGCTGCACCAAGGTCCAGGGCTATTATTTCGGGCGTCCCTTGCCGGTCGACGAGGCCCGGTCGCTCGCCAATCGCGGGCAGGACACCGCCGCCCGACCCGCTGCCGCAGCCGCGTGATCCGGCATTACGGTCTTGCCCTGCCGCGAATATGATTTTATGGCCCCCGCTTGATAGGGGTGTAGCTCAGTTGGTTAGAGCGTCGGTCTCCAAAACCGAAGGCCCACGGTTCGAGTCCGTGCTCCCCTGCCATCTCCCGAGCGTCGATTTACGGCGTCCCGGCCTCGCTTGCGTTACCCGACGCAAATCGCTAGATGCAGCGCCCATCCGACAGCGAGGATGAGAATGCGCCGGTTCCGAAAAGAACCGGGCGGCGCTCTCTGCTCCGTTGCCGGGCATTCTTAGAAACGGATTCACAGCACAGTGGCGAAAACGACCCCGATCGAGTTCATCCGCCAGGTTCAGGCAGAGACCAAGAAGGTCGTCTGGCCGTCGCGCAAGGAGACGATCATGACCGGCGTGATGGTCATGATCATGACCACCGTGCTCGCGGTGTTCTTCTTCGGCGTGGACAGACTGTTCCACACGCTGGTTACGCTGCTGCTGTCGCTCGCTGCCAAGGGTTGAGATCATGTCACGCTGGTACATCATTCACGCGTATTCGGGTTTCGAGGGCAAGGTTCGCGACTCGATCATGTCCGAGGCCACCCGCATGGGTCTCGAGCAGTTGGTCGAGCAAATCGAAGTGCCGACCGAGACGGTGACGGAAGCCCGCCGCGGCAAGAAGATCGCCGTCGAGCGCAAGTTCATGCCGGGCTATGTGCTCGCCAAGCTGAACATGAACGACGACGTCTACCATCTCGTCAAGAACACGCCGAAGGTCACCGGCTTCCTCGGCAGCATGGGCAAGCCCCAGCCGATCAGCGAGGCGGAAGCCGCGCGCATGCTGAACAGCAAGGAAGAAGCCGCCGCCGCGCCGAAGCAGAAGATGAAGGTCGATTACGAGATCGGCGATTCGGTGAAGGTGCTGGACGGTCCGTTCGCAAGCTTCAACGGCATCGTTGAGGAGCTCGATTTCGACCGCAGCCGCGTCAAGGTCTCTGTTTCCATCTTCGGCCGCGCCACGCCGGTCGAACTCGAATTCGAACAGGTCGAGCGCGCCAAGTAAGTCGCGCCGGTCCAGACTGCGTGTATTTGGTGCGGACGTGATGTTCGCCGTACGCGACAACGTCGGTGACAATTACCGGCGTGATAACAACACTATCGCCGACTTGACCGCTGCGGTTATATCGGCGCAGGCCGGGCATCATCCAAAAACCCCGCCTGGTTTCGGCCGGACGGTTCGAAGGATCGGCACATGCCCGGCCGCAATTCCTTTCTCACGCTTCCGCCAGCCCTGATCTTCACGCCACCGGCCGCGCTGGCGTTGATCGCCACGCCGGCTCATGCGCAGCAGCACGATGGCCAAGCCTGGTTCCAGGTCAATACAGCGGTGCCTATTACGGAAAAGCTGCGCATCACGCTGGAACAGATCGCGCGGTTCAGCGATCGGCAGGACGGACTGTACCAGACGGAATTCGGCGGCATCCTCGACTATCGGATAGCGTCGAACGTTACTGCCGGATTCGGTTATCGCCGGGTGGGTGCGCATAACGGCAACCGCAGCGCGAACGAACATCGCATCCGGCAGCATGTCGTCGCGACCTTCGGTCCGGTCACGTCGCGGTTGCGCGTCGACGAGCGTTTCGATCCGCGGGGCCGTGACGTCGGCATCCGCGTCCGTCCGCTCCTACGGTACAATTACAGGCTGCGTCCGCAGGGTGTGGCGCTGTTCGTCAGCCACGAAAGCTTCTTCCTGCCGAACAGCACCGGTTGGGGCCAGCGTCGCGGTTACGAGCGGATGCGCAACAGTGACGGCCTGACCGTACCGCTTGGCAAAGCCATCAGCACTGATATCGGCTATCTCAACCAATATCGCTTCAGCCGGGGCGGTGCGCGTCCGCAGATGGACCACGCGCTCAGCGTTCAGATGACGATCAGCGTCGCGGATCTGATCGCTCCGGCGCTCGACGACTGAGGCGTCGGCCGGTTCACCGGTCATTGCATCACGGCGCAGTTTGCGCTATCGGCCCGCGCTTCCAACGCTATCGCTGTGGAATTGCGGGAGGATGCCTCGGCGTCCGGCTGTACCGCTAAACTTGAACCGGGTTCCACCGACAGGCGGACCCATGACAGAGTGAGTGACACATGGCTAAAAAGATTACCGGCTATATCAAGCTGCAGGTGCCGGCCGGCTCCGCAAATCCTTCCCCGCCAATCGGCCCGGCTCTGGGTCAGCGCGGCGTGAACATCATGGAATTCTGCAAGGCGTTCAACGCGTCGACCGGCGACCAGGAAAAGGGCACGCCGCTCCCGACCGTGATCACCGTCTATGCCGACCGTTCGTTCTCGTTCGAGACGAAGACGCCGCCGGCCTCGTATCTGATCAAGAAGGCCGCGAACCTGAAGTCGGGCTCCAAGGAGCCGGGCAAGATCGTCGCCGCGAAGATCAAGCGGTCGCAGTTGGCGGATATCGCCACCGCGAAGATGAAGGATCTGAACGCCAACGATATCGAAGCGGCGACCAAGATCATCGAAGGATCCGCCCGCGCGATGGGCCTCGAAGTGGTGGAGGGCTGAGATCATGGCATTCGTAAGCAAGAAGCAGAAGGCGATCACGATCGACCGCGAGAAGCTGCACTCGGTGGACGAGGCGATCGCCCTCGCCCGCTCCGGCGCGACCAGCAAGTTCGACGAGACGATCGAAGTCGCGATGAACCTGGGCGTCGATCCGCGCCACGCCGACCAGATGGTCCGCGGCGTCGTGACGCTGCCCAAGGGTACCGGCAAGACGGTTCGCGTCGGCGTGTTCGCCAAGGGTGCCAAGGCCGACGAGGCACGGGAAGCCGGTGCCGACGTGGTCGGCGCGGAAGACCTGATGGAGCTCGTCCAGGGCGGCACGATCGACTTCGATCGCTGCATCGCGACCCCGGACATGATGGGCATCGTCGGTCGGCTGGGTAAGATCCTCGGTCCGAAGGGCATGATGCCCAACCCTAAGCTCGGCACCGTGACGATGAACGTCGGCGAGGCCGTGAAGGCAGCCAAGGGCGGCCAGATCGAATATCGTGTCGAAAAGGCCGGGATCATCCACAGCGGCATCGGCAAGGCATCGTTCCCGGCCGAAGACCTGCGCGCCAATTTCGACGCGCTGGTCGACGCGATCGTCAAGGCGAAACCGGCTGGCGCGAAGGGCAAGTATGTCCGCAAGGTCGCCGTCAGCTCGACGATGGGTGCCGGCATCAAGGTCGACGTGGCCGAAGTCGCCGCCGCCTGATCCGACGATCACCGACGATACGAAAAGGGCCGGGAGCGATCCCGGCCCTTTTTGTTTGGCCTCACGGCACGTGCGGGACTGCATCCGGATCGTGCAGCGCCTGTGTCGGGGTGCCCAGCACGGCCTGGCGAGCGCGCAGGCTGGCATCGAGGAAGGGCGTGTTGAGACTGACGAAACGGCGCGGCGTCATGCCGAGAAAGGCGTTGGCATCGCGCAGGAAATGCGAAACGTCGAAATAGCTGTCGTCCAGCAGCGTGTAATCCGCGACGTCGCGCGACGCGCTGATCCGTAGGAACGACCGCAGGAAACGCGCGCGGCGGAGCATCAGCTTGGGCGGAAACCCGAAATGGCGGATCGACAGGCGCCGCATCGAATGCTGCTCGACGCCGAGTTCCGCTGCGGCCGCGGCGATATCGACCGAACCGTCGCGCGTGATCAACGTGGCGAGGCGGCGGATCAGGTCCTCGTCGGGGCTTGGCGGCCGCAGCTGCCGGGATAGCAACCGGTCGAGCGTCGGAGCGACTTCGGCCTCGCGGTCGCACGCGTACAAGGCGGCGAGAAGGCGCTTCGAGAAATCGCCGGGCAGAACCTGGTCGAGCGGAACGACCCGGTCGCGCACCTCGGCTGCATTGCTGCCGAACAGGCGACTCCAGCCGAGCGCACTGACGCCGAAACCGACCAGCACGCCGCCATTGGTCGTCGCCCGGATCGCATGGCTGGTCGGGCCGAACAGGCTGACCGTCGGGACGGGATCGAACAGGCTTTTGCCGATGCCGACGGAAAACGGTGCCGCATCCAGCGCAATGCGAACGTTCGCCGTACCGGGCAGAAACCAGTCGACCTGGCCGATCGCCTTCGGGCCGTGCGCCGTATAGACGTGGTAGCCGGTGATATAATCCGCCAACTCGGCCGCTGGCTGATCGTAGCGAATCGTCAGGCCGGGCGGCATCGCGAAAACGTCAGGCGCGACACCCGGAACGTTGGTGCCGCCTTCGATCCAACTTTCGTCGATCGGCCGCGCAGCACCCGGCCTGCCGGATGCATCCCCGGCTGCCCATGAATCCTTGCCCCCCACTCAAGCCCCCTTGCCGCAGCATACATCGCCACAGATTACAGCCGCCCCCGGCTTCGCATGTCTTTCGTGTCCCGTTAACTGCGGGATTTGTAAGAAAACGACATCCCATGTGTAAGAAAGACTAACCGAAAGCAATACAAGAGTTCGTCCAGCATCATCATTGTTGTCTCAAGCGAGTATTGGCCGGCTGCGGGGATAGAAGACGTTCCCATTCGTCCTTGCCGCTTGCCCCCTTCAGGCAGTCCCGACATTGACAATGCGGACAGATCGGCTAATGGCGCACCCTCTTCCGCTCCCGGTTCGCCGTGGGCGGGAACCGTCCGAGACAGCAGGGGCCGGCTTCCGGCTTAATATCCTGCCGAGACGGGGAATGGAAATTCACGATCGCGTCCGCGCGGTCTGCTTTGGTCCGCTGCTGCAGCGGTCCTGTCCCATGCCCCAATCGACGGACAACCCGGATGCGCGGTTTGGCGTGCGTCCGGTTTCAACCGGCCTTTCGGCTCGCGCCGAAGGGTCAGACACGTGGAGAATGGCATGGATCGTGCTCAAAAGACCGAGCTCGTCGCCGAACTGAACCAGACGTTTGCCGAAGTCGGCGTGGTGGTCGTCACCCGCAACCTCGGCATGACGGTGGCGCAGTCGACCAAGCTGCGGAACGCGATGCGTGACGCAGGGGCGACCTACAAGGTCTCGAAGAACAAGCTTGCCAAGATCGCACTGGATGGCACCGACTACTCCTCGCTGGGCGATCTGCTCACCGGGCCGGTAGGCCTTGCCACCTCGATCGACCCGGTCGCAGCCGCCAAGGTGGCTGTCGATTTCGCGAAGACGAACGACAAGTTCGAAATCGTCGGCGGGGCGATGGGTGCGACTGCCCTCGACGTAGAAGGCGTCAAGGCGCTCGCGACGATGCCGTCGCTGGATGAATTGCGTGCCAAGATCGTCGGCCTCATCGTTGCCCCGGCAACGAAGCTGGCGACCATCACGCAGGCTCCGGCAGCGCAGATCGCGCGCGTCCTGTCCGCCTATGCGGAGAAGGAAGCAGCCTGAGCGCATGCTCAGGGCTTTTCGAGACTATTTCGATTGAACTGAACCCGATGGGGCCACCCGATTTCTACGGTGCCCCCGACAATGGAGACTACACATGGCAGACCTGAACGCGCTGGTAGACAGCCTGAGCGAACTGACCGTCCTCGAAGCCGCTGAGCTTTCGAAGATGCTCGAAGAGAAGTGGGGCGTTTCGGCCGCAGCAGCGGTTGCAGCAGCTCCCGCAGCTGGCGGCGGCGCAGCCGCTCCGGCAGCAGAAGAGCAGACCGAATTCGACGTCATCCTGACGGGCGACGGCGGCAAGAAGATCAACGTCATCAAGGAAGTCCGCGCGATCACCTCGCTCGGCCTGACCGAAGCCAAGACTCTGGTCGAGTCCGCTCCGAAGGCCGTCAAGGAAGGCATTTCGAAGGACGAAGCCGAAAAGATCAAGAAGCAGCTGGAAGAAGCCGGCGCGACTGTCGAGATCAAGTAAGCCGCAACGGGAGAGACAGGCTATACCAGCCTGCACTCCCGTCAGGCCGGCCGGCGCGGCATGCCGCGTCCGACGAGCATGGGCTTCGCCCATGCCGGCCAGCGATACGAAAAGGGCGGCCCCAGCGATGGGGTCGCCCTTTTCTTTACGCGCCGCGGCCCGAGTACCGGCTATCGATCGGTGTCAAAGCGTCAGCGCCGTGCCGACCATCCCCACAAGCACGAGCATCCCGATCATCACCGGCAGATACCGGCTGCGTCGCGCGCGGGCGAACAGACGCGACACCACCGTATCGTCCCGCACCCCCGTTATCGCCCATGCCAGCAGGACGCCCCACAGCACGAACGACAGCGCCGCCAACGGGGTGAGCTTGTAGATCAGGCGCCGTTCGGGATGCTTCCGCGCCGTCGCAACAGCCGCGGGCAGGCCGACGATCAACACCACGATCGCGGCCAGCCCGGCAAGGAGCAGGATCCTAGACGACATCGCGACGCCCCCATCCCTGCCAGGTCGCGCCGGACGCGTGACCGACATAGAGCGCCGCGCCGAGCAGCGCGGCGAACAGGCCGACGAACATTCCGTCGAACGCCATCAGCGCCCAGACAATGATCGCCGGCTGGCCGATCGCCAGTTTGTGGGTCGCCATATGCAGCGCCTGGGCCGGACCGAACGCCGAGAGCAGCAGGATCGTCGTGACGATTGCGGTGGGCCAATAGCGGCCGAACACGCTCCGGAGCGTCATCGCTGCATCTTCGAGCAAGGCGGCGACGACGTACAGCGTAAGCCCGGCCTGCAGCACCAACGAGCCGACCGACAATATGGTCGCTGCCCCGTAACCGACACGCGCTTGCAGGGCCTGAACGGAATAGGCCGCGACCGCCACGAGCGCCAAAGCGAGCAGCAGGCGCACGAACGTCCGGGTACGGATCGCGAGGGCGGCGCGAAGCGACCCCAGCGCCCAGAACCGCGCGGTCAACAGGATGGCGACGAGCAACCCGGCGATCTTCGCATACTCAAAGCCCATCCGCAGCGGATCGGCAGCGTGCGCGCGAAAATCCGCCATCGAGACGAACATGCCGAGCGAAATCTCCACGCAGTGCTGCGCGAGTTCGGGGATGATGGCGATCGCGACGATCGCGGGCGCCAAGACGACCGTGCGGCCGCCGATCCGGTACGTATCGAAGATCGCCCTCCCCGTTCCACGTATCGCGCTGACGAACGCCGACACTGCACCGCCCGGCCCGGCGGCAACATCCATTTCCATCGTCATTCCCCTTGGTTGAAATCAGTCCTCGAACTGCAAAAGGTCGCCCGGCTGGCAGTCGAGCGCGGTGCATAAGGCCTCCAGCGTCGAGAAGCGGATCGCCTTCGCCTTGCCGGTCTTCAGGATCGACAGGTTGGCGAGCGTGATGTCGACCGTCGTCGCAAGCTCCGTCAGCGTCATCGACCGGGCCGCGAGCAGCGCGTCGAGCTTGACCGTGACCGGCATCAGACCGTCATTTCGAGATCGTCGCGCATCTGCGTTCCGATCGTGAACACGCGCGCGAGAACGAAGACCATCAGCACGGAAAACCAGCCGCCGACCGATGGCATCCAGCCTGCCGTCTCCACATGGCGGTTTGACAATGCGATCGTGACGATCCCGAGGACGACGTCCAGCATCTGGATCGCCAGCAGCGCCCAACCCACGGCCTTCAGCCGGTCGGCATTCGCCGCGATGAACGGGTCTCCCGCTTGCGCGGAACCGACGATCGCGCGGAGCCTGCTGAAGACGACGTGGATCGGATAGCCGGCAAGCACGCCGAGTACGAACAGCGCGCGGATGGTATCGAGGATCGGCTCGACCGGCTGGGTCGGGTATTTGCCGGCCAGATGCCCGAGCGCCATCGGCGCCAGGGCGTAGGACAGCACGAATGCAGCGACACCCAGGCCGACGCATACCCAGTTCAACACATTCGCCCCGGCCAGGACGACGTTGGAAATGCCGAGAATGCGATCCTTCATCACCGACTCCTTATCGAGAAACGATATTATCGTTTTTCGATAAGGTCAATCGGAATGTCGGCTATTTCGCCAGCGCTGCGCTCTGGTCGACCGGCACGACCGGCAGCCAGACCGCACTGGCGTTCGCACCGCCACGTTCGATCGTCACCGTCGCCTTGGTGTAATCCGTCTTCTTCGCGAGGAAGATGTTCGGGACGAACTTCTGCGGATTGCGATCATACAGCGGAAACAGGCTGGACTGGACCTGTACCATGATGCGGTGGCCCGGCTGGAACACATGGTTCACCGTCGGCAGACGGAATTTGTAGCGCTGCACCTTGCCTGCCGGGATGGCGGTCGGCTTGGCGAAGCTATCCCGATACCGGCCCCGAAAGATGTCGAGGCTGATCGGCAGCTGATAGCCGCCCATCTTTGGGTTGGTGGCGTTCTCGTCCGGGAACACGTCGATCACCTTGACGACGAAATCTCCGTCGGTCCCGGTGGTCTTGGCGAAGATGTCCGCGATCGGCGCGCCCGACACGCGGACCGCCTCGGACAGGACCGGCGTCTCATAGGTCATCACGTCGGTACGGCCGTCGACGCCGCGCTGGTCGCTGACCAGCCAGTCGCCCCAGCGCCCATCGTCGAAGTTCACCGGGCGCGGCAGATGCGGCACGGGCTTCGCCGGATCGGACACATAGCTGTCGCCCCCTGCCCCGCTCTTGTCGAAGCCCAGCGCACCGCCGGCCTGGAGGTAGATCGGCTTGAGCGGCGACGGACAGCCCGTCTCGCAGGCCAGCGGCCAGCGCGTGAAGCGATCCCAATGATTCTCACCGGTATTGTAGATCGTGGCGGCGGGCAGCGTCACCGCAGGGCCGTCCTTGAGATAGTGGTTGAACAGCGGCAGGACCATCTCCTCGCGAAACTGTTCGGCGGTGTCGCCGCGCCACTGGAACGGCCCGAGGCTGCGACCCTCGCGGTTGATCTGGCTATGCCGCCAAGGGCCCATGACGAGGAAATTATTGCCCGTCTTGCCCTTTGCGGCAAGGGCTTCCCACGCCGTGATCGCGCCGTACATGTCCTCCTGATCCCACAAGCCCTGTTCCCAGATCGTCGGCACGTTGGACGGGTTGGCGGCGAGCAGCTTGTCGAGCGCCTGACCCTGCCAGAATGCGTCATAGGCCGGGTGCGAGACCATGCGTTGCCAATAGGGCAGCTGCGAATAGCCGGACTTGTCGGCCCATGCGCCGGCCGAGCCGATCTCGCGGAAATTGTCGTAATCGTCATAGCCACCGGTCGGCGGAACGCTGCCCTTGGCCTTGTAGCCGGTCTGGCCGCCGAGCCATGCGATATTGGCGAGGCGGAAGGCACCGTAATGGAACCAGTCGTCGCCCATCCAGCCGTCGATCATCGGGCTTTCCGGCACCGCCACCTTCAGCGCGGGATGCGGGTTCAGCAGCGCCATCGCGACGGTGAAGCCTTCGTAGGACGACCCGATCATCCCGACGCGACCGTTCGATTCCGGCAGGTTCGCCTTGTCCGTCAGCCACGCGATCGTATCGTACGCGTCGGTGACGTGATCGACCTTGGTCGGGTTGAGCGGGCCGATCACCGGGCGGGTGACGACATAATCCCCCTCCGAGCCGTATTTGCCGCGAATGTCCTGATAGACCCGGATATAGCCGTTGCGGACGAACATCTCGTCGGCGAGCGGCAGCGTGGACAGCATGCTGGAACTGGTCGTCCGCTTCGCCCGGCTGCCGGCGTCGTACGGGGTACGGGTCAAGACGATCGGCGCGTCCTTGGCATTCTTGGCCACGACGATGACGGTGAACAGCTTGGTGCCGTCGCGCATCGGGATCATCACCTCGCGCCGGGTATAATCGTTGGCGGCGGTCGGCGGGGTGAACTTCGCGGGAATATCGCCGGCGGACGTGGTGGCAGGCGCCGCATCGGCGCTCTTCGTCGGGGCTTGCTGGGCCGGAGCGGATGCGGCCAGGCCGGCAACGGCCATTGCGGCAAGTGCCGGCGCGAGAATGATCTTCATGTAAGAGGCGACTCCTGATCGTTTGATGTCCGCAGCTTGCGCGCGCGGCCAATCAAGATCAATCGCCGCAGCCTATCGGATGATGCCCAGCCCGTGCAGCCGCTGACCGACCGTGTCGTACATGCGCGGTCCGGTATCGAGGCGGAACGGCGCCATCTTCGCCCCGGGCTCGCGCTCGATACCGATCAGCCATGCCTTGGCGCTCTGCCCGTGATGGGTCGGGCCCCAGCGATAGAGCACGTTGACCGCGAACACCGGCACGAAGAAGGCACGCCCTTCGATGGTGAGCGGAACGAGTGCTTCGCCCGGCATCATCGCCATCCCGCCGAGCGTGATCGATTGCCCGGCGGCAAGATCGAACCGCGCGACGATCGGCTTGTCGATGAAGTGCGAGAACAAGGCTTTCAACACCTCGTCCTGATCGACGCTGGCATTCATCAGGCGGATATCGACGCGGACATCGTTGGCCGAGGTCGCGCCGGAATTGTGCAACGTGATCTCGTAATTGACCGCGCCGCCGGTGAGATTGGTGCCGGCACGGACGGTGCGCATCTCCACTCCGATCTGCGCACGACCGTCCGGCTCCGGCGCAGCGGCCACCGCAGCCGCCGAGTTCGGCAAAGCGTCCGGAACGACCGCCTCCGGTTGCACCGTCGCGATGTCGGTCACAGGCGCCGCCACCGGGGACGGGGTCGGATCGTCCCGCACGGGTTCGATCGTGTCCGTGACATCGTCGAAGATCTCGTGCGAACGGCGGCGCCGCAGCACGGCGAAAGCGAGCGCCGCAAGCGTCGCCAGACCAAGCGCCAGCCAGACGAAGCGATGTCCGGGCTGATCCTCCGCACCCGCAGGAACGGCGGCAGGCGTGGCGGCTGGCGTCGGGTCGGCCGAAGGGGTCGGCGTCGCCTGCGGTACCGGCAGGATGGCCGGTGCAGCGTCCGGCGTCACGGCCGGCGTCGGCTCGGAAACGGGCGACGTGGCAGCAGGAGTCGCCGTAGCGCTCGGCCTGGGGCGTGCCGTCGGGCTCGGCGTCGGTCGGGCCGTACGCGGCGCCGGGCGCGGGGCACTCGTCTCGGCCGGTACGGGGGTGGCACTGGCGGTCGGGCTCGGCTCGGGCGTCGGCAGCACCGAAGGACGCGTGGCGGGCAACGAGAACCCGTCGAGATTGGGGATCAACGGAGTGGCATCGTTCTGCGCCCACGCGGCGCTCGACAGGCCGAGACCCGCCAGCACGGCGAGCCGCAAAGCCGCTGGATTCATGACATTTCGCACACGTACGCCTTATCGCAGGATTCCTGAACGCCATACGACCGGCAGCGCGATCGCGGCAAGCCGGGGTGTCCACCGGACAAATCGAGTGCTACGACGACGAGCGGTTCTAAACCCGCAACTTGCCCTGCAACTTCAACGACTGTGGCCGGGCCTTCGATCGTAAATCGCTTCGCCGGGTGCGTTGACTAAATCCAACACTTCTCCTATATCCGGCGCTCACCACGGATTTCGGGAAATGACGTGCCGTCGCGCAGCATGTCGATCGAATTGGGATCTGGCGGTATCCAAGACGCTGAAAGCTGCTGTTATCCGGACGGACGACACGCGGCTTTTTGCGTTTTCTGCGTGCCCGCCCGGGCGAACCGGGCACCTGATTTACGGCCCCCATGCGGGCCAAGACCGAGGGCAAAGACCAATATGGCAACCAAGGCATATGACGGCGGCACGCTGAAGCGCCGCATCCGCAAGGTGTTCGGCAACATCCACGAAGTGGTGCAGATGCCGAACCTGATCGAGGTTCAGCGCGAATCCTACGAACAGTTCCTGCGGTCCGATCCGTCGATCGGCTATGTCTCCGGGCTGGAAAAGACGCTGCGCTCGGTGTTCCCGATCCGCGATTTCGCCGGCACGGCCGAACTCGACTTCGTCAACTACGAACTCGAGCCGCCGAAGTTCGACACCGACGAGTGCCGCCAGCGCGGCATCACCTATGCCGCGCCGATGCGCGTCACGCTGCGCCTCATCGTGTTCGAGGTGGACGCCGATACCGATGCCCGCTCGGTCCTCGATATCAAGGAGCAGGACGTCTACATGGGCGACATGCCCCTGATGACGGGCAACGGCACCTTCATCATCAACGGCACCGAGCGCGTGATCGTCAGCCAGATGCACCGGTCGCCGGGCGTGCTGTTCGATCACGATCGCGGCAAGACGCACGCATCGGGCAAGTATCTGTTCGCC
>Ga0160428_1000954_pt1 | contig 25722 bp, 28 predicted proteins | sample SolpanmetagenomM_FD_108198 | JGI IMG/M metagenome (GOLD analysis project Ga0160428, IMG submission 108198) | Solar panel surface microbial communities from Lawrence Berkeley National Laboratory, California, USA - M | ecosystem: Engineered > Built environment > Solar panel > Unclassified ... | reverse complement strand
CAGATGGCATGAGAGCGGAGGCCGTGCCGGTGGCGCGCGAGATGGCGGCATCGGACATCGCGGCGGCTATCCGGCCGGATGGAACGTTGCCGGTCCTGTTCGATGGGCTGCGGGTGCCGGTCGCCTTGCCGCCGTTGGCGGGCGCGATCCTAGGTTTGATCGACGGTGAGCGGCCGGTCGGGGCGATCCTGGCAACGCTGCAGGCGAGGGGGATCAAGCCCGACGCGGCGCAGCGAGCGTGGCGCGATACGTTCACGCCGCTGATGCAGGTGAATCGGGTGCTGCTCGCACCGCCACCATGAGGCCAGTGGTGGTCATCTTTGGGGCGGCGGTGCGGCCGGACGGGTCTGCGAGCGGCGTGATGCGCGCCCGGGTGGCAGCAGCACTGGCGACGGGACAAAGGCTGGCCGATCCGATCTACATGCCGACGGGCGGGCAGGGGAGGTTCGGGCCGGCTGAAGCGAGGGTGATGGCGGACCTGCTCGCCGAAGCGGGTGTGGGGCGGGGCTCGATCATTTTGGAGGAGACGGCGGTCAACACGCTTCGGTCCGCGCTGGCATGTGCCCGGTTGCTCGGACCGGAGCGTCGACGAGTTTACGTCGCGACATCGGCGTACCACATGGCGCGGTGCGTCGTGTTGCTGAGGCTCGCTGGCGTGCGTGCAAGACCGGGTCAGGCGACCGGAATGGCAGCGAGTCGGCGATGGAGCAAGCGTTGGTATTGGCGGTTACGCGAGATACCGGCCATACCGGTGGATGGCGCGTTGGTCGTCGCCATGCGGGTTCGGGCACGCTACGGAATGTGACAAATGCGTGAGGCACCGTGGGTCCGAGCCTTGCCTAGCGTTACTGCCTTAGATGAGGCTGGTGACCTAGATGCGCATTCTGAAGCTGTTGATGGTGGGTGGTGCCGGGCTGGCGCTGACTGGTTGCGTGGCCGCAGTTCCCGTAACAGCGCCGACCTACACCGTTATTCCCGGCCAAAATAAGACGGAGGCCGATCTTCGCGCGGACGACGCCATCTGTCGCGGAGCGGTGCCGGTTGCAACAGGTGGCGGAGTGGCCACTACAGCAGCCGTGCCGGCGACCGAGCAGCAGTATTACGGCTGCATGGCGTCGCGCGGAGAGGCCGTGATCCAGCAGCAAGTGCAGGCTTATCCGGTCTATGCTGGGGGTGTCCCTTATGCCTACCCAGCCTACGGCGCCTACCCGTATAGCTACGGGTATCCTTATGGCGGTTATGGTTATCCCTATGCTGGCGGGTATTTCGGTCCCTATGTCGGGTTCGGGATCGGCCTTGGCTACGGCCGCTTTTACGGCGGGCGAGGATATGGCGGCTACTATCACGGCTTTGGCCGCGGCGGGTACGGCGGCTACCACGGAGGCTTTCGCCGCTAGTATCAGGCCTGCGCGGGCAATGGCTCCCCGTGGATGAATTCGATCAACCCGACGCCATCGATCCTGTGGAACGACACCGGCACGCCACCGAACAACCGTGCCGGCTTGGGCGTCCCCAGAGAGAAGACACGCAGCCCATCCGCCTCGAAAGCAGCGATCGATGCCTCGGCGTCATCGGTTTCGAAGCACATGTGATAAATCATGTTGCCGCGCTTGATCATTTGATCGATCGGCGAGGGTCCATCACCAGGCCAAATCACCTCGACGTCGGGCATGGCCGCGTGATGTCGCATCGCGAGGTTAACGTTCTGGAGTGGATCAAAGGTCTGGGCACCAGGCGTGTATCCAAGGGTCTCGAGAAACCTGAACGCTTGCTCCGGCGCTGGAACGGCGAGGCCGAGGTGATGAAAACGAAGTCCGTAAGCCCGAGAAAGGTTCACTGCCAGACACCCGATAACGCAAATTATGGAAAGTGAGGTATGTTACGACACGTCGACCCGCATGCCGTCGAAGGCTGGTTCAATGCCTTCCGGTAGCCGCTTACGCAGCCAAGCCCAGTCGAGGTCGAAACCCATATGGGTCAGGATCATGCGGCGCGGCTTGACCTGATCGAACCAGGCGATGACCTGCGCGACGTTGGCGTGGGTCGTGTGCTTGCCGCGCTGGAAACAATCGACCACCCAGGTGTCGACGCCTCGCAACGTGGCCATCGCGGTGTCATCGAGGGTAGCGACGTCGGTGGAGTAAGCGAAGCCGCCATCGCGAAACCCGATCGTCGATAGATAGCCATGATCCTGTTCGAACGTCTGCAGTCGTAGGCCGCATGTCTCCACAACATCGCCGTAGCTGATCGGTCGCTTGACCAACACCGGGCGGAAGAAGTTGGGCTGGGTTGTCCATTCCTTGAAGGCATAATCAAAGCGACGATCAAGTTCGGTGAGCGTCTTGGCTTCCGCGAAAGCATCCAGCGGGCGTTTGGCGATGCGGTTCAAGATACGGACGTCATCGATGCCGAGCACATGGTCGGCGTGCGCGTGAGTAAACAGGATCGCGTCGATCCGAGGTATGCCGCAGGCTAGGAGCTGAGCGCGCATATCGGGTGAACTATCGATCAAGAGGCGTTCACCACCCTCCCCTTGCAACACGATGCTCGATCGGGTGCGACGATTGCGCGGCTCATTAGGGTCGCAGACACCCCAGTCTCCAGTGCCATCGATACCGCCGAGTTGCGGCACACCGGCCGAACCGCCACAGCCGAGGATGGTGACGTTCACGCGGAGGCTGCCGTGCGGGCGAACAAGCGACGGAAATTGGTCGTGGTGAGCGTCCCGATCTCCTCCAGCGACATTCCACGCACCTCAGCCAGCGTACGCGCCGTGTTGGCGACGTAAGCGGGTTCGTTGCGCTTACCGCGATGCGGAACGGGGGCCAGGAAAGGCGCGTCGGTTTCCACCAAGAGCCGGTCGGCCGGGACCGAGGCGGCAATCACCCGGAGTTCAGTCGACTTCGGAAATGTCAGAATGCCTGAGAAACTGACGTATCCACCAAGCACCAAAGCGGTATCGGCGAGAGCACGACTCGAGCTGAAACAATGAAGCAAGAAAGTGAAGGAACCGCCTGTATCCCATTCTTCTTGCAGGATTGTTGCAATGTCTGCATCCGCGTCTCGCGCGTGTATGACCAGGGGTAGGTCAGCGATACGGGCGGCACGAATGTGACGTCGGAAGGATTCCTGCTGCTGATCTCGCGGCGCGCGTTTGTAGAAGTAATCCAGGCCTGACTCGCCAATGCCGATGACCTTGGCGTGTCGAGTCAGGGCAACGATGGCATCGGTTTCTGCCAGTGGATCTTCACCGACGCTGTTTGGATGCACGCCAACCGTGCACCAGACATTGTCGCGACCTTTTACGAGTTCGACCAGTTGACGCGATTGACCCATGCGCGTGCCGATCGTGACCATTTCGGCCACGCCCGCCTCAGCGGCGCGTGCGATGATTTCGTCACGCTCCGCCGCCTCAAACATGTCCAAGTGACAATGAGAATCTATTAGCATCAATATATTAGGCTTCAGGCTCAACGTAACGTGGGAAGATGCCCTGAGGTGCCGGGAGAACAATTCCTTCAGGCAGAGAAGCGTCGAGCGAGGCGAGATTTCGGCTATCGGAGGGAACACCGAGTTGGTCGAGCATGCGACTCATGCTGTCCGGCATGAATGGCGTCAGCACGGTCGCGACCACGCGGAGGGTGTCGACCAATACGCGCAGGACTGCGGCCATTCGTGCCGGATCGGTCTTGCGCAGTGCCCACGGTGCTTGGTGATCGACATAGGCATTGGCGGCGCGGATCGTCTTCCAGATTTCTTCGAGCGCATCTCCCAATGCCATGCGGTCCATCATCGGGCGAAGGGTGGCAGGTAGCGCGCGTGCCGGGTCCAGCAACGCCGAGTCAGCATCGGTCGGTGCCGATGCTGCGGGAAGGATCCCGCCGAGGTTCTTGGCAATCTGTGACAGCGTGCGCTGCGACAGATTGCCCAAATCGTTGGCGAGTTCGGCGTTGAGACGACGGATCAAGGCGGCATCGCTGAAGTCGCCGTCATTCCCGAATGGAATTTCACGCAACACGAAGAAGCGAACGGCATCGATGCCGTAGGTCTCGACCAGGGCGATGCCGTCGATGGCGTTGCCGAGCGACTTGCTCATCTTCTCACCGCGCGCGGTCCACCATCCATGCGCCACGATCCGCTGCGGTGCTGGCAACCCGGCGGCCAAACAGACGGCCGGCCAGATCACGGCGTGAAAGCGGATGATGTCCTTGCCGACGACGTGAATGTCGGCTGGCCAGAAACGCCAGAGCGGATCGGCGTTATCTGGAAAGCCGCAGGCGGTCAGATAGTTGATCAGCGCATCGAGCCAGACGTACATCACGTGGTCGGCGTCGTCCGGCACGGGCACGCCCCATGCGAAGCCGGAGCGGCTGACCGCGAGATCCTTCAGACCGCCCCGGACGAAGCTGACCACCTCGTTACGCCGGCCCGCCGGCAGGAGGCGGTCGGGGATTGCGTCGTAAAACTCGAGTAGCCGATCGCCCCAGTTGGACAGGCGGAAGAAGTAGCTGGGCTCGCGCATCCATTCCACCGGCGCGCCGCTGGGCGCGAACCGGGTGCCGTCGGTCGCGGTGGTTAGCTCGTCCTCGTTGTAAAAAGCCTCGTCGCGGAGCGCGTACCAGCCTTCGTAGTGGCCCAGGTATATGTCGCCGTTATCACGTAGGCGGCGCCAGATTTCCTGGCAAGCCCGCGCGTGCCGAGCTTCAGTAGTGCGGATGAACACGTCGTTGGACAGGTTCAGCATCGGTCCGAGCGCACGGAACTTGGCCGAAACGTCGTCGACGAAAGCCTGCGGTTCCACGCCGGCGTCGCGAGCGGCTTGCTCGACTTTCTGGCCGTGCTCGTCGGTACCGGTGACGAACAGCACGTCGATGCCGTCGAGACGCTTCCAGCGCGCGAGCGTGTCGGCAGCGATGGAGGTGTAGGCGTGGCCAAGATGCGGTGCGCCGTTGACGTAGAAAATCGGCGTCGTGATGTAAAAGGTCGAGGCGGTGTTCTCAGGGGGCATTAAGCAGTTCCAGGCTGGCCACGATCGCGTGGCGCTTGTCCAGGTTGGAGCGCTCGGTCTCGTCTTGCAGGCGGCCCAGCGCGTGCCACACTTCGCCCCATTCGCCTAGAGGGCGGCGGGAGAGGAAAGCATCTGCCCTGCCCTGCCCGCCACTGCGCGCGGCATCACGGACAGCGGCGCTCAGGCGGTCACGGAGCATGTGCATGAACGTGGAATAGCCGGCATCGCTGCGGTTCAGCTTATCGGCAAGGTCCCAGGCGCGGGTGATCGAAGATGCCGCGTCGGCGCGCAGCACACCATCGACCAAGGCGCCGATCACCACGCCGCCTTCGTCGGCCAACAACGCGGCCCGACCCGGTGACCCTTCCGCCAGCGTCGCCAGACCGGGATCATGACCGGGAAGGATGACGGCGAGCGCCTGATCCATCGCTACCGAGTCGAGCGGGTCCAGGCGGAGATGGCGGCATCGGCTGCGAATGGTCGGCAGCAACCGACCTGGCGCCGCGCAGGTCAGCAACAGGACCGCGCGCACCGGCGGCTCCTCGAGTACCTTAAGGATAGCGTTGGCGGCGTTGCGGTTCAGGTGTTCGGCGCCGTCGACGATCACGACGCGCCAGCCGCCCTCGGCGGGGGTCAGGCGCAGGAAGCCGGCGACGTCGCGCGCGCCCTCGATGACGATCTCGCTACGCTGGCGCTTGCGCTTGTCGTCCCACTCTCGGGCGATGGTCAGCAGGTCGGCATGCGTCGCCTGGGCAACGCGGCGGAAGCTGGGGCTGGCCGGGTCGTTCGGATCGCCGGCAGCGGTAAACAGGCGACGGGCGAGCCGATAGGCCAAGGTTGCCTTCCCGATACCCTCCGCGCCGCTGATCAGCCAGGCATGGTGAAGGCGGCCGGCCGACCGGGCAGCCTCGAACGTGGCTTCCGCCGTTGGATGCCCGAATAAGTGCGGGTTCTCCCGCGGCGCGATCATGCCAGGCGCGGCGAAACGGCTGCCCAGAGTCGGGCAGCGACGGCGGCCACCTCGCCTTGACCGTCGATACGGACGAAACGAGCGGGCTCGGCCGCGGCGAGAGCGTCGTAGCCTGCGGCAACCCGGGCGTGGAAAGCAGCGTCGAGCCGCTCGTAGCGGTCCGGCGCCCCGGGTCTGGCGGCGATGCGGGCGGTGCCGATGTCGGTCGTGACCTGCAGCAGCAGAGTAAGGTCGGGTTGAATGGGCAGCAGGCGCGTCAGCCCGGCGATTAGCTCACGGTCGGCACCGAGGCCGTAGCCTTGGTAGGCCATGGTCGAATCGGCGAAGCGGTCGCAGACGACGACTTTACCGGCCGCGAGCGCCGGCAGGATGGTGACCGCGAGGTGCTCGGCACGGGCGGCAAAGTGCAGATGGGTTTCCGCTGCGGTCGACCAGTCGACCGAACCGCCGAGCAAAAGGCTGCGGAGGTGCTCGGCCCCGGGTGCACCACCGGGTTCACGGGTGCGGAGGACGGAGCGTCCAGCAGCGATAAGGCGGTCGGCGAGAAGCGCGGCCTGGGTCGATTTCCCAGCGCCCTCCCCGCCTTCGAGCGTGATGAACAACCGGGTTTACGACCCCAGGACGTAGCGCGAGACGACCGAGATCGCCCGGCCCGGCAGTCCCATCCGTGGGACGTCCACGCCGGCCATCAATGGCACGTCCATTGTCGGTACGCCTTGTCCCGACACCAGCAGCTTGCCCAGCACGTCGCCACGGTTGATCGGTGCGGCAACCGGCGTCTGGTACTGGACCTCGATCTTGGCGGTTTGCCGCCATTGGCGGGGCATGGTGAGGACCAGGTCGCGGCCTCCGACGAGCGGCACCGTGGGACGCGTGCCGAGCCAAACCTTGGCATCCTCGACCGTGTCGGCTGCGGTGAACAAGGTGACGTTCTCGAATTCACGGAACGACCATTCCAGCAACCGCTCGCTCTCCTCGCGTCGGGCATGCATCGACGTCAGCCCGTTGATCACCACGATGACCCGGCGGTTACCACGCAAGGCGCTACCGGCGACGCCGAAACCGCCGGCGTCGGTGTGACCCGTCTTGAGGCCGTCCGCGAGGCCTTTCTGAACCAGCGGGTTGCGATTCTCCTGCTCGATGCCGCCGTATTTGAACGAGCGCTCGCCGTCGTAGTGATAATATTCCGGATACTCGGAGATGATATGCCGCGCGATGGTCGCGATGTCGCGGCAGCTCATGTGCTGCTCCGGGTCCGGCCAGCCAGTACAGTTTTTGTAATAGGTGTTGGTGAGGCCGATCTCCTTGGCCTTTTGGTTCATCAATTCGACGAACTGCTCTTCCGACCCAGCAATGGCCTCGGCGAACACGATGCAAGCATCGTTGCCGGAGTCGACGACGACGCCGCGAATGAGGTCCTCGACCCGTACCTGGCCGCCGACTGGCACGAACATCTTAGAGCCCTGCATCCTCCACGCGCGCTCGCTGACCGGAAGCTCCTGGTTCAGCGTCAGGCGGCCGGATTTGAGCAGACCGTAGACGATGTACATCGTCATCAACTTGGTCATCGACGATGGCGGCATCGTCGCGTCGGCATCCTTGTCCAACAGCGACGCGCCACTGTTGAAATCCATGATGTAGGCCCACCTGGCTGTAGTATCGAGCGGACCAATCGGCGTCGTCGCCGGTGAGCCGGTCGGCGCCGGGGCTGCCGGGGCGGCGCGGCTGCGGGCCGGCTTGCGCTGCGCCAGCGCCGGGTCATGAATAGCCAATGGGACGGCAAGGGTGGCACCGGCAAGAAGGGCGCGACGGTTCAACATGGGACGCTACTCCACCACGATTGTGGCATCGGTTACTCCGGCGTGACGCACAAGGTCCAGACCGGCATCGGCCGCAGCCACGGAAGCGAACGGGCCAGCCATGACAACATATCCGGACTGCCGCTGTCCGTTCTCACGTTGTACTCGAACGTCGACACCGAACAACTTGTTTTTCTGCGCATCTGCATAACGGGACAATGTGAACCGACCGGCACGGACCCAGAGACGACCGGGTTGGGCGGCAACGGCCTGAACAGTTTGCGGGAGCGGGTCGAGGGCGGCTGCAGAGCCGGTGTCCGGCAGACTCTCGGGCCGTTGCGGCATGACTCCGGCAACGCGGGAGGAGGTCTTGCCCGGTGGCGGTAGGCTCTCGGCGGAGACTCCGGTGACCGGCGCAGCCGTTATGCCTTTCGGAGCGCCGCCGAGGCGGTCGCGCAAGGCCTGGCTGGCCGCACTGTCCAGGACGACGCGGACGGGGATGGCACCGGTGTCGGACAAGCCGAGCAGGTCGGCAGCCCTGCGAGTCAGGCCGATGAGCCGGCCGGGGTTGGCAGGCCCGCGATCAGTGAGGCGTATACGGATCTGCCGTCCGTTATCGAGATTCGTGACATCGACGATGGCGGGCAGCTGCAGCGTCGGATGTGCACCGGCCATTGCGAGCGGGTCGACGAGTTCGCCATCCGTGGACAGACCGCTTCGGTCTGGAAGACGCTCGGCCAAGCCGGTGGCATCATACTCGAACTGCTCTTGCGGGTAATGCCAGGTGCCGTCGGCTTGGTAAGCGGCGCCGATGATGTAATGCGGTGCGGCCGGCGGAGCCGAGGGCGGAAGACGGTGGGAACAGCCGGCGCAGAGCAAAGCGACGCTCAACGCCGGGCCGAACCGCATCAGATCACTGCCGCATCGCCTAGCAGGCCAACGGCCAGCGCGTAGAAATCGGATGGATTGTAGCGGCGGATAGAGTTGAAATTTGGATACACCATGAAGCCCTGCCCCGGCGCGATGCCGGTTGGCATGATCAACGCGCCCTGAACGTCCGTGCGACCAAAGGCGCTGCCGTCGTCGCGGCGGACGCCCATCTCCATCCAGGTGCCAAGGCTGCGACGGTTGTCCCGGGTGGCGGTGGCCGGGTTGATCGAGGCGGGAACGCGGACGGGTTGAGCCGATGGCTCGCCGCTGCGCCAGCCGCTCTTGGCCATGTAGTTGGCGATGGAGCCGAATACGTCGGGCTTGCTGTCCCAGATGTCGCGCCGACCGTCACCGTCGAAGTCCACGGCATAGGTCAGGTAGGAGCTCGGCATAAACTGCGGCTGACCCATGGCACCAGCCCAGCCGCCGGTGAGCTTGGCAGGTCCGACATCGCCATTGTCGAGGATCTTGAGCGAGTTCATCAGCTCCTTGCGAAAGTAGCTGGCACGGCGGCCTTCCCAGGCCAGGGTAGAAAGCGCCTCGACGAGGCGGTAATTACCCTTGTTGGAGCCGAAATTGGATTCGACGCCCCAGATGCCCATGACAATGGTCGGGTCCACGGCGAAGCGCCGCTGGACATCGGCGAGCAAGGAACGCTCGCGGCCGTAATTCTGGCGAGCGAGCTGGAGGCGTGAGTCAGGCAGGACCTTGGCGCGATATTCCGGCCAGGTCAGCTTGAACTCGGGCTGGTTCCGGTCGAGTTCGATGACCCGGTTGTTGGGGCCCACGCCGGCAAACGCCGCCTGCAGTGTGGCATCGCGGATGCCGGCACGCCGGGCTTCGGCCATGACGCCTTCGACGAAGCGATCGAAGTCCTGATCCTGAGCGCGCGCTGCCTTTGAGACGAGCGGGAGAGCGGCAGCGGAAGCGAGCAGGAGTCGACGGTCGAGCATGTGGTCATCTGCCACATCAGGGACCCCGGCGCAAAGGACCTCTAGCTGAAACGGCCGGATCGCGGGAAGCCGTTGGGCGGCAGCTTGCCGACCTGGCCGCGGTCGCCGAGCCAGCCGCGAAGGTCGGTTTCAGTGCGGATTTTGTCCCCAAGGCGCCAAGTGAGACCGTCGGCGAGGCGGAAGACCTTGGCGTCGGCCAGCGTTCCGTCGCGGTATTTCTGGAACTGGACGCCGGCACCGCGCGAAAGCACGGGAAGTTGGTCGAGGGGGAAAACCAGCAGCTTCCGGTTGGTGCCGATAACCGCGACGTGGTCGCCATCGATCGGAGTGCACAGCATGGCCTGCTCGCCGGGCTTGAGGTTAAGGAGTTGTTTGCCTGTACGTTTCTCGGCGAGCAGGTCGGCCGAGGCAGCGAGGAAGCCGCGACCGGCATTGCTGGCCAGGAGGTAACGGCGGCCGTCCTGCCAGACGAACAGCGTCGTCACATCGTCGTCGTTGCCCATTTCCGCGACGATACGGATGGGTTGCCCATCGCCGCGACCGCGTGGAAGGTCACCGGCCCGCAAGGTGTGTGCGCGGCCCGAACTGCCCAGGAGGCAGAGACGGTCGGTGGTCTGACATGGCACAAGGGTGCGGAGTGCGTCACCCTCCTTGAACTTCAGTTCGGCACCATCGGCGACATGGCCGCGGACGGCACGGATCCAGCCCTTCTGGGACAGCACAACGGTGATGGGTTCACGCTCGATCAGGTGATCGGCATTGATGTCGATCGGCTCCGGGGCGTCGCCGATGGTGGTGCGGCGGTCGCCTAGAAGACCGGAACCGAACTTGGTCTGAGTTTCGACGAGTTCGGCCTCTATCTTGGACCAGCGGAGCTTGTCGCTGGCCAGCAGCGCGTTCAGCTGCTTGGCCTCGCGCGCCAGGTCGCGATGCTCCTTGCGGATCTCCATCTCCTCCAGCCGGCGCAGGGAGCGGAGCCGCATGTTGAGGATCGCCTCGGCCTGCACGTCGGACAGCGTGAAGAAACTGATCAGGGCCGGCTTCGGGTGATCCTCTTCGCGAATGATGCGGATCACCTCGTCGAGGTTCAGGTAGACGGCAAGATAGCCGTCGAGGATCTCGAGGCGGCGCTCGATGGCAGCTAGGCGATAGCGTGAGCGGCGTTCGAGAACGATCAACCGGTGATCGAGCCAGGCACGGATGACGGCGCCAAGACCGAGCACCATCGGTGTATGATCGGCCGTCAGCACGTTCATATTCAACGAGAAACGCGTCTCGAGCTGAGTGGCGCGGAAGAGCGTTTCCATCAGGATCTCGGGCTCGACCGTGCGGGTCTTGGGCTCGAGTACGAGGCGAACGGTTTCGGCGCTTTCGTCGCGGACGTCGCCGAGGAAGGGCAATTTCTTCTCTTCCAGCAGTTCGGCGATCTGCTCGATCAGCCGCGACTTCTGCACCTGATACGGGATCTCGGTGACGATGATCTGCCACATGCCGAGCTTTCCGCGCTGAACCTCCCAACGGGCACGAGTTCGGAAGCCGCCACGGCCGGTCTCGTAGGCGTTGAGGATCGACTCACGACTTTCGATCATAATGCCGCCGGTGGGGAAGTCAGGCCCTTTGATGTGCTCGAGCAGCTCGGCGGTGGTCGCGGCGGGATTGCGGATCAGGTGAATGGCGGCGGCGCAGACCTCGCCGGCGTTGTGGGGCGGGATGCTGGTGGCCATGCCGACGGCAATGCCGGCGGCGCCGTTAGCAAGCAGGTTGGGAAAGCCACCCGGCAGGACGATGGGTTCGCTTTCCTCGCCGTCGTACGTTGGGCGGAAATCGACGGCGTCGTCATCGATGCCGGCCAGCAGGGCTTGGGCGATCTCGGTGAGGCGCGCTTCGGTATAGCGCATGGCCGCCGGATTATCGCCGTCGACGTTGCCGAAATTGCCTTGGCCTTCGACCAACGGGTAACGGGCGGCGAAGTCCTGAGCGAGGCGCACCAGCGCTTCGTAGACCGAGGCGTCACCATGCGGATGGTATTTGCCGATAACGTCGCCGATGACGCGAGCGCACTTCTTGAAGCCGGACTTCGGATCCAGCTTCAATTGGTGCATGGCGTAGATCAGGCGCCGATGGACCGGTTTGAGCCCATCCCGCACATCCGGCAGGCTGCGCGACATGATGGTGCTGAGCGCGTAAGCGAGATAGCGCTCGGACAGGGCATCGGTAAGCTTGGTGTCTTGGATGGTGCCGGCTAGGTCGTCTGGCATGGGGTTCGCTTAACGGTGAGCGTTGCCCTCGGCAAGCGCTGCGATGCGGTCGTCCAAGGCAATGCGAGCCGGTGGCAGGGGGCGGTTGTGGTGTCCAAAGGCGTCACGGGCCAGGAAATGGCCGGTTAGACGCAAGCCGTCCCGCCAATCGGCCGGGCCCATGCTGTTGCCGCCGGTCAAGAAGCCCGGCAAAGGCAGCAAGCGACTTCGCCAGTCACCGGCAGCGCTGCGCTCGACGGCACGGCCGGTGCGCGGGGAGACATAGGCCAGCCCCGTCTCCACCCCGGTCACGGCGCAGCACGATAGATCCAGGCCGTAGCCGAGTTCGGCCAGGAGCGACGCCTCCCATCTGACAAGCAACGGGATTGCCGTCTCGATCGAGGAAAGCGTGTCCAGGATGTGGACCAAACCAATGAACGACCTGGGGTGTGGCTCACGTTCGGGCAGCGCACCCTCCGCAACAGCACAGGCGGAGGTGAGGATGGCGAGCGGCAACGGCTCATTCATCGTCTCGGCCGCCCCCGCATGGAGCAACTCGGCCGAGATATTGCCCAACTGGTCAGCCAATCGAGCGACCCAACGGGCCTGAATGATATTGCCCCGCTGCCACAACGACGCCTGTCCCCGACTGCCGCCGCCACGAGCCAGCGCGCGGTAGGCGCCGTGTTGTTCGGTCAGCACCGTAACCAGGGCACCACTCTCGCCATGGGCGCGGGCATCGAGGACGATGGCGGGCGCCTCCCATTCCATGATGCAGTTCGGGATCGACTCGGGCGTCTAGTCGGGCTCGAGGCCGATCGCGCGAAGACGGGCACCTTCCTCGTCCCAACCGGCACGTTCCTTGACGTTGAGGAACAGGTGAACGGGACGCTCTAGTAACCGCGTCAGCTCACGGCGGGAGACGGCGCCGATCTGCTTGATCCGGCTACCACCGTCACCAATCATGATCGCCTTGTGACCAGCTCGCGCGACGTAGACGGTGGCTTCGATGCGGACGGATCCGTCGGGCCGCTCCGTCCAGTTCTCCGTCTCCACGGTGGCACCGTAGGGAATTTCCTCATGGGTCTGCATGAAGATCTGTTCGCGGACGATCTCGGCGGCGAGAAGCCGATCCGGCAGGTCGGTCAGGTCATCTTCCGGGTAGAGGTGCGGGCCCGGCGGCATCGCCTTGGCCAAAGCGTCGAGCAAGCGGTCGAGGCCATCACCGTTGGCGGCGCTGACCATGAATGTCTGCTCGGCGGGAAGCTCGTTGTTCATCGCCGCCGTGAGCGGCAGCAGGTCCTGTCGCTCGATCAGGTCAATCTTGTTCAGCACGAGCCAGACGCGGCGCTTGCGATCGGCCAATTGGCCAGCGATGGCCCGCACGTCGGCCGTGGCCCCTGCCCGACTATCGACGATGAGAAGCGCCAAGTCGGCATCTTCGGCACCCGTCCATGCGGCTTTGACCATGGCACGGTCGAGCTTGCGCTTGGGACTAAAGATGCCGGGAGTATCGACGAGCAGAATTTGCGCCAGGCCGCGCATGAGAACGCCCAGAACCCGGAAGCGCGTGGTCTGCGCCTTGGGGCTGACGATGGAGAGCTTGGCGCCGGTGAGGCGGTTCAGCAGGGTGGACTTACCGGCGTTGGGAGCGCCGACGATGGCGGCAAAACCGCAGCTTGTCTGTGTCATGTGGTTTTCATGCTGGAGGAACGAGGTTCGGTGGCTTGCAGCCGCGCCAGTAAGTCGGCAGCAGCATCGCGTTCGGCAAGGCGTTTGCTACCGGCCGATCCGGTGCCCTCCTGCCCGCCGCCAGCGACGATCATGAGGAACTCGGGCTGGTGCGATGGTCCGGAACGGGAGCCGACTCGGTATTCAGGAAGTGGCAGGCCGCGGGCCATCAGCCACTCCTGAAGTTCCGTCTTGGGGTCCGTCGGCGGCTCGGCCATGGCGTCGAGTTCGGCGCCCCAGATACGGCGGATGAAGCTGCGCGCCGGGTCGAGGCCGGCGTCGAGATAGAGGGCGCCGATAAGGGCTTCCATGGCGTCGCCCAAGACGTTGGCGAGGTTGGCGACGCCGGCTTTGGCCTCGCTGACTCCGATGTCCAAAGCGCCGGCGAGACCGGCCGCTTCGGCCAGTTCGGCCAACACGCGCCGGGAGACAAGGTAAGCGTGACGGCGGCCGAGCGCACCTTCCGGCTCGTGGGGAAACCGCTCGATCAGCCACTCCGCCACGATAAGGCCGAGTACGCGGTCGCCGACGAATTCGAGCCGTTCGTTGGACTTGGCGGGCGATTTGCCACGTCGCTTAGGCTGCAATGCGGAGCGGTGGGTCAAGGACTCCGCGAGAAGCGCCTGATCGGTAAAGCGATGGCCGAGAAGCGTTTCGGCCTGTTCGAGGCGGGTCAGTTTACCCCGTGCAGGAGACGGCTCCAGCGGATCTCGAAGGGCCACTCCCACACCTGCCAGATTGGCGCCCGTGCGTCGACGGAGAAGAACAGGAACTCAGCCCGGCCGACAAGATTCTCGAGCGGAACATAGCCGACGCCGGTCCGGTCCATGACCCGGCTGTCACTCGAATTGTCGCGGTTGTCACCCATGACGAAGACATGGTCGGCCGGTACGACGAACTCGGGCGTGTTGTTCATGTAGCCGATGTCCTGTTCTTTCAGGATCGGATGCTGGACGCCGTTGGGCAACGTTTCGATGTATTCGGTGGCGACTGTACGGCGGCCATCCTCGTTCTCGACGTAGTCGCCGACCAGCTTGCGCGGTGCCAGTGTGCCATTGATATAAAGCTGGCCGGCTTTTACCTGGATCTTATCGCCGGGTAGACCGATGACCCGCTTGATATAGTCGATGCTGGTGTCATGCGGGAACTTGAATACCACCACGTCACCGCGGGTGGGCACGCGGCCGAAGATGCGGCCGTTGAACAGGTCCGGCGACAGCGGCATGGAATAACGCGAATAGCCGTAGCTGTATTTCGACACGAACAGGTAGTCGCCGACGAGCAGCGTCGGGATCATCGAGCCAGACGGGATGTTGAACGGCTCAAAGGCAACGGTGCGAATACCGATGGCGATCAGGATCGCGTAAACGATCGTCTTTATGTTGTCGGCTAGACCACCGGATTTGGTCTTTGCCACGGTCTTAGCCATCGCGTGTGGGCGCCTGTTTCAAAGTTGGCGGATCAAGCCGAGGCGGAGGCACCGTGTCAAGGAAGGGGTACGGCGGAGATGACGACCTGCGCGAACGCGTAAGGGTATTCATCGGTCAGGGTGAGTGCGATCTGGGCGCCCTGCCCGCTCGGCGTGATGCGACCAAGGCGTTCGGCTGCGCCACCAGTCAAGCGAAGCGTGGGCTGGCCGGAGGACAGGTTGATGACGCCGAGGTCACTGTGGAACACGCCGTTGCTGAAGCCGGTTCCGAGAGCCTTGGCGCAGGCCTCCTTGGCGGCGAAGCGCTTGGCCAGCGTGCCTGCCCGAAGCGAGGCGGTGCGGCGTTCGGCGCGGGCGCGTTCGGCCGGCGTGAAGACGCGTTCGAGGAAGCGGGCGCCGTGGCGTTCGAGCACGCGTTCAATGCGGCGAATGTCGCAGAGGTCGGAACCGAGACCGATGATCATCCCTTGGCGCGCTCGACCTGAGTTATCCCGGAGGCACCACGCAACCCGGCGATGACGTTGCCCAGGTGCTTGGTATCGCGAACCTCGACATCGACCAGCACCTCGAAGAAGTCCTGCTGGCGGTTGATGATCTTGAGATTGGTGATGGCGCCGTCCTGCTTGGAGATGGCGTTGGTCATGGTTGCGAGCGCGCTGGGCGCGTTGACGGCGATGGCGCTGATGCGCCCGGTATGGGTCACGGCCTTGCCGCCTATAGCGTCGGTGTCCCAATCTACGTCGATAAATCGTTCCGGCGTGGCGGCGAAGCTCTCGAGCGTTTGGCAGTCCTTGGTGTGGATCGTGACGCCTTTGCCGGTCGCGACAATGCCGACGATGCGGTCGCCAGGAAGCGGATGACAGCAACCGGCATAGTGGACGGTCATGCCGGTGATCAGCCCGGTGATCGGCATATCGTCGCGCGCGGATACGCGGTGGGTGCGTGCCGTCAGGGTGGGCGACATCCGGGGAGCGCGGGTGTTGCGCAGTTCCGGATAGGCAGCGTGCACCACGTCTTTGGGGCCGATGTTGCCGTTGCCGACGGCGACGTATAGGTCGTCGCGGGAGGCCGCCTTCAGACCTTTGAGCGCGGCATCTAGTATCTTCTCGGAACCGTCGACGCCTTCCTGGCGGAATGCACGGGCCAGGGCGGCGCGGCCAGCGTCGATATGGTTCTGGCGCTGCTGTTGGGCGACGTAGCGCCGAATGCGGGCGCGGGCCTTGCCGGTGACGACGAAGCGTTCCCAGGCTGGCGACGGTGTGCCGCCGCGGGCAGTGAGGATCTCGACCTGGTCGCCGTTCTGCAACTCGTGGCGCAACGGCATGAGGCGGCCGTTGATCTTGGCGCCCACGGTGGTGTCGCCGACTTGGCTATGGACGGCGTAGGCGAAGTCGATCGGGGTGGCACCGCGGGGGAGCTGGATGAGCTGACCTTTGGGCGAAAAGCAGAAAACCTGGTCCTGATACAGTTCGAGCTTGGTGTTCTCGAGAAAGTCGTCGGCGGCCTGGGAGTTGTCCAGAATTTCCAGGAGGTCCTGCACCCAACGGAACTTCTGCAGGTCGCTTGCCGATGCATCGTTCTGTTTATACAGCCAATGTGCCGCGACGCCGGCTTCGGCGATCTCGTGCATGTCGGCGGTGCGGATCTGGATCTCGATCTTCTGGTTGCGCGGCTCGCGCAGCGTCACGCCAGTGTGGATGCTTTGGTAGCCGTTAGCCTTTGGGGTGGAGATGTAGTCCTTGAAGCGGCCGGCGATGACGGGGAACGCTGAATGGATGGCGCCAAGAGCGGCGTAGCAGGAATCCCGGCTCGGCATGACGACGCGGAACGCCATGATGTCGGACAGCTGCTCGAAGGCCACGTTGCGGCGCTGCATCTTCTCCCAAATGGAGAAAGGCGATTTCTCACGGCCGCTGATACTGACGGGGCATGCGCCATGTTCGGCGCAAACTCGGATTAGTTCGCTACGAACCTCTTCGATGACATCGGCGCCTTGGCCACGGAGAAAGTTCAGGCGAGCCTGGATGGTGTCGAACGCTTCCGGCTCGAGTTGGGCGAAGGCAAGGCTTTGCAGTTCGGTCTTGATCGCGTCCATGCCGATGCGCTCGGCCAGGGGCGCGTAGATTTCCATCGTCTCACGGGCAATGCGCTCGCGGCGTTCGGTCTTCTGCACGTAGTGCAGCGTGCGCATGTTGTGCAGCCGGTCGGCGAGCTTGACGAGAAGGACGCGGATGTCCTTGCTCATGGCCAGCACGAGCTTGCGGAAGTTCTCGGCCTGCTTGGTCCGATCCGACTGCAGCTCGAGCCGAGTCAGTTTGGTTACGCCGTCGACGAGGCCGCCGATCGTGGGGCCGAATAGCCGATCGAGTTCGGCCCGGCTGACACCGGTGTCTTCGATGACGTCGTGGAGCAGCGCCGTGACGATGCTAGCGGTGTCGAGACGATACCCGGCCAGGATATCAGCCACCGCGAGAGGATGGGTAATATAGGGATCACCATTCTCGCGAGTCTGCGCGCCATGCGCCTTGGCCGCGATGACGTAGGCCGCATTGACCTTGTCGATATCCGCAGCCGGATCGTAGCTGAGGATTTTTTCCGTGAGTTCGAACTGACGAACGACATCGGCGTGACCAGGCTTCGCGTCAGGCGAACTCAATCCGTCCGGCGCGAAGGCTGGGCTGGCGTGACGCTGAGAGAGTCTCCCCTGCATGCGTCAGTCAGGCTTCAGCGACGAGAGGATCGACCGCCGAGTTCGGCTTCGATTGCCGCCTCGAGATCGTCGGGTGACATCTCCTCGACCGGCATTGCATTAGCTTCTTCCTCGGCCGAGATGTCCTGCAGGCCGAAGATGTTCTGATCGGTCGGGATAAGGTCCAGGACCTCTTCGTCAGCCGGCTCCGGCTCCGGAGCGCGGGACAAGGACTTGATGAGGTCCTGCTCCAGCTTCGGAAGCTCAATTGTCTCGCCAGCGATCTCGCGCAACGCGACGACCGGATTCTTATCGTTGTCGCGATCGAGTGTCAGTTCTTCGCCGCGGCTCAGATTGCGCGCCCGCTGGGCGGCGAGCAGAACGAGCTCGAAGCGGTTGGGAATGCGTTGGACGCAGTCTTCGACGGTAACCCGCGCCATGCGCTCAACTCCGGTATTGCAGTGCGAAAGACTTAGTTAAGCTCAACTGTGCTTGAGAGCAAGGAGCGATCAAGGAACCAATTGCTCGATGCGCTGCGGAGGTAGGATATCACGCAGTTCGATGGCGGTGCGGCGAAGCACTGGGTGCCGCCAGGTGGGAGCCACGTCACAGAGCGGGAACAGCACAAAGGCACGATCGGCCAAACGTGGGTGCGGCAAGGTCAGGCGGGGCGTGTCGATGACTAGATCGCCCACGGCCAACAGGTCGAGATCCAGCGTCCGAGCGGCATTCGGCAGGTCACGGATGCGACCCGCTTCGGCTTCGATGGCGTGGAGGATGGAGAGCAAGTCTGCGGGGGTGAGCAGCCCGGAGAAGCGAGCAACGCCGTTGATGTAATCGGGTTGGTCGGAGGCCGGGATCGGTGCCGTCCGATACCATGGTGAGACCGATTCAAGCGTCAATGCGGAGTGTGCCGCCAGGCGGTTAACTGCGCGGTCACAGTTCTCGAGAGAGGATCGACCTGCCCGATCCGGTAGGTTGGAGCCGATCGAAATGAGCAACAACTCTGACACAAACACCCCTTTGCGTTGTTCCCGCACCAGCGTAGAGACTCCGACCTACCCATTCGGGCTAGGTAGTTTCGTGACTAACAAATCCAGCGAGCGCTGCGCGCTTTTCATCGATGGTGCGAACCTGTATGCGGCGTCGCGCAATCTTGGGTTCGATATCGATTACCGCAGTCTGTTACAAGTATTCGCCAATCGGTTCTATATGGTCAGAGCTTACTACTACTCCGCCCTGCTGGACACCGAGGAGTATTCGCCGCTCAAGCCGCTGACGGATTGGTTGGCATATAATGGCTTTACCCTGGTGACGAAGACCGCGCGCGAGTTCACGGATCATCAGGGGCGGCGGCGGATCAAAGGGAACATGGACGTCGAACTGGCGGTCGACATGATGGAATTGGCGCCAACGCTGGACCATGTCGTGCTGTTCAGTGGGGACAGCGATTTCCGACGCCTGGTTGAAGCGGTTCAGCGCCGGGGGGTGCGGGTGACGGTGGTGTCGTCGGTGCGGACGCAGCCGCCGATGGTGGCCGACGAGTTGCGGCGGCAGGCGGATGTTTTCATCGAATTGGCGGACATCGCGCCGGATTTCACGCGCCGGGTCATGGATCGGCCGACTCGCCCGGGGTATCGGGCGGACGAAACGAGCGGTGGCATCGATGAAGATTGACGACCGGATCGAGCCCCCGGCGGACTGCCCGCTTTGTCCCCGCCTGGTCGCGTATCGGCAGGCTAATCAGGATGCCAATCCGGAGTGGTTCAACGGGCCGGTACCGTGTTTCGGGCCCGTCGATGCACGGCTGGCGGTGGTCGGGATGGCACCCGGGGTAAGGGGTGCAAACCGGACTGGGCGGCCGTTCACCGGAGACTATGCCGGAGTGCTGTTGTATGAAACGTTGATCAAGTTCGGGCTGGCGCGGGGGCGATATGATGCCCGGATCGACGACGGACTGAGCCTGGTGAACACGCGGATCGTCAATGCTGTGCGGTGCGTGCCGCCCGCCAACCTGCCGACACCGGCGGAAGTGCGGACTTGCAATCAATTCCTGTCGGCGGAGCTGGCTGGGTTACCCAAGGTTCGGGTGATATTGGCGCTCGGAGTATTAGCGCATGCGGCCACTGTGCGTGCGGCCGGCATTCCACCAAGCCGGATCAAGTTCAAGCACGGACAGATGCTAGACTTACCGAACGGGTGGGTATTGGCGAATTCATACCATGTGTCGCGCTACAACACGAACACGGGCGTGTTGACGACGCAGATGTTCGAAGACGTCATCGCCAAGATCGTGAGGCGGCTGTAGATCAGCCTTTATCGCGCATGACTCGGGCCTTGTCGCGGGCCCAATCGCGGGCGGCAATGGCTTGGCGCTTGTCGGCCTTCTTGCGACCTTCGCCGACGCCGAGGAGGACCTTGGCCATTCCCTTGTCGTTGAAATGCACTTGAAGCGGGACGATTGTGTTGCCGTCACGTGCGATGGCGCCCAGGAGCTCGCCGACTTGCTTCTTCTTGAGCAACAGCTTGCGGGGAGCACGAGGCTCGAAGCGTGACAACACGCCGGCCTGATACTCCGGGATGTAACAGTTGAAAAGGAACATCTCCCCTTCCCGCTCGCCGGCCCAGGCTTCCGTCAGTGTCGCACGGCCGTGACGGAGCGATTTGACCTCGGGGCCCTTGAGCACGATGCCGGCCTCAACGGTCTGCTTGATGGTGTAGTCGAAGCGGGCTTTCCGGTTCTGCGCGGCGATGCCGTGGGAGATGAGGCCGGATTTCTTCTTGTCTTTTGCAGCGGCCACTTAGTTGAGCAATCCTACGGTCTGCATGGCGTTCCGAACACGGGCGCGCGTGGCCTCGGCGACCGGGGCAAGCGGGAGGCGGCAGTGATCACTGCCGTGACCGAGCAAGCTGGCGGCGACTTTGACCGGGCCGGGGCTGGTCTCGCAGAACAGCGAGTCGTGTAGCGGAAGCAGGCGATTTTGAATGGACATCGCACGCCGGACGTCACCACCCTGCCAAGCGGCATGCATCTCGGCACACAGACGGGGTGCGACATTCGCGGTAACACTGATGCAGCCATGACCGCCGGCAGCGAGAAACGCGAGTGCGGTGTGATCCTCGCCGGAGAGTTGGCAGAAGTCGGGACCACAGCTGGCTGCCGTATGCAGCGGACGGGCGAGGTTGGCAGTAGCGTCTTTGACGCCGACGATGTTTCGATGATGGGCCAAGCGCGCCATGGTTTCGACGGTCATGTCGATGACGCTGCGAGGTGGGATATTGTAGATGATGATCGGCAGATCGACCGCATCGGCGATGGCACTGAAGTGCAGATATAGGCCCTCTTGAGTCGGCTTGTTGTAATAGGGCGTCACGACCAAGGCAGCATCGGCTCCGGCTTGCTTGGCATGCCGCGTGAGTTCGATGGCTTCCGAGGTGCTGTTCGAACCAGCACCGGCAATCACCGGGATGCGACCCGCAGAGACTTCGACGGCGAGCTCGACGATGCGCTTGTGCTCGGCATGGCTCAAGGTCGGGCTTTCGCCGGTGGTGCCGACGGGGACGATGCCGTTGGTGCCCTGCTCGATCTGCCATTCGACGAGGGTCCGGAATGCCGCCTCATCGATCGTACCATCGTCGTGCATAGGGGTGATGAGCGCGACCAGGGATCCCTTGAACATGAGCTGTAACCGTTCTGCAAACACGAGGTGCCAACCTATGCATCCGGCCCCCGCCTCGCAAGGCCGTCGCCTGGCGGGCGGGGTGTGCGTAGAGTGAGGGGCATGTACCGAGCTGTCCTTTTGCTGATGTTGCTGACGCCGGTGCCGTCATGGGCAGCCGACCTCGGCACCGCGGTGCGCGCCAAGGATTGGATGGCGGCCGAGACGATCGCCAGCGCGGCGGCAGATCCGGTGAGCGGGCGGTTGGTGCGGTATCTGCGGGCCATGTCGCCGGGGACGTCGAGCGTGGGAGAGATCCTGGCGGTGATGGCGGAGGATACGGGCTGGCCACAGGGCGTGCTGGCGCGGCGCTATGCGGAGACGCTGCTCAACGAGCGGGACGATCGGGTGGCGGCGGAAGCATGTCAGCGGCGAGTGCCCGGGACGGTCCCTGCCCTGCTGCGCTGCGCCGGGTTGATCCCGCACGGTGAAGCACTGGCACGGCGGGCGTGGACGATCGGCGTGACCGACGCGGCCACCGAGGCGGCGTTCATGAAGCGTTGGGGGTCGGTGCTCGGGTTGGCGGTGCAAGCCGACCGGTTCGAGCGCTTGGCGTGGAGTGAAAGTGCGGTGCCGGGCGGGGCGCTGGCCCGGCAAGCCGTGAGGATCGAGCCGGGTTTGCGACCAGCAGCGGAAGCACGTTTGGCATTGAAGCGAGACGATGCGGCGGGGCCAGCCTTGTTTGCGGCACTACCGGCGACGTCGCAGGCGGACCCTGGATTGGTTTTGGAGCTAGCGCGCTGGTATCGGCGGGCGAACCGGAATGAGGAGGCAGCACGGGTCTGGATCGAGCGTGGGGCGACAGCGAGTGCGGCGGCGGGCGCGGAGCGGCAGAGAGCGTTCTGGAACGAGCGCAACACGTTGATACGGCTATTGCTACGGACCCGGCAGGACAAGCTCGCTTACGACGTGGCGGCGTTGCCGGGTGCGACCAATGGAGATGCGGCGTTCCTGGCGGGGTGGATCGCGCTGCGCCGCCTGGAGTTGCCCGAGGTGGCAGCGACGCACTTCAGGATGTTGGCCGGACTGTCGGCAGCGGCGATCACACAGGGCCGGGCGGAGTATTGGCTCGGGCGGGCGCTAACAGCGGCGGGTCAGCCGGCGGAGGCGCGGGAGGCTTACGAGAAAGCGGCCGGGTGGATCACGACGTATTACGGGCAGCTCGGTGCTTTGGCGCTGGGCGACAGCATGTCGGGGCTGATGCAGCGGATGCGGACGGTGAGTGATCCTGCTTGGGACGAGGAGCGGGCATTGGCGTTTGCCGGGACCGAGATGGCGCGGGCGGCGACGATGTCAGTGGCCTGGGGGCAGAAAGCGGTGGCCAAGGGCTTTCTGGCGGCACTCGAGGCACAGGAGAGCGATGCGGCGGGGCGGTCGATCGTGGCGCGGTTCGCGGGGGCGTTGGGTATGCCGGATCAAGCGGTGGCCGTGGCGCGATCGGCCGGTCGCGATGGAACAATGGTGCCGGAAGCGGGCTGGCCGGACGGGGTGGAGATACCGGCGGGGCGGGTCGAACGGGCGGTGGCGCTGGGAGTCATTCGGCAGGAAAGCAGTTTCGACGCGGAGGCACGCAGTCCGGCTGGGGCGATGGGGTTGATGCAATTAATGCCGGCGACAGCGGCGCAGGTGGCCCGAGTGTCGGGAGGCGGCGCGGGCGAGTTGACCGATGCGACCGTGAACGTGCGACTGGGGACGGCGTATCTGGGTGCGCAGCTCGATCGGTTCAGGGCGTTGCCGCCGGCCCTGGCGGCTTACAATGCCGGGCCTACCCGGGCGCGAGACTGGCTGGCCGGCATCGGCGACCCGGCGGCAGGCGCGATCGATCCGATCGATTGGGTGGAGTTGATCCCGTTCGACGAGACGCGGAACTATGTGCAGCGAATTGTGGAGAACGTGATGATCTATCGGGCGCGGGAGGGTGTGGTGCTGCCGCATCCGGTGTTGGTCTGGACGATGGGAAACGGAATTTGATTGGGGATCAGATACGGGCTGAAGCGACGGCGCTACTGGCGACGTTGCGCGCCGGCGGTTTGATGGTCGCAACGGCGGAGAGCTGCACCGGCGGGCTGATCGTTGGGGCATTGACGGAGATCGCCGGGTCGTCGGACGTGGTGGATCGGGGGTTCGTGACGTATTCGAACGAAGCGAAGACGGAGATGCTGGGCGTACCGGCGGCGCTCATCGGGTTGCATGGGGCGGTGAGCGAGCCGGTGGCGCGGGCCATGGCGGAGGGAGCGCTGGCGCGGTCGCGGGCCGGGGTGAGCGTTTCGGTGACGGGGGTGGCAGGTCCCGGCGGTGGAAGCGAAGACAAGCCGGTCGGGACGGTCTGGTTCGGGGCCGCGCGACGCGGTGGAGACACGATCAGCGAGCGGAAGGTGTTTGCGGGCGATCGGTCGGCAGTGCGGGAGGCGACGGTGCGGTATGCTTTGGAATTATTGAGCCGGGTCGGCAAGTAGTTTCCAGCTTGTGTTCCTGGAGACCAACCCCCTTCCGTCACCGGGAGAGGGTTGGAGGCAGGTTGGTTACTTCTTGGCGTCGCGAGCGGCTTTGCGGGCGGCGCGCTGCTCGGATTGATGGGCCTTGATCTCGTCCAGGGTAACGTAGCCGCGCTTGGATTTGTCGATCATCGCGAAGTCGCGGGTGACGGCGCGGAGATGGCCGGCCTTGGCCTGCTCGAGGGTGAGCTTGCCGTCATGGGTGGTGTTGGCGGCGGCGAAACGCTCGTCCATGGTGCGACGCGCATGAGTGGTGGTGGTGGCTGCGGGAGCCGGCGAAGCGGGCGTAGCTGCGGCAGGCGCAGCGGTCGCAGGGGCCGTCGTGGCCGGACCGGCTGGGGTGGCCAGGGCCGGCGGAGGACTGCCGGCGTTGTTGGTGGAGCCGCCGAGGGGCGAGACCGCCTGGGCCTGGGCCAGGCCGGTGCTGAGCAGCAGCGCTATGAGCGTGGGTCGAATCCGCATTCTGCGTTCTCCGTTAGATAGAGGCTACAGCTTCGCGTATCGCCGAGGCGGCGTCCATGATGCCGGCCCGGTCGACGTCGAGGTGGGTGCAGGCGCGGCCGCGGAACTTGTCCATGACGCTGATGAGCACGCCGTGTTCGCGGACACGGGCGGCGAGCTGGGCGCCGGTCATGCCGGTTTGGCGGACGTCGAAGAAGACGAGGTTAGTGTCGGCGCGTTCCACGGTGATGCCGGGGATCTGGGCGAGTTCGCGGGCCAGGACCCGGGCGTTCTCGTGGTCTTCGGCAAGGCGGTCGACGTTGTGGTCCAGCGCGTAGAGGCAGGCGGCGGCGCAGATGCCGGACTGGCGCATGGCGCCGCCCATACGTTGCTTCCAGCGCCAGGCCTCGCCGATGAAGTCGGCCGAGCCGGCGAGGACGGCGCCGAGCGGGGCGCCGAGGCCCTTGGTGAAATCCAGCCAGACGGTGTCGTAGCCGGCGACCATCTCGTCGGCCGGCACGCCGGCGGCGACGACGGCGTTCATCAGGCGGGCACCGTCCATGTGGGTGACCAGGCCGGCTTCGTGCGCGGCCTCGGCGACGGCGTCGAGTTGGGCGATCGGCCAGACGCGGCCGCCACCGAGGTTGGAGGTCTGCTCAACCTCGACCATGCGCTGCGGCGGGGCATTGCGGGTCTTGGGGCGGATGGCGTCGCGGACTGAGTCGGCGGTGAAGATGCCTTCGGAGTCAGGAAGCGGGGTGATCTGGACGCCGGCTAGGGCAGCGGGGGCGCCGCCTTCGCTGTGGAGGATGTGGCAAAGGGGATGGGCGAGGATCTCGTCGCCCAAGCGGCATTGCACCAGGATCGCGATCTCGTTGCACATGGTGCCGGAAGGCATAAACACCGCGGCTTCCTTGCCGAGGAGGGCGGCCATGCGGTCGCAGAGTTCGTTGGTGGTGGGGTCGGTGCCGGACTGCTCGTCGCCGACCTCGGCTTCCATCATCGCTTCCTTCATGGCGCGGGACGGCTTGGTCTGGGTGTCGGAATACAGGTTCACGCGGAGGGGAACAGTGGTCTCGAAGCGTGGGGGAGCGTGGACCATCTGGATTCAGACTTTCTCGGGGGTGGGCGCAGGCGCCGGGACACGGGGGGTCGGGGCGCCGTATTTGTCGCGGGCGCGCTTGAGGAAGGCGTTGACCATGCGGCGGACGGCTTCGTTGAAGACGACGCCGATGGCGGATTGCAGCAGGCGGGAGCGAAATTCGAAGTCGACGAAGAAGCGGACGCGGCAACCAGCCGGATCCGGGTCGAACATCCAATT
>Ga0160428_1000952_pt1 | contig 25753 bp, 28 predicted proteins | sample SolpanmetagenomM_FD_108198 | JGI IMG/M metagenome (GOLD analysis project Ga0160428, IMG submission 108198) | Solar panel surface microbial communities from Lawrence Berkeley National Laboratory, California, USA - M | ecosystem: Engineered > Built environment > Solar panel > Unclassified ... | reverse complement strand
GCGTGCTTGCCGTGGGTAACGGCGTGTTCCAGCGCTTGGACTTGCGTGGCATCCAACGAAATAGGGGCTAGTGGTAGCATGACCCAAAACTACTACTCGATTACTTATGCACGAGTACTTAATTGGCTGGGATGCGTTTGGCTTGGTAGCGCTGGTGTTGGTGTGGCTAAACATCTACACGGCCGATGCCAAGCGCATTCGCGCAGTGGCGGCTTCGGAAGACTTGAGCCGGTTGCTGAGCTTCCTGTTTGTGCTGGTAGCTGCGGCCGCTAGCCTGCTGGCAGTGGTGGTATTGCTGAGCACCAGCCACGGGTTGCCCCCCGTGGTCTTGGCCCGCCACATCGGGCTAAGTGTGATGGCCGTGGGAGCTTCCTGGCTGCTGGTACACACGGTTTTTACGTTGCGCTACGCTCACATTTACTACGATGCCGACGAGCATGGCCACGATGTGGGTGGCCTCGACTTTCCGGGCGGGGCCAGGGAGCCCGACTACCTCGACATCGCCTACTTCGCCTTTGTCATTGGCATGACCGCCCAAACGGCTGACGTTAGTATTAGCGGCTACCGGCAGCGCCGGTTAGCTCTGGCGCATAGCTTACTTTCATTCGGATTTAACACCGCGCTTATCGCTTTGGTCGTCAGCGGGGTTGGTGGGGTTTTGTAGAGGAGACTTCAATGACAACTGGCTACCCGCAGGTAGTTGCCGGGCGCCACAGCTCAGAAAAGGCTGCCCTGCACCTGCTGCGGAATAAGCCGGGGTGGGGGCACGGCAAACCCCGTCAGTTCCTGCATGCGGGCCAAAAAGTGCTGCGTCCAGATAGGTGCGTGGCGCACATCGCGCTGGTGGATGAAGATATACGCCGTGTGTAAGCCCTGCGCATACCAGCTAGCCAAGCGCTCGGCCCAGGCCTCAGCGCGCTCGTAGTCGCTGGCTACCAGGCCGTGGCCATTGAGCCGAACAAATACCGTGGACGTAGTAAGGCGTTGGGCAAGCACATCGCGCCGGCCGGCCACATCAGTAATAACCAGTGTTTTACCGAGCGCTTCAAGCGTAGCAAATATGGTGTCGGCTAGCTCTGCGTCGGCAAACCAGCGCGGATGACGGAGCTCTACGGCCAGCGGAATAGCGGCGGGCCAGTCGAGCAGAAAGCGCTCGAGCCGGGGCAGCAGTTCGGGGCCAAAGTGCGGCGGCAGCTGCAAGAAGCACGTACCCAAATTGTCGCCGAGCTCTTGCACAGCGCGGGTAAAGCTCAGGGTAAGGGCGTCGGCGTTATAAAGCTCGCGCTCGTGGCTGATGCTGCGCGGCAGCTTGGGACAAAACTTGAAACCGGGACCAACTGCTGCCTGCCAACGCCGCACGGTGGGCGCGTCGGGAATACGGTAGTGCGTAGTATTCAGCTCTAAAGAATTGAACTGCTGCGCGTAATATTTTAAATACTCCGGCTCCTTGGCCCCCAATGGGAAGTAGGAACCGAGCCATTCTTTGTTGGTCCAAATGGGGCAGCCCACGTACAGGCCAGGAGTTGTCGGGGCGGTAAGCTGAGCCCGTGCCAGTATTTGCGTCGTGTCGGGATGATCGGGAGGCAGGCGAAAGTCAACGTAGCGCAGGTCGGGCAGGCGGCCAAAATCCATAGCACGAAGGTAAGGCCAAATCCCCGAGTTATTCGGGCGCGATATACAACAAAATTAGCAATTGGGCAAGCACGGTTCGCGCCGTGCCCAGGCCCAAATGCCAAAATCTTATACCCGCCGGATAATCTAATTCCCGCCGCAGCATTGGAAAAGTACTAGACTTGGGCTAAAAGTGCCTTAACTAAACACAATCGCAGTTTGCAAACTGGTTCCGCTGATAAATTTAATGCAAGTTTTATTGAAATAGTATAATTTACTAAAATTGATAACCAAGTTAGTATCCGTGATAAGAAGCTTTAAATAGCTGGCGGACCTACATTCGGTAGGTTCACCATCCAATCAAGCGCATGCCGCTTACGCGACCAACTTTTTTCACTGCTTTCCTGCTACACTGCTTGTGCGTGCTAGTGCTGGGGGTAGGGCTGCTCTTGCCTGCTTCGGCCCGCATTCGCCGCACTCATGCTACCCGCCATCTGCACGCCGTCCGCCGCTTGCACCTGCGCCGGCACATTTACCGCTCCTATAGCCTGCCAACGATTATTCCGGCCGCTCGCCAGGGCTATACTACGGTGTTGCGCGGCCGCGCCTCATGGTACGGTCGTCGCTTTCAAGGCAAACCCACTACTAGTGGTGAGCGTTTCGACCGCTTCCAATATACTTGTGCTCACAAGACCCTTCCTTTCGGTACTCGCCTACGCGTGACCAGCCTCACCAACGGGATAGCAGTAGTAGTGCGTGTTATCGACCGCGGTCCTTTCCGCCACCAACGCATTATTGACTTGGCCGAGGTAGCCGCTCGTCCGCTGGGCCTGGTCGACGCTGGGGCTACCTCCGTAGTGGCCGAAATAGTGCCTGATACTACGCCGCTTGGCCTCACCGACACGCCCGCCAACCTGGCGCAGCTGACCCAAAGCGACCCCGACCCTAAGGCTCCTTCCACGGCTTATCTGCTACCCGACGCTCCTAAAGTAAGTGAGGTAGTAGTAGCGGCCAAGCCAGCCCCGGCTAGTGCCGAGCCTGTCGGCCCCGTAGCTGCGCCCGCCAGCCTGCATTTTATGGTGCAGGCTGGTACCTTCGCCGATCCGCAAAATGCCCAAGCCTTGCTGGCCCGCGTGCTCACGATTGACCAGGCCCTGCCGGCCGAAGTGATAACCGTAACGGTGAAGGGTCGCCCACTCAAGCGCGTAGTGATTGGGCAGCTCGATAACTGGCTAGCTGCCGAAACGGTACGGCGCAACTTACAGCTCTGGGGCATTATGGGGCTAGTAACCCAGGCACCTACCGCCGCTCCTGAAGCTAACGTACAGGTAGTAGCTACCGCTGCTACTTTGCAGACCCCTGGCCAGTAGCACTGGCTAGCTTATTCAGCCAGACTCTGCAATAGTCGTTCCGGGTACAAATGAAGAGACATTCCTACGTGTCTCGATAGTGAACGAACTGTACAGCGCCGAGGAGTGCGCCTGCTTTTTTTAAGCCCCTCAGGCGGAGGTCATAAGTACTTATTTACAAGAAGAATACTGAATAATTGTTGCTGGCCGCTAGTAACAGGCAGCCGCCAACCCAAAGTGCTGCGCACCAAAAAGGCCTTTCCCAGACTGAGAAAGGCCTTTTTAGGAGTAAGAGTGACTGAAGCCGTCTGCTATTCCTCTTTCGAAGCCTTGTTGATAACTACGATGGAAACCACGGCCAAAGCCGCCACCGTTAAAATGAGCTGGGTCGAAGAGAAGTTTTTCGAAGCTTTGCGGAGCAGAGTGCCACCGTTTTTGAGTAGGTCGTCCATATGCTCGGTTTTGCCCTGAAACACGTTAGCAGCACTTTCTACGGTGCGAATTATATCGTCAAATTGAATCTTGTCGACTTGTTGAAGCTGGTCAGCCATGAGTAAAGGGAGGTAGTGATAGGAGTGACACTAGAAAACTGCCAGTCGGCAGTTGCCTAGCTTCTACGCAAAACCACGCTGGACGTTCTTCTTCAGCTTATTCTGTCTACTCGCTCGCTACCCACTGCTGTACTACTACGGCCAAGCTCGCGTATTACGCATAGTATCCAGTGCATAGGCTTCCGCTTAGCGGCGCGCTTAGCGCTTCAGGTCATCGAGTAGGTTTCGCCTATCTGCCACCCTGCTGGCTAGCAAATAGGGGTGTAGCCTGCGCTGGCCGGTAGTCGCCACGCCCGCCCTAACCAGCGTTGCAGGGCTCGCCGCCAGCCCGGTAGCGCTCGAAACCGGGCCTTGCCTTCAGCTAACGCAGGTAAGTCAAGCTTAGTAGCGCGGGCTTGCAAATCAGCCAGTTGGTAGGCGGGAGCCAAAGCAAAAAGCTCGGCCAGTACCGGCCGAATTTCCTTCAAATCCCAGTAATGATATACCCACTGCGCAGCTTCGCGCACCGGCCCGGCCTGCGCCCACACCACGCTAAAAGCCAGTTGTTCCATTACGTGCTTGGGATAGAGGCGGTAAAGCTGCTCGGTGAGTGCGAGCACTTCGTCCAGCAGTGGGGCATCCTGGCTACGGAAGCCTAGCACACCGGCGTTATACGTCTGAGTTTGCGGGCCAATACTACCATTTGCCAGTGCTACACCACCGCCGGCTTGTTGCAGCGCCCGGTTAATTTTGCGGTTTAGCTGGTTGCCATCTTCCAGTTTACCCTCGCTCACGTGCATAAACCGCTCGCCCCTTGCTAAGGCTGCGAAGAGCGTAGCTAGTGGCTGCATAAAAACGGTATCGGTATCTACGTACAGCAGCTGGCCCGCGTAATGTGTAGCTGCGTGCTGTAAAACCTTGATCTTCACGCGGTGTACAAAGTCGATGTCCCCGCGCCACTCACGCCATTGGCTTAGCGCAATTGGAATGTACTCCAGGGCTGGCAAGTCACCCAGCACCCTCCGAAAATGCGCCGAATTATCAGTATATACCAACACAATAGCCTGCGCTGGCTGCTGCAAATAGGAGAGGATGCTAAACAACGCCTCGTTGAGAATATCGGAGTCGCCGTATGCTTGATAAATGAGATAATTACCCATGAAGTGCAAAGTACGGTCACCGCTAGGGTACAGCGAATGCTGCCAGTGGCCGGCCATAAAAAGAGCCCCGCCTGGGGGCGGAGCTCTTTACTCGTTGCAGAAAGCAGGTTAATCTTGTTCGTACACTTTTACCACAAATACAAAATCTTGCAGGCGCTTTACCTGCTGCGAGCGGGCGGCGCCAACTAGCTGGTTGGTGCGGGGCAGGTGGTAGGGCTGCACCGGCTGCTTGTTCTTGAGCGAGTCGACGAGCCGCACCAGGTACGACGACTTAGTGGCGAAGGCAGCGCTCTCCATATTGAGCTGGCGGCCACTTACTACCCCGATGAGGTTGCCTTGCCCATCGAGCAGTGGCCCGCCCGAGTTGCCAGGGTTTAGCGGAATGCTGACCTGGTAGAAGGCTGTATCGCCATCGAAGCCCGAACGTGAGCTTAGGGCGCCTTCGCCATAAACGACGTCTTCACGAGGGTAGCCCAAGGTATAAACGCGCTCCCCTAGGTCGGCTTGCCCACCTTTAAAGGTGTAGGGAAGTTTGCCAAACCCACTGAATTTCTGGTCCTTAATGCGCAGGATAGCTAAGTCGTGCTTCACATCCGAATACACAGTTTCGGCGTGGTAGCGCTGGTGGTCGCGGCCTTCGATCAGCAGCGAGTCGGCCCCTTGAATAACGTGTGCGCTCGTGACCAGATAACCATCGGCCGTCAGAGCGAAGCCTGTACCACTGAACTTGCCATTGTTAACCGGGGCAGTAGTAGTGGCATCACCCGTCTGGTTGTTGACTTTTTGGGTCAATGCCCGCTGGCCTTGCCGCAGCCGGGCTACTTCCAAGCGGAGGCGCTGGTAGCCATTGGAGGGCTCAATGTGCGTCGTGCGCCACAAATCGAGGCCCAGTAAAGTGCAGAATACGGCTAGCACTGCTACCGAGGCGGCTACGCCCACCGTAGCGCGGTGCCCACTCCAAAACTCGCGCAATTTTTGCTCAGTGCGCGAGATACTTAGCCGCGGATTAACCGAGTATGACATGCCGCCAGCCTGTTTTTCCTCAAAGGTGGGCGTAGCCTCACCAGCTAGCATGGCCGTGTGCAGGTCGTTGATAGTCTGGCGGGTGCGGCGGCGCTCGCCGTAGGCGCGCAGTGTACTGGTCAGTTCTTCAAACTCGGCGTAGCGTTGGTGCAGCCGCGGGTCGGCGCCAAGGTGCGCCTCTAGGTTAGCCCGCGCGCCAGCCGCCAGCTCGCCGCGCTGGTAGGCTTCAAAAAGGGCGTAGTAGTCGGCTTCGGTTTGCATATTTTAGTTAAGCGGTTAGCCTTTGGCTAGTAGCTGTTAGCTCCTTACTGCGCTTCCTCATGGTAGGGGAATCTAACAGCTAATGGCTAATAGATCAAAAGCTTACGCTTCTTTATAACTAGCAAAAAACAACTTTTTGAGTCGCGTTAAGCACTTGTACTTCTGGGTTTTGGCAGTGTCGGCGTTGGTATAGCCGTGCTCCGCCGTAAGGTCGAGCATCGATTTTTCGAGCAAGTAAAAGCCTTCGAGCAGTGAGCGGCAGGGCTCACCCAAGTGGGTGAGCGCCTCGCTCATCGTCGCGAAGCGCCGGTCGCGCTCCTCAGCTTCGTGGAGGTCGTTTTCGGCCCCGGTATTGAGGTAGGGGCCATAGTCATCGTCGTCGAGCAGGCGCACCCCGTGCAGCCGGCTCTTGGTAGTCAAGCGCTTGAGCCACAGGCGGCGGCAGACGGCGTAGAGGTAGGTTTTGATCTGGCAGCTCAGCTCGAGGGAGCCATCGCGAACCTTTTCGTAAAATACCATTACGCCTTCCTGGTACACGTCACGGGCATCGTCTTCCGAACCGCTATTTTGCAGCACAAAGTGCGATACCATCGGCCAGTGCAAGCGGTAGAGCTGGCTCAGTGCCCGCTCGTCGCCACCTTGGATGGCTCGGATGAGTTGGGCATCGGCCGCCAGCGCCGTTGTGCTATCCATGTTCATTCGCTTCGGGGATTAATGCCGGCTAACAGCCATTAGTAACCCAAGATTATTTTTTAAAAGTTTCGGTGGTGACTGGGTTACCTGGCAGCTGCCACTGGATTAAGGGCAGATTTTAAGTTAACTCCTTCCAAATTTACCCCAAGATGAACAACCTGCTGAAAGTATCCGCCCTGTTCCTGGCTGTTGGCCTGGCTTCGTGCGAGTCGAAAACTGCTTCTACGGAAACCACTACCACTACTACGCCTGCCACTACGGAGTCGTCTTCGACTATGAGCACCGACTCGACTTCGACCATGTCGACCGCTCCGGCTGATGCTACTGCTGCTCCCGCAGCTGGCGCTACTACCACCGACGGTGCTGCCGCTCCGGCTGCTGGCGCTACCACTACTACTTCGACCACCGAAGCTCCTAAGTAGTTGCTGCCGGGCTAGCCCGCCACACTATCTAGTACTGAAAAATGCCCTGCGCAGTCCTGCGTGGGGCATTTTCATTTTATAGCTCCGAAATGATGGGCGCTGTCTTTGCCGGGCTCCATTCGCAGGCAGAGCCAAAAGACCGACGTTTGGTTAAGCAACCAAGCTCAGCAGATCGGTAGCAATGCCCTGCCATGGCTGATGCAACTCGAGGGTGACGATGCGCACCGGGTGGCCGCCGAGCGAGTAACGCACATCGACGGCCGCCGTAGCCGCGGGATAAAGTAAGATGCCTTCGAGCGCTTGGCCGGGCGCCGGGCGCAGGTTTTGCAGATAGGCGTAGAGCTGATAAAGGTGCGGGGCAATGAGGCGCGGCTGGTCGTAGCGCGGGCGCAGGGCAGCCGCGTAGTACTTGGTGTCGAGAATAATTTTGCGCGTGGGGTTTTCCAGGGTCGTATCGGTGAGCATGGTGGGCAGCAGCGCGAGCGTATCGGGCTGGCTAGCTTCAGCTTGCCAGGCAATAGTTTCGACAAACACGCGGTACTGGCGCTGCTCGCGGCGATAAAAATTGCGCACTGCCTGTTCAAACAAGCGAGCCATCAGCCGCTCATCACGCCGAAAGTCGGCAAAGCGACCCCGGCTACCCTCAGCCAGGGCCGGCAGTGAGGTTTCATAAATGAGCGCGCAGAGGTGCAGCAAGAAAACGTCCGCGCTGGCTAGCCGCTGCCGCCGCAGCTCTGCAAAAACCGGGGCGGCCGGCGCGAGCGGCTGCACGGTGGCCGGCAAGCGGCGCCGTAGCTGGCTCACCTCGCGGCGCAGGGCCAGCGGCAGGCCAGGGTGTGAAGCCAGCGCAGCCAGCGTGCCGGCCAGCAGCTGATGCAGCCGCGAGTTGGGGCTCAGCTCATCGAAGCTGCACTCAGCGCGGCCTTGGGGTAGCAGCGCCCGTGCCAAAGTAGGTGCCAGCTCGATGCGGCCGCGTAACTCGCTGGTTTCCTGGTGTTGATTGATAAAGCTGAGCGGTAGCCCAGTGCGCAGTAGCTGGCGGCTGGCGTGCAGCAGCATTTGCGTCAGCAGCTCCAAGGGGCGGTGGAAAGGAGCGGCTTCAGTGGCTTGCAACACCGCCGGCTCGGGCAAGCGCTGCCAGGCGTAGCATAGCAGATAATACAGGGTGGCGAGCGGAATCATGGTGCTAGGGCTCGTCGGTGGTAGGCCAGGGATGCAGTAGCTTGCGCAGTTGCGCGGCGGCTTTGTCGGGCTGCTCGCGCCAGTAGTCGGCCAGCAGTGGGCCGATTTCCTGCTCAAAAATCAGGCGTAGCCAGTCGCTGGCCTCGGCCGGCTGGGCCGGGGGCGTGCAGAAATAGCTGTGCCCTACTTCAAAATCGGGCCCCAACTCGGGATCAGCGGCGATGGTGTGGTTGAGCGCGAGCATGCGGTCAGTCAACAGCTCAACGAAGAGCGCGGTAACGCTGGCGGCCAAGAAATTGCGCAGCGGCGCGCCAAACTGCGGCCGCAGGGCCACGAAGGCGAAGCGACGGCGCAGGGCGTAGTCGAGCGGGGCCAGTGAGCGGTCGGCCAGGTTGAGGGTGCCGATGACGTAGAGGTTTTCGGGTACAAAAAACCGGGCGGCTTCGGGGGGGGCGTAGGGTAAGCGCAGGGCGTGGGCGGGGCCGCGCTTATCGGGCTCCAGCAGCACCAGCAGCTCGCCAAAAATGCGGGCCACGTTGCCGCGGTTCAGCTCATCAATCAGCAGAAAATAGGGCCGTGCGGGGTCGGCTGCGGCGCGCTGGCACAGTAGCGGCAGCACGCCCGGCACTAGCTGAAACTGCCCGTCGGCCCCGGGCCGAAAGCCAAGCACAAAGTCTTCGTAGCCGTAGCTGGGGTGAAACTGCACCAGTTCGATGCGGCTATCATCTTGTGCACCGAGCACCAGCCAGGCCAGGCGACGGGCGAGGTACGTTTTGCCGGTGCCGGGTGGACCTTGCAGCAGCAGTGCCCGGCGACGGCGCAAGCCCACTAGCATGTCCGTCAGCTCATTAGCTGAAATAAATACCTCGTGCAAAGCCTCAGCCTCGGAGTAAGCGGGCGGCGGACTAGCAGTATAGGGGGCCTCGGCCTCGGCTACGGCGGTGGGGGCAGCTTGCGGGCCGGTGTAGAGGTCTTCAGCCTGCTGCTCGGCAGCCTGGCTTTGGTCTTGGGCCGAGCCGGCTGCCAGGATAGGGCGCTTGGCGACGATGGTAAAATCGAGTGCTTCGAGCACCACATTGGTGGGCTGGCCGGCGCCGTGGGGCCAGCGCGCCCGGGGGTCGGCCTGGGCGAGGCGGTAGGCGAGCTCGGCCACGGCGCGGGGCGGGTAGCGGCGGCCACGCTACAGTAGCTCGTACACGGTACTGGGCGGCAGGCGGCGGCCTTCGCGCTCTACCAGGCGCAGGGCCCGCAATACTTGCTCGCGGGTGAGCGGTAGCGGCGACGAAGGAGCAGGAGCAGGAGCAGGAGGGACAGGGTAGTCAGTCACGAATACAAAAGAACGTGTACTAACCGCCAATCGTGCAGGTTGCGAAATTTTCGGTACGGAGCCTACCTGTTCGAACCCTGCGTGCCGGGTAGGTTTGCTGCCAGCAACGGTCGCGTCAGAGCTATGAATTGGGTAGCCTCAGCGGTGGGTGAAGCCAGCCTGACTAGCAACTTTGGGTGCCAGTATCTGGCTGAACAGACGTGAGATAGGCGGCCCGCGCTGCGTCGAGCAGCGCCAGCACGGCGGTGCGCTGCTGGCGCAAGCTAGCCAGCGCGGTGCCTGGCAGCTGCCGGGCCCGCAAGCGCTTGAGGCGGGCGCTCAGCGTTTGCCAGTAGCTGAGCGCATAGAACCCGGCAAGAGGTAAGCTAATGACAAACAAGGCAGTAAGGCGCCAGTCGTGCGTGAACCAATGCTGCACTGCGGCGGCCTCCAGCGCGTAGGCTAGCGGGAAGGTCACCATGCCCACTGCCAGCATAATGGCGGCGATAAACTCGGTTTCCTCGGTAGCGCGGTAGGCTACCTGCGACGGGATTTCGTACGGTAGGTAGTTGGTAAGCAAGCCATAGAGCCAGATGGGTAGGCCCAGCCCCAGATTGAGATAGTCGAGCAAGCGCGTGCCCGGGCGGTGGCTCTGGTCAAGGGCTTCGTCGTCGAGCTTATGTTGCTGTAAAGTGGCCAAGTAGCTGCCCAGCGCAGCTTGCAGAGTAGCTAGTCGGCCGGGGTCATGCTGCTCAAACCAAGCCACGGCATCGAGCAGGGTGCGGCTGAGCTGGAAGTTGTCGTACAGCGTACTGGGATCGTCGTCGGGGTTGAGGTGATCACCAAAAGTGCGCTCGATCTGCTGGGCGAGCTGGTCGTCGGCCGCATCGCGGCTGATGACGAGGCGGCGCGTGAGGCGCCGGCGAATTTCCTCGGTCAGTTCGTCGGCCGCGGCGTGAGGGTCTTGGTAGTAGCGCTCGGCGTAGTCGGCAATGATAATGGGCGGAGCCACATTGAGCAGTACGTCAGAGCGGAATTTGCTAGGGTCGAAGTAGTTGGTACCCACGCACACCAGCTTCAAGCCCAGTTTAAAGTCGTGCCTGGCCTCGGTGCCGAGGGCAATGCGGGCCGCGCCCGTCTTGAGCGGGCGTAGGCGGCGCTCGCTCACGCTGGTGCCTTCCGGAAAAATCATGACCGTACCGCCGTGTTCCAGATAGTCATAGCAGCGGCCGAAGCTAGCCTCGTTGTTGGTGGCTAGCTCCCTGGCCGTTAAGGCACTAGCTCCACCGGCTGCCGCATCTTGCCGCCGGTAGATGGGGATGCAGTTGACTGAACGCATAATAGCGCCGAGGATAGCGTTTTGGAAAAGCGTACTCTTGACCAAAAACGCGACGAGCTGGCGGCGATGCACCGCCGTCACGAGCGGGTCCATCAGGGTATTGGGATGGTTGCTGCACAGCATGAGCGGCCCTGGCAAGCGTAAGCGCTCGGGATGGCGCACTTCGAGGCGGCGAAAAAATACGCGCAGCCCCAGGCGCACCACGGGCTTCATAAAGGTGTAGAAGAGCATAGACGGGCAAGTTTACAACAAAAAGGACCGGCTGCATCAGCAACCGGTCCTTGAGAATAAGCAGTAGTAAATACGCTTCACTAACCTAGTGAGCCAATAGGCCTTCCTGGGCTAGCCAACGTTGTTAGGATTCTGCTGGCCCGAGGTATTTACGTCGTAGTGGCTGCCCGAGCTAGGGCCCTGGTCGCGGCGCTGGCTGCTGCCGTACGAGCTGCTACCCACGCTAGTCCTACGGCTGGTAGTAGTGCGGCCATGGTCGGCGCTGTGCGACGCGGCCGGCGACGAAGTATAGCCGCTGCCCGAGTTCACGCGGGCTTTGCCGGCTGGCGCAGCCGCCGTGCCGTAGCGCGAAGTGCCCCAGGGGCGCTGGCCTCTGGGGTCGTAGGCGTAGTCACCGTCTTTGGTGTGGGGCTGATGATCGAAGGGCGAGCGGCGCGGGCGGCGGCGATAGTCGCCATCGTCCGACTGATGCTTTTTATGCTTTTTGCCCCGGGTAGCCAGGAAGGCAATGCCTGCGGCCAGCAAGCCTACGCCCACTGCTTTCTGCGTAGTAGTAAGGCCGTTGACGCTAGCTACTGCCTTGCTGCCGAGGTCTTTGGCCGTCTGCGGCAGCTGCTGAGCTTTGTCGGCAATGCCCGAGTCGTTGAGCCATTTTTTACCGCTGGCTACTACATCGTTCAGCTTGCTTTGCAGGCCACTTGCTGCGGGCTGGGCCGGGCTGGCACTTGGGTAAGGCGTATCGCCGGTGGCGTGCGCTGCCGTGGTAGAAAAGTGAGGATCTACGGGCGAAGTCTGATCCGAATGAGGAGTGGCGTGCGAAGAAGCCGAACCGGCCTGGTTGCCGTGGGGCTGAGTGGATATGGGTTGCATGAGCTAAGAAAGGATAAAGAAATAGGAGTAACTGGACACCACTGGTGTGCCGACCCATTTAGTATTCGTAAGGAAGGGCCAGCGGGTTGCGCTGCGGTAGGGCCAAGGTCCTCTTAACCAGCGCGCGGCGTAGCCAGCCATCGGCGCGGTTGCAGCGCGGGCACGGGGCCGAAGCAGGCCCGCTGGGTAGGGCGCGCACGGTAGCGCAGGCGTGGCAAGCATACTGCCCGGCCTGGGGCAGTTCAAATAGCGGGTGCTGGTAGAGCTCGGGCCAGATGGGCAAGCCCGAATGCTCATCGCCGGGCTCAAAGAAAAAAGCGCTGATCTCCCCGGTGGCTTCGATATAGAGCCGGCGCACCTGCCCCAGGTGCTCGACCTGAAGCTGCCGCAGTTGCCCGTACAGCTCTTGCCCCGTGAGGCTGGCCTTCGCAAAGGCCGCCAAGTCAATTTTCCCTTCGATAATGATAAGCTCGGCTTCGCCTTCCAGCAACCGCTCGACGCGGGGGAATTTATCGGTTAAGTAGTTGAATAACACATACAGCGCAATGATTACCGCAAATACTACCACCGCGTGCAGCAGCGGCGTGTCGTGGTAGATGGTCGCGTCGCCAGCGGCCGAACCCAGCACGAGGATCAGCGCAAACTCGAAGAGGGAGAGCTGCCGTACCCCGCGCTTACCCAAAATGCGCAACGCCCCGATGGTGAGCAAAAACATGACCACGCACCGAAAGGCGATTTCAAACATGAAGCTGGCGGGCGCATCATCCGAAATCCAGAGCCGCCGCCAGTCGAAAGGCGACAAGGCAGCCAGTAATAAGCAGGGGCTAGTCATAGGCGCTACAGTACGGCGGCAGCTGGCTGGTGGCTGGCCGCCACCCGGCAAGCAGGAGCGTTTTTAATCCCGACCCCAACGGCCGGGAAACAACCAGCGGGCGAGACCGTTTGCTAAGCTCCTGTATTATCCGTATTCATGTTTCGTTTTCAGAATAAAATATGCCTCGTCACCGGGGCTACTTCTGGTATTGGCCGGGCCACCGCCGTGCGCCTGGGCCGCGAAGGAGCTACCGTCATCTGCCTAGGCCGCGAAGTAAAAGCCGGCCACTCGGTAGAAGCCGAAATTAAGGCCGGTGGCAGTGAGGCGTTATTTATTGAGACTGATGTAGGCAAGGACGCCGACCTCGTGCACGCTGTCGATACTACGCTAGCCCGCTACCAGCGCATCGATGTGCTGATAAACGACGCGGCCATGATGACTTTTACGCCCATTCTGGAGCTCGACCCCGCCGACTGGGACCAGGTGATGAACGTGAACCTACGGGCACTATTTCGGCTGTGCCAGCTCTGCGTGCCCCACATGAAAGGCGGCGCCGTGGTGGCTATCAGCTCGGTGCACGCCTTCCAAAGTACTCCCAACGTGGCGCCCTACGCCACCAGCAAAAGCGGCCTCGAAGCCTTTGTGCGCGGCCTTAGCCTGGAAGTGCCCTACACCCAGGCCCGCATCAACGCCGTAGCGCCCGGTGCCGTCGAAACGCCCATGCTGCGCAGCAACCCTAACGTGGTAAACGGCACCGAAAAAATAACCGGCCAAATCGGTACGCCCGATGAGCTAGCTGCTGCTATTTGTTTTCTGGCCTCCGACGAAGCCAACTTCATCAACGGCAGCACGCTGGCCGTGGATGGCGGCCGGCTAGCTCAATTGTAAATCGTAGCGATAAATATTTTGACAAAGAGGGGGTTATGCGAAGCATAGCCGCCTTTTCTAGTTTCTGACGCGGTGCTCCACGAAATGCCGAGCACCCTCTCGCGCTTCTACCTCAAACTTATTCTGGTAGTAGCCGACCCGCGCCGACTCTAGTAAATATTCATATAGAAAGCGGGCTAGCCCCAGGTCGCGTACCTGGCGCAGGTGCACCTCTTCGTGGGCCACCCACTCGGCGTCGGCCAAGAATTCTTCGCGGGTGGCACCGCTGAGGTGAACGGTTTGGCCGAGCACCATAGCTACGCGTGGGGCGCCGCCCAGCACCAGGCGGGCAATGCGAGCCAGGGGCGAATTAACAAGGGTGCGGGGAGGATTCATCGTGTAAGATTCGGGCAAAACTACGAGGGGGGAAGGCCCTGGTTGCAGAGGGAATGGGTATTTTTTGATTTTTAATCAGTATTTTTCTCTTAATAGGAGCTTTTTTCTTAGGAAAAGGAGGGATCATCTAAAGCTACTGCTTAGCTTTGGCCGTCGACTACCTACTTGAGTTTATTTAAAAAGGTAGTTGCCCACGATTCATCCATCCTTATTCCTGCTGCTCACGCGGCCCTGCCTAGCGCAACAGACTGCCTCCATTCTTACCCGGCTAGCCAGCTTTTAGGGCGCTGGCCGGTGCTCACCCCCAACGACGGACAATGAAGAAATCCCTGCTGTATTGCCTCGCCGCTGCTTCCCTAGCGCTCTCCTTCTGCTTCGAAAAAATGCCCGATGCTCCGGCTTCGGCTGGCGCTCCGGCCCCGGCTGTCGCCGAGGCATCTCTGCTTTCCGGCCTCACCGATTCCGATAGCCCAGCTAGCCCCGAGCCTGCTAAGGTGGCGGCCTCACGCGATTCGCTGGCCTACGGCTACTACAACCAGACGCTGGGGCTCCACTTGGCTCATACCGAGAATAAGAGCCTACTGCAAACCATTACGGACTGGATCGGCACTCCGTATAGCTACGGCGCCAACTCGCGCCGCGGCACCGATTGCTCGGGTTTTGTGACGCAAGTCTTCCACAAGGTATACGGCATCACGCTCAAGCGTAGCTCGCGCTCGATGTTCAACACCGTGCAGCGCGTAGCGAAGAGCGATATGAAAGCTGGCGATCTGGTATTCTTCAGCCACGGCCGCGGTAATATTTATCACGTGGGTATTTATCTGAAAGACGGCAAGTTCGCGCATTCGGCTACCAACGGTGGCGTAATGATCAGCTCGCTCAACCAAGCCTACTACCACCGCAATTTTTACGCGGCGGGCCGCGTAGCTGGCACCCAGGGCCTGCCCACCGACGCCACGCCCGCCGAAACGGCTGCGCTGCTGTCGGCCGCCGCCAACACCCAGCTCGACTAGCGAGTACTTTAAAAAGCTGCCCACTGGCTAGGTAGCTAGCAGCGGCCCTTGGCAGTATTGCCAAGGGCCGCTTTTTTTGTGGCCCGATAAACTCTGAGGCAGTGAATAGAGTAAGAGGCCTCGGGTGGCCTTGTTGCCGCTGTCCTTCATCCCGTTTTTTCGCATGGCTACTACTAGCTCACCTCCGCCCCGCGGCAACGACATTGCTGCCTCGGCCCTTTTCAAGAAATTTTTGGCTTCGGCCGAAAGCTATATTAAGCAGCCCACGCGCCTCAAAACGCTGCTACTCGACGCCTTTAACAAGGCCCGTGAAAAAAAGGAAATCGGCACTTTGGCCCACGAAGCCTGGGAAACGTTGCAAAGCCTGTTTCGCCTCATCAAGCTAAGCGTAGCGGGCGAATACACGGGCGTGCCGGGCACTACGGTGGCGGCCGCCGTGGCGGTACTCATCTACTTCCTGTCGCCGATCGACTTGATTCCCGACTTTATTCCGGTAGTGGGCCTACTCGACGACGTAGCGCTGCTAGCCTGGTTCTCGACGTCCATCAAGCATGAGCTGGATAAGTTTCACGAGTGGGAAGCCACGAAAGCTTCGACCATAGTGTCGGATGACGAGCTGCGTAAAACGGGTGCATCGGATGTAACCAAGGTGGCGGCCTACCAGCCTTGGGAAACCCGCTCGGCCGCGGCCACCAACCAGTCGGCCAAGAATGCGGGCACCACTAACTACCCCAGCGCGCCGGTTGGTGCCCACCAGTCGGCCACCGACGCAGGCCTGGGCTCACCTACCAGCTCAACCACCCGCCCGGTGCACGAGGCCGGTGCCGATATGGGCACCGATCGTGCCCGCACCAGTGACGTAGCCGCCAACACCACCGATGGCTCGCGCGACGGCAACGATGGCCGCGAGGCTACCGGCGGCAACGTTCGATAGCCGAGTACCTGCGAACCACCTATAGCTGTCTCGTGCGTCTAAAGTTGACAGGAATAAGGCAAGGCCCCCGTTCGGATTTTCCGGCGGGGGTTTTTGCTTGCTGATGGACTTGGGTGGGGGTTAGGTAGGTAAGTGCGGGCGTTCTTCGTTGTAGAGGTGGACGGCCTGCTGTACCCGCAGACGAGCCTGGGCCAGGTCGTCGGGCAGGGTAAACAGGAATTCGTCTTTCCGAATACCGTTCCCGCGCTCGGCCCGTGCGTTCTGGTCGCAGGCGTAGCCGTCGGTCGTGGAGCAGCGTAGGCCAGCGGCTTGCAGGGCAACTTGCTCGGCATCGGAGCAAGCCTGGCTGCCGCGGTCAGAGAGGTGAAGGCCCCCGTGACGGTGGTGCCTGCCTGGCGCACAGCTTGGGCCAGCGCCGCCAGGCAGCCAGCGTCTGCAAGCTGCTAGGCACGTGGGCGCCGCCGATTTTGCGTGACTAAGCGTCCGTAACCAAGCTCAGGCTCAGGTACCCCGTGCCTGAGGGCGTAGGCAAGGGGGGATATTACTGCCCTAGAGGTGGTTCGGGGCCGTGGGCTTCGGGGCGTCTTTGACCAGGTTGGGGAGGCGAATCGATGGCCTTGGTAAAGCTGCGCTTGCGGGGCACGAGCAAGTGGCAACGGCGCAGGCGCGTAAAAAGGGCGGCGCCCAGTGGCCACACCCTGAACGCGCCGGCGCGGCCTGATTTTATGCACCAGCTTGCGCGTGCCCAGCCGGGGGAGCTTGGGGCGCTCGGCAGCATCGTGCGCAGAAGCAGGTTTTTCTCCTGCTCGTTCTGCAACTGCTTCTCGCACGGTCGTTGCTGGTCGCACAACGGCACTTCTAACTGCTTGATGCGTTGCTCCGGGGGCGGCGCCCCGGCTGGGGGCTGGCCGGGGGAAGGGCGCCGGGCCTGCTGAAAGGCAGCAAAGTGGGTAGCCTACGGGCGGCACCACCCCAGCACGGTCGAGCGCCCTGGGCTATCGTAACGGTACTTGGCTTGCTCTTTACTCAATTCGCCACGGGCGACCTCGCCTGCCACGGCCAAGCTAAAGGCCAGGCTGTAGGCGCGCTGGCGGCGTCTACTTCGTTTTTCTTCGGGTGCTTGCATGACAGCTTGGGGAAAAGCTGTCAACCTATACCCAGACGCGACATTGGACCTAAAAAAGGCCTTCACTGCAATGCAATGAAGGCCTTTTTTAGGTATCCGGCGCGACTTACTTCTTATGAGCGGTCGTGGTAGCAGGCTTCTTGGCGCCAACGCCCTTGATTATTTGCATAGCGCCGGTAGCATCCTTGTTGGTAGGGTCAAGCTCCAGCACCTTCTGGTAGTAAGGCGTGGCAGCAGCTTTGTTGCCCTGCGACAAGTTGTAGTAGCCGAGGTAGTTATTGGCCTCGATGATGCCACTACGATACTTAGTGGGGTCGGCGCTGGTTAGCTCCAGGTACTTCTCGTAGTAAGGCTTAGCTAAGCCCTTCTTCGAGTCAGGGTCCAGGTTGAAATTGGCCTGGGCGCGAGCCTGGTAAGCGGGTGCGTAGGTCGGCTTAGCGGTTGAAATAATATTGTAAACGCTATCAGCCTGCGCATACTGCTTGTTGCCGCTGTAGGCACTACCCAGGCGGAACTGGTCAGCTAGGTCAGGGTTAGTTTTCTGCCGGTAGATGGCAATAGCCGCCGGGTAGTTCTTTTTAGCGACATAAGCCGAAGCCAAATCGTTTTGCAGATCGGCCTTCTTGGCTGGGTCAGTGGTCAGCGGAATAGCTTTTTGCAGTACCGACAGCGCCTCATCACTGCGGCCAGCCTTTAGCAAAATCTTGCTCTGATAAGAATAATCTTCCGGGATGATCTTATCAGCGGGCGCAACCTTCATATACTGGTCCATGGCGGCAGCGGCAGCAGTATAGTCACTGGTTTCGTACAGCGAATAAGCCTTAAGGCGATTCATCGTCAAGTTATTCGGCTCCACTACCAATACCTTATTCACCTCTACCAGCGACTCGGGGTACTTCTTAGTCAGGTACAGAAACGAAGCGTACTCAGCATCTGTGTTGGTCGACTTCTCGGCCTTCGTTTGGTATTGCTGGAAGGTCGACAGCGCCTTAGGATATTGTCCAGCCGAGTAGTACATCTCAGCTAGCTCCTTATAAGCGGGCGCATAGTCTGGGTTGAGAGCGATGGCTTTGTCCAGGTTTTCCTTAGCGGCAGCACCATTGCGGCTACGCACGCTCAGCACACCTTTCTTGTAGTAGGCTTCCGCGTTGTTAGCGTTGGCAGCGGTAGCGCGATCAAAGCTATTCATCGCTTCCCCGCCCCCGTTGTCGCGCTTCAGATATAAGTCACCGCGGGCTATCATCAGCGCCGGGTCGTCCTTGCCTTTGTTGGCGGCTTGTGCAGCCTCTACGTAGGTCAGAGGCTTGGTTACGTCTTTAATGTCGTCCGACTCGGCATAAGCCTGGGCGATCATCGTCAGCACTTTCGGGTCCTTGTTCTTGGTAGCTTTGGCCGCCGCGTCAAATTTCACATCCGCTTCCGAAGCCCGGCCTTTGGCCAGAAGAGCCCGGCCATCGGCTACCATCCCAAAGGGAGTGCTACCAGCGGCGCGGCTGAAGTAATAGGAGGCGGAGTCGTCAAGCTCACGCATTTGGTAGATGCGGCCAAGCTCAAAGTTGGCTTCGGGCGTGGTGTTGCCACGCAGGTCGGCGCGGGCCTCATTATAGCGGCCAAGCTCAATTGCTTTTTGGGCGGTAGCTACAGTTTGGGCGGTAGCGGCCGTAGCGCCGGCCCCTGTAGAGAGGGCGGTTAGCAGCAGCGGTTTCCAGGGCTTGAAAGACATAGAGTGAAGAAAAAAAGGGAGAATCAGGTGAAGAGTGGGTGTATTACTACGCGGTGAAGGCTGTTCCAGTTCAATTAGCGCTTCGGGGTAGTGACGATGCGAGCTTGCACATTGGCTGGCATTAGGCCAGATTTCTGAAAGATAAGCTGCCCTTTCTGCCCCGCTATAAAAGAAACAAAGCCTGAGCCCAGCCCCGCCCGGGCTTCGCGGCTAATGGCGTAAATATCACGCCGCAGTGGGTAGTTCTGCAAGTCAGGATTATCGCGCAGCTGCTCGGCGGTTTTCTGGGCCAGGTAGACTTGGTAAGGCTGAATAAAATCGTCTTTGGTAGGGTTGGGGCGCGCCGTAATACCAGCCACCCGCACCTTGCGCAGAAAACCGCGTACGTTAGGGTCGTCGAGGTCAGAAATCCAGTTCACTCCTACTACACCGATGGCGTTGGGATGGCTAGCTACGTAGTCGAGCAGCTTGGCATTAGACTGCGCCGCGAAGGCTTTGGGGCTAAGCGTACCGCCTCGCAGCAACGAATCGCGCAGGAAGCGGCTCGTGCTGCTACGGTTGGCATCAAACACAACGTTGATAGCGCTAAGCTTCTTCTGACCGCTCAGCTGGCTCCATTGGGTGGTTTTACCCCCAAAAATGTCGCGTAGCTGCGCAATAGTGAGCAGAGAGTCGGGATTAGAAGGATGCAGGATAATGGCCAGGCCATCGATGCCAATCTTAGATACTTTGGGTAGCATCTGCTGCCTATCTAGTGCCTTGGTTTCCTCGGCATTGAGCATCCGTGAGGCCACAATGACTTTCACCTTATCGTTGAGCAGATCTAAGAAGACATTGTCTTCGGGCTGATAAGAAGTCTTGAGATGCGCATCGGGATACAGCTTCTGAAAGGTATCGACCTGCGATTCCATTACAGGGGCAAACGTTTCATCGACGCTAATGCCCACGTGGCCACTGGTTGGCGTATCAGTCGCGTCTTCGCTAGTGCCAGCCGATCGGTTGGGGTGGCAGCTCGGAAGCAGGCAAGCCGTAGCTAGCAGGCAGGCAGTTAGCGTAAAGCGGCTGAGGCGAGCAAGCAGATTAACTGAAGTCATCATCGGGAGTGGATTTGCGGAACTGCGTGCGGAGTGTTCGCACGAAGCGAACGAGGCCATAAAGGATGAACACGGTGCCGAGCACCATACGGGTTTTGGGCCCCAGCGGCAATAGCGCGCCCGCGGGCGAGGGCCGGTAGGCAGTCAGCCAAAACCAAGTGCCCAAGGCCACATAAACCAGTGACATAAACAGCGTGAAGAAACGCACAATTCGTTGGGGTGAACCCAGGCGCTCCTCAGTGGTGGAAATAGGCATTGTGCAAAGCAAAGGGTGGGCACCCATAACCCGCGCCAGGGCCCAAAATGTTCGGGCGCTGGCACGGGTGGAGAATCAGATTGCAAAAAAGGGCACAAAAGTTGGCTTATCCCAACTTACGGAGTTGGCTGCTCAACATATCACTGGATTTTAAACGTGATAGGCAACGTGAAACGAACCGCTATAGCGTGCTTACTTTGGTAGCCAGGCGTCCAAGCGGGCATTTGGCGCACTACCCGCTGGGCTTCCTCATCAAGGCCGTATCCCTGCCCTTTCAAAATCGTTACGTCAGCAATAGTGCCGTCAGCTTGAATAACGAAGCTGAGAAAAACGCGGCCTTCAGCCTGGGCAGCTAGCGCAGTAGTGGGGTAGCGCAAGTTTTTTTGTAAGTAGCGCAGCAGAGCTGCTTGCCCGCCAGCAAACTCCGGCATTTTCTCTACCACTACGTAAGGGCCTGTCGCTACCGGGGCCGTATCGGCCACGCTACCATCGCTGGTGCTGCTCGCAACTTCTTCAAGTGATCCGTAGGCAGTATTACTGATGGCAGGGCTAGTCGGGGCATCTACTAAATCTTCGGTGGCGGCCACTGGTTTAAGAGCAGGCAAAAGAGGCTTTTCGCTAACTACCTGGGTAGGTAGAGTAGTTACCGAGTGAGTCGGCACCGCATGAGCCTGGCGCGGTGGCGCAGAGACTGCCTGCTTGGGCTTTTCAAGAATAGGTGACGGCGGGCTTAGTAGTTCTACAGTACCTGAGGTCTCAACTAAGGGCTTAAACGGAGCAGGCGGCCATATTAGCCAGGCCAGTAGTAGTAGAGTACATGCTGCCAATGTAATGCCACCAGCCGAAGCTATATTCTGCTTATATCCTTGGCGCAGCTGGTAAGCACCATAAGCTTGATTGCGGCCCTCAAATACGACATCATCGAGCGAGGCAGTAAAGGAATCAGGAAGAAGCGACATAAGAGTGTGGAATAAGGGGGAGTTGATTACCAGCCTACTGGTGGCATCTGGCTACTTAGTAGATGCTGATTCCCAAGCTTTTCCACACGTTGCGCTGGAATAAATACATAAAAAAAGAGTCCCGTCTGCTTGGCAGGCGGGACTCTTTTTTTTAACGAGGCTGCTATTGAATTTTGAGCGTTACTGGTACCGTAAACGATACTTTTACTGCTCGGCCGTTCTGCTTGCCAGGAATGAACTTCGGGAGCCCTTTAATAGAGCGAATCGTTTCGGCATCGACCGTACCAGTCAAGCCTTTGACAATCTTTACGTCGGAGATATCACCGTTTTCATCAACCGTAAAGCTAGCGAATACGCGGCCTTCTACTTGGTTGCGCAAATCCACAGCGGGATAGCGGAAGTTCTTCTGAATGGCTGCTACGATAGCACCCATGCCGCCACCGCCGGGGAGAGCTGGCATTTGCTCTACGTAGGTATAAACCTTATTCTCTACTACTTCCTCTACCACCTTGTTGCCTTCGCCACTTAGGTCGCTTAGGTCAGGAGCATCCGTGTTGCCTTTTACCGACACAGTAGCTACCGTTTTATCCTTGAGCTCTTCCTGGTCAGGCACTTCCTCTTTTTTCACTTCTTCGTCCTTCTTTACGACGGGCGGCGTGAATTTGATGGTCGTGAGCTTAGGCGGTGGGGGTGGTGGCGCCTCGGGCGGTGGGGGCGGGGGCGGGGGCTTGGTCTCATCCAAGGGAGGGGCATCCATCAGCACGTTTTCCTTGAGGTTAAGAACCTCCTTCGGCTTTTGGTCCTCCAAGTACTTGGCGATGGCCGGCACGAAAATCAGCAGCGCTAGTAATGCCGCTCCAATGATGAGCGCACGCGTTACGTTACGGCCATATATCCGCCGTAGCTGATAGGCGCCATACTCGCGGTTGCGGCCCTCAAATACGATATCATTCAAGCTGGCACCAGCCAGCTGCGCATTGTCCATCATAGCAAATTCTGTTTTTTGATGAGGTCAACGTCTTTCTTCGAGATGTTTATCAACGCGTATTTTTTCTGGTTGGTAATGTTCATCTCATCCAGGATATCCACCATATTCTTATACTTCGCCTCCTTGCCTTCATAGACGTAGGGCTCAATAAGAATGATGGGCTCGGGCTGCTGCTGCTGGCGGTCGAGCAATACCTTACGGATGCCGTTGGCCGAGAAGTCAGTCACTTTCACTTCGGGCACAGCCACACTCTTGTCAGTGGGTTCGTTCAGGCCAAAGTAGTAAAACACCTTGTTGTCGGGAGCCAGAATAATCGTTACGGCTTGCGAAGCCTTAATTTTAGTCTGCTCGTCGTCCTTGATATTTTTATCCTTTACTGGCATCGTGAGCTGCATCACGTTGGGCTTAGCAAAGGTGGTGGTGAGCATGAAGAAGGTGAGCAACAGGAAGGCAAGGTCCACCATGGGCGTCATGTCGATTTTAGTCGACATTTTTTTCGCCCGTTTCTTGCCTCCCTTACCGGAGTCGCCGCCTTTTTGTTGGATTTCTGCCATGGTAGTAAAAGGTTATTTACCTACGTATGTTGGCTTCATTTCCAAGCTCGTCACGAGGTTAAAGCGATTAATGTCTTTTTCCTGTAGCTCCTTAATAACGGTTTGCACAGTTTGGACATCAGCGTTACCATCGCCTCGAATAGCCAGGAAAGTCGGCTTTTTGAAGAGGGCTGCGTTAGCCTTACGAGCTTCTAGCACCCAGTCAATCATCTGGTTGTTGAGCGAGTCGTAGGGTACGCCAGGCAGACCCTTGTTAAGCGCCTTGCGCTGCTCAGTATCCTTATCCAGGTACGAACCAAGCTGCGTGATTGGCACCCCGAAGTTGGGAAGCAAAGCAAACTGCTTGATTTGAGCAGGAGTGAAGGTCACGCCGTACTTGGCACCTACTGCCTTAATAGCAGCTTCCTTCACAGGACCTTTGTCGTAGCCAAAGAAGACGCGCTTCTTGTTGTCAATCGTAAGCGTCAGAATGTCGCTGTCAGGAGCCCGAAGGTCCGAGGTGGAAGACGGCGGGTCTACCACTACAGCTTCATCGGGGCGGAACTGCGTGGTCAACATAAAGAATGTTACCAGCAGAAACGCCAGGTCAACCATCGGCGTCATATCCAGCGATGGTGAGGTGCGATGCGGTTTTACTTTAGGCATTGCCGGGAGAGGTTAAAAGTGGCGATCTGGCGGTGGGCAAAAGAGCTAGGATTAGCGGGTAGCACCATTAGCGGGCCGCTAGGCGGGAGCCACTCATTGCTACTGATGCCGACTAGTAGCTGATTGCACACGGAGCCAGAAAAAAAGTTTGGGGCGATGACAGTTTGAACGCCACCGCCCCGCTTTTTGTGCCAGTAGCCTACGACTCTTGACCTTTAGTGCCGTGCTGAGCAGCGAAGGTCTGGATGATGCTGAAACCAGCCTCATCAATGCTGTAGGTCAGCTCGTCAATCTTGCTGGTGAAGAAGTTATAAGCTATGATGGCCAGAGCCGACGTGCCGATACCGAGTGCCGTGTTGATAAGAGCTTCCGAGATACCCGTTGCCAGGGCAGTGGCGTCGGGGTTACCAGCCTGGGCCAGTGCCGAGAATGCCTTAATCATGCCGAATACCGTACCGAGCAAACCGGTTAGGGTAGCAACCGAAGCGATGGTCGAGATAATAACGAGGTTTTTCTCCAGCATCGGCAGTTCCAGGGCGGTGCTTTCTTCGATTTCCTTTTGGATGGCCAATACGCGCTGGTCGGTGTTCATGGTGTGCTCAGAACCCATTTCCTGGTATTTCTTTAGGCCGGCGCGTACCACGTTGGCTACCGAGCCTTTCTGCTGGTCGCACACAGCAATGGCACCGCTGATGTCATTTACGTTAAGCTTCTGGCGTACCGAACGCACAAATGCTTCGATGCTCTTGCTGCCTTTAGCCTTCGAAATTGTGAGGGCACGCTCAATCGAGAACGTGATAACGCAAAGCAGCATCGTTAGCAGAATCGGTACGATAACGCCACCTTTATACACAATGCCGAGGTAGTCACCGGGCTTCGGGTTATTTTCGGGGTTGTTGCCCAAGAAGTGGCTAGGGTCGCCTAGTACGAACTTGTAGAGCACGTAGCTAACGACAAAGGCGAGAACGATAACGATAACCGAAAACAGCGAGGCACCACCACTGCTCTTGGCGGGTGCGGCCTTGGGAGCGACCGGCGCAGCGGGCCGAGCGGCTGGGTTTACTGCATTTTTCTGTTCCATGTGTCCGGGAAGTGTAGGAGGTGGGGGTTGGTTGAAGGAAAAAAGTAAAACGGTAAAGCGGAATCAGCCTTCAGCTAATGATAGCCGCTAAAAAGGTGTTTCGAAGTGTTTCGGGGCCGAATCTACGTCGAAGCCATGAAAATCCAGGCTTAGTAGAATTTTTTTTGCGCAGCATTCGTAAACCGGGACAGCAAATCTAGCCACTTTTCAGGTATCAATGAAGCGTAGTTAAAGCCTTCTGCGGCCAATATTCTTGGCTGGGAAAAGGTTGGAAAAGCGGCGGCTTAGGAATCATGCCTGGCGAGGAAATAGGCAAATTGACTGGCGTGCTATCAGGCACTTAAGGGCTAGCGCGCGAGCGTTTATTAGGCTTCAGCTTGCTTGGCTTCGTTCCAATAAACATCCATCTGAGCCAGGGTAAGGTCTGCTAGAGGATGGCCGGAGCGGCTAGCGGCACTCTCCAGGTACTGAAAGCGGCTGATAAATTTTCGGTTGGTGCGTTCAAGCGCCTCTTCGGGGTTGATGCCCGCGAACCGAGCAAAATTGACTAGAGAGAATAATAAGTCCCCAAATTCCTGGGCGGCCCGTTCGGCCTGGTGGGCATCGGCGAGGAGTTGGCCGTGGCCATATTCTTGCCCAAACTCGGCCAACTCTTCCTGCACCTTTTCCCACACTTGGCTGGGTTCTTCCCAGTCGAAGCCGGCGCCCCGCGCTTTTTCTTGAATGCGCATGGCCTTCACGAGCGCTGGTAGAGAGGTAGGCACTCCCCCGAGCACGCCGCCCGTATTGCCTTTTTCCTTGAGCTTGAGTTGTTCCCAGTTGCGCTTCACGGCGGCTTCGTCATCGGCTTGCACGTCGCCGTAGATGTGCGGGTGGCGATAAATAAGCTTTTCGCACTGGGCATTGAGCGCATCGGCAATGTCGAACGCACCTTGCTCGGCCGCGATGCGGGCGTAAAACACCAAGTGTAGCATTACATCGCCCAGCTCTTTCTTCAAATCGGGCAAATCCTGACGCAGAATGGCATCGCTGATTTCGTAGGTTTCCTCAATGGTGAGGTGGCGCAGGCTTTCGAGGGTTTGCTTTTTATCCCAAGGGCACTCCTGGCGCAGGCGATCGAGCACATCGAGCAGTCGGCCAAAAGCTTCAAGCTGAGCGGGGCGGCGCGAAGGAGCTAGCAGCGGGTTTTCCATGAATAGTGAATAACTGATGTTACGCAGCGAGTTGGGCGAGTTGTTGATACATGGCCTTTAGGCCCACGGCGTAGAGTTGGGCTTTGAGCCGAAAATGCCCCATTCCATGCTTAAGCTTGAGGATTTCGAGTTT
>Ga0160428_1000951_pt1 | contig 25759 bp, 22 predicted proteins | sample SolpanmetagenomM_FD_108198 | JGI IMG/M metagenome (GOLD analysis project Ga0160428, IMG submission 108198) | Solar panel surface microbial communities from Lawrence Berkeley National Laboratory, California, USA - M | ecosystem: Engineered > Built environment > Solar panel > Unclassified ... | reverse complement strand
TCCTCGCCCGAGATCGCCAATGCCGCATTTGCAGCGAAGGCGGGCGACGTCGTCGGCCCGCTCCGCGCGCCGCTCGGCTTCGTCGTCGCCAAGGTAGCGACCGTCCGCACGCAGGCGGCAAAGTCGCTTGCCGAAGCGACCCCCGAACTCAAGGCCTCGCTCGCGCCACAGAAAGTGACCGCGCTGTTGACCGAGAAGCGCAACGCGCTCGACGATGCGTCGGGCAAGACGAGCTTCGATGGCCTCGTCGCGAAGAACCAATTGACCGCGCAGACCACCCCGGCGCTCACCGCCGCCGGCCAGAACGTCGACACCCCGACCGCCAAGCCCGATCCCGCGCTGACCCCGATCCTTGCCGCAGCCTATGCCGCGTCACCGGGTGATCAACCGCAGACCGTACCGCTCGGCCAGGACGGCAGCTTCGCGCTGGTGACGCTCGACAAGGTCATCCCCGCCGCGGCCCGTCCGCTCGCGGAGATCCGCGACGCGGTCGTCCGCGACTATCAGCTCGACCGCGCCGAGCGGTCGGCGCGTGATGTTGCGGCGAAGGTCGTCGCGGCAACCAACAGCGGCACCGCACTGTCGCAGGCGCTTGCAGCGACCGGGCTCAAGCTCCCGCCGGTGCGTCCGGTCGCGGGTCCGCGTGCCGCGCTGATGGGCAACCCTCGTCAGGTGCCGCCGCCGGTCGCACTGATGTTCGCAATGGCACCCAAAAGCACCAAGCTGCTCGAGGCCCCCGACAAGTCGGGCTGGATCATCGTCCATCTCGACAGCATCACGCCCGGCAATGCGCAGGGCAATGCCAAGGTGATCGCAGGCACGCAGAGCGACCTCGGCAATGTCGTCGGGCGCGAATATGTCGCGCAATTCGGCAAGGCAGTGCAGAATGCGATCGGAACGTCGCGCAATGCCGCCGCGATCGCCTCGCTCAAGGCCGAACTGCTTGGCGTCGCCAGTGCCGACCAGCCCTGATCGTGCAGGCGCCGCCGCAGCGCGGATCGCGCTCGCGGCGGGGCGTCCGGCGTTGCTGTGGCAACGTCAGATCGCGGATACCGAAACCCCCGTCGCCGCCGCGCTCAAGCTGATCGAACCCGGTCGCGGCGATTTCCTGCTCGAATCGGTCGAGGGCGGGGAGACGCGCGGGCGGCACAGCCTGATCGGGCTCGCGCCGGATCTGCTGTTCCGCGCACAGGGGTCGCAGGCGGAGATCAACCCCTCGTGGCTGACCGATCGCGAGGCGTTCGCGCCCTGCCCGCTGCCGACGCTCGATGCGCTGCGCGCGCTGGTCGCGACGTGCCGGATGGACGTCCCCGCTGAGTTGCCGCGCGCGCTTGCGTGCCTCGTCGGCTATTTCGGCTATGAGACGATCGGCCTGGTCGAACGCCTGCCGCGCCCCTCCCGGGATGCGCTCGGCGTCCCCGACATGATCTTCGTGCGGCCGACCGTGATCCTGATCTTCGACCGGCTGGCGGATGCGCTTTTCATCGTCTCCCCGGTCTGGCCCGATCCGGCGCGCGCCCCCGACGCGATCGTCGCCGACGCGCTCGACCGGATCGACTCGACCGCCGCCCGCCTCGCGACCGCCCCGCTGCCTGCGCCGGTCCGGATCGACGCCCCCGCCGAGCTCGCGCTGACCTCGACGCTTCCCGAAGGCCGCTACGCCGAGATGGTCGCGCGCGCGAAGGAGTATATCGTCGCGGGCGACATCTTCCAGGTTGTGCTCGCGCAGCGTTTCACCGCGCCCTTCCCGCTCCCGCCGATCGAGCTGTACCGCGCGTTGCGGCGGATCAACCCGTCGCCGTTCCTGTATCACCTCGATCTGCCAGGCTTCGCGCTGACCGGTTCGTCGCCCGAGATCCTCGTCCGCGTCCGCGACGGCGAAGTGACGATCCGCCCGATCGCGGGCACCCGCCCGCGCGGCAAGACCCCCGCCGAGGACGAGGCCAACCGCACCAGCCTGCTCGCCGACCCCAAGGAACGCGCCGAGCATCTGATGTTGCTCGATCTCGGGCGCAACGATGTCGGGCGAGTGGCGGAAGCGGGCAGCGTTACCGTCACCGCCAGCTACACGACCGAATTCTACAGCCATGTGATGCACATCGTCTCGAACGTCGTCGGGCAGCTCGCTTCTGACAAGGACGCGCTCGATGCGCTGTTCGCTGGCTTCCCGGCAGGCACGGTCTCCGGTGCACCAAAGGTCCGCGCGTGCGAGATCATCGCCGAGCTCGAGGATGCGGTGCGGGGGCCCTATGCGGGCGGCGTCGGGTATTTTTCGCCCGATGGATCGATGGATTCGTGCATCGTGCTGCGCACTGCGGTGGTCAAGGACGGCGTCATTCACGTCCAGGCCGGCGCCGGGATCGTCGCGGACAGCGAGGCGGCGTATGAACAGCGCGAGTGCGAGGCGAAGGCCGGTGCACTGCTGGCGGCTGCGCGCGAGGCGGTCGGGCGGGCGAGCGAGGCGGGGTTCGGGCAGTAAGGAAGTGCTTGCGGTCTACTCTGTATAGTCCCGTCGCTGCATAGTCCCGCCACTGTCCCCCCACCGTTCGTTTCGAGCGAAGTCGAGAAACCGGACACAGCACTGGTTTCTCGACGTCGCTCGAAACGAACGGTTGGGTATTAGTGCTGTATCGCCGGTCATCATACGAAGGGCGGACGTTTCGCCTGGCCCGTCGCGAGGCAGTAGACCGTCACCCGGCGAAGGCCGGGCTCACGGAACGATATCAGCCTGCCGCCGCCGCTCCGCACGGTCCGCCGCAAACTGCTCGGCACGCAGCTTGGAGCAGCCCGTCTGCCCGCCCGAACCGACCGGCGAGCAGGTGTCCGGCAAGCCCCCAGCACGACGCCCGGCGTCGTCCGCCACGGCGGTGCGGTTCACCCAGCTCTGGTTCTGCGCGGGGATCGGTTTGTCGTCGCGCAATTCCTTGGGGATCCGGTATGGCTCGCCGACGCGCGCGCAGACCACGATCTCCGCATCGGGATCCGCCGACTTGGGGCACGCCTGGTTCCCCGTCAGCGTGATCGAGCGAATCCGCTGCGGCGGCTTGCCCGATTCGGCCTGCTGCTGCCCCGCGGGGACTTGCGCGAACGCGGCGACGGGCAAGGCGGTCAGCAGCCCCAGCAGGGCAAAGGTGCGCGACATCATCATTTCTCCTGAGGATTCCCTAACGTGCAGCGCGCGAGGTTGATCCACGCTGAACCACGGCTTGTCCCCGGTTAGCAGCGTAAACATTGTGGTATATGTCCAAACACGGTAGCGGCGCGCGATGATCCTCGTCATCGACAATTACGACAGCTTCACCTGGAACCTGGTCCATTATCTGATGGAGCTGGGCGCCGAGGTGAAGGTCGTCCGCAACGACTCGCTGACCGCCGCCGACGCGATGGCGAGCAACGCGCAGGGGTTCCTCATTTCTCCCGGGCCGAAGACCCCGACCGAGGCGGGCGTCTCGCTCGATCTCGTCGCCGCTTGCGCGGAGGCCGGACGGCCGTTGCTCGGCGTCTGCCTCGGGCATCAGGCGATCGGCCAGCATTTCGGCGGCACGGTCGTGCGCGGCGGGCTGATGCACGGCAAGACCTCGCCGGTGCTGCATGACGGCAGCGGGGTGTTCGCCGGGCTCCCCTCGCCGTTCACCGCGACGCGCTATCATTCGCTGATCGTCGAGGACATGCCGGAGTCGCTGATCGCAAACGCCCATGCCGACGACGGTTCGGTGATGGGCGTCCGCCACCGCACGCTGCCGATCCACGGGGTGCAGTTCCACCCCGAGAGCATCGCGACCGAACACGGCCACGCAATGCTTGCCAACTTCCTCGCCGATGCGGGCATCACCGCGACGACGCCCGCATGAGCACGCTTGCCTTGCTTCCCGATCCCTCGACCCCGCTCAGCCGCGAGACTGCGGCACAGGCGTTCGCGGATCTGCTCGACGGGCATGTCCCGGAGGAGGCTGTCGCCGCGTTTCTGGTCGGACTAGCGGAACGCGGCGAAACCAGCATCGAGATCGCCGAGGCCGCGCGCGCGCTGCGCAACCGGCTGACCCCGATCTCCGCGCCCGTGGGCGCGATCGACGTCTGCGGCACCGGTGGCGACGGGCATCATACGCTCAACGTCTCGACCGCGGTGTCGATCGTCGTCGCGAGCACCGGCGTGCCGGTCGCCAAGCACGGCAACCGCGCGGCATCGTCGAAGGCGGGGGCGGCGGACACGCTCGAGGCGCTCGGGCTCGACATGGAGCGTGCGGGTGCGCTGGCGGAAGCGAGCCTGCATGACATCGGGATCGCCTTCCTGTTCGCTGCCAACCACCATCCGGCGATGCGGCGGATCACCCCGATCCGCCAGCGGATCGGGCGGCGGACGATCTTCAACCTGATGGGCCCGCTCGCCAACCCCGCCGGGGTGACGCGCCAGCTGATCGGGATCGCGCGTCCGGACTACGTCGCGATCTATGCCGCCGCGCTCGAACAGCTCGGTACCGAGGCGGCGCTGGTTGTCTCGGGCGAGGAAGGGCTCGACGAACTGTCCTGCGCGGGTCCGACCGTGGTGGTCGGCGTCGGGCAAGTGGACCTCCCCGGCCGGATCGCACCCGAGGATGCGGGACTGCCTCGCCACCCGATCAGCGCGATCGTCGGGGGTGACCCAGCGCATAATGCCGCCGCGTTGCGCCGCTTGCTGACCGGGGAAACCGGAGCGTATCGCGACGCGGTACTTTTCAATGCTGCGACGGCGTTAATCGTCGCTGGAACCGCGAAAACCTTGTCCGAAGGCGTCAAAACCGCCACCAAAGCGCTCGATTCGGGCGCTGCAAATGCCCTGCTCGATCGCTGGATCGCCTATTCATGACCGATATTCTCAACCGTATCCTCGAAACCAAGCGCGCCGACGTCGCCGCGCGCAAGGCGACGATCCCGATGTCCGAGCTCGATTCGCGGATCACCGCGCAGAGCAAGCCGCGCGGTTTTCGCGCCGCGCTCGACGCCAAGGCGCTGACCGGCCCCGCACTGATCGCCGAGATCAAGAAGGCAAGCCCGTCCAAGGGCCTGATCCGCGAGGATTTCGATCCGCCCGCGCACGCCCTTTCCTATGCCGCAGGCGGTGCCGCTTGCCTGTCGGTGCTGACCGACGAGGCGTGGTTCCAGGGCGCGGATTCGTATCTGTCGGCCGTGCGCGGGGCGTGTGATCTCCCGGTGTTGCGCAAGGACTTCATGGTCGATCCGTGGCAAGTCCCTGAATCGCGGGGACTTGGGGCGGATGCGATCCTGCTGATCATGGCCGCGCTCGACGACGGCCTGCTCGCCGAGATCGAGGCGAGCGCGATCGAATGCGGGATGGACGTGCTGGTCGAAGTCCATTCGCAGGACGAGATGGAGCGCGCGATGAAACTCAAGTCGCGGCTAATCGGCGTCAACAATCGCGACCTGCGGACCTTTACCGTAGATTTCGCAAGGACTTACGAACTCGTCTCGAAGGCACCCAAAGGCTGCACCTTCGTCGCCGAAAGCGGACTGACGACCCGCGCCGACCTAGACGCGATGGCGGAGCACGGCATCCGCTGCTTCCTGATCGGCGAGGCGCTGATGCGGCAGGCGGATGTCGAGGCGGCAACGCGGAGCCTGATCGGATGAGCGGCCTGACCCATCTCGACGCGGCGGGTGCCGCGCACATGGTCGACGTTGGCGGCAAGGACCCGACCCGGCGCGAGGCGGTCGCGCGCGGGCGGATCGATATGGTCCCCGAAGCCGTCCGCGCGATCCGCGACGGCAGCGCGATCAAAGGCGACGTGCTCGCGGTGGCGCGGGTGGCGGGGATCATGGGCGCGAAAAAGACGAGCGATCTCATCCCCTTGTGCCACCCGCTCCCGCTGACTCGCGTCGCGATCGATCTCGCGGTCGACGATGCGGGCATCGTTGCGACCGCCACCGCCGCGACCGAGGGGAAGACCGGGGTCGAGATGGAAGCCCTCACCGCGGTCAGCGTGGCGCTGCTGACGATCTACGACATGGCCAAGGCGATCGACAAGGGCATGACGATCCGGGACATTCAGTTGCTGACCAAGTTCGGCGGCAAGTCGGGCGACTGGGTGCGCTGAGGGCTTCCCTCCCTTGCACTCGACATCCACCAGATCCCCCGGTCGGGCAGACCAATACTCGAAATCGTATTGGCACAAGGCTCTGAAGCCGGCTGCAGCTCAGGCGTCGGGCAAAGGTTTCTCCCTATACCTCGAGAGGTTCACTGCAATATATTGTGCTCGTCGCAAGTATTCTATCAAGACACCCCGAGTAAATCGGCGCTAACTGCCGCTCCCCAAGGTCGAACGTACACTTTCGCCGTGGGATATCTTACATGATCGCTTCGATCGGGAACACGTCCCCAGCCAGCTCTCTGGCTCGACCAGGCACAAGTCGTTCGACCGGCACGATCTTTGGCAGCTCGTCTCCCCAAGCATTGGCCACCGTGGCGAAGGCGGCATCCGCTCCAGCCGTTCGCGGTGAGGCATCAATCAGGGATGGCAACCCGCCGGACTTCACTAGCATCACCCGGCAACAGGTGCGCGACTGGACGAACGATCTAGTCAAATCCGGAAAGCTGAGCTTCGATGACGGTTCCGCCTTGGCCTTGTCATCCGGCAAAGTATCGTTTGATGGTACTTCAGCCACTGACGACGCTTACAAAACCGAAAAAGTGGACTTCGTCGGTCTCCTGCAGAACGGCATCGCCGGCGCTCGAACGCGGGGTGACCAGAACGCCGTCTCTAGGCTTCAGACCGCGCTGACGATCATGAACGGCAATCAGGAGTCCGTTTCAACGGACTATGCCTCTACTGCCGAAAGCAGCGTCAAGTTCAAGGCGCCGGTCGAGAGTTTCAGGAAAGAAGCCGTGCCGACGCCGGTCAGTACCACGGGTTGAACGAGGCCCCCCGGCCGCTCCCGACAGGGAACGGCCGGAGCACGCCGTCATCAGAACTTGCCGCTTAACGACACACCGATGATCCGCGGATCGTTGAACACCGCAGCATTGTAGTTTTCGATCACACCCTTGAGGTTCTTCTCGTTGGTCAGGTTGCGGACGAACACCGCGAGCTCATACGTATTGTCCGGCGCGACATAACCCGCCTTGAGGCCCGCCTCGAACGTCCCGTTGGAAGTGAATTCCGCGGTCTTGTAGAGCACGAAATTGGTATAGCCCTGAACGTTCGCGTCGCCCGCAAGGAAGATCGACCCACCGTTGCCCAGCGGCACGTCGTACCGCGCAGTCCCGTTGAACTGATATTTCGGCGCGTTGGGAAGCGGGTTGCCGTTGATCTGCGCAAAGGTGTTCGCGCCGACGCGGATTGTGGGGTCCTGCACGGTGCAGGTGACGACCCCGCCGAGGATGCAGACCTGCGCATAGACGCGCGGATCGTTGATCTCGGTGTGGAGCAGGCTGCCGCCCAACCCCAATGTGAACTGGCGGACCGGACGCCACGTCAACTCTGCCTCGCCGCCCCACGCCTTGGCCTTGTCCGCGTTGAACAGCACGCCATTGCCGAACGAATCGTTGCCGTTGAGCTGGATGTCGCTGACTTCGTAGTAGAAGCCGGTCGCGTTGAAACGCAGCGTGTTGCCGAACAGGTTCGACTTGAAGCCCGCTTCGTACGACATGATCGTTTCGGAATTGGCGGTGGTGAAATCGGCGTTGAACACCGCCGACCGCCCCTGGATCGTCGGTCCACGGAAGCCGCGCGCGACACGCGCATAGACACTGACGTTAGGGTCGATCTGGTACAGCGCGCTCGCGTCCCAGCTCGGCTGCGTGTCCGACAGGCGGACGTAGCGGCGACCGGTATAGCTCGACACGCCTGCCGCATTGGCGTTGGCGATCAGCAGGCGGGTCGCCTTGGTGTCGTTGGTCACGCGCACGCCGCCAGTCAGCGTCAGCTTGGGCAGGATCTCGTAGCTGATCTGACCGAAGCCTGCGTAGGACGTGTTGAAATCCCGCAGCAGCACGTAGTTGTTCGGGTTCGGGCGCGTGCCGTTGAGATCGGGCTGGGTCAGGAAGACACCGCGCTGGTCGAACTCGGTCAGGTCGCGCTGCTCGAAATACATCCCGCCGATCTGCCACTTGAACCGGCCGGTGCCGTCGTCCGACAGGCGGACTTCCTGCGTCAGCTGGTCGAGGTCGCGGATCCGGCCCTGGCTCTCGCCATAGAAACGGGCGCCTGCGAAGTTGGTCGCCGCACCACCGTCGGTGTCACCGCGGCTGTAGCCCGACGTCGTTTCCCAGGCGGTGATCGAGGTCAGCACGACCCCGCCGAAATCGTTCTTGAGGTTAAGCGACGCACCGTAGGTCTTGTACGCCTGCGGGTTGTTCGCCGCCTCGTCGAGCGCGATCGATGCGCGCGGTTCGGCGCTGACGTCGTTCGAGCCGCGCTTGAGCGCGCCGCGATGGAAGATCGTCGACGTGCCGCTGTAGTCGCGCGCGTGCGCCGAAAGCAGCCCCGTGAAGCCGGTGTCGGGCGGGGTCAGCATCAACTGGACGCGGACGTCGCGCTCATCGAACCCGCCGAGCTTGTCCTTGCCGCCGACGGTGCCGTCCGCACTGACACCGGTGTAGGTGTTGTCGACCCAGTTGTCGCGGTGCTGGAACAGCCCGGAGACGCGGAACGACAGCACGTCCTTGACGATCGGCCCGCCGACGCCCGCATCGATCGTCGCTGTGTTGTAGCTGCCATAGGACGCCGACGCGCGGCCGTGGAAGTCGTTGGTCGGGCGGTTGGTGTCGAACTTGATGATGCCCGCGGTGGTATTGCGGCCGAACAGGGTGCCCTGCGGCCCGCGCAGTACTTCGACCTGGCGGACGTCGAACACGGGGTTCGACTTGAGCACGACATGCTCGAGCACGACGTCGTCCTGGATGATCGACACCGGCTGCGATGCACCGAGGTAGAAATCGATGTTGCCGAGCCCGCGGATATAGAAGCGCGGGAAGATCCGCCCGGTCGTCGTCTCGGCGTACAGGCCCGGGACACGGTTCGCGAGTTCGAGCACATCGCCGCCGCCGCTCTGGAACGCGCGCAGGTCGTCCCCGCCGACGACGCCGACCGAGATAGGGACCTTCTGCAGGTTTTCGGTGCGGCGCTCCGCCGTCACGACGATGTCGCCCACGCCATCGGCGGTGGCAGGCGCCTCGACCGATGCGGGTGCGGCGGCCTCGGGCGTGGTCTGTGCCAGCGCCGACGGGATGGCGAGCAGGGCGGAACACGCCGCGCCGGCAAGCAGCAGCGACTTTGCGATGGTGAACGTCACGTAAGAATTCCCCTCAAGATTGTCCCGGGAACCGACCGACCGGCTGCACCGTCCCGCGCCGCTACGGTCGCGGGACGGGTGTGCTGCGCTCGGGATCGGAAGGCCCGCTCCCCGCCGCGCCCGCTAGGGTCGATTTATTGCTGATTGATGACAAAGTGTTCGGGCACGGGCACTTGGTCCCCGAGCGTGGCTGCAATGTCGCACCTTTCGGCGCGCACCGTGCTGCAACGGCGAGGTCGCAAGGGGTCGACGCGGGGCACGGCCAGACGATACAGAGCGCGAATGACCACGCCCGTACCACTCTTGTCCGTCGAGGACGCCCAGACCCGCTTGCGCGCGCTGGCCCCGGCTATTCCGCTCGAGACCGTCCCGCTCCGCGACGCTGCCGGGCGCTGGAGCGCGGCGGACATCGTGGCACTACGCACCCAGCCCGCACGCGACCTGTCCGCAATGGATGGCTATGCCGTACGCTTCGACGATCTCGCGAACCCGCTACAGGTGATCGGGGAAAGCGCAGCGGGGCATCCGTTCGATGGCGCACTCGGCGCGAACCAGACCGTTCGGATCTTCACGGGCGCCGCGCTCCCCGACGGCGCGGATGCAGTTCTCGTCCAGGAAGAGGCAGCCCGCGACGGCGACACTGTCCGGCTTTCGGGAAGCGGTCCTGTTCGCGGCGGCAACATCCGACGGGCGGGGATCGATTTCTCGCAGGACGACGTCCTGATCGCGACCGGCCAGCGGCTCAGCCCGGCCCGCATTGCGCTCGCGGCGAGCGGTGGACATGGTGAAATCCGCGTTGCGCGGCGCGTCCGTGTGGCCATCGTCGCCAGCGGGGACGAACTCACGCTGCCGGGCGCCCCGCTCAGCGACCGGACGCTTCCGGAATCGAACGGCGTGATGCTCGCGGCGATGCTGGCCGACCTGCCCGTCGACGTGATCGACCTCGGCATCCTGCCAGACCGGCTCGACACGATCGCCGCGGCTTTCGCCCGGGTCGAAGCCGATATTCTCGTTACCACGGGCGGCGCTTCGGTCGGCGATCACGACCTGATCCGCCCCGCGCTTGCCGCAGCGGGCGGCGCCATCGATTTCTGGCGGATCGCGCTGCGCCCGGGCAAGCCGATGCTCGCCGGCAAGATCGGCGAAATGCTCGTACTCGGGCTGCCGGGCAACCCGGTCTCGGCGTTCGTCACCGCGGCGATCTTTCTCAAGCCGTTGTTTGCCGCGATTTCGGGCGCGCGCGATCCGCGTCCGGTCGCCTATCCGGCGATCCTCGGCGCGCCGCTCAGGGAAAACGACCGGCGGCAGGATTATCTTCGCGCGACAACCCGCGATGGCCGCGTCTATGCCGCCGAACGTCAGGACTCATCGCTGCTTGCAACGCTGGCGGAAGCGGACTGCATGATCATCCGCGCGCCCTTCGCGCCCGCCGCCACAACCGGCGACTCGGTAGAAATCCTGCCGATCGCTTGACGCACTGCTTTATGTTCCGTATAGGTTCGTCGTCTGTTCCGACGAAAGGGCCCGGAATGCTAACGCGCAAACAGCATGAGTTGATCTGCTTCATCAACGACCGGCTGGACGAAACCGGGGTTTCCCCCTCGTTCGAGGAGATGAAGGAAGCACTCGACCTCAAGTCGAAGTCCGGTGTCCATCGTCTGATCAGTGCTCTTGAGGAACGCGAGTTCATCCGTCGCCTGCCCAATCGTGCACGCGCGCTTGAAGTGCTCAAGATGCCGGAACGCGGCGCGAAGCCGGTTCCCAAAACCGTCACGTTGCCCGAGGCATCGCCCGGAAACGTCCGCCCGCTGCCCAATCCGGCGAACGACGTGATCGAGATCCCGCTCCACGGTCGGATCGCGGCAGGTGTGCCGATCGAGGCGTTTGAAGGCGCGTCGATGCTCGCTGTGCCGGCTGCCCTGCTCGGCGGCGGCGAGCATTATGCGCTCGAAGTGGCGGGGGACTCGATGGTCGAGGCGGGAATTCTCGACGGCGACTATGCGCTCATCAAGCGACAGGAAGTCGCGCGCGACGGTGAAATCGTCGTGGCGCTGATCGATGACAGCGAGGCGACGCTCAAGTTCTTCCGGCGCGAGGGCGCGATGGTGCGGCTCGACCCCGCCAACCGTGCCTATGACCCGCAGCGCTACACGCCCGCGCAGGTTCGTGTTCAGGGCAAGCTTGCCGGACTGCTCCGCCGCTACGATTGATCGGGTGCGATGCGCGGGTGGCGGGAGCGTCGCCTTGTGCCGTACGCGACGGGCGTCTGGGTAACGGGGGCGACGATCCACGGATGTCCGTCCCCTGCCCGTCGCACCGTTTTCATGCGCGCTGTCGCCGAGCCGGCTAGCCCAGACGGGTGGAAGGTGATCGCCACACCCCCGGTCCGCCCGAGCGTCGTCCGATCCAGCCGCAGCCAGCGCGGGCGGCATCGTCCAGGCAACCGTCGTTCGCTGATCACGATATCCGCACGAGCGCAGGCGTCGACCAGGGTCTCCGCAGAAATTGCATAGGTGCTCCGCGTGGCAAGCATCTGCCAGCGACGGTCCCCGACCATACGCGTCGCGATGCAGAGGTCCCGGCTGCACCGCGCCGATCGCTGGTCCGACCAGAGGACCGGCAATCCCGTCGTCCCGCCGCCCTGCGCCATCATGTCCGCGGTATAGTCCCCCGTGCGATCCCGCAGCAGTGCAACCGCGCCGTCCTGCATGCGGACTGCCACATGCCGCCCGTCGCCGGTTACGAGCAGGTCGGGTGCGGGCGTCGAAAGTGCCCACGCCGCTCCAAAGGCGAGTGGCACGACCCCAAGTCGCCGCCACGCCGTTCGCCACAGGGCGATCCACAACCCACCTGCGACCATCAGGCCAAACGCGGCGTCTGGCATTGCTGGCAGCGGCGCGACCGAACCCGGGATCGCCGCCGTGGTTCGTGCGATCCACAACAGCACGTCGAGCGCGATCCGCGTTGCCCACCACAAGGGCGCGCCCGCACCGACAAGGTCGAACAACAGGGCGCCGGCCTCCAGCGGCATGATGACGAACGTCGTCAGCGGAATTGCACAGATGTTGGCGACCGCTCCGTAGATCCCCGCCTTTTGGAAATGGTAGAGCGAGATCGGCAGCAACGCGGCTTCGACCACGATGCCGGTCAGCAACAGCGAGCCCAGCCCCCGCGCGACCGACGTCAGGCGTGGCTCGTCGCGGGGCGCGAAAAGCGCGCGGATGCGTGGATGCTCGTTGAGCGCGATGATCGACGCGACCGCAGCGAACGACAGCTGGAAACTCGGTCCGACGAGGGATTCGGGATACAGCAGCAACACCACCAGCGCACCCGCCGCGACCAGCCGCAAGGTCAGCGCCTCGCGCCCCAGCGCCAGGGCTATCAGCACGCACAGCGCGGCAACACACGACCGGATCGTCGGTACCTCGGCGCCGGTCAGCAGCGTATAGCCGATCGCGACCAACGCTCCCGCCGCCCCCGCGACGAGCGGCACCCGCCACCGCAACGCCACCCACGGCGATAAGGCGAGCAACCGTGACACGAGGATCATCGTCGCTGCGACCGCTGCGCTGATATGCAGACCACTCACCGACAACAGATGGGCGAGACCAGAGCGGCGCATCGCCTCGGTATCGTCGAGTGGGATCGAGCCCTGCTCGCCCGTCGCGAGCGCCGCCGCGATTCCCCCCGCGCCGCCGCCTCCCGCGCTTGCCTCGATATGCGCGGAGAGCCGATGCCGCAGCGCGGGCTCGGTCGTTCTCGCACCCGCGACGATCGTCACCGGCGCGAACCCGCGCCCGGTCGCGCCGATCCGGTCGAACCACGCGGTGCGGGCATAGTCGTAGGCGCCGGGAACGGCTGGCTCGGGGGGGGGCATCAGTCGGGCCGAAAGGCGCAGCGTCACCCCGACCGCGATTCCGGGGGGAACGTCGCCAACCGCCAGATTGAGCCGCAGCCGACGCGGTAACGCCGGCGCCGCCCGTCCGGCTTGCGGCACGATCGCAACCGGTGCGAGCCGCAACCGGACCAGGTCGCGTGCAGGCAGGGGTTCGATCCGTTCGACCCGCGCGGTGAACGTCGCAATGGTCGGACGCGACAGGACAAAATGCGTCGCCTGCCCGGCGCGCCACCAGATCAGGCCAGTCCCGAGTGCCACCATCAGCGCCCCCACCGCAACCGCGCGCGCCGCCCGCCCGTGCCGCCCGATCGCTCCCGCCGCGAGCGCAATCCCCAGCGTGGCGAGCAGCGTCGCGGTCCAGCCGGTATGGTCGGGCAACACGAACCACACGGCGATCCCGCCGCCAAGCATGACCGGCAGCCACAGGGCCAATTGGTCGCGTTCAGCCTCGAGCCAGCGCTCCAATGCACGCGCACTACCGCCCAACCATCTCCGAACGCCGATTTGAAGCGGTGGAAAGCGCGTGCTAGGGGCGCTGCAGGCTGTTCCGGCCATCGATCTTCTAGTCTGGGAGTATGCGCGGTTGAGCGCAATCAGTGATACCACCGCGGCCCCCGAGGGCATGCGGAACGACGCCAGCACCGCGCAGGTCGTGACTCGTTTCGCGCCCTCGCCGACCGGCTTCCTCCATATTGGCGGCGCGCGTACCGCGTTGTTCAACTGGCTGTACGCGCGCCATCATGGCGGGCGCTTCCTGCTGCGGATCGAGGATACCGATCGCGCGCGTTCGACCCAGCCCGCGATCGACGCGATCCTCACCTCGCTGCGCTGGCTCGGGCTCGATTGGGATGGCGACGAGGTCTATCAGTCCGCGCGCGCCGACCGCCACGCCGAGGTCGCGCACCGGATGGTCGAGCACGGCCATGCCTATCGTTGCTACCTCACCACCGAGGAGCTCGCCGCGATGCGTGCCGAGACGGAAGCCGCCAAGAAGCCGCTCCGCGTCCGCAGCCCGTGGCGCGACCGCACCGATGCGGACGAAAGCCGCCCGTTCGTCGTCCGCCTCAAGGCGCCGACCGAAGGGGCCGTCACGATCGACGATCGCGTTCAGGGGTCGGTGACGGTGCAGAATGCCGAACTCGACGATCTCGTCCTCCTCCGCTCGGATGGCACGCCCACCTATATGCTCGCGGTGGTTGTGGACGATCACGACATGGGGGTGACCCACGTGATTCGCGGGGATGACCATCTCAACAACGCGTTTCGCCAGTTGCCGATCATCCGCGCGATGAATGCGATCGAGGGTGGCTGGCCCGATCCCGTTTATGCACACATTCCGCTGATCCACGGTTCGGATGGCGCGAAACTGTCGAAGCGGCATGGCGCGGTCGGCGTCGAATATTATCGCGACGAGCTCGGGATGCTTCCGGAAGCACTCGATAATTATCTGCTGCGACTTGGCTGGGGGCATGGTGACGACGAGATCATCAGTCGAAGCCAGGCAGTCGAGTGGTTCGATCTCGCCGGGGTCGGCAAGTCGCCGTCGCGATTCGACTTCAAGAAGCTCGAGAATCTGAACGGCCAGTACATCCGCATCGCAGACGATGCACGGCTCGCCGCGCTGGTGGCGGACCGGCTTGATTTCACGCCAACGGACCAGCAACGCGAAGTTCTTGGCCGAAGCATGGCTTCGCTCAAGCCGCGAGCAGCGGACCTGCTCGATCTCACCAACGGGGCTGCCTTCCTGTTCCGCCAGCGCCCGCTGGAGATGGACCGTGACGCAACCGCACTGCTGTCCGCCGACGCGAAATCGCTTCTCGCCCGGCTGCACGCAGCGCTTGACGCGGTCGAAAGCTGGGATACGGAGAGCCTCGAAGCTGCGGTACGGCAGGTCGCCGAAGACGCAGGGGTCAAGCTCGGACAGGTCGCGCAACCGCTGCGCGCGGCGCTGACCGGACGCAAGACCTCGCCCGGGATCTTCGACGTGCTCGACCTGCTCGGGCGCGACGAAAGCCTGGGTCGCATCGCAGACCAGATGACCGCGTAAAAGTCACGAAAGGACTATCCATGACCGACACCGCCAAGCTGAGCGCCGCTGGCAAGGACCTCGATGTGAAGGTCCTGCACGGCACCGTCGGCCCCGACGTGCTCGATATCCGGAAGCTGTATGCGCAAACGGGTATGTTCACCTACGACCCGGGCTTCACCTCGACCGCATCCTGCGATTCCGCGATCACCTACATCGATGGCGACGAGGGCGTCCTCCTCCACCGCGGCTATCCGATCGGCCAGCTCGCCGAACAGTCGAGCTTCATGGAAGTGTGCCACCTTCTCCTGAACGGCGAACTGCCGACCAAGGACGAGCTCGACAAGTTCACCTACACGATCAGCCGCCACACGATGCTCCACGAGCAGCTCGCGACCTTCTACCGCGGCTTCCGTCGCGATGCGCATCCGATGGCGATCATGTGCGGCGTCGTCGGCGCGCTGTCGGCCTTCTACCAGGATTCGGCGGACATCACTGATCCACAGCAGCGCATGATCGCGAGCCATCGCCTCATCGCCAAGATGCCGACGATCGCTGCGATGGCGTATAAATATTCCATCGGCCAGCCGTTCATGCACCCCAAGAACAATCTGAGCTATACCGGCAACTTCCTCCAGATGACGTTCGGCGTCCCGGCCGAGGAATATGTCGTGAACCCGGTTGTCGAACGCGCGATGGACCGGATCTTCACGCTCCATGCCGATCACGAGCAGAACGCGTCGACCTCGACCGTCCGGCTCGCCGGCTCGTCGGGCGCGAACCCGTTCGCGTGCATCGCGGCTGGCATCGCCTGCCTGTGGGGTCCGGCGCATGGCGGCGCGAACGAAGCCGCGCTCAACATGCTCCGCGAGATCGGCACCGTCGACCGCATTCCCGAGTATATCGCGCGCGCCAAGGACAAGAACGATCCGTTCCGCCTGATGGGCTTCGGCCACCGCGTCTACAAGAACTACGATCCGCGCGCGACCGTGATGCAGCAGACCGTCCGCGAAGTGCTCGGCGAACTCGGCGTCACCGATCCGGTGTTCGACGTCGCGCTCAAGCTCGAGGAAATGGCGCTCAACGATCCGTACTTCATCGAGAAGAAGCTGTTCCCGAACGTCGATTTTTACTCGGGCGTGATCCTCTCGGCGATCGGCTTCCCGACGACGATGTTCACCGCGCTGTTCGCACTCGCCCGCACCGTCGGCTGGGTCGCGCAGTGGAACGAGATGATCGCGGATCCGGAGCAGAAGATCGGCCGTCCGCGTCAGCTCTACACCGGCCCGACGCAGCGCGATTACGTCCCGCTGGACGCGCGTTCGTGAAAACCGTGGTGGCCTTCGTCGGCGTGCTTGCCACGCTGATGGGGCTGTTGTGGATCGGTCAGGGGCTCGGGCTGGTGCATTGGCCGGCGTCGAGCTTCATGATCGCGCAGACGCAATGGGCGGTCTATGGCGCAATCCTCGCGCTGGTCGGACTTGCGGCGATCTGGTGGTCGCGGCGCCGCTGAGGCAGCTGGTTCTTCGTACGACTTTCGTCACCCCGGGCTACGTCCCGGGGTGATATGGTTTCTGGGGCTCAGGCGGGCTTCGCGCCCGGCGTTCCGCATTTCGCGAACTTGCCGTTCAGGCGGCATTTGGTGGCCTTTGGCGCCACGGTCGGGCATTTCATGAAGCGGCCCTTGGCGTCCTTGCACGGCGCGGCCATTGCGGGCGCGGTCCCAATGGCGAACGCGATCAGCGACGCCGCGACGATAAGCTTACGCATACAAACTCTCCCCGCCCGTACGTGGGCAAGGGAAAGGTACGCAAAGCGCGCCGGTCGTCAATTGTCGTTTATGTCATCCCGCCGTCATCCCCACAGCGGCAGCGAGAAAATGAAACGTGCGCCCTGCCCGGGCGCGCTGTCGACGGTGACGTCCCCTCCCATCGTCCGCGCAAGCCGTCGCGCAATATAGAGGCCAAGCCCGGATCCCCCCGCTTCCGTCTGGTCCACCCGCTCGAACTTGCCGAAGATGCGGTCCTGGTCGATGCGTGCGATCCCCTTGCCTTGGTCGGCAACGATGATCGCGGCAATCCGCCCCGCGCGCTCGGCACGGATCCAGACCATCCCGTCGACGGGCGAATAGCGCACCGCGTTGGCGATCAAATTCACCAGAACCTGCAACGCGCGCCGGAACTCGCCGGTCGCGGGCAGAGTCTCGCCGAAGGCGGGCTTGTCGATCCGGACTCGTGCAGCGGTAGCGCGGATCTGCAACAGTCCCGCCGCGCGCCGCGCCACGTCGATCAGGTCGATAGCCTCGCGCGCCACGGTGAAATCGGGCCGTTCGATCGCCTGTAGGTCGACCAGATCGTCGACCAGCCCTATCAAATGTCGCCCTGCGCTCGCGATGTCCGCGGCGTAGTTCGTATAATCTTGTTTGAGCGGCCCGTCCGACTGCGCATGGATGCGGTCGGCATTCGCAATGATCCGGTCGAGCGGCGCACGAAGGGTATGGTCAAGCCGGGCGGCGAAGGCGGTTGCAACCGCGTCTAGGTCGGGAGTCGGCGCCGCTTTCCCATCGGCGGTAAACCGCTCCATTGCATCGATCGCTCGGGCAGCGCCGATGAAACCGACGAACAGCCCCGCCGGATCGAACCGTGGCGACGCCGACAGCAGCACCGGCTGGCCGGTGGAGCGCAGCGTCGCGCTCTGCCCCTCGAACGGGCGCCGTTGCGCCAGCCCGGTCAGGATCGGGAACGTGCCGGCGTCATCCTCGCCAAGCTGGAACATGCGGGTCAGCGGCTGGCCGAGCAACGCGGCATCCGCCGTGCGCGGCATGCTGCCGGACGCCGCGAGGAACGTCAGCGACAGCGTCGAATCGGTTTCCCACATCCAGTCCGCTGCGCTGCGCAGGAAGTCGCCCGCGGCGTCCTCACTTGTTCCGGCGGGCTGCCACGAAGGCCGTGAATTCCAGCCACTCACGGTCAGCGCGACACCGTCGGGTGCGGACGCCGCCTCGAACGGTTCGGCGCGGACCCACAGGTCGAGATCACCGCCGCCATCGGCGACCACGACGGTCCGCGAAACCCGGATACCCAGCCGCTTGGCGAGCCGCACGACGGTAACGAGTTGGGGGATTGCAAGCCTTTGCCCAACCATTCCGCCGGCACGACCGTTCAGGTCGAGCAACCGTTGGTCTGCGGAGACAAGTCGCCCGTCCCGATCGAGCGTAGCGCGCGCCGGCGGCAGAACCGCCGCGTCGACGGTCATGCGATCCAGTCCCGCAGCGATGCCGACCGCTCCTGGCCGCGCGCGAGTGCGGTGAGTGCCGCGCGATAGTCACGGTGCAGCAGCATCGGGGCCAACGCCTGTCGTGCGGCAAGCGGATCGATCGCGACGATGGTATCGAGCGCCTCCGCAAAACTATCGAGATCGCGCCGGGGATCGGCCTCGCCAAGCGACAGGCCGACCCGCGCGATCGTGGCGCGGTCCAGGTCGAGCGCGCGCAGCAAGAGCCAGAGCCGCGCGCCATCGGGGTCGAGCACGACATCGCGCGCGTCCGCAAAATCGAGACCCAGCCCCTGCGCAATGATCGCGATGAACAGCGCGAGGCGGCGGTCGAGCAACGCCTCGACCAGCAGGACGGCCCGTTCGCCCGGAGTTGGTTCGAGCGCCTCGGCGAGCCGCAACGCGACCGCCTCAAGACGCTGGTTCTCATCCAGGGTCGCAATGCTCCGCACCGCTGCTTCGGCAAGCGCCCGATCGAGCGCCGGCAGCGCGGCTCCGGCAGCCCTGGCGAACTGCTCTCGCAGCGCGGCTGCGCTCAACCAGGCGAGCCGGTGATGCAGTTCGGCCGGAAGATCGCTCATGAGGGGCGCGCCGAGGGGGCCACCGATCCGCCGCCGGCTCTCCGCCGCGAGCAATGCCGCAGCACTGCTCCCGACGACGGGATCGGCATGATACAGCAAGCGGGGGAGCAAGCTCGACGTGTCCGGATCTTCGCGGGCCACGGTCGGCAAAGCGTCGGCGACGACCTCCTGCCGCACGCGCCCGACAATCTCGCGCATCAGTCGTGCATCGCGCAGCGAACCGGCTGCGGCGAGCCGTGCACCGGTATCGTCGTTGGACGCAAGCAGGAGTTCGGCGAGCGCGCCCTCGTCGCGCGTGGTCAGCAGTCGTGCCGCATGCCGTCGTAGCGGCGCTGCGATCCCGTTCGCCAGATCCCGCAGCACGTGCGTGACCCCGTGCCGGATCCGGTCCTCAAGCCGCGCGGCATCGGGGAGGAACACGTCGTCGATCGCGACGTGCAACGCTTCGTCCGCCCGCACGTCCGCCGCCGCCGCGCGCGCGAGCAACGTCGAAATGCCCCCCCGGGTCTTGTCCTCCATTTCACGATCGTCGATCGGCATTGCGATGACTTAGGGACTTTGTCCCGGAAGCGGGACTATGGCTTTTGCCGAAAAGCCTCGATCGCGGCCGCAAGTGTCCCAGCCGCGTACAGTGCAGCCGCCGCAAGGCCCACCAACGGCCATCCCACGAGCATCAGCGGCAGGAGAATCACCAGATAGGAGACCGGGCTTGCCCACCAGCGCTGAAGCAACGCGGGTAAAGCCGCGCGCTCCAGCAGCGCCCCCGCGACGACCAGCGCCCCGGCGAGCGCACCGCCGGCAACCGGATCCGCGCGCAGCCCGATCGCAAGAACGACGAGCGCGACGAACCCGGAACGCGCATGGCCCGCCACTCGGGCAACCCGCGTTTCCTCACGGACCCACGCCAGAGCGGCGGCGACGCTGGAGGATACGATCGCCAGCCCCGCGACGCCAAGCCCGATGACCGGGTGCTTCGCGAGGATCGTCGCCAGCGCGACGATAGCAAGCACACCGGCCAGCGCGACCGGCGCGAGCGTCGACACCAGCCGCGCCATCAACGGCGGCAACGCCAGCCGGACCAGCGGCGCGAGCAGGAACCGCTCGGCCCAGCGGACCGGCTTTGCGACCAGCGCCGCCACCGTGCTCGTTCCGCGCCGGGTCAGCGCGTCGGCGCTCCGTTCTATCGCGTGTTTCGGGGCATCGCGGGGGTCGAGCCTGACCTGTTCCGCCCCGGCCTGCGCAGCGACCCGCAGCAAGGTCGACTGGAAATCATAGTCGCGCGGCATCGCCGCCACTTCCGCGACCCGCTTGCATTCAAGCAGCGCCAGCCCGGCCCAGGCCGCGTTCGCTCCGACCCGCTCGTAGCGCTGGTCGTCCGGATCGCAGACGACGATCGTGTCGTGCGGCGCGGCGGCAAGGCTCTGGACGATGTCCCCGCTGGTGACGACACCGTCCGCGACGATCATCACGCGCGCAAGCGGATGGAGTTTGGCGACCGCATCCTGCGCGCTGCGCACCGCATCGACCGACCCGCCGCGCTTGCCGATCCGCCCGATCACGCCGAGCAATTCGGGGGTCATTCGCGCGACGACGAGGATGATCTGCGTCGCGCCGGCCGCGGCAAGCAGCCGCGCCTGGAATTCGACGAGCGTCAGCCCGCCGAACGGCAGCGTCGCCGCGAGCGTCCCCGGACGGTCGTCGGCATCGTCGGTCGCGAAAATCAGTCCTGCCAGCATGGCCGGGCTGTTACGGGGTTCGGCGGTACTTGGCAAAGGGGAGCGGCGACACGCGTCATGCTCTTCTTCGGTACGCCATAGTCAGGGAAGACGATTCCGCACCGTCCGCGGAGACCTTGCCGGTCCTCAGAGCCGGTCGACCGCGCGTCGCAGCCGGCGCATCAAGGCGGGATCGTGCGCTTCGCTTTCCGCTGCCTCGGTCGCGATCGCCATCAGGCGGACCGCACCGAAACTCGCCGCCAGCCCGCGCAGCCGCCACGCGGCCTGCTCCCATTCCGCCTCGCCGGAGGCGGTCTCGAGGCCATGCAGGCCGCGCCGCACGCTTTCCAGAAAGGCGACGCGCAATTCCGCGATCAGCATGGGCTCGTCGCCTACCGCAGCCGCGAGCGCCGCATCGATTGCACCGGGTTCATACACCATGCGGCCTCCTCTACCGGCCAAGGACTTAAGGCAAAGTTTCGCTATTCGCTTTGCGTCCCGGCTTTTCGTGATAAACGAGCCTGATGAACGGGGGTTCTCGCATCATCGATCTTCGGCCCAATGGTCGCCCGAAACCCGGCGACGCGCCGCACGGGGATCTGCTGCCCGATCCGCAAGCCCTGTCGTCCGATGCGGAAACCATGCCCATGCAGACTCTCGCCCACCCCGACGACGTCACCGACGAAGACGTGCCGCGCCAGCCTTTCCCGTGGCTTATGGTGGCAGGCGTGGTGCTGTCGCTGGCCTGGATCGGTACGATGACGTTGCTGTCCTGGCCGAGCCTGCTCGATGCCATGCCAGTCGATCTCGTTTCCTTCGTCGGCGCTTTATGTGTTCCGCCTGCGCTGATCGGCATCCTGACGTTGCTCGCATTGCGTACCAGCACCGCCGAGGCGCGCCGTTTTGGGCGGACCGCACGGGCGATGCGCGCGGAAGCCGCCAATCTCGAGCGTACGGTCAACCGTCTCTCGACGCGGATCGACGATCACCGGATTCAACTGAGCGAACAGACCGAGTGGCTCGGCACGATCGGCGATACCGCGGTCGCGCGGCTCGCGGGGGTCGGCAACGGCCTGCGCGACCATATCGCCTCGGCGGATACGCACGCGACGACCCTCGCCAACGCCGCCGAAAATGCTAAGACCCGGCTCGACGTCCTGCTCGCGCTGCTGCCGCGCGCACATGGCGAGACCGATGCACTCGCCCAAGTGCTCAAGGCAACCGGCGTCACCGCGAGCGAACATGCCGCCGCGCTCGACGCGCAATTGTCTGCGCTCGCCGAACGGGGCCGCGAAGCGGATGCGGTCGCCAATGGCGCCGCGCAGAAACTCGCCGCGCACATCACGCGGATGGAAGCAACCAGCGAGACCGCTGGCGCTCGGCTCGAACAGGTTACCGGCGACATGTCGCTCGCGGTCGACGGACTGCTCAATCGCACCGCCGACGCGATCGATGAATCGCGTCGCGGGATCGCCGCGCAGGGCGACGCCCTGCTCGCGATGCTTGGCACCAACCAGGCCGCGCTCGAACGCGTCGCGCACGACAGTGCCGATGGCCTCGCCGGGCGCATTCACGAGATCGAAACGCTGATCGAACAGGTCGCGGCGCGGCTCGATGCGCAGCGTGGCACCGGCGGCGAGATCTTCGCCGAACTCGACCACGGCATCGCGCATGTCTCGGGCCGGTTGGACGCGTTGCATGCGCAGGGGATCGATCGCAGCCAGGCGCTCGCCGCGTCGATCGGCGCGCTCGGTGGATCGGCGCATGCGATGACCGAAGCGCTCCGGATGGGGGATACCGTCGCGACCACCGCGATCGAGACGACCGAGCGGCTTCTGCTCGCACTCGACGCCGCCGCGCGTGAGATCGACGAAACGCTGCCCGACGCGCTGACCCGGCTCGATACCAAGGTTACCGATACGCGCCGCCACGTCGGTGCGACCAAGCCCGAACTGCTCGCACTCGTCACCGCGGCGGAGAGCACACACGACGCGATCGAGGCGATCGCGCATGTCGTCGCCAATCAGCGCGATACCGTCGACAAGCTCGCCGGAACGCTGATCGACACGCTCAGCGACGGCAAACTCAAGGCGGACGCGCTCGGCCAGATGGTCGACGACACGATCGGCCAGACCAACCGCTTCGCCGACGAAGCCGCCCCCCGACTGGTCGAGGCGTTGCTCCGCGTCCGCGATACCGCAAGCGCCGCAGCCGACCGTGCGCGCGAGACGCTGGCGAGCGTCATCCCCGATGCCGCGCTCGCCTTTGAACAGCATAGCGCCGCCGCAGTCGAACGCGCCGCGACCCGCGCCGTGCAGCAACAGCTCTCCGCCATCGCCGATGCCGCCGACGCCGCCGCAGATACCGCCGCCCGTGCGTCGGAACGGCTCGAACACCGTGTCGCGGCGCTCTCCGATGCGTCCGCGATCCTCGAGACCCGGTTCGAGGACGACCGGCTCGAGCGTGAGGCCGCTGACCAGAATTCGATGGCGCGGCGCGTGTCCTTGCTGATCGAGGCGCTCAATTCGGCTTCGATCGACATCGCCAAGACGTTCGCGGCGGATGTGTCGGACAGTGCCTGGTCGGCCTATCTCAAGGGCGATCGCGGCGTCTTCACGCGCCGCGCGGTGCGGCTGCTCGATTCCACCGAAGCCCGCGAGATCGTCCACCTCTATGACGAGGACTACGGCTTCCGTGAGCATGTGAACCGCTACATCCACGACTTCGAATCAATGTTGCGCGCGATCCTGTCGGGGCGCGACGGCTCCCCGCTCGGGGTTACGCTGCTATCGTCGGATATGGGCAAGCTCTACGTCGCACTGGCGCAGGCGATCGAGCGGCTGCGCACCTGAGGGTGCCGGAAACCGCGCGGATGCTTTTCCTGACGGTCAACCACTTGCGCCGGAACGAAGGTTTGTGGTCAGCGCAGTGCAGTCCCTCCGCTCGTCATTCGCAAAGGCGGGGATGATGGCGCGAGCGAAGGATAACGGCGACGGTAACGCCCGTAGACGACGGCTTGCAGAAACCGTGTCCGCTCCCCCAGCTTCTTCCCGATAAAAGTCAGTGAAGAACAGTCATCCAATCCGGCGCCCGAACCCCTGAGGGCGCTGAACCACCGGATTGCCCTCTGCTTCCAGAATGGTCAGCGTCCGCTGGAACAGCCCCCGCAAGGCGGCAACCTCGGCGATTGCCTCGTCCGGCGTATCACGGTTCTCTACGCAATCGCGCGCGACGACCTCGATCTTCTCCGCCAGCGCGCCGAGCGGCTCGGCGCCGAACTGGCGTGCCTCACCCTTGAGCGTATGCGCCGGGATCACCAGCGCAGCGGCATTCTGCGCCCGCATCGCTGCCTCGATCGCGGCGACCGACTTGACGCCATCCTCACGAAAATAACCGAGGATGCGGACAAATCCGGCGCCAAGCTCGCTCCGCGCCTTCGTAAAGGCGACCCAGTCGATCAAGTCTCTGTCGTCGAGTGACACCGTCGTCTCCCCCGGACACGTCCACCGCGGACGTGTAGGTCATTCCTTCGATGTAGCGAGATACCGTAAACGAGGCGTTGACGCCGACGCGGTTTATTACCGCTAGGACATCTTTCACGTTGAACCACCAAGGTTATTTCCGAAAGAATTGATCGCCTGAAACGCGAAAGCCCCGCCCCCGAAATTCGGGAGCGGGGCCATCGATTGCCTCCGGTCGGGCTCAGGCCGGAGCGGTATTCAGATCAGCAACCGTTCTTGCGGTTCTGCGAGGCATCATGCTTCTTGTCGAGGTGACGACCAAGCAGTGCGCCACCGACGCCGCCTGCAACCGTTCCGAGCGTACCGCCGCCGAGGACGTTACCGAGAACCGCGCCGCCTGCACCACCCGCGATCGTGCCGGTCGTGCCGCTGCTGCGCTTGCAATCCTGATACCGGCGCGAGTCACGGCCACGGTAGTTGCGGTCACGGTAATCGCGATCACGATAGCCATCGCGATACCCGTCGCGGTCGCGATCCTGCGCCGCCAGAACCGGACCGGGGAGCGCCACTGCTGCTACCATCACTGCCATCAAAAATTTCTTCATGAGCTTTTCCTCTGTCTCAGAACCTGTGGCCGGATAACCGTCCAGCCCTCCGAAAGTTCATTTGGGCGCTCTTCGCTTAATCGCCCATGTATCGCTCGAACCGCTCTTTCCACTCGGGATGCCAGCGCGACAATGCCGGACGGTTCTCGATCAGGTCCCCCGCCGCCCACTGAATCCGCTTGCGATCCTGCTCGGGCGCAGTCTCGTTGTCGGGGCACAGCAGGTAGAAATCGCCCGCCGCGATCCCGTCGAGCATGAACGCGACGACCTGATCCGCAGACCACGCGCCCGCCGGTTGCTCGGTTGCGCCGCGCGCGGTCATGCCGGTGAACGTGTACCCGGGGATTAGCAGGTGCGCGCTGATCCGGTCGCCGGTCTCCTGCCGCAAGGTATGGGCAAGTCCCTCGGTCAACGCCTTAACGCCCGCCTTGCTGACGTTATACGCGGTGTTGCCGGGGGGCTGGGTAATCCCCTGCTTGGACCCGGTGTTGATCACCAACCCGGGTTGACCATGCGCGATCATCGCGGGGACGAAGCTCTGTACCCCGTGGACGACGCCCATCAGATTGACGCCGATGACGCGGTCCCACGCTGCCGGATCCGCCAGCACGTCGCCGCCCGCGCCGATCCCGGCGTTGTTCATGAGGACGGACACCGCGCCATGCTGCTCCGCGATCGTTTCCGCGAGCGCCGTCATAGCCGCGCGATCCGCAACGTCGGCTGCCATCGCAACCACGCCCTCAACCGCAGCCACCGCTGCGTCGAGCGAAGGTCCCGCCCGATCGACGAGCACGACGCGCAGGCCGAGCCTGGCGAACGCCTTTGCCGCCGCCAGACCGATCCCGCTCGCGCCACCGGTGACGACCGCGAGATTACCTGCAGAAAGCGCGCTCACAGGTTGAGAGCCGCCATTTG
>Ga0160428_1000950_pt1 | contig 25780 bp, 31 predicted proteins | sample SolpanmetagenomM_FD_108198 | JGI IMG/M metagenome (GOLD analysis project Ga0160428, IMG submission 108198) | Solar panel surface microbial communities from Lawrence Berkeley National Laboratory, California, USA - M | ecosystem: Engineered > Built environment > Solar panel > Unclassified ... | reverse complement strand
TGCGGATGGTTTGACACGTGCAGGAACATCGAAATGTGGTGTTTAGCTTATATACGATGTCTCGATGACTACTGCATGTAAACGTCTGAAACTACGTGTAGTCTATAGCGCATGAGCAGGGCTTTCTAACGAGCCCACTTTTGCAGGAACTGCATGCGGTGAGGTGAAGTTATCGTCGTGGTAGCAGCGGTGAAGGATTCTTGGTGGCAGCGGTGAAACGAGTGAAACGCGGGGTAGAAAAGCTTAAATTTCACGGATTTTATAAGGGGAGACCCTGGTTTCACCGGTGACACCAAGCGGGAATATTGTTAGGACTTGAAACCCCAAAACAAAGCGGACATCTCAGACGGTCGGCTAAAGACAGAAGAAGAGAACGAAACAAAAGAAGGAAGGAAACCCATAACCGGGACTCCCTCAAAGCCAATTTTTCTTCCATTTGCATACGACAGTGAGTCCGATACTTGCATGTGCACAGGTACATGTTCCGACTGCATATCTCCCAAGAGAGTGGCAGAGCAGATACTCGAGCGAGATGAGCTCCGACGAAAGAAGAATGAGGCTAAGCTACTCGCCATCAAAGAGAAGGAGGCATAAGCAACAGCTCGACTCGTAGCTTAGATTGCTGGAGAGTCTTCACGGCTCGAACGTGAGGTATTCAACCGCAAACTCCTACTTTTCAACCTCCTAAAGGAGATTCACGACATCATGTTGAGCTACTTGGGCGAGCCGAACGAATTTGATCTGGTTATCTTCCCTCAAGTCAGCTGCGTATTTTCCAAGGTCTTCTACAAGGATCGAGTGGCGGAGCTTGAGCCAAACACCACTGTCGACAACGAGCAGCTGGTACTCTTCAGGAAGTCTGTACTTTTCAGAGCGCTGCGCCAGCCATATGGATCCCATGAATTTCTACCAATGCACCAGAATTGGCAGAAATTGATTCAGCAAGATAGATGGACTCGAATGATCGGCGTTGACGATGGGCGCACCCTACACGGCACACTCTGTAGTGCTTGCGAAATATTTCACGGCAACGACGCATTCGACGATATTCAGAGACCCCTCGAAGACCGGGTGTGCCGTGGACAGCAAGGAACCGTCGAGGTGTGCGAGCACGTTGCGCTACACTACGGGAAAAGTGCCCTTTATGTAAATGGAACAGTACTCGAGATCAAGAGCGACAGTCATTTGAACAAGGTCCTCTGTAACCAGCACGACGGCACCTCGACCACAATTCGCCTCGATCGAGTACCGTGGTCGCACATCAGCCACTGGAAGAAGCACTCCGAAATCGATCGCGGAAACGATCGAAACACCTACTCGTTACATGGATCCCAGCTATGCTGACACCAAGACCTGGCTCGTCACCTACCCGATCGAGTGCGCCACCGCAAAACTCGGCGACATGGAATGGCGATTTGTTACCTCGGAGCTGCGGCATAACACACACCCCATGTGTCCACATTTGCGCGTCTGCGACGTAATAGCGTTCTATAGCAACGACGAAGACTTCCAAGCAGCGAAGAGGAGAGGATCCAGATATGACTACTCGTACTGCACTGAACCGCTTTGCTACATGCAATGGCACTTCCACAGTACCTGTTCGGGCTTCACTGTGTTGGCGGTTCAGCGCGGTTTGGGCTTTGTGGAGGACCCTGTGGATCCGATCTGGATTGCTTCGATTCAGGCAGGGCCAAAACCGCAAGTACATGTTGGCGGAGAATGGCATGTGAACTGCTGGTGTGTGGGTGACGACGGTAGGGAACAAGATGAGTGGAGCGAGAATGCTGACAGTGAGGGTGGTGACGATAAGGACGAAGACGAAGACGTAGTGTGAAGAGCCGGGTGTACTACTATAAAGTGTCGATGCACCTTGTTCTATCTTTGTGACGGGAGGTGCAGGTTGATGTGTAGCGAGCATAGCTTTAAATGCGGCGTGGTGTCTGAGGTCTGGACTACCGCTACGCATATCTGTGAATAAAGAATGGTGTACTCCTGGTAATCCAGCATGTCGAGGGGGTTGTTTGGACTATGTTCCTGTGCGAAAGGCGCAGGAGCGCCGCTTAAGGACGAGGCAGACGAAGACATCTTGCTGATGTTGGTATGGTGATGTAGAGTGGTGACTATAGATGATGAGTTGCGAGGAGACCACACTTGTGGGAGTTTGTCTCAAGAGGTGGAGTGACTGTATCTCATTAGTCTCTGAGTTTTGGAGATACCATACTGTGTATGTAAACTTGAGACAAGTGTATGGATCACGTCTTGTACCACTGTATGATGGAATTGGACGGCTTCGATATGTAGAAAAATTTTCTATGCTGTTCCTGCTAAGTAACACGATCTCCTAAAGCCTCGCCCGCTTGTCACTACCTTTCGATCTGGGAAACTCCCGATCGAGCTGAGCGAACGTCCGCTACATATTCTGTCATGAAACTACTAAGTGACTATTTGGGTGCTGGTACAGCAACCAAACGGATAGTCTGTTGGTTAGATTCCGCTGTTGAGTTTCCTGGCGTAGTGATGGTGATATATCCATCACCCTGTTCCTGCTGCGTGATGACGGGAAATAAGGAATAATTTTGGTCCGAGATCGAGAAGCTACAGTCCGGCAATAGGGCGAAGTAAAGCACTCCTTCATCGTAGTACTCGCCTGAACTTGAAGGATAGAAGCTGAGGAGATCAGAAGGACCACCTTTGTAAGGCATCGAAAACCTAAGTCTTGGTAAAGGTCGGCGAACAGGCCACTATAGAAGACGAAGACGACACTGAAGACGACATGGAAGACGAAGAGGATGATGATAATAATGATGAAGCTTTGTGCTTGTTGTTGGGTGCAGCCGTAATAAGTCCAGCAGCTGCGACTGCTCTAGCAAGAAGAAGGCCACGCATTGTCGAGTATAATGTGAGAGTGGTTGTGTTCTGTTAGACGTCCTCAAGTTGTGCTCTATTTGACTCTTCTTATACAACGCCTCCATGTCTGCCTCGCTTGAGGTAATTGCTTCCCTAGCATTCACTCAGCTTTCGTGTGACTGATTGATTGATTGATTGATTGATTGATTCTCAACTTTCGTGTGAAACTCGACAAAATCACTCCTTCTAGTACTTGCAACCACTGTGCACCCATCTCAACAGGGTTTCAAGTCATGGACCTGCCGCATCAGGCAAAAAGGATGATATTCAGGTCCTCGCAGGGCGTGAACAAGGCCGGAGATCATGGGCTGAATGGTTGCATCGTCTCCGAGATTGTTCAGCTCGTGATGTGATGTGACATTATCGAATTATGAGCCTGCCGTTTGCTCAGTCTAGGTAGGTCAAGACTCGACCTTGTTTCGCAATCGGTACGATAGCGATTGCAACGTTGTGAGAAATGCATAAATGCCTCCATTCGGTTGCATCTGATGATTTTGTTGATGTTGTGAAATCGATTGTTGAGCGCTTACCCTCCGCTCTCGTATTGGGAAGCTCATGATAGAATATCTCGGCGAAAGGTGACGAGCGTCATCTTTGCGCAGAGAACAAAAGATATTTTCCAGTCACAATCATGGCACCAACCTCTCGCATTATCCTTACGAGACACGCTCAAGCCGAGCACAATGTCGACCTCGACTATAGCAGTACGTGCCTCACAGATACATTTCCCGCTCGATACTAAAATGTTTTCAAGTACCTGATGCACCTTTGACACCGCTCGGGAAAAAGCAAGCCGCATCTCTTGCTCCGCAGATCGCTCAATTACAGCATGAAGTCGACCTCGTTGCCACGTCGCCCTTGCAGCGAACACTGCAGACGACGAAACTCGGCTGGGGGCCGGCTGTAGAACGTCTTGGCATCAAGAATGTCATTTGCCTACCGCAAGCACAGGAGTGCAATGACTTTCCCTGTTCGCCCTCCTTCTTACTTTGCCCATCCTACTCACTATGTAGAAGCTGACAAGCACACAGGCGACACCGGCTCGTCACGTGAGTTACTCGAAGCGAATCCCGAGTTCGCTGGGTTCGATTTCTCTCAGCTTCCCGCAGACTGGACGAGCAAGCGCGGCTTCTGGGCAGCCGACCCCGAGTCCATCCGTAAGCGCGCACGCTGGGTCAGGCAGTGGTTACGAGACAGGCCGGAGAAGGATATTGTGCTAGTTGCGCATGGGGATGTGTTGCGGAATATCACTGCAGGACTAAATGGACCGAGTGAGTATGCGTGGAAGAATGCAGAAGTGAGGATTTATCGGTTTGATGAGAAATCTGTGAGCAGCGAAGACTGCTTTTTAGATGAGGAGGGGGTCGTGGCTGCTGCGGGAGGGTATGAGCCGACGAGCACGGAGATGGATCTTGTTTAGGTCAGGTGCAGCCATGTCTAAGGCACAGATTTGGTAGCGGCATCGTCCTAGGACCATGGGAGTATGCACTATAGAACTGGTAGACATTAGATTAGATTCTGGTTGCAACGGAGCAATGCCTGCAGTTTTGCGCGAGCTCTGTCGAGGAGAGAAGCTTCGCCGGAACATATACAGAGAGCCGCCCATTCAACAATTCCGCATACGAAAGAAGCAGGAACTGAGAATACCCTAGTCAATTCCTTGATCAAATAATTGTGCGCAATCTTCTGCCAGCGGGCTTCCGTGCACGTGATAGTGGTAAACTCAAACAACAATAACGACTATTGTCTCAGGTTGCGGTAACAACAACCAACGTCCATCATGGCTACCACACCACAACCTCGCATCGTGAACGGGAAGAAGACTTTCATTCCACTTGAGAACAATCCCGAAACGCTCACCCTTCTCTCTGCCAACCTCCATTTCGAACAGCTGAGCTTCCATGAAATATTATCCTTACAACCTATAATCCAAGAGCTACCCCGTCCAGTACCCGCATTGATCTTCATAGCTCCTGAAAAAGTGTACTTCAAAGTCCGTTCTACTGAAGCCCATCTCTTTGGAGAGCAAGCGACCGCACAACCGCCATTCAATCTCGCTGGTGCAAACCAGGAAGTTTTCTGGTTCAAGCAAACGATTGGACATGCATGCGGCTTGATTGCGCTGCTGCATGCTGTAGCAAACGTTGATGGGGTAGACAGCATGACGGCACAATCACCGCTCAAACAGCTGCTGGCTGATGCAATACCACTGGAGGTAGAGTCAAGGGCCAAACTGCTCTACAATAGTACCGAGCTCGAAAAAGCACATATGTCTGCTGCAGTAGGGGGGAGCACATCGCCTCCTGACCCCGGAGAGCCAAATGGCTTCCATTTCATTTGTTTTGTGATGAACAATGGCCGGCTTTGGGATCTGGAGGGTGGATGGAGTGGGCCAGTGCCGAGGGCTGAGCTGGCAAGTGATGAAGATGTGCTTTGCGACAAAGCTATCAAGGATGGACCGGGAAGGTATCTGGATGTTGGGAGGGAGATGGGTGTGAGCGAGTTCAGTTGTGTTGCTGTTTGCCTCGAAGGACAGCATATGGGAGGATGAGGCACATCAAGAGTGAGGCCAGACACGCGGAAGAAAGTGATGATCGTTAAGTTGCAGGAACTATTACTAATGAGTGCTCTAGCCGTGGCAGTGTTCGCTAATCGTAGCGTCGAGCACGAGGTGATTAATAACTATCAATCTCAGAGCCATTCGCGTCATCTGCATTATTTCTGCCTGTCATGGACATGCTCGATTTGCTGCGCGGCGAGCTGCTCCTTCACCGTGTTCTTCTGTGGCATACCATCGACGCCAGCACCAACAAATTCTGTGAAGGCGACCTCATCTCCAAAGACGATAGCTATTTCCTCAAGAGATTTGCCCTTAGTCTCACTGTATGACAAAGGTGGTGAGCTAGTTATCACATTTAGGAGACTTGATCATACTCACGGAAAAAAGAGGAAGAAAGATGTGGCGGCTATGGCATCGCATACCACGAAGACTGCGTAGTAGCGCCAACTGATTGCAGCAAAGGCCTTAGGTGAAAGCTGATTGAACAGCAGGCCAGTAACGGTGCCCGAGAATGCACAGACTGGTAACAACAATTAATAAAATGCTTTGCAACCTCAATCACGTACAACAAACTTACTGGCAGTAGCTCGAGAACGTAGTGCCATTGGAAATATCTCTGCGATATAAACCAATTGGATTGGGTTGTATCTTATGCCAGCATCAGCAAACATTCGTGCGCTCTTTCCGACATTCAAACATACCCTAGCGAGAAAATGAACGAGAAGAGGAAGATCCAGGCAACTGTAAAACCTTGCCCGACCTTGTTGGTACTGTTCGCATAGTACTTGGAGAAGACCATGAGCAGTACCATGTCGATGGTCAACAAGACGGATGTCCAAGCGAGTGGCTTCACTCGTCCAATCTTATCAATATAGGTAAGGCAGATCGCCGTAGAGATGACACCAATCATGCCTGTCGATATTAGCACAAGCCATGGGACGTATGGCCACTGAACTTACCAAAAGCTGCGGATACCCAAAGAACATTGCGTCCAGCTATTCCTATGGAAGAGAAGATCTGTGTCTGATAGTAGTTGACGACATTCACACCGGTGGTCTGCAAAAACACTTGTAGCAAGATTCCCAGTATGAGGCGGCGACGATTTGAGGGCTTCGTGAATAGTTGTGTCCATGACTTGATGGACACTTCACGTTCATACTCAATCTGTTGCTTCATTTGTGTGAACTCCCTTTCTGCGAAGTCGCGGGCTTCGTCGGTCGTACTATCATGCAGCCTTTTGACTATTATATACGCTTCTGTATCTCGACCCTTTTGCAGCAGCCATCGAGGCGACTCAGGCAGCCAGAACAAGCCCACGATCAGAATGACAGCGGGCACACACTGGATACCCAAAGGAATGCGCCTGAGATGGTTAGCAGTGTCTCGGAGAAGGATTTGCAGACTTACCATGCAGCATTTCCACTTGCAAAAGACCCGAAAACGCCTATCCAGTTTGCGAGGGCATATCCACTGGCAATAAGTAATGTCTGCATCGCGACCATTATCCCGCGAATGCTGCGCTGGGTCAATATAAGTTTGGGCGCAAGATCTTAGTTTTTCTTACTTGGGTGGAGCAATCTCAGAGTTATATATGCTCGCCACTGCTTTCTGTCAGAACGAAATATCTCTGCTCAATTTGGGCAGGTCACAACATACCTGCATACACTAAGCCTATGGCGAAGCCCGCGATCACTCTACCTACAATGAACATTGGGATATTCACTGCCGCAGTCTGCAAAATTGCTCCAAGCAAGGCGAGTGTAGATGCTGGGTGTCGTTGAGCTACTTTCTATTATCGAGCACGAAACTGTACTGACCTAGCCAGATAGTTCGCTTCCGGCCTAAGAAATCACCAAGCCTGGGACTGATTTAGAGCTTGCAAACATAGATATGAGCGCATGAACGTACCAGCCTCCAACTAAATTTCCTCTTTGGTTTCATCAGTATCATACACATGAACTTTATTGATATCGACTTACACGCCCTGTCCGCCAGAATATGTCGACACAAGTGCGCTATGCAAGAATTAGCGTGGTTCGAAAGGAAGCGCTTTCTTCAGTGAGTCACCCAATAACATTCTCGGATGGAAACCCGAAGTAACGAGGAAACGCTGTGAGTTTGTAGTCATTAGCATCATCTACCATGACTGTTGCGATCTGCTTTCATTCAAGACACACCTTCCTGGCCTAAAGTGGTCGAGATGATACCTGAATCGTAACCATAGATCAAGCTACCAACGCACGCAAAGACGCAACAGTATAGGTTGTATGCCTTCATCTTGTAGTGTGTTGGGAGGCAGCTGAGTTTGCTGTTGCGTTTCAGTAGTGAGATCTACAGAGGTTAGTCGGGACATGATCTTATATACACAAGACATGTTGTAGGAAGAGAGTGGAACGCCCCAGATTCCCTCCATGTTTTCGTGGTCTTGTCCTTTGCTGATCTTGGGATTGGTAAACGCGACGAAGCCGTTGAGACCCCTCTTCACTACCTAGGTGGATGACTCGGCATACACGCTTTAGGAAGCTGCTAACACTTTAGCGGAACGGGTGAGCTTCTTCCGAACGAAACAGCCATAAATCATCGGACGTTCGTCACGACATTCCGGCGTCATCATGAAAATGACCACATTGGCAGACACAACAGCGTCTACAGCTAGCAGCACGAGCGAAACGAACACCAAACGATGCAAAAGAGCAAGTGAGCAAGTCGATAATGGCCAAATTAGCCAACAACGACGACGTACAGTGCTCGCCTGCGACGTATGTCGTGCTCGTAGGACGAAGTGTAGTGGTGAACGTCCCTGCTCCTTTTGCACTGTAAGTCGTATTGATATATTGTTACGTACTTGATCGAACATATCTAACCAATAGATAAAGCGCCACGAAGTCGAGTGTATCTATCGGGAAGTAGAGGAACCTCCACCTACCTCGTAAACGCCTAATTCACTCGCAAAACAGCCATGCGATATTGACTAACACCTATTAGGTTGGAGCTCGATGTCGCAAGCATCAAAGAGCGCCTGGATAGCATTGAATATCTCCTCGCCAATCAACAATCGCTGGGTCATGTGGAAGCTTCTGCAGAGTTTCTCAGGCCCGCTACATTCACTGCGGCTCCCATAACATGTGGTGAGGGGTTGCTGCTGCGCAAGTCGACCTACGACACAAATGAACTGCCCAATATCCCTGGTTTCCCGCTAATGGTCATTCGAAACAAAGCTTTTATGGATCTGGTTGGGTTGAGCCAGAATCTAGCAGCAAATCTAGCTACGCTTGAGAGATCAGCAATAAGGGATATCGAATTCGACGGTGATAGATATGATTCCTTAAAGCAGCACAAGGCATTAGTGTATGTTTGGTGCGCCTCTCACTGCATTGACAGATATTGACACCAAGATTTAGTGCGTTGAGCAAGTTCCTGGACGCAATCCATTCCTGGTATCCTATTCTCGCACCTGACTATTCCACTCGGTACGTAGAGGTATTGTATGATATACCTTCACCGTCGGCTGCAGCTTGTTTAGCTCTCATCGTCGCAGCCCTTGGTTCGTTCTCGTCTGGCAGCGAGGAACCTCAGGTTGACACCTATGGTCGAATGGCATTGGATATGGTATCCTGCGTAATAACGCAATCCAGTATCACGGCTGTTCAAGCTCTCGTATACATTGCCGTTTACTACTGCTGCTTATGCAGACCTCTCGAAGCATTTGAGTTCATCTCGATCGCGTCTTTCAAGGCACAGAACCTTCTTCAGCGAAATCAGAGTTTGATGCACGATCAAGATCATGAGTTGCTCGGACGTGCCTATTGGGCCATCCTACTCATCGAGAAGTGAGTACCACTTTCATGTTTGACGTACGTTCGAGCTAAAGCTGAGTAGTGAGTTACGAGTTCAGTTTGAACTTCTTGATACTGGTGTATGGAATCTAGATGAGGTCGTAATGTTACCGAGTCTCAGGTCTACTGCTGACACTCGCTCTACACGACCACTGACCAAGTCACAGCCTCTGCCACCAAGCATGAGTTCTGCTGGTAGCGATCTTGGATCAGCTGACGTGGATGCTTATTTCCTTGCCGAAATTGCGATGCGAAGAATCTCTCATCGATGTGCCTCATCTGTTCGCAAGAAGCCATCCGGTGACTTCGGATATGCCCCGATTATCGCTTCAGAGTTGACACATCAGCTAGAGGAGTGGTATGAGCATTTGCCTGCCACGCTTCGATTCTCACGCGCCGCAGATGCCAATTTGCAGAACACATCAGGCTTGCTACTGTTTTTGAGGACACAATACTATTCCTGCATGACTTCAATACATTGGCCGGCTATTGCCGAAGCGCTACAGACTGGTAACTCAACATATGAGGTACGAACTGCTTCCGAGCGATTCTTCGAGGCCTACCACAACTTCATGATCAGCGTCAGTTTCTGTGTAAACGTCTGTCTAGTCAACCGTTGGACACTGCTCGCAAGCAGCTTTTCATTCACAATGGCTGCTCTTCGTGCTACGAAGGACCCTACACCAGTCATCACTGCTCCAGCCAACATCTATGAGTCCATCAGCTTGATAATGCCATGTTTCGAGCGGTTTGCGAGGGGAAGTCCCTCGTTGACACATTTACACACGCTTCTGGGTGAACAGTTGCAAGAAGCCAGAGGTGTCACAGGGATGTAGTCATCGGTACAGCGCTTCTACACTCCCGATGCATCGTCTAGAAAACTTACCTCGGCCGCGGATGTCGAGCCGTTCTCCGCGAGATGCATCAACGTCTGGTGGTGATCGACTACCCATGGCGCTAAGCGACAAAGTTCATTCCGACAATAATGGATCTGAAAAGCACTCTTGTTTTCTAAGAGCTCTACTTCGCGCCCTCAAAACATCTCTAGCCACCTGCATGGCCTCTATGATTGATAAGCATGCACAAGCATATACCCTCTTACACGGAGTATGCTGGCGGACGACATGAGCCTGCCTCTAAGGGTGAGCAATGATCATCATACGTAAGACCAATGTGCTAATAGGTCGTCCAGGACCATACAAGTTGCCTTTCCAAAGACCACCCGACCATCAAAGAACATACTATTCTGCTGGTGTCGAGGATGTGATAAGCAGCATGACTTCTCGTATGCGAGATAAGGACCTTGCTCGAATGTTCGAAAACTGCTTCCCGAACACTGTTGATACTACAGTCAAATGGTTTTGTGATTCGAAAGAAGGTCCAGTTTCCTTCATAACAGCTGGCGATATGTAAGATGGCCTGCATGTCTTCCATTCCCAAGATTCTCGACCAACTGATTCTTGGATTTTAAGGGATGCTGCTTGGCTTCGTGATAATTTGTGGCAGATCAAGGCATACGAATCCCTGCTGCCATACGACCTGGCTATTCGGAAGCTCTGGCAAGGTGTCATCAATTTCTTCAGCTGTTACCTGGCACAGGCGCCCTACACCAACTCTTTCCAACCACCAAAGGCTAGTGACCTCGAGTGTGACTCGGACCATGTTGTTTCAATGAGCGATGATGTTGTCCACCCTCCCATTGACCCGACCTTGTCTTTTGAAGGCAAATACGCACTTGATAGCCTTTCCTGCTTTCTGAAAACCACGAATATATACGTGCAACAAACAAATGATACATCGATCTTGAACAGACAATGGTACCGGGCGCTAAATGCGCTCCTCGAGGTTCTCGACGAGCAGTCGCAGTCAACGTTCGATGAGAGTGGACGAGTGCAAGAACCTGCATATTCTTTTGAGCGACCTACGACGATAAGCTCAGATTCTGTGTACAATGGTCCAGATCAGCCACCAAATAGTGAGTTGCTTGATGTGCTGAAATACACTAGTGGCTGACTGAAAGAATAGGTGGTACTGGTAACCCGGTGAAGCGATGTGGCCTGGTTAAGTCTGCTTTTCGAGCCTCGGATGATGCCACCATCTTCCCTTACCACATCCCTGCCAACGCCATGCTTGAAGTTGAGTTGAAACGTACAGCAGAGCATATTCGCACGTTCGCACCGAGTCTCGCTACCAAGTGCCTCAGTATCAGCCGCCGAATCGCAGAGGCTATTTGCAGCTACGGCACGACTACTCATCCTGTTTTCGGCAAGGTCTTTGCATACGAAGTGGATGGATACGGTTCGCAAGTGCTCATGGATGACGCTAGTCCACCATCATTACTATCACTACCTTATCTCGGCTTCGTCAAGGCTTCGGACACAATCTATCAGAATACACGACGTATGGTACTCTGCAGAGAAGGTAATCCATACTATGTCGTTGGCGGAGAGCTAGAAGGTCAAGGTAGTCCTCATATCGACCTGGAAACAATGTGGCCTATTGGCACCATCATGCAAATTCGGACGAGCTCGGATGACGAGGAGATTCTGCGATGTCTGGCGATATTGAAGAAGTCGAGCACATTTGGGCTGATGCACGAAGGAGTGAATGTGAACGATACGACCAAGTTCTTGCGAACGTGGTATGCTTGGGGTAACAGTGCCTTCGGGGAGATGATTTTGGATTTGAGCCAGAGGAAAGCTCATTTGCTGTTCGATTAGTTTTGTGTTGTTGTATTACCTAAAGGCGCGGCCAAAGTTCGATTGGGGTGGACTGTTCACTAGGGCTAGGACTCCTAGTACGTCACTGAATGCGAAAATCCCTTCTTTGTATCCTCGTACACTACGAAGTACACGTGTGTTGCCATGCTCTGCGATGTGTCGTGCATGACAATCTTCATCGTGTCATCACTCCTTTCATCGATTTGTTTTGTCCTTCCAACGTTCGTTAAACGTGTTGTCGTTGCGTCTAGATGATCACGCAAAATGCAGGTCTTTTACAGTGCTTCCTTCGCCCATCATGCTGCGGTGTAGGAGGCGCGATCAAGTGCGCTTTGCGACTCCAAGTTGCTACGCGGCAAAATGTACACTGCCCAGGGTATCTCGGCAGAAGAACAAGGTTCAGACGATGAAACGACAACTGAACGGGTCTACGGCATCTTAACGAGCTCATGTCGAAAACTGCTTCATTGCAGGACGAGTGACATTCGTACTCTCACTCAGTGCCATATGTGCCGTCTTGGCTTGAATAGCTGAATTGAACTATATAAAGATGCGTAGACAAGCGCCTCACTGCGCTCAGAAAATAGTCCAAGCAGAAACATCATCACAATGCCCGCCAACGAAACTGACAGAGACCAAACTATCTACTTCACTCGTCATGGTGAGGGATACCATCAAGGCGAGCCTCAAGAGGAATGCGAGAACATTAAAGATGCTGGTATTATAAAGACTCCTATTCTCAATCCTCTGCTCTGCTGACCATCCCACACCAGAGCTGAACGACAAGGGCAAGGCCCAATGCAGGCATCTATGTGATGTATTTCCATTCCATGACAAGATTGACCTCATCGTCGCATCTCCGCTTCGCCGTGCCATACAAACAGCTCTGATTGGGTACGAAGCTGACTGAGATATCTCAGAGTCATGAAGGTCTTGCTAATGCTATCACCTAGCTATTAAACTGAGATCGACAAGGGCATGAAGGTACTTCTGATGCCAGATTTACAAGAGGTATAGTAGCTCCTGTGCTCACATGCCCATTAGTACTCTGTTATATTTATGCGAGAATATGTAGGTGTCAGACCAGCCCATGGACACCGGCAGCTCTCAAAAAGACCTCGAGGAACAATTCGGTGACAAGCTAGACTATTCTCAGTTACACGAAGGCTGGGAGAAACCTGTTGGAAAACATGCCACAGATACAGAAAGCCTACTAAAACGTGGCTCCCGAATGAGAGCTTACTTGAAGGAAAGGCCAGAGAAAAACATCGTGGTGAGTGCCTAGTATACAATGTCTCTCCCTCATACTGCTGTGCTAACAACGGGTCCCCTACTCAGGCGGTCTTTCATGGTTCATTTGTACACTACGTTACAGGAAACGTGAAGGAGGGCGAGAAAGTCGGTCAGTGAATGTCGTGTATTCCATGCAGAGTTTGTTTGTGATGTGCTGACGAGGAAACTATAGGTGATGCGTGGCAGAATGCTTCTTGGCGTATGTATGACTTTCAGTACGATCCAGAGATTGGTCCGATTTTGGTGCAAAAGCCAGAATCAAAGCCTCGTACTCTCCCAGGTCAAGCGAGAGCAAGAGACGGTGTCGATGAATGAACGATTGTTTAGGGCAAGGTATGGTCACCGGAGAGTAAATGATATGTAATAGGTAATATCAAAGTATTCGCCACTTTAGTCTTCGGATCTTCATCCGAGGTGCGGGGAAGCTACTGCAACGGCTATATCGAACAGGCATGCGGGGACTTCAACCTCTTAATCACACCCCACGCTATTCTCCTTTATTGTAACAGTGCTGAGTGCTGTAACCCGTGACTCTTGATTTGCAAAAGACATCTCATTGAAATTCACCAACCATGACATCCTCCTTCTCATCTATCCTCGAAAAATACCGTCCTGACTTACAACCATACGAAGAGCTCTACAAGCACTTCCACAGAAATCCAGAGCTATCCAACCAAGAGGCTCAGACCGCCGCTAAGATAACTGAGCATCTACGTCAGCTTCCACCAGACCTTGATATCAAGCAGAACATAGGTGGGCATGGAGTAGTTGCGATACTACGTAATGGTTCCGGCAAGACAGTCTTGCTTCGTGCTGATACAGATGCTTTGCCTATCAAGGAGAAAACTGGTTTGTCGTATGCTTCTAATAAGACTATGGAAGATATGGATGGTGATGTGAAGCCTGTCATGCATGGTGAGCGCGACATTCCAAGGCGAAATTTGATCTTTATAGTAGCTGATCCTGGTATAGCCTGTGGCCATGATTACCACATAACATCTCTCTTGGCAGCTGCAGAAACCCTCCTTCAAGCTCGAGAGGCATTTTCGGGCACGATCTTGTTTGTTTTCCAGGTTCGTGATGTGCATCTTATGTCATCCTAGCCTCTACTTTGTTCCTAATTAATCTAACCTAACCTCTTTCAGCCCAGCGAGGAAAAAGGCTCTGGAGCACAAGCGATGATTGACGACGGACTATACGATCCTAAACGTCACGCAGTTCCCATACCCGACGTCTGCCTAGGCCAACACGTATTCCCGACGCTCGCAGGACAAATTGACACGAAACTAGGCACCGTGATGAGTGCTGCCAACAGTTTCAAGATTACAATATATGGCCGAGGGGGTCATGGTTCATCTCCACATCTGGCCATCGATCCCGTCCTTATAGCATCTTACATTGTGGTCAGGCTACAGACGATTGTTTCGCGAGAGGTATAGATTGTGGATCGAGCATGTGCGCTTCATAGCACAGCTAACAGTCACTGCAGACACCCCCCAACGAAACCAACGTACTCACAGTTGGCGCGATTCAAGCAGGCTCCACAGAGAACATCATAGCCGACGAAGCCGTACTCCGACTGAATCTGCGCTCCGTCAATCCAAAAACCAGAGACTACATGGTCTCAGCAATCCACCGCATCGTCAAAGCCGAATGTATCGCTAGCCGATGTCCAACTCCGCCCTTGATCGAGCCAACAACCTCCTTCCCACTCACAAGCAACGACGAAGAAACCACCAAAGCCGTGCAAAAGTCCTTTACGAGCTATTTCGGCGACAGGCATAACGCGGATGGGCAAGCTAGTATGGCGAGCGAGGATTTTGGGATTTTGGGGTCGGCGGTGGGAAAGCCGTATATGTTTTGGTTTTTTGGAGGATATCCGCAGGAGGTGCTTGATAGCGGGGATGTGCCTTTTAACCATAATGCGCGGTTTGCGCCGATGGTTCAGCCGACGTTGAAGACGGGGGTGGATGCGCTTGTGGTAGCGGCATTGACTTTTGTCGGGAAGAGTTAGTTGGGTTGGGCGGTTTGTCTTGCTGGCTAGCTGTGTTTCCGGCCGTGATTGGATGCAGAATAGCAGCGAAAAGGTATATGCATGAATTCGTGACTCTCATAGTATTAGTAGACCAACTCCGAAACGTCAAGTTCAACCATTCAGCTTCTCGCCTGTCCGTACAGCTTCCTCTATTATCTTTGCAATCTCCTCTCTCTTCTCCACTGGAATGACATGACCCTGTCCCTCGAAGATCATGCCGTTCACCACGTCCTCTCCACCCTTGCCTCCGGCATTCAACTCTTCTATCAACGTCCTCCCATGTGGTATCGTGATCATCCTGTCTGCCTCTCCATGTACAACTACAATCCTTTGCCGTCCTACCTGATCGGCAATTCTCTGCAACTGCTCAGCACTCTTATGATGCCATCCTGCCGCCAGAGCCTGACACATGAACCCAATCCTCGTGAATTGCGTCGGATCACTACGTTTGTGTATTTCACCAGCAGCAAAGCGATCGCCCTAGAAGATTGTGAAGTCAGTGCTACTGGTATTTTGAATACAGCAGAACATCTGACTTACATTTGTAGGAAAAGGCTGTACGACGTATTCCGAGTTATCTGGTGAATTGATGTATTCGGCGCTGTATAGGAGCGGTTTTGCGAATTTGAGTTGCGTATCGATGTCCTATGCCAAAGCGTTATGTTAAAGCAATCTATACTGAAAACAAACATGATTACCTTTGGAATGAAAAGGTTGATTCTGCTACGAAGATTCTCGACCCAGCCGACTGTGTTGACGATACGAGCAGCGGTGGAGAGAAGGATGAGGGAGTTGAGGCGGGTGGGTATGAGACAGGCCTGGTACATTTGCTTAGCTGTTGTCGCCTTCAACGATGAAGGACGGAGGAGAGGATGAAAAGTTCTAGCACTCACAATCTCTTGAGCAATCATGCCACCCATACTGATACCAACAACGTTGAGTTCCCGTTCAGCAGTCCAGCCGAGGTGGTCGACGATTTCGATAACATCTTTCGCCATTTCAGACGTCGAATATCGCATCGTGGGTTTAGCAGACTCGCCAACGCCGCGGTTATCGAGGATGAGGACGGAGTATTCATCTGCTTTTGTATGACCAAAGTCTTTTGTTTGTCTTTGCCATAGAGACTACGAGACGTGAGACATGAGAATTGATACTTCACTTGCACGTTCAGATGTGGAAAACCTACTTTCAACCCTCCTAATCCCATTACAAGTACAAGCTTCTTCGGCCCGTGGCCATGCACCTGGAGGTTTCGGTGAGAAGTGTATACATGTTGTGAGCAGTTTTTGATTCTCACTTCGTAGAGCACATCGATTGGTCCACCACGTCCTTTAGCAACAGGCAGTTTTTCTCTTTTTGTTGGTTTGAGTTTCCAGCTGATTTCATGTTCAGTGGAATAAAACGCACGTAACGGCAATACAAAGCACGACATACTAGATGTGCTTGAATTCAGGATGAGCCTCGACCTCGGCGGCCGTCAGTTGTTGTTGTTGTTGTTGTGACCTAGTGCGTGTCAAGTTATGCATTTTGTTGCTATTATTTACGCCGCTACTAACATGATGCACCTTCCTTACGATAGAGGCTTTGTATATTGTTTTTGACAGATATCGATCAAAGACACGATGTGCTTCTCGTCGAAGTGGCTGTTATTGTTGTTCCTGTTTCAGGGTTTGTGACGTGATGTTTCAGATTGGTGTCAGGGGCCCGAGCCGAGGGATCTGCATGTTGGTGTTTTGCAAATCAACAAACTTGAAGACAAGAATCCGTATCACCTTTGTTTCATCCAAGACCTTCCACTCCCTTCTGCTTGCCATTGCTACTCTGCCACACTTGATACATACCTCTTGTTCGGCGGCCGACTCGTTCGCCAACCTCTTCCCTGTACCGTCCACAACCCAGCTCATTCATACGCAACCGCCAAGCTGGACATTCACTCAACCTCGTCTCCCTACACCTACACCTACCATCGCGCGCGACAAGGCTCGGACTCGGCGCCAGTGAGACCCTCGGCAGGGTGGGTCAATGACCAACTACCCCAACACTATGCGCCGGCATACAAAGATAAAGCCGTAGTTGGATCCCTCGACGCTCACAGCATGCGATGGCGCTTTCGACTAGTGGGCCTAGTGTGCGCGGCAGGTACTCTCATCCTGTTGATGATGGCGTTTGTGCCCAAGCAGACAACCCATACAGGAGCACCCATCCACCGGTGGAACCCTCGACCACTGAAAGAGCTTATCATGCCAGACAACAACCCATACATGGACTTTGTAGAAGACAAGACTCGACATCCAATAGCACAGCTAGCTCAAGCATCAAGGGGCCAATTCTACAAGGTCAAAGCAGCGCAATCGAAGACATTGAAGGAGGCAGTAGTGGAATACCGCAGGCGGTACCAGATTCCACCTCCGCCACATTTCGACAAGTGGTGGGAGTTTGCAAAGGAGAATAATGTGCAGATGATAGACGAGTATGACAGTATACATGACGGGTTGATGCCTTTTTGGGGTATGGAGCCTGCGACTATAAGAGAAAGAGTCCGAGAAGCATTGGGGTATTCTGGAGATAATGCCTTGATCGCCATCACCATAAGAGAAGGGAAGATTGTGAAGAACATTGGAGGACCCGATTGGCAACGAGACGTGACGGCGGATATGATGTCGCCATTTTTGCATCTACTTCCTGATATCGATCTTGCGTTCAACATCCACGATGAGCCACGTATAGTTGTGCCCCATGGCGAACTCGCGCAACTACTGGAGATTGCTCAGAAGAAGAACATGCCAGCAGCATTGGCCAACACAGGGCCATGGAACAAGTTTTCTCCCAAGCCACCAGCAGATCTGGGTGACGGCCTCAAACTCAAGCAATACGGGACCACACGTTTCAACGAATACGCCCATCAAGCAACCTGGGTACCCTCTCGTATGTCCTGTCCGGCGGGCAGCGCCGCCCGCAACACCTCCGACGATGCCGAGGACAACTATCCCGCCTATTCATTCACCTCACTCGGCTTCCTCCACAACGTCACCGCATCTACTGACATTTGTCTTTCGCCGTCATTACGGCACTCGCACGGTTTCTTCGACCGTCCAAACGCCTTCAAGCTATCTCACGAACTGATTCCAATATTCTCACAGAGCAAAGTCTCGTCCTACCAAGACATCCTCTACCCCTCACCTTGGTATTACTATGGCAAGACGGTGACAGATCAACCACGCGACACACACAAGCCGCAATACGAAGAGGACTTGGACATGGCGTGGGAGAAGAAGCAGACTTCGCTCTGGTGGCGCGGAACGACGACAGGTGGGTTTTCACGATACGGCGGCTGGCGGAACCAGCATCGGCAGCAATTCATCCAGAAAATCACCAGCACAAGCCCTGGCAAGATTCTCGTCAAACCCAGCAGCGGCGACGACGCCAACCCAACAGGCACAGGCTCAGGTAACACGTCCTGGCAGATGCAACAAGTCGACGACACAACGAAATATTCCCCGCTAATCGACATCCACTTCACCGGTGTGGGCCTGCAATGCGACCCGGGCGACTGCGACGAGCAACGCAGCTACTTCTCCATCGCCAAGCCCGTCAACAGTCAAGACGCATGGAAGTATCGACACTTGCTCGACATGGACGGCAATGCCTTCTCTGGGCGATTCTACGCCATGCTACGCAGCCACTCTGCCGTGTTCAAGTTGGCTTTATTTCGAGAGTGGCACGATGCAGTATTGCAGGCTTGGGTGCATTATGTGCCGCTGAGCTTTCGAGGAGAGGAGTACCTTGAGGTTGTAAGGTATGCTAGTGAAGAGGAAGAGGGGACAGGGATGATGCGGGAGATGGCGCGAGAGTCTAGGGAGTGGGCGGGGAAGGTGCTGAGGAATGTGGATATGGAGGCGTATATGTTTCGATTGATGTTGGAGTATGCGAGGGTGGTGGATGAGAGGAGGGGGATTATCGGGTTTGATGCGTGAGTAAGTAAGTGATCTTGGACATATAGTATCGAATGATATCATGTGAAGCTCGATGAAGCAGGGGCGATTGAATATAGCTGGTGGCCGCGGATATTACAAACATATTTATGAAAAGTACATTACTGGGAGGCCGCACGTCAGCATCACATTCAGTTCTTGGCCCTCTCAACTTCTCTTTCTTGGATGAAGATCAGAAGCACGATCTCCGAACAATCAATATCTCTCAGACTGAGACGAAAGCAGCTCTTGCTCTTGCATCTTCAGGTGTTTTGCTGAACAACGACATATCAGTGCGCATAGCACGTTCACTAGATAAACAGATTGATTGATCAAAGAAATCAACCATTCAGAAAGTCCCATGTGTTCAAACACCAGCACTATCTCTCGAAGAAGATATCCAGATCACACCACGGAATCTCGCAAGACTAATCACCACAGTGATCAGCGTTTTTACACGATGACAACGCCTCGCCTCGCCTCACCTCGCTTTTTCCTTCACCAAACCCACCACCACGCACGGCCAATCCAGAAACGCGAAATATACAAGCAGCACAAGCAGGTCACGTTTCGGTCACTAACTGCGCACCCAAGAACAAAAGAGAGATTTGAATAATTTGGAGTATCGACACAAGAAGGGCGGAACTTGACTCCAAGCATCGCTAGCTTCCCTTGAGGAGGCTATCGCGCCCGCAGGCAGCTGGCTTCGTGGTCTTTAGCCTCGTTTTCGTTTTCAGGTAGTTCAATCAGCTAGGTAGGCGATGGCGACAGCGAGGTCGTCCGGGACGTTTGATTTGACGATAGACGAGATAGACGAGACAGACGAGATAGACGATAGATAGGTGACGGTTCTATTCGTGATACTAAAACCAGCTAAGACAAGACTATGGGCACAATTCAGACCCTTATCTCTAAAACAACAGTATACTAAACTTAGGCGTCGAGAAACGCAGATAAACAGGGCGCTGGATCTAGAGGAATTTGATATTGATCTCGTGCGGAGTTGCACAGCTTGGGATTATTTTCTCTATCGAGCGTCGCAACGTCTACTCTGCTAGATCTTTCAGAATAAAACGATGGCGTACCACTTTATTTTGAGCGAATTCGTCAATGGAACTAAATCATGGACAAGGCACGAACAGAACAGACGAAGTGCTTGACACCTGCATCTTTGGCGGTGTCGAAAAAGGCTTTGCCTTGCACTTCTTCGGTGTGGTGGGTTTAGCCTGAGCCGCCTGGGACTTGAACGGAGAAGACAGCGTCTAGGTTGCGAGGGAGCTGAGCGAAAATGGCGGAAGGTTTGTCCATGTTTCCGGTGATGATGTTGATGCCTGAGGACTTCAGCTTCAGTGCGGAGGCAGAGGTAAGTGAGCGGGTCAGGCCGTAGATGGTGAAGTTGTGCTTTGTGGAGAGAAGAGCTCGGATTAGAGCACCGCCTTGTTTGCCTGTGGCTCCGGCGACGAGGATTCGGAGGGATGACATGGATGGGTTGAGCTGAGAGTTGAGGAGGATCTGGAGATGATTTGAAAGAAAGGGAAAGCCGGCCAGCAATGAGTATTCACTTGATGACTTATTTCTATGTCTTTGTTATGTTCTTTCTGAGTAAAAAGAGTGTTCGAGTGGAGATTGAGATTATGATTAGGATTGAGATAGGAAATGGGAGAGAAGACTAGACAATGTGTCTGAGCATCATGAGGATGTGGAGATGAAACAACTTATATATCGAAATCGATTCGGAAGCTACTGAGATAGACAGAGATGGTCTAGTCCAATATCAACGCTTCCGAACGAGCTTGCGAACACAACCATGTCTGCGCGGATGGTTGCAAGACCGCTTGTGCCAAGGTTCCGATTCGGAAGCGTCGAGACAGAGTGGCCGAGATACCACATGTCGGATTGCTTTTCGCTTGAGGAAGCTTCTCAAGACGAGATTTTGTGAGCGAGGAAGGTAGCCACAGGTAGAGATAAGTGGCGAATGGCCTTTTGATGCAAGCAGCTCTGTTGGCGTAGTGGTGGCGAATGCGTTTTCGGCGTCATGCTTTCAGGTCTGGCGTAGACTCGCGGAGCGTCATTCTGCCTCTTGCTCATTCTTACCATGATCATGGCATGATGGAACTACTACACGGCGTTACAACCACAACTGATGGAGGGTCAAGTGAAGGGGCTGATGTTGCTAAGAACAGACTTGCAGAGGAACAGCTGTTGAAAAAAATTGCCACTCACGTGACACCCAAATCCATACCCTGGAGGCTTTCCCATTGTCGTCGAAGCTTTCGGCTCACGCAGTCAAAACAACATGTTGTCATCTCTTTTATATGTATTGAGAAAGCGAGGAGTTACGCCAATGCGTAGCTATCATCGCCGTGTACCGAGATCCGCACGCATCGCGCTTGATGATGAATGAAACTGCAATGTGCTTTATGTTCCTCTCCCATCGGAAGGTGCGCTATCTCGCAATGCTGGGAAGGTGCATCGCTGGGATGCGCCGAAGACAAAGCGTCGTTCGATTCCGTTTTCTTTCTTCTCCTCCATCATCATCTCATTTCACTTCATCAAAACCAGAGCAACATTTCCATCAAACCTTTCTTCATTGCTTCATTGCTCTACTTGCTGTTCATAGCTTGGCATCACCTTCTTTTTACAACAACACCACTTTCTTCGATTCACGACAGCCAAGATGCAATTCGGTACCAAGGTCATTGCTGGCGCTGCCGCTCTTGCGTCGATGGCCCATGTTTCTGCCGCTCCTGTTACGACTTCGCCTGTTGATGATCATACTCCTCCTACTGGCAACTTCTACCTCAAGACGGTCGTACCCGACATTGAAACCGCAGATGCTGGGCAAAAAGAGTTCGACGGCCTCTTCGTAGCACCATATCACATTGGTAAGCAAGATGTGAACAGGTTACGAAGCATGAATCTGACATAGCTGAATCAGGTGCTGGATGGAACGATGTCGCTCTGCAACCCAAACCCACTGTTCCCGCTTATATGAATGGGTCAGTTTTGAGCCTTATCCGACACATCCATAAGCTATAGACTGACATCAGCAGGACCAACATTCAATTTACTATGACTGGAAAACAACCCTTTACGTACAGCCTGATCATGCCTCTCCAGATCACTGGTGGTTAGTCGAGCTCGATGCCGCCAATATATTTACCCACAGGCGACTGACTTTTCTTGGTAGCAATGCAGCCAGTAATGATCAATGCCGATTTCAAACCACCTGTCCAGGAAAACCAGAAGTTCTTCTTCACTGAAGCAGATAGTCTCCGATGGACCCCACCCGCTAGCAGCCCTTCCCCTTTCAACCTCTGGCTGGCCTGCATTGGAACACACAATATCCCTCAACTCTTTTGGCAAGCATCGTCCCAGCTGCATAAGGACATCAAATGTGTTGAAGTCGACTTGGATCCTGTTCCAGTCTAGAAAAGACGAGGGAGCTTGTGATGCTGGTCACGATGTCTATTGTCAGAAGGGAAGTGTTGTTGGGTGGGTGGTGTGTGACAATGGCTGAGCTGGTCATTCCTACAATTCTTCGACGATACTTTCGAGCGAACAGCCCTCACTTCCACGACCTTGATATGTTCTTGGCATGGTATTCTTCTGGCGTACTGTAGACTTGTCCAGTGTAACCATTACAGGTATCTCTTCCTCAAGTTGAGTATGCAAGTCATAATGCTTCGAGCTTCGAGCTTCTTTCCCTGCTATGACTTTGATTCCTATATTCAGTAAGAGTGACTTGAATCTAGCCTAATATGGCTATTTGTAATCACTACTCCGAACCCAGTTTAGCCGCAACCCCTGCCCCCGCCATTGAAAGATCATTTCGCTTCGTGCTACTTATAGCGAGCGTCGGCTACCTCGCTTGTCCCTCTTCCCAGTCTGTCTGTCTCTTCTTCTCGTCCTGTTATCTACTACTCTTCGTGAAGCTCCAAGTGCAAAAAATAAAACAATGTCTTCCCCAATCAAAGTCGGCCTAATGGGCTATGGCTTCAGTACCAAATGCTTCCATCTTCCTTATATTCTTCCCAACAAAGACTTGGAAGGTAACAAAATCATGTTCTTGCGCCTCTATACACAGACGCTGACAAAAATCAGTGTACGCTTTTCTCCAACGCAAGGAAGCACCCACAGACACCAAAGAAGAAGGCGTCCACTGCACCATCGACTACCCCAAAGCAAAACACTATCGTGACGCCGAAAGCTTCTTTGCCGACAAGAACATCGATCTCGTCTGCGTCTGCACAGCCGTCGGCTCACACGCCGAATACGCCGAAGCCGCTCTCAAAGCCGGCAAGCACGTCGTTGTTGAGAAGCCATTTGTTTCGACCGTTGCGGAAGCCGATCACCTGATTGAAGTGGCCAAGCAGTCTGGCAAAGTGTTGACAGTGTTCCAGAACCGACGCTATGATAGTGATTTCAAGACGTTGAAGAAGTTGGTTGATCAGAAGGCTTTCGGAGAAGTCACAGACTTTGAGAACCATTATGATACTAACAATCCGCCTTGGTTGAGACCGAACCCGAATCCTGGGTAAGTTGTTGGCGCAGAAAGATTGTGTTGATTCCTCCTGTTCTTCTTCAGCTTCAGATGCTTACCTTGTTTTGTTCTGCTTTAGTCCTGGTGATGGGCTGCTTCACGGGTTGGGCACGCATTCGATCGACCAGACGTTACTCCTGTTTGGCAACCCATCCAGCATCTGGGCAACCACGCGCGCCCTCAAACCCGGCAGTAAATCCAACGATACCTTCATTCTCAACATGCAATACTCTGGCTCGCAAAAGGACCTCCTCGTGACCGTCCGCACAACCATCATCTCCCCCGTGCCCCTTAACAAAATGCCCAAATACAGCATCCGCGGTCGATCCGGCGCCTATTTCAAAACCGGCGAAGATTGCCAAGTCGACCATTTCTACGGCGGTATCAAGGTGACTGACGACAAGTTTGGCGTCGAACCTAAAGACTTTTATGGCTATTTAAGCACGACGGAAGAGAGTGCGATGGGGAAGTTTGAGGGGACGTTTGAGAGTGAGAAGGGGAGTTATAGGGAGTATTATGTGGATGTGGTTAAGGCGATTAGGGGGGAGAGCGAGGTTGTGGTCAAGCCGGAGCAGAGCAGGAATGGATTAAGGGTTATTGAGTTGGCGTTGGAGAGTCAGAAGACGGGGAGAGCTGTGGAGTTTACTGAGTAGATGGGGATGTGGGATGGGCAGGGTCAAAGATTAAGAGGAAGAGGAAGAGAGATGGCCGGGGACAGAGGCGTGACTGGGGTTCCTTTCGAGATCTGACTTTTAGTGCGCTTTGATCAAAACGATTACTTTTAGTGGTGATATGATTCGATCTCTGAGTGTGGACGACGGGAATTTCATCGAGCCTACCTTTCGTCTTCCGTCCTCAACAATGATGCCTTCAACAACCAGAAGAAATAGCCGAGACGTTCACTGTAAAATGAGCACTGCAAAGACACAAACAACCGTCCCGAGCATGAACCAAATGCATTAGAACGATATGAATGATCTGGATAAAATATCTTCTACTATAGCTGAATCTCTGTCTTGATCGTGTCTATCCAGCCATGCCCACTCACATTCTTGTCCAGAGGCTGCATTGGGTGGATGGGGGAGGTGGTGGCCGGAGGCTAGTGATCTATCTTACCTGTCTGTCGCGAAATGTACGACAAGACAAGCAAAAGCACAGAAGCTAGCTGACACTTCCATGCATGACGATATATGAAGAACATCAGCTGGGAAGACTGCCTAGTGCACCCCAGATCGGTACAAAGAGAACTTTCAAAACTACTTCCAAACCTATTACCTTCAATTACATTACACCGCAGTGCCACTTCCCTGCGTAGTAGTCCAAGTAGTCTGAGTAGTCGATCCACTATCCGCCCTCCTCTTCTTCATCACGCCCGCCTTCACATCGCTCTTCTTCTCCATACTCCACGTGGGCGTCAAGCTCTTCGCAAACGTGAAGAAGCCCTGTTTCAGGCTCCTTCTATCACCCCTAGCACCTTTCTCCGGCTCTACCTGCCCATCGCCAAACCAGCCCGTAAGTCTTTTGGTCAACTTCCACAACTCGACACCCAGCACAAACAATAGCACAAACCCGACAACAACCGCCCACTCCCAATCAATGCCGCGATGTTTAAAAACATCCGTATTCAGATACGGTATATAAATAGCGGGGAAGACACTCGCAAACGCAATGATAACAGCCCAAAACAAAAACTGGTTTTCCCAGAGATCCGCAAACAACGTGAACCTCTTCTCTGAGCCTGGGTTGAGGCGTAACAAAGAGCGGCGCAGGTCTTTGAGTTCCCATGCCGCGAGGAGGATAGCCCACGTTAGTTCAGCGAACACGGCGGCGCGGGCGCGGAAGACGACGTCGCAGGTTTCGGAGTAGGTGGTGTTGCAATCCAGGCCGAGGGCGGCTGTCATGCCGAGATCAGAGC